>JFJP01005967.1_pt1 | contig 11064 bp, 12 predicted proteins | sample 431651 | NCBI WGS metagenome assembly JFJP01 (sample SAMN02602958, study PRJNA72255) | Microbial mat metagenome, whole genome shotgun sequencing project. | biome: fresh water; feature: sink hole; material: water; isolation source: purple microbial (photo- and chemosynthetic) mats found in...
CCGTAGCTGTTGTCCACGGCGTTGAGCATGAACAGGTAATGAGTGTGCGGCGGGGCCTGTTTGGCACTGCGTTTTCTGCCGGTTGGATGACCGTGCCAGAAAGACATCTCGGCCTCGCAAATCGCCTGGGTGTCGGCCAGCAGGCGCTTGCCGTCAAAACTGGCTGATGCGCCTGCCACGACAAACCGATGCGCTACACCGCCCGCTGTAAAGCTGCCGCTCCAAAATGCGCCTAACTCCACCGGTGCGTCCACCAGCTCGTCGTAACTGGCCGCCAGGTAAGTTCCAAAACCCCGTGCGTTGACTGTGTGGGGCAACAGCGCAGTGGCGGCCTGCCAATCTGCTGGCACACCTGCAGCGTCTAGCGTCAACTGGTGGGGGCTGTCCTCTTGGCCGTGCACACGCAAGCACAAGCTGGTGCCGTTAAAAAACCCCCGTTGGGCGTCCAGCCAGGCGGTGCGCACTGAATTGTCAAAGGCGTAGACCTGGTAGGTCAGCTCCAGCGCCTGGTTCGGGACACACTGAATTTGCCATGTGCATTTATCGTGCTGGGTGATGCTCAGGGCTTGGCGCCCCTGGTGCGCCTGCAACTGCTGCAGGTTTTTGGAAAACTCGCGCACCAGATAGCTGCCCGGAATCCACACCGGCAAGCTCACGATTTGGTTGGTGGCTGGCTGGGCAATGGTGAGTGTGACCGCGAACAAATGCGCGTGGCTGCTTTGCACCCTCACCCGGTAGTGTGGCGCCACAGAAGCGGGGACCTTGGCCATCAGCTACCCGCTTGGTTGAGCCGCTTTTCAACCTGATCGGCACCGACTGCGCCGGGTACCCGGGTGCCATCGGCAAACACCAAGGTGGGTGTGCCGGTAATTTTGTATTTGTGGCCCAGCTCCACGTTGCGGGTCACCGCAGAACTGTCGCAACTGGCTGCAGGGGGGGTGACGTCGCGTGTCATCCAGTCTTGCCAGGCTTTGACCTTGTCTTTGGCACACCAGATGTTTTTGGATTTCTCAGTGGAGTCCGGGCTCAAGATCGGGTAGAGAAACAGGTAGACCGTCACGTTGTTGATTTTTTGCAGGTCTTTTTCAAACCGCTTGCAGTAGCCACAGTTGGGGTCTTCAAACACGGCGAGTTTGCGCTTGCCATCCCCCCGCACCATGGTGAAAGCATCCTTGAAGGGCAGGGCATCAAAATTGATGGCGGTTAATTTGTCAATGCGCTCCTCGGTGAGGTTGCGGCGCTGCTTGGTGTCAATCAGGTTGCCTTGAATCAGGTAGTTGCCCTGCGCATCGGTGTAGTAAATGTCAGCGCCGTTGACGCGAATTTCAAAAACGCCAGCAATCGGTGTCTTGCTGATCTCGTCAATTTTTTGCAATTGCGGAATGCGCTCCGACAGGTTTTTACGAATCACCGCATCTTGCGCGAAGGCACTGCCAAGCAGGCCGGAAAGCGCCAGGAGGGTCGCTGTCATCAAAGGGGTGTGGCGTTGTTTCATGCGTGTCCAGTAGAAAAATAATACTTAAAGGCCCATGGCATACCGTGCTGCCCAATCTTTGGCCATACCGCTGTGCTCGAAGCCGGTCATGCCCCAATTGCGCAGGGTCTGCCAGGCGGCTCCGTTTTTAGAGAAAAGTTGCTGCAGTGCGTCCATCGCCAGCCCGGTGGCGCTGACCTCGGTGCGCCGCGCGCGCTCGTATTGACGCAGCAGTTTGTGGTCATTCACCGGCCGCCAATAGGCCCGTCCATGCAACAAGGTGGCCAATTCGGCCACGTCGCCCAAACCCAGGTTCAAGCCTTGCCCCGCCAAAGGGTGAACGTTGTGGGCCGCATCACCGGCCAGGGCCCAGCTTTGGCCCTGGGTCTGGCCGATCCAGCGGCTGGCGTGGGCTGACTGCAGCGGCCAGGCACTGCGCGCGCTGGACAACTGAAGTTGGCCCAAGCACTTGCCGCTCAACAGTTCCAGCTCAGCGCAAAAGTCTTCCTCGCTGGCATCCAGCAAACCTTGTGCGCGGTTCTCTTGCACCGACCAGACGATGCCCACGGTTTTGCCGTGATCGCCGTCCAGCGGCAAAAAGGCCAGGATCTCGCCCTGGGTAAACCATTGGCGGGCCATCTGAAGGTGGGGTTGCTCACAGCTCAGGCGGGCGGCAATAGCGCGCTGGGGGTACCGCGCCACGTCAAACTCCACCCCGAACTCGGCACGGGTGCGGCTGGCTTTGCCCTCGCACACCACCGTGAGCGTGGCTGGGTGGGGGCTGTCAAGCAACTCGATTTGGGGTTGGAATCGCACGGCATCGGCCAGTTGGGCCTCCAGGGTGGGGACGTCCACAATCCAGGTCAAGGCGGGCACGGCCAGGTCCACCGAAGCGAAATTGATTTGGCCGCCATCGTCACCCATCACGCGCATGTCTGTCACCGCGGTGGCATGTTGTGCGTCTGGCCAGCAGCGCACCGACTCCAGCAAGGCTTTGGACTTGGCGTTGAGGGCATATGCCCGTACGTCGGTCTCAGGCGCCACTGGGCTGTCGGGTGCGTTGGCGACCAAGCCGACACGCAGCCGGTCGCGGGCCAGAAGCAGGGCCAGGGTGTGGCCCACAATGCCGCCGCCCCGAATACAAATATCAAAATGATGCGTCATGGGCGCGATTGTAGAAGTGCCGTATAGCCTCAGGGATAATGAGGCGTTTGGCCTATCAGGTAAGGAGTTATATGAATATTCAGGGTGTTTTCGAGCAATACTGGCCGGTCATGGCTGTGGCTGTTTGGTTTGGCTACAAGTGGTGGAATTCAAAAAGAATCATCGCCATGCTGCCCGAGCTCAAGAAAAATGGTGCCTTGTTTGTCGACGTCAGGTCAGCAGAAGAGTTTGCCAGCGGCAATGCCCCCGGAACCATCAACATTCCGCTGCAGCAATTGGGGAGCCGGCTTGGCGAAATACCCAAGACCTCGCCGGTGGTGCTGTGCTGCGCCAGCGGCACCCGCAGTGGCATGGCCAAAATGGTGCTCAAAAAGAACGGCTACCAGAACGTTCTCAACATCGGAACCTGGCGCAAGTTTTTGAGCTGATCAAGGGTTGACGGACGGCGCCATCACCACAACCCGATTGCGCCCGCCATTCTTGGCCGCATAAAGCGCCTGGTCAGCGGACTGCATCACGTTCTCGAAGGTGACAGAGTTTTTGCTGAGGTCGGGTATCACCAACCCGATGCTCATGGTGATGCCCATGCGATGGTCCCCAAATGTGAACTCCCTGGCGGCAATGGCCCGTCGAAAGCGCTCAGCGGCTGCGGTAGCGTTTTCACGATTGCTGTCGGGCAGGACCGCCAGAAATTCCTCGCCACCAATTCGCCCAACAGAATCAATGTGCCGAAAAGTGGCGCGTGCTGTGTCGGCCACGGCGCACAACACAGCGTCGCCCGCGGGATGGCCGTAGGTGTCATTGACTGTCTTGAAGTGGTCAATGTCAAACATCAAGAACGCTAACGGATGTTGGGTGCGCGCTGCGCGATCTATTTCATGTTGCGCCTGTTGTATGACCGACCGCCGATTGGTCAGGCCGGTCAGCGCATCGGTATTGGCTTGCGAGCGCAGATCGGTGAACACCGCTCTCAGCCCGTACAGGCCGATGACCATCAGCAAAGAAATAGCCAAGCCAAAAATGGCATCCGCCAAATTGCTCGTCTCGCCGGAGGTGATCAGACGCCAGAGTGGGGCCAGGCGACGCTGCACCATCAAGGCCAAAGCCAGCGCCACACACGCCCAGGCCATGCGGTAACGACCTATGACATTGCCCATCTGGGACAAAGCCACCCAGGCAGCAAGTGCTTGCAGGGCGACGGAGGCCCCGATGATGATGACAAGCACTGCAAGCTCTTGCTCGTTTTTCGGTGCAATCATTGGCATGGCTTATTGTGGAGGCAGGCCCGACGGATGTTATTGCGATTTCGCAAAGCCAGATTCAAACGCGAGCCTGCATTCAGAGGGTCGCCCTCAATGCAACGTCGCTCTCTTGTTGCTTTCCAATGAAAGAGACAAGTTTCTTGTCCTCACTGGTTGTGTGCAGCGCAAACCAATGGAATAGAAAATCGAACACCTGGCCTGAACTGCATGTTCCGGCGATGAGTTTGAAGCGTTGGTCTTCCAGAGCCGCAACCAGGTGTCGATGCAATTTTTTGTGTTGCTCCAGATCGGGGTAATGGCAGTCAATCATCAGATTCTCTTCGCTGAGAAAGTGGAACTCGGCGTACTTTGCGATTTCATTCAAGGTCCGAACCAATTTGTCTTGCGGCGCCCCTTGCGTGGCGAAGGAATCAAATTCGATGACCAGGTCAAGAAAGATGTGATGCTCCGCATCAATTCGTTTATTGCCAAGCGTGTATTTTTCGTCCCAATGCAAGGTCATGAAACTTCTCCGCGAATGCGGGGGTGATGGAACTGAGTGTCAAATTGATTCCCGCCGCAGTCGATATTCTGCTCCTTCCACTTGAGATCCTCACCTTTCAGAGGCGCCGTTAAAGCCAATTCAACACCCGGTCTCGCAAGAAACGGCTGTCTGTGGCTGTCGCGTTGTTCAGCAGGGATTCACTGATCATTACAATTGTCATCCATTCTCCAGGACAAAACGAGGACAAAAAACTGCAGAAACGCAGGGTTTTTTCGGTTTGTCCTGACCTCCCGTTTTCTAACTTCCCACCTCGAATCAGGCACTTCGACAATGCCCACATTGGGCTCAATAGTGCAATTAAGGTGTCGATTCAAAAGGATATTTCATGAAATGTGGCATCGTAGGCTTGCCCAACGTCGGTAAATCAACCCTGTTCAACGCGCTGACCAAGGCGGGCATTGCGGCTGAAAACTATCCCTTCTGCACGATTGAGCCCAATGTGGGCATTGTCGAAGTGCCTGATACCCGACTCGACGCCCTGTCGGCCATCGTCAAACCGCAGAAGGTGCAACGCGCCATCGTGGAGTTTGTCGACATCGCTGGCTTGGTGGCCGGGGCCAGCACCGGTGAGGGCTTGGGCAACAAGTTTTTGGCGCACATCCGAGAGACCGATGCCACCATCAATGTGGTGCGCTGCTTTGAGGATGACAACGTGGTCCACGTCTCTGGCAAGGTGGACCCGATTTCTGACATCGAAGTGATCCAAACCGAACTCTGCCTGGCTGACCTCGCGGCGGTGGAAAAAGCCTTGCACCGTGTCACCAAGCTGGCGCGTTCAGGCGACAAGGACTCGGCCAAACTGGTGACCTTGCTGGAAAAGTGCCAAGTGGCACTGAACGAGGCCAAGCCGGTGCGCACGCTGGACTTCAGCAAGGACGAGTTGCCGCTGCTCAAACAGTTCTTTTTGATCACTGCCAAGCCAGCCATGTTTGTTGCCAATGTGGCTGAAGACGGTTTTGAGAACAATCCGTTTCTTGATCGCCTCACGGCTTATGCGGCAGCGCAAAATGCGCCGGTGGTGGCGATTTGCGCCAAGATGGAAGCCGAAATGGCCGACATGGAGGACGAGGACAAGAAGATGTTTTTGGCAGAAATCGGCCAATCTGAGCCGGGGCTGAATCGCCTGATCATCGCGGCCTACAAGCTGCTGGGCCTGCAAACCTATTTCACGGCGGGTGTCAAAGAGGTGCGCGCCTGGACCATCCATATCGGTGACACCGGCCCGCAAGCGGCGGGTGTGATACATACCGATTTCGAAAAGGGTTACATCCGTGCCCAGACCATTGCCTATGACGACTTCATCGCCTTCAAGGGTGAGCAAGGCGCCAAGGATGCCGGCAAGATGCGCAGTGAAGGCAAGGAATACGTCGTGAAAGATGGCGACGTGATGAATTTTTTGTTTAGCTCATAATTGGCCTGTAGCCCTTATGCAGTAAGAGACTGCAGCTATAGTTATGAAAGCAAATTAGGCACCAAACACGCCAATCAACGCGCTCGTCATCACTAGGTAACGTGCCAGTTTGCCCACTGCCATGTACGCCAGACACGGCCAGAACGGAAGTTTGAGCCAGCCCGCAACCGCACACAGGGGGTCGCCCACCACGGGCAACCAGGCCAGCAGGCAGGCTTTGGGGCCAAGCTTCTCCAGCCATTCCAGGGCGCGTAAGTGGTGTTGAGAATGCTGGTGGCGCTCAACGACTTTGTGCGAGGCCAGCCCCATCCACCAGCTCACGGCGCCCCCTAGGGTATTGCCCAGGGTGGCCACCCCAATGGCCGGCCAAAACAAATGCGGGTTGAGCTTGATCAGGCCGAACACGGCGGGTTCCGAGCCCATCGGCAACAGGGTGGCCGACAAAAAAGACACCACAAACACGCTGCTGAGCCCAAATTGGGGCAGGGCAAGCCAATTGAGCAGGGGTTCGAGCCAGGAGTCCATGAGGCACCGAGTATAGGAAGCGCCTGGGATTCAACCCTTTGCCAAGGGCATGTGTTTTTGCCGGTGACAAGTTTTGCCACTTGCCGCTTTTTTAGGCAGTTAGAATCTGCGACCTCACCACCACACCAGCCCGCCAGCCCAAGCAGACTGACTTCCCGCAACGGTGAGTGCCCCATTTTTTGGTCAGCTTCCTTCCGTCTGCATGAACATCGGCCCCTATTTATTGCCCAACGCTTACTTTGTTGCCCCCATGGCGGGGGTGACCGACAGGCCGTTTCGCCAGCTGTGCAAGCGATTGGGTGCGGGTTATGCGGTGAGCGAAATGGTGACCAGTCGGCCTGATTTGCAAGACACGCCCAAAACCTTGCGGCGCGCCAACCATGCCGGTGAGCCGGGACTGATTGCGGTGCAGATTGCCGGTACCGAGCCGCAGATGATGGCTGACGCTGCGCGTTTCAACATCGACCGCGGTGCCCAGGTCATCGACATCAACATGGGTTGTCCTGCCAAAAAGGTGTGCAACAAGTGGGCCGGTTCGGCCTTGATGCAAGACGAGCGACTGGCCCTGGACATTGTGGGCGCCGTGGTGCAAGCCTGTGCCCCCCAAGGTGTGCCTGTGACCCTGAAGATGCGCACTGGCTGGTGCCAGGCACACAAAAACGCCGTGCAGCTGGCGCGGTTGGCCCAGGACGCAGGGGTGCAAATGATCACCGTGCATGGTCGCACCCGTGAGCAGGGCTACAAAGGCCAAGCGGAATATGACACAGTGGCCGCAGTCAAGGCTGCTGTGCGGGTGCCCGTGGTGGCCAATGGTGACATCACCAGCCCCCATAAAGTGCGCGACGTGTTGGCTGCTACCGGGGCCGACGCGGTGATGATTGGCCGCGCAGCGCAGGGCAGCCCCTGGATTTTTCGGGACATTGCGCATTTCATGGCCACCGGGTCGCTGTTGGCGCCGCCGCTGGTGGCAGAAGTCAAACAGCTGCTGCTGGAACACCTGGAAGACCATTACGCGCTATATGGTGACTTTGCCGGCGTGCGCACGGCCCGCAAGCACATTGGCTGGTACGTCAAGTCACTGCCGGGCGGGGAAGCCTTTCGCCAACACATGAACACGCTGGAGGACTGCCAGCCGCAGTTGGCGGCCGTGGCCGATTTTTTTGACGAATTACATCAGCGCATGGACCGCTTGCCCGTGCCTAAAACCTATAACGACAACCATCTTCTGGATTTGGAGACAACACCATGAAACCCATGCACATCGCAGAATGTGTGCGCAGCAACCTGGAGAGTTACCTGTGTGACCTCGGGGGGAGTGAGCCCGACGGCATGTACGACATGCTGATCAACGTGGTTGAAAAGCCGCTGTTGGAGATGGTCATGCTGCGTACCGACAACAACCAGTCCAAAGCCGCGCAATGGCTGGGTCTCAACCGCAACACGCTGCGCAAGAAGCTGCTCGAGCACAAGCTCATCGATTAGTGAAAAAATAGCCTCCAGCCCTTATGCTGCCTGCGTCAATAGCTCATCTTTTTATACCTTAACTGCCACACTCAACTCATCATGAACGCACTTATTTCTGTCTCTGACAAAACCGGTATTGTTGAATTTGCCCAAGCCTTGCATGCCCTGGGCATCAAGCTTCTGTCCACTGGCGGCACGGCCAAACTGCTGGCGGACCAAGGCTTGCCAGTGACGGAAGTCGCCGAACTCACGGGGTTCCCGGAGATGCTTGATGGCCGCGTTAAAACCCTGCACCCCAAGGTGCATGGCGGCTTGCTGGCGCGCCGGGACCTGCCCGAGCACATGGCCGCGCTGAAGGCCCACGCCATTGACACCATTGACCTGCTGGTGGTCAATCTTTACCCGTTTGAATCCACGGTGGCCAAAACCGGCTGCACCCTGGAAGATGCCATTGAAAACATCGACATTGGTGGCCCAGCCATGGTGCGCAGTGCCGCCAAAAACTGGAAAGACGTGGGTGTGATCACCGATGCATCGCAATACGCGCAAGTGCTGGCTGAGCTCAAGACAGGAGGTCAACTCACCCAAAAGACCAAGTTTGCCTTGTCGGTAGCGGCGTTCAATCGCATCAGCCAGTACGACGGCGCCATCAGCGACTATTTGTCGGCGGTACAGTTTGGCGACGGTGTGGTGGGCGACCAGGCCCCTAAGCTGGACTTGTTCCCCGGGCAAAGCAATGGCCGCTTCGTCAAGCTGCAAGATTTGCGCTACGGCGAAAACTCGCACCAAAGCGCCGCGCTGTACCGCGACCTGTACCCGGCACCGGGTTCATTGGTGACGGCCAAACAACTGCAGGGCAAGGAGCTCAGCTACAACAACATCGCCGATGCCGACGCCGCCTGGGAATGCGTCAAGAGTTTCGACACACCGGCGTGCGTCATCGTCAAACACGCCAACCCCTGTGGTGTGGCGATGGGCGCCGACGCATTGGAAGCCTACAGCAAGGCCTTTCAGACCGACCCGACCTCGGCATTTGGTGGCATTATTGCCCTCAACTGCACGCTGGACGAGCGTGGAGCACTACAAATTTCAAAGCAGTTTGTGGAGGTGTTGATGGCCCCGGCGTTCACGCCTGAAGCGCTGGAAGTCTTCAAGTCCAAGGTCAACGTACGCATTTTGCAGCTGGATTTGCCCCAGGGCGGCACCAGCGACTGGGACAAGGGCCGCAATGCCGTCGATATCAAGCGTGTGGGGTCCGGCCTGCTGATGCAAACCGCTGACAACCATGAGTTGACCCTGGCTGACCTCAAGGTCGTGACCCGGGTGCAGCCCACGTCCGAGCAGTTGCAAGACCTGTTGTTCGCCTGGAAGATCGGCAAGTTCGTCAAGAGCAACGCCATTGTGTTTTGCAAAGGCGGCATGACCATGGGCGTAGGTGCGGGCCAGATGAGCCGCCTGGACTCGGCGCGTATTGCCAGCATCAAGGCCGAACACGCCGGTTTGAGCCTGAAAGGCACGGCAGTCGCCAGCGACGCGTTCTTCCCGTTCCGTGACGGCCTGGATGTGGTGGTGGATGCCGGCGCCAGCAGCGTGATTCAGCCCGGTGGCTCGATGCGCGATCAGGAGGTCATCGACGCCGCCAACGAGCGTGGCGTGGCCATGGTGTTCTCAGGGGTGAGGCATTTCAGGCATTGAGTTGGATGGTTTGAAGGGCTGAGGCCTGATCTCTTAGGTAGAAGCAGGATCAGTCCTGCGTCCGCGGGTGGCAGAGGATGGGTTTTGGTGGCGGCCTCATACTGTCAAAGGCCCAGAAATCGACCGCCACCCCAGCCCTTGCCCTGCGGGTATGCAGCGGTTGTTGCTATCGCTTGGGGCCAGTTGGGGGTATTCGCCAAAGCCTGGTGTCGGGCAAAACGCTGGGCCACGCTCAATCCTTGAGGCTCACCCCCAGGATATCCAGCTTCTTTGCATACGAGTCGCTGCGTTTTGTTGCCTTTGCAGCTGTTTCGGTGGCCGCTTGGACTGCCTTGGGCCCTTTTTGCGCAGCAGCTTTGATCAATCCGAACTTGTGAGCAGCATCTGCTTGCGCCCGCTTGAAAGTGGCGATGAGTTCGGCATGGGCAACGGATGGATTCATAGGAACTCCCATATCTAATAGCCCTATTTTCTGCGCTCTTTCGCACCCAGCGCTTGGAAGGCAGGATGACGCCATTGGTCTTCGAAGAATTGGTTTTAAACGGTGGACAAGCCATAAATTAGCGTCATTACCCTTAAAGTTTGACGTTAGTGCGAAGCAATGCTGTTCTCAATTCGCGAATAGCAGGTTTTGAAACATCCACATTTTGAACAGCCAGGTCGAACGGTGAGCCTGGCCTGATGCTGGTTGGCAGCACCTTTTTTACAGGATTCGCAGTGGGGTACGTGCCCTGACCCGGACACATGCGAACGGAAAACCCGAATTCTTCGAGTACGCCTTTCGAATACAACTCAGCCAATTGTTGAAACGTCACGAAGGCTGAGCGTTTAACTTCTTTGAACCCTGGCTCACTGATGTCACGAACGATTTCGAATTTACCAAGCGTATCTCGCTGCGTGTTGGTAAACGGATGCAGCACGAAAGTCTGACGAACCCCATTCTTTTTGGACACCAGAGTGTGCTCGACGGCGATATCAGTTAACAGCATATTGTTTTCCTCTTTTATAAGCCACAGCTTGCCAAACCGCATCAGCCGCGATCCCCCCCAAAGTCCCAGATCATGTTTTTTCAAACCAAGCCACTGGGGAACCGATGCCCCTTGAGATGCGAAGTGCTCGACATGGGCAACCCTCACACTGAGGGCAAGGACTTTAACTGAACGACAGCAAATGGCAGATCCATATTGCAGCGTGACAGACCGCATTGGGTCGGTTGAAGGCGCGTGGTGGTTTTGGCCCGCAAAAAAAGCGGCCACTGGCCGCTTTTTATATAAATAGGCTTATAGCCCTTTGGAAACCTACGCAGACAGCTATTAATTCGGAAGCAATTTAAAGATCTCGCTAGCCGCACCCACCGTCGCTGCAATGTCCTCGTCGGTGTGCGCAGCACTGACAAAGCCGGCTTCGTACAGGGCAGGTGCGATGTACACGCCGCGGTCCAGCAGGCCGTGAAACAGCTGGTTGAATTTGGCGCTGTCGGTTTTCATCACCTGGCTGTAGGTGGTCGGCAGGGTGTCTAGCAAAT
>JFJP01030714.1_pt1 | contig 11064 bp, 9 predicted proteins | sample 431651 | NCBI WGS metagenome assembly JFJP01 (sample SAMN02602958, study PRJNA72255) | Microbial mat metagenome, whole genome shotgun sequencing project. | biome: fresh water; feature: sink hole; material: water; isolation source: purple microbial (photo- and chemosynthetic) mats found in...
GGCTGGGCCGCCAGGATTCGAACCTGGGAGTGCCGGAGTCAAAGTCCGGTGCCTTACCACTTGGCTACGGCCCAATAAATCAGCGGCGCTTCAAGCGCTCATGCAGCGGCGAACGGTTACAACCCCTCGCCATAAATCCGGCCCGGTTCGGCGGCAATTGCGCCAACACCCGCCGGGCGTGTTCTTCATCCGCAAAGGCGGCGAATACACAAGCACCGGTACCGGTCAGTCGGGCGACGCCCTGTTGCCCTAACCAGGCGGCGGCAGCGGCGACTTCCGGGTAGCGGCGATACACCACCGCTTCACAATCATTACCGCCTGCGCCATTTACGAAGTCGGCTATTGTGCTGAGTGGGGAGTTCCTTGTCAATTCCGGGTCGTTAAAGATTACGCCGGTCGCAACCGGACAGGCGGGTTGGAGCACCACAAACCAGGGTTCGGGAAGTTTCACCGGCGTCAACTGTTCACCGACGCCTTCCGCCCAGGCGGCTTGTCCGTGGACGAAAACGGGGACATCCGCGCCGAGTTGCAGACCCAGTTCCGCCAATTCCGCTAGACTTAGCCCGGTTTGCCAGTAATGATTCAGCGCAACCAGCGCAGTCGCGGCATCAGAACTGCCCCCGCCCAGTCCGCCGCCCATCGGGAGATTTTTGACAATACGAAGGGTTGCGCCCTGCCGGGTGCCGGTCGCCTGCTGCAACAAGCGGGCGGCGCGGACGGTTAAATCAGTCTCCGGGGGAACGTTGGGGACTTCGCCTTCACGGATAATCCGGCCATCCTCGCGGGGCGTGAACCAGAGCCAGTCGCTGTAATCGAGAAATTGAAACACCGTTTGCAGTAAATGGTAGCCGTCCGGTCGCCGCCCAACGATGCGCAACATGAGATTCAATTTGGCCGGAGCGGGCCAGGCCAGCGGATCCGGCGCTATAGCTTCCACTGTTCGATCACCAGTTTGACGCTCAAATCCGGACGCCGGGCGACGATACGTTCCGGCAGATCCAGGTTGAGCATGGTGGTTGGCGCGTATGCGGGATATTCGATGACCCAGCCGTTCTGCTCCAACCGGGTCAGCCGACCACTCGAGTCCATTTGCAGTACCGGTGTTGACCCCGGTTCCGGCAACCCGCGCGCCCAGTAGCGTAACCCATTGACCGGCAAGCGCACCCCAAGATGCTGTTCCAACAGATCGTCCGCATCGGGAGCCGTCCACTGCTGGCCATCCTGAGTCTGAAGGCGTACTTCCCAACCTTCACTTTCGACCGTGACGCGGCCCTGACCGAGCGGGCCAATTAAATCAATGCGGTAGCCGACATCCCGTTGCGCCCACTGAAAGTGCGCGTGCCAGCCGTCCTGGCCGCTGACCACGCCAATGCGGCCCTCCGCTTGCCAAGTGGTCAGCGGTTGCAACACCGCTTGCCGGGCGGACCAGGCGCTGGCGGCTTCCGGGGAAGTGGTCGGCGGCGTGGCGCAACCTGAAAGCAGGGTCAGGGTGACCAGAAGCCCGGCCCAGACCGTGTCCGTCTTTATTTTGGAGTCACGTTGCTTGAGACGTTTCATCCTCACCACCCGTTCGTTCTGCGTTAAACTATTTCGCACTTTCCGAAATGCTCCCTCAATTGCGCAACTCATCAAGGTTCTCTTTGAGTTTTCGCTGATTCTCCATCATAGACCGGCAGACCTGACTGAAGATATTGCCCTGCATTTCTTCCAGCAGTGAGTCCTTTTTTTCTTCAGGAGGTACGTCAGCCGGGTTATCGGGCGCATTCATCGCCTGCTGAAATTGCGCTGCATCAGCGCTATTCGGGGAAGCATCGGGTTGCCCCGATGGGGGTAAACCGGCGGGATAGCCGGTTGCAGAATGCACAGAATTTACCATAGTTGTCACCAATACCTTTTGAGTCGATAAGTTTTTTATGACCCCACAAGATCAAGCTTAGCAGGCCATGCCAGAATCCATCAAACCACCCTTCAAAGCGATGGCTTTAATGTTAACCGTACTCAGTCTGGTGGGCACTGGTTCAGTATAATTATGAATAAATAGTATTATTTATCAAAATTTTGAAGATAAATTGTGTGCATCTCTATTGTCCATGGAGTCCAAAATGCGTAAGATAAATTCTATAAAATATTGATTTTTAACTGTAATTATATAGAATCATACTGAACCAGTCCCGTCAAGTGTGCTTGCCGATCACTACGGAATCAAGGTCTAATGAACTCTCGTATTCACCCGTTTAACCCTCACCTTTCGGATTTCTGTATGAATGCTACCCCCGCTCCCACCATCCGCCGCGCTCTGCTGAGCGTCTCCGACAAGACCGGCATCGTCGATTTCGCCCGCGCCCTGCACGATCTGGGCATAGAACTGCTGTCCACCGGCGGCACCGCCAAACTGTTGAACGACAGCGGTATCCCGGTCATTGAAGTCGCGGATTACACCGGCTTCCCGGAAATGATGGATGGCCGGCTCAAGACCCTGCATCCCCGGATTCATGGCGGTCTGCTGGGTCGGCGCGGTCAGGACGAAGCAGCGATGAAGCAGCACAACATTCCGCCCATCGACCTGCTGGTGGTCAACCTTTACCCCTTTGAAGCCACGGTGGCCAAGCCGGATTGCACCCTGCCGCACGCCATTGAAAATATCGATATTGGTGGACCGACTATGCTGCGGGCAGCGGCCAAGAATCATGCAGCGGTCACGGTCGTTGTCGACGCTGGCGACTATGCGCGGGTGTTGGGCGAAATGCAGGCGCAGCACAGTGTGGTGAGTGACGCCACCCGGTTTGATCTGGCGGTGAAGGTGTTTGAACACACGGCTCGCTATGACAGCGCGATTGCCAACTATCTGGGTTCCATCCAGACCGAAGGCGGGCGCGATCCCTTCCCGCGCACCTACAGCGTCCAGTTTTCCAAGGCTCAGCGTTCTATGTCGAGCCGCAACCAGCGGAAGCGTGCATCGCCACCGCCCGCCAGTTACAGGGCAAGGAACTGTCTTACAATAATGTCGCGGATACCGACGCCGCGCTGGAATGCGTCAAGGGCTTCGCCGCGCCGGCCTGTGTGATTGTTAAACACGCCAATCCCTGCGGCGTCGCCATCGGCGCAACGCTGCTTGAAGCCTATAACCGCGCCTATCAGGCCGATCCGACATCCGCGTTCGGCGGCATCATCGCCTTCAACCAACCCCTAGATGCGGCGACGGCCAAGGCCATTGTTGATCGCCAGTTTGTGGAAGTGATCATTGCGCCGGAAGTGACGCCAGAAGCGTTGGCGATGACCGCCAGCAAGCAGAATGTGCGGGTGCTGGCCTGCGGTCAGTGGAACCGGGAACAACGAGTGCCGGGCTGGGATTACAAGCGGGTCACAGGAGGCTTGCTGGTGCAGGACCGCGATCTCGGTCAGGTCAAACCCTCGGAATTGAAAGTGGTCACTCAGCGCCAGCCCAGCGATCAGGAAATGATCGACCTGCTGTTCACCTGGCAGGTGGTGAAGTCCGTCAAGTCCAACGCCATTGTTTACGGCCGGGAGGGCATGATTCTCGGTGTCGGCGCGGGCCAGATGAGCCGGGTGTTTTCCGCCCGCATTGCCGCGATGAAAGCCCAGGAAGAAAAGCTGGATTTGCACGGGGCGGCCATGGGTTCTGATGCGTTCTTCCCGTTCCGCGATGGTCTGGATTTGGCGGCTGAACTGGGCATCACCGCAGTGATTCAGCCAGGCGGTTCCATGCGCGACAACGAAGTGATCGCCGCCGCTGATGAGCACAACATGACGATGGTGTTTACCGGAATGCGGCATTTCCGGCATTGATCGTTAAGGCGCTGATGAAGATATTTACTATCGGATTTACCAAAAAAATATTGATACCCAGTGACACCGGAGCATCTTAATGAACATCCTGATTATTGGCGGCGGTGGCCGCGAACACGCCTTGGCCTGGAAAGTAGCGCAATCCAGCCGGGTGAACAACGTCTATGTCGCGCCGGGCAACGCCGGAACCGCCCGCGAACCCAAAGTCACGAACATCGCCATCACCGCCGATGATCCGCCGGACTTGCTCAAGTTCGCCCAGGGTCATCATGTGGACTTAACCATTGTTGGACCGGAAGTGCCGCTGGTGCTGGGCATTACCGACCTGTTCGCCCAGGCCGGCTTGCGCTGTTTCGGCCCCTCCAAAGCCGCAGCGCAACTGGAAGGTTCCAAAGCCTTCGCCAAGGACTTTCTGGCCCGCCAGCACATCCCAACCGCCCGTTATCAAAGCTTCACCGATCCGGACGCAGCAGAAGCCTATATTCGGGAGATGGGCGCACCGGTGGTGGTGAAAGCGGATGGGTTAGCGGCCGGCAAGGGCGTGATTCTGGCGCAAAGCGTCGATGAAGCCATCGCAGCGGTTCACGGCATGTTAAGCGGCAAGGACTTCGGCGCTGCGGGCCAGCGTGTCGTCGTCGAGGAATTCCTGGTCGGTGAGGAAGCCAGCTTTATTGTGATGACCGACGGCGAATTTATCCTGCCCTTCGCCTCCTCTCAGGATCACAAAGCCCGCGACAATGGTGACCAAGGGCCGAATACCGGCGGCATGGGCGCGTATTCCCCAGCTCCGGTCGTGACCCCGGAACTGCATGACCGGATTATGGCCGAGATTATTGAACCGACCGTGCGCGGCATGGCGGCGGAAGGTTGTCGCTATGTCGGTTTCCTCTACGCCGGGGTGATGGTCACTGCTGATGGTCCCAAAGTGCTGGAATACAACTGTCGGCTGGGCGATCCCGAAACGCAACCACTGATCATGCGGTTACGCTCCGATCTGGTGGAACTGTGCAAGGCCGCGCTGGACGGACGGCTGGACGAAGTTGAAGTCGATTGGGACCCGCGCCCGGCTCTGGGCGTCGTCATGACGGCTGGCGGCTACCCCGGTCGCTATCGGCAAGGCGATGTGATTCACGGTCTGCCCGCGCATGACGAGGAACTGGGTGATGAGGTCAAGCTGTTCCACGCCGGCACGGTGGCAGCGAAGGATGGCGCTATCGTGACGCATGGCGGGCGGGTGTTGTGCGCGACGGCGTTGGGCGACACGGTCGCCGAGGCGCAGAATCTGGCCTATAACCTGGCCAAACGGGTGCATTGGGAAAGAGCCTATTACCGCACCGACATCGGCTATCGGGCGATTGCGCGGGAACGCGGGGAATGAGCATGGCTATTTCAACGCAATCGCCTGCATCCAAATCCCTTGAACTGGTTTGCCCCGCCGGCAACCTGCCCTCACTGAAAACCGCGATCGATAACGGCGCGGATTCCGTCTACATCGGCTTCCGCGAGCCTGAACTTCGATGTCAAAACCGCCGTGCAGGGGGTTCAATACGCCCACGCCAGGGGCCGACGGGTCTTCGTGGCGCTCAACACCTTCCCGCAACCGGCAGGCTGGCCACGTTGGGAACGGGCGGTCGATCAGGCCGCTGAACTGGGCGTAGATGCGGTGATTGCTGCCGACATCAGCGTTCTCGATTACGCTCACCACCAGCATCCCAACCTGCCGCTGCATCTCTCCGTCCAGGGTTCCGCGACCAACTACGAAGCGATCCGGTTTTACTACGAGCAGTTCGGCATCCGCCGGGTGGTATTGCCCCGCGTTCTCTCGCTGCCACAGGTCCAGCATGTTCTCGACAACAGCCCGGTGGACGTTGAAGTGTTCGGCTTCGGCGGACTGTGCATCATGGTCGAGGGTCGCTGCCTGCTGTCATCCTACGTCACTGGCGAATCGCCGAATATGTGCGGGGTCTGTTCCCCAGCCAAAGCGGTGCGCTGGGAAGAAACGCCGCAGGGGCTGGAAACGCGACTCGGCGGACTGCTCATCGACCGCTACGCGCCCGGCGAACCGGCCGGTTATCCCACCCTGTGCAAAGGCCGGTTCACCGTTTCCGATCAGACTTATTACGCGATTGAGGAACCGACCAGCCTGAACACCCTGGAGCTATTGCCGCAATTACAGGCCATGGGCATTGCCGCCATCAAGATCGAGGGACGCCAGCGCAGTCCGGCCTATGTCACCCAAGTCACCAAAGTCTGGAGGGCAGCGATTGACGCTTGCCGCCGCAACCCGTCAGCTTACACGCCGAAACCGGAGTGGTTGAAAGAACTGGGTAAAGTGTCGGAAGGTCAGCAGACCACGCTGGGCGCATATCACCGGACCTGGCAATAATGAAGGCATACCATCAACCGAAACTGGCGCTGGGACCGGTGTTGTACTACTGGTCGCGGGAAACCCTGCTGGATTTCTACGATCAGATCAGCGCCGCGCCCGTGGACATCCTCTATATCGGCGAAACGGTCTGCGCGAAACGCCACTTAATGAACACCGGCGACTGGCTGGCGCTGGCCGAACGGTTGAGCGTGACGGGCAAGGAGGTCGTGCTGTCCACCCTGGCCCTGCTGGAAGCGGAATCGGAACTCAAAACCCTGCGGCGGCTGTGCGAGAACGACCGCTTCACCGTAGAAGCCAATGATATGGGTGCGGTGCGGCTGCTGGCGGAGCGGAAAATGCCGTTCGTACTGGGGACTGGAATCAATGTTTACAGCGACCAGACCCTGCGCTTTCTGGCGGAACTGGGCGCGAAACGCTGGGTGATGCCGGTGGAATTGTCGCGGCAAACTCTCAGCACGATTCAAGCGGGGCGGCCTGAAGGCGTGGAAACCGAAGTGTTTGCCTACGGCCGAATGCCGCTGGCCTATTCCGCCCGCTGCTTCACCGCCCGTTATCACAATTTGCCCAAGGATGATTGCCAGTATCGATGCCTGAACGATCCCGAAGGCTTGACGCTGAGTACCCGTGAAGGTCAGGCATTTCTGACGCTGAATGGCATTCAAACCCAGTCGGCCCAGACCTGCAACCTGCTGCCTGAACTGGCGGAATTGCGGGAATTGCACGTCGATGTCCTGCGCATCAGCCCGCAGGCGCAGGGGACAGAAACCGTCATTGAGGCATTCGCGGCCTGTCTGCGCGGGGAACGGGATGCAGTCGAAGCGGCGCGGGTACTGAATGCCGCATTGCCTTATGGCGCTTGCGATGGCTATTGGCAGGGCCAGGCGGGATTAAGGCAGATTGCAGGACTGCCATAAGGCCATTTCCTGAAAAGAGGATACCTACATTGATCCTCACTCCAGCCAAACATGAGAATTTTAGCCCCGGAAAAACAAAAGAATTTTCGTGTTTTTTCGTGTTTTTCGTGGTTAATCTCTGGAATGATGATCGATACCCGGTATCTTCATTATGAGAAATGATAAGAATGGTCCGTTGACGCAAAGCCGTATCCAGCAATTTCAAAGCGAGAAAGTCAACATGCCGATTCTGCATTACACCGAAAGCGGCCAGGGGGAGCCACTCATTCTGCTGCACAGTGGCGGCATGAGCGGGGCGGAGTGGACGCCGCACATTCCACTGTTCGCCCGCTCTTTCCGGGTGATCGTTCCTGACCATCTCGGCCATGGGGCCAGTCCAATGGTGGCCGAGCGGTTGGCGGTCGCTGACATGGGCCGCGCCGTGCTGGAACTGATGGATGCGCTGAACCTGCCCCAGGCGAATCTGGTGGGATCCTCGATGGGCGGAGCGGTCGCGCTATGGCTCACCCTCTACCATCCCGGTCGCGTGAGCCGGTTGGTGCTGTACCGGATTGGCTACCGCAAGGACGAGGAGACCCACGCGGGAACTCGCAATATGGCTGACCCGGCCTACTGGCGCGGCGTCGGGATGCACAAATGGTTGAGCGACATCCATCAGCCACAGGGCGGGCCGGATGCCTGGGAGGAAGTGATCAGCCGGGTATCGGAAGCGCTGGAGCCGGCAACCACTGATCATCAACACGATCTGGAAGTGCTGGACTGCATTTTCCAGCCCACGTTGATCGTCGTTGGCGACCGCGATCCGGTAGCGCCCCTGGATCAGATTCTGGAAATGTTTGGCGCGATTCCCCATTGCGGGTTATGGGTCATACCTTACGCCACCCATGTCACCGGGACTAACACTTGGCGGGCGGAGTCGTTCGCACTGGAAGTCACCCGGTTTTTGCAGCGGCAGAGGTAGAGTAACGACTCAGATTCCCAAAGGTCATCCGCCTCGGAACGATTAAGTAACAGCACTCACAAAGCCGTCGCCAAAAAAGAACTGAGGCTTGAGTACCTCGCCTATCGGGACTATCCTAACTCCTCAATAAAATCTCCTGAATCGACTCAGAGCGCAAATGTGGAATGTCCCGTTCATCAATTCTCTAAAAATCACGATACATGATATGGCAAGCACCTGCCGGATTCGCTCATCGTGATTGACCACCGCCCGCCAGATTGTCTGCTGAATCTGCCGATGAACGAGGAACATTTACACCATCTCCTCGAATTTTCGCCGGCAGCGACAGCGATTCTCGACCGCACGGGTTGCGTTATTCATTTCACTGCCTCATTTACCCGCATCTTCGGCTACACCATTGAGGATATCCCGCATATCGATGCTTGGTGGCCGCTGGCCTATCCCGATCCGCAATACTGCGAACAGCGGCGACAGGCGTGGGACGCCGAAGTGGCCCAGGCGTTGGCCGAAAACACTCGGATTCACAACTTCGAAGGCTTGGTGTGCTGCAAGGATGGGGGTTTCATCTGGGTGGAAGCCCACGCCAGCTTTACCGAAAGCGCCCTATTTATCGTGCTGGTCGATATCAATAAGCGTAAACAGGCGGAAATCGCGGCGCAGCACTTCGCCAGCGAGGCCGATGCGCAGCGCAAACAGGCGGCCTGGCTGAATCTGGCTCTGGAATCGGCGCAGTCAGGCGTCTGGGAATGGACCCCGGACACGGATGCCCACTACTGGTCGCCAGCGATCTGGCGACTGTTCGGCCTCGATGAACAAGCCCATAAGCCCCACTTTGCCCTCTGGGAGACGCGGATTCACCCGGAAGACCGCCCCGGGATTGTGGCCACCATTTGGGAAGCCGTCCGCGCCAAAAAGGATTTTCAGGCCGAATACCGCCTCCAGCACCACGGGACGCTGTGCTGGCTGCAAGTGCGTGGCAGTCCGGTGCCGGTGGAAGCTGGGCAACCTGCGCGTTACCTAGGCATCGTCATGGATGTCACCGAACGTCGCCTGGCCGAACGGACCCTGCGTGAGAGCAGCCTGCGTTACCAGACGATCCGCGAAACGCATCTGGACGGCTTCTGGGTCGTGAATCTCGAAGGCCGTATCCTCGAAGTGAATGACACCTATTGCCAAATGTCGGGTTATTCACGCGAAGCGCTGGAAGGCTTGACAATCAGCGATTTGGAGCTTGATGAGTCGCGTGAGCAAACCCTCCAGCATGTCCGGTACATTCTGGAGCAAGGCAGCGACCTGTTCGAGACCCGACAGCGGCGCAAGAGTGGCGAAATTTGGCATGTGGAAGTTTCGGCCAGCTTTTCACCGGTGGATGGCGGGCAGATTTTCGCTTTTTTACGCGATGTCTCTGAGCGCCGCCGCCACCAGCGCCTGACTGAACTGCGTCAGTACCTGGTAGAACTGGTTCGGCTCGGTGATCAGGATCAGATCCTGCGGGCGGCGCTGGATGTCGCCGAGGAATTGACCCACAGTCAAATCGGCTTTCTGCATTTCATCGAAGCTGACCAGGATCAGGTTTCGCTGCAAGTCTGGTCAACCCGCACGCTGGCGGAGATGTGCTTTACGGAAAGCCAGTGTCTGCACTACCCGGTGCAGGAGGCCGGCGTCTGGGTGGAGTGCGTTCGGCAGCGCCAGCCGGTGATCCACAACAACTATGCTGCCTTGCCGTATAAGAAAGGGATGCCGGTAGGTCATGCCATCGTTGTGCGCCAGGCGACCGTGCCGCTGGTGCTCAATGATCGCGTCGTCGCCGTGATTGGCGTGGGCAACAAGGCCTGCGACTATACCCGGCAAGACCTCGAAATTCTCCAGCACATTATTGAACTGGCAATTGATTTTACCGAGCGGCAGAAAGCCGAACGGCAACTCGAATACATCGCCTACTACGATGTCCTGACGGGTCTGCCCAATCGCTCATTACTGATGGATCGACTCGAACAGGCTATGGCTCATGTCCGACGCTCCAACCAGTTAATCGCCGTCTGTTATCTCAATCTCGATGGCTTCAAACCGGTGAACGACCGCTATGGCTACTCGATAGGCGATGCCCTGTTGGTCAACCTGGCGCGTCGTCTCCAGGCGATTCTGGATCAGGGCGACTCGCTGGCTCGCCTCGGCGGCGACGAATTCGCCCTGATCCTTAGCGGCCTCGCGTCCCCCGGCGAAGGTCAGGAGGCGGTTCAGCACCTGTTGAAGCACGTCAATTATCCCATTGAAGTCCAGAATCATCGGTTGCACATTTCGGGCAGCATCGGCGTCACTTTCTTTCCTCTGGACCACAGTGGGCCGGACGCCTTGCTGCGCCATGCCCACGAAGCCATGTACCAGGCCAAGGGCAAGAACCGGTCCGGCTTCCATCTTTACGATCCAGTCCAGGATCAACAGTTGCGCCAGCGTCAGCAGATGCGCGAGGATTTCGCGCTGGCCTTGCAGAGTGACCAGCAGCTCATGCTCTATTATCAGCCCAAGGTTGATCTGAGTGATGGGCGAGTGATCGGCCTGGAAGCGCTGATCCGCTGGCAGCACCCCCGCGAGGGCTTTCTGGCCCCCGGCCAATTCCTGCCGCTGATTGAGGGTACGCCACTGGAAATTGCCCTGGGCGAGTGGGTAACGACGACCGCGTTGGCGCAGCAGCAGACTTGGCAGGAGGCGGGGATCCGGCTGGCGGTGAGTATCAACATCAGTCCGCGCCATATCCAGATGCCGAGCTTTGTCGATTTTCTCGCCAGAACGCTGATCGATTACCCCGCGGGTGCCGATGGGGCGCTGGAAATCGAGATTCTGGAGATTTCCGAGATTGACGACATCGGCAATGCCGCCCAGGTGATGAATGCGTGCAAGGCTTTGGGCGTCCACTTTGCCCTCGACGACTTCGGCACCGGCTATTCCTCCCTGACCTATTTTCACCACCTGCCTATCGATACCGTCAAGATCGA
>JFJP01002394.1_pt1 | contig 11063 bp, 9 predicted proteins | sample 431651 | NCBI WGS metagenome assembly JFJP01 (sample SAMN02602958, study PRJNA72255) | Microbial mat metagenome, whole genome shotgun sequencing project. | biome: fresh water; feature: sink hole; material: water; isolation source: purple microbial (photo- and chemosynthetic) mats found in...
ATGAATGACTTTATCGTCAAGCCCATTGCGCCGGACAAGATTTTCTTGACCTTGCTGCGGTGGCTGGAACAGCGGGCGGCGGTTTAGCCGAGAGAAAACCGCCGGGGTTTCCTGGCGAATAGGTGGGGTCGTTCTGAACGTCCTTCAAGGTAGCTGGCCGCTGTGGGGATTTTTCTCGAGCGTCTCTGCTGACGTGACGGGTCCCCGAATACCTACAAGCAACCGCGCCTCAATCCAGTGTTCGCCTGAACGTCTTCAGCCCGAACGCCAGCACGGCGCCCATGAACAGCAGGATCGGCCAGACCTGATCCCATATCATGCCGATCCCGTTTCCCTTAAGCATGATGCCGCGCACGAGGATCAGGAAATGCGTTAGCGGCAACACATTGCCGATCATCTGCGCCCACTCCGGCATGCCGCGAAAGGGGAACATGAAGCCGGAAAGCAGCAGCGACGGCATGAAGAAGAAAATAGTCATCTGCATGGCCTGGAGCTGGTTGCGGGCGATCGAGCTGAAGGTGATGCCGAGCGTCAGGTTGGCGCAGATGAACAGCAGCACCACGCCATAGAGCAGGAGCAGGCTGCCGTGCATCGGCACGTCGAACAGCCAGCGCGCGGCGACGAGGATGAGCGTGACCTGGATCAGGCCGATCAGGATGTAGGGAACGATCTTGCCGGTCATCACTTCCAGCGGCGTCGCTGGGGTGGCGAGCAGGTTCTCGAAGGTGCCGCGCTCGCGTTCGCGGGTCATCGCCAGGCCGGTCATCAGCACCATGGTCAGCGTCAGGATGACGCCCATCAAGCCCGGTACGATGTTGTAGAAGGTCAAGCCTTCGGGGTTGTAGCGACGGTGCGCGCGCAGTTCGATTAGCGGCGCGGACGGGCGTTGCAGCCCAGGCAGATCCGGGGCGAAGACTTCCGCACCGAGACGGTTCAGCACCGAGATGGCGCCATTGGCCGCCATCGGGTCGGTGGCGTCGGCCTCGACCAGCAGGACAGGCGGCTTCCCGCGCACCAGATCACGGTTGAATCCCGGAGGGAAAGTGACAACGAATTGCACCTGCCCGCGCTCCAGCAGATCGTTGGCCTGCCGCTCGTCGACGCTGCCGACGATTTTGAAGTAGTCGCTGTTCTGCATGGCTGCCACGTAGGAGCGGGCAAAGGGTCCGGGATCGGCCATGACGACGGCAGTCGGCAAATGTTTGGGATCGGCATTGATGGCGTAGCCGAAGAGCACCAGCTGCATGATCGGGATGCCGACGATCATGCCGAAGGTCAGCCGGTCGCGTTTTAACTGGATGAACTCCTTGAGCAGAATGCCGATCCAGCGGGAGAAAGAGAACGAGTGTGAAAAAAGCGTCATCGCATCACCCCTGGAATTGATCCTGGCTGCCCTGCATGAGGTAAATGAAGGCATCCTCCAGAGAGGCAGGAACGACGGCCATCTTCAGGGCAGTGCCTTGGAGAACGGCTTGCAGACTGGCTTCCAGCCGTGCCTCTTCCTTGCCGCTGACGTGCAGCGTGGCGCCGAAACTGGCGACCAGGTCGACACCGGGCAATTGACGCAAGCTTTCGCCCAGACCCAGCAGGCCGCTGCCGCTGATCTCGCGGGTATGCAAGCCCTGGCTCGCCACCACTTCCTCCGCCGTTCCCAAAGCCAGCAGCGTGCCGTAGGCGATGTAGGCCAGCCGGTGACAGCGCTCGGCTTCATCCATGTAGTGGGTGGACACGAGCACGGTGATGCCGGCCGCCGAAAGACGATGGATTTCCTCCCAGAAATCCCGCCGCGCCTTGGGGTCGACGCCGGCTGTGGGTTCATCGAGCAGCAGCAGTTTGGGGTGATGCAACAGGCACGAGGCCAGCGCCAGACGCTGCTTCCAGCCGCCCGAGAGCGTTCCGGCGAGCTGGTTGCGGCGGGTAGTCAGGCCCAGTTCTTCCAGCGCCTGATCAACGACGTCGCGGCGATTCTTCATGCCGAACATGCGGGCGACGAAATCGAGGTTCTCGGCGATGGTCAGGTCATCCCACAGCGAGAATTTCTGCGTCATGTAGCCGACCTGACGCTTGATAGCCGTGCTTTCGCGGAGTACGTCCAGCCCGAGGCAGGTGCCGTGGCCGCTATCCGGCGTCAGCAGGCCGCACAGCATGCGGATCGAGGTCGTCTTGCCGCTGCCGTTGGGGCCGAGGAAGCCGAAGATCTCACCTTCGCGTACCTGCAGCGACAGGTCCTTCACCACGTGCTTCTCGCCGAAATGCTTGTTGATTCCGGTTACGTCGATGACCAGCGGAGCGCTTTGGGCAACACTCATTTCAATGATCTGCTAAACGCACGTCGACCGGCAGCCCGGGGCGCAAGGTCGCGGCCTGTTCCGCATCGGGCGCCGCCTCGACGCGGAACACCAGCTTCTCCCGGCTGCCCCGGCTGTAGATGACTGGCGGCGTGTATTCCGCCTGCGCGGCGATGAAGTCGATGGTGGCGCGGATGGACGCGGCGCAACCGTCACAACCGGCTTCAATCTTCTGCCCCGGCTTGAGCGTGGCAAGCTCCGTCTCCGGAACGTAGAAGCGCAGACGCCGCCGCGCATCCGGCAGCAGGCTGGCCACGGCGGCACCGGCCGGCACCCATTCGCCGGGTCGATAATAGGTTTCGCTCACCTCGCCAGCCGTCGGAGCGTTCACCGCCTTGCGTTCGACCACCCAGCGTTTTTGTTCCGCAAGAGCGGCCGCTGCTTGCAAGTCGGCTTCGGCACCGCGCACTTCGGACTGACGACCCAGAGTGGCACGATAGGTCGCCAGTTGCTGACGATTCGCTTCGACTTGAGCAGTAGCCTGCTCAAAGGCGCTACGCGTTTCGTCCAGCGCGGCCTGCGAGACAAATTTCGCTTTGACCAGCGCCTCCTGCCGTTGCAGTCGCGTGCGGGCCAGACGCAGGGTGGCCTGAGCGGCCTGCAGATTGGCTTCCAGCGTGGCGATCTCGGGCGCCCGGCGCGGCTCCTTGAGGTTTTCAACTTTTTCCCGCGCCGAGCCGGTACGAGCTTCGGCCTCGGCCAGCGCTTGCGCGTCCGGGTCCGTTGCAATGGCAAACAGCGCTTGCCCCGCAGTGACTCGGCTGCCGCGAGCGGCATCCAGCGACTTAAGGTAGCCCGCCTGTGGCGCGGAAAGATAGAGGAATTCGCCCTCGACATAGCCCTGATAGGCCGGCACAGGCGGCTTTTCGCATCCGACCAGCGTAGTCGCCAGGAGGGCCAAGACCAGCCGCCGTGGCTCCAGATTGGACGTGTTCATGATTACCCTCCTGATTGAATGTCGTGGATGGGCAGGGCTAGCAACTGCAGCATGGCCGCGACTCCGTTGTGAATCTCGCGCGAGGATTCGGGACTCATGCGCGCCTGATGCATGACAGCCAGGCCAACCACGGTCGCGTGGAAGAGCAAGGCGGCGTCCGAACTGGCCGCCAGCCCGGCCTTGACCAGCAAGGCTTGAATGTGCGCTCTTGCGTCGTTGATGAGATCGCGCAACGACTGGCGGATTTCGGGCTCGGCGTCGGCCGCCACGATCAGGCCGATGATCACTCTAGGCGGCAGGCCGGTAATCATGATTTCCGACAGGGTGGCGGCCAAGGTTTTGCTTTCCGGTTTTTCGGCCAGATGGGCAGCGATGTCGCTCATCGCAGTGCTGATCGTTTGTTCGGCAATCGCCAGCAGCAGCGTGGTACGAGTCGGGAAATAATAGGTCAGATGGCTCTGCTTGACGCCCGCCGCCTTGGCGACCTGCGGCTGCGTGAGTGCCGCAATGCCCTTTCCCTTCAGCAGCAACACGCCGGCATTCAGGATGGAATCTTTGACGCTCAAGGTTGACCTCGTTCTAACGACGATAGGGACATTATCTGCTTGTTTGGTAAAACTACCAAACAAGTTTTTCGGCAGAGCGCTCCGCAGACAGGGATAATTGCGCATGATCAAAACTACACCCCCCTCCTCTTCGCCCGCAGAAAAAACGGCCGGGCGCTCGTTCAATGAACTGCCGCTGTCGCCCACCTTGAAGGCGACGCTGGAGCAGCTTGAATACCTGACGATGACGGCCATCCAGGCGGCCAGCCTGCCGATTGCGCTGGCCGGCCACGACCTGATCGCACAGGCCAAGACCGGTAGCGGCAAGACGGCTGCCTTTGCGCTGCCCTTGCTGACCAATCTAAATCCGCGTCGCTTTGCGGTGCAGGCCATGGTGCTGTGTCCGACGCGCGAACTGGCCGACCAGGTGACGCAGGAAATCCGCCGTCTGGCGCGCTCCGAAGCCAATATCAAGATCCTCACGCTGTGCGGCGGCTCGACCCTGCGTCCGCAACGCGACAGCCTGGAACACGGAGCGCACATCGTCGTCGGTACGCCGGGGCGCATAATGGATCACCTCGAACGCGGCAGCCTGCAACTCGATGCGCTCAACACACTGGTGCTCGACGAAGCCGATCGCATGCTGGACATGGGTTTTTACGACGATATCGCCTATGTCGCCAAGCAATGCCCGTCGGGGCGGCAGACGATGCTCTTTTCGGCAACCTTTCCCGAAGGCATCGAGCGGCTGGCGAACCAGTTCCTGCGGAAGCCGCAGGAGGTCAAGCTGCTCGAACAGCACGAGGACAGCAAGATCCGCCAGCGTTTCTACGAGATCAAGCACGACGAACGTCTGCAAGCCGTCGGTGTGCTGCTCAAGCATTACCGCCCGGTCAGCACGCTGGCCTTCTGCAACACCAAGCAGCAATGCCGCGACTTGCTGGACGTGCTGCACGCTCAGGGATTTTACGCACTGACCTTGAATGGCGATCTGGAACAGCGCGAGCGCGACCAGGTGCTGATCCAGTTCGCCAATCGCAGTTGCTCGGTGCTGGTGGCCACTGACGTAGCGGCACGCGGGCTGGATATTGCGCGCCTCGAAGCAGTCATCAATGTCGACGTAACACCCGACCCGGAGATTTATATCCATCGCATTGGCCGCACCGGCCGCGCTGATGAGGACGGCTGGGCGTTCAGCCTGTGCAGCCCGGCCGACAAGCGCCGCATTGCCGCCATCGCCGAAATGACGGGCAGTGACCCGGAGTGGCACGGTCTGGGTTCATTGCAATCGGGCAACGATTCGCCGCTGGTGCCGCCGATGGTCACATTGCAGATTCTCGGTGGTCGCAAGGAAAAGATCCGCGCCGGCGACGTGCTGGGTGCCCTCACTGCCGAAGCGGGCGGTCGCCAGTTCACCCGCGAACAGGTCGGCAAAATCACGGTGACCGATCAAAGCACCTATGTCGCCATCGCACGCGAGATCGCGCATGAAGCCGTGCGCAAACTCTCGCTCGGCAAGGTAAAGGGAAAAACGGTGAAGGTGCGCGCGTTGGAGGATTGAAGCGTCGGAGCTTGTTACTCCTCCAGGCCCACCGACCAAAGCGGCCGGTCAGTCATATCGAGATAGCAGAGGTAGGCGCGCAGGTCGAATTCCGATTGATGATAATCGGCGTCCATGTGCCGGCATAGCTGATAGAAGGCCTTGTCGTGCTCACGCTCCTTCATGTGCGCCAGTTCGTGCACCACGATCATGCGCAGGAATTCGGGCGGCATCGCCTTGAACACGGCGGCGACGCGAATCTCGCGCTTCGATTTGAGCTTGGCGCCTTGCACTTGCGACCGACTGGTGTGCATTCCCAGCGCATGCCGCATGACGTGCATGGTGCTGTCAAACGCCACCACGTTGACCTGGCCTGCGTTACGCAGATACGAGCCTTTAATTTCCTGCACGTAATCATAGAGCGCCTTGTCGGTGCGCACGCTGTGCGCCAACGGGTATTGCTTGAGCAGAATGTCGGCCAGCCGATTCTGCGCAATAAGCTCGTGCACTTGGGCAGCCAACTCAGATGGATAGCCTGCAAGATAATTCGGCGATGGTTTGAGGCGCATTGGCAGGTCTTTTAATCACTCGGGGACGTGAATTGCTGGCGAGGCCAATGATTTGCATGATAAACAAACCTCAAGCAAGGAATATTCGGCCACATTCAAAATGTTGGGGCCGATTTTAATGGATATGCAGCAAAAACCCGCCGAACTTCGACGAACCTATGGACGTATTGACATACCCACCAGCCACTGGATGGCTCCCCCATGCTATCCTTATGGCATGACATCAAGTTTCCTCATTCGTTTTCGCCCCACACCGCTGCACGGCGACGCCCCTGTGCAGTACGTTTTGCTCGCCGCGTTGCTGGTATTCAGCGACAAGGCACCCGCGCAGGAATTGCTGACCACGCTTTTTCAGCAACCCATCCCGAACGTTCCCTGGCTTGCTGTTTTGTTGTCCCTTGTCGTTGTCACCCTGTTTGCGATTCGTTTCAAGCTTCAGTTGCGCAACGAGGCCGCCCGACTGAAACAGCTTGAATCTGAAGCGGCCGAGGAAAAAAACCGCCTGAACGCCATTCTGAGCAACGCGGGGGTAGGCATCATGCTCGCTGACCGCTACGCCCGGCACGTCGACGTTAACCGTCGCTGGTGCAAGATTTTTGGCTACCGGAGGAGTGAGGTTCGCGGCAAACTGTCGATACGGAGCATTGCTCACCCTGATGAATCGGTCGCGCTGGGGGAACACTTCAGCGCCCTGCTGGCCGGTGAAATCAGGTCGCACACGCACGAACGACGTTTTTTGCGCAAGGACGGCACCGTCTTCTGGGGGCTCATTTCCACATCAACCGTAAAAAATGCGGCCGGCGAGCATATGTGGGTGGTCGGCATGATTACCGATATCGACGAACAAAAACGGATCGAGGAAGCCTTGCGCGAGAGTGAGGAGCGTCTGCGCTTCATCACCGAAAATACGCACGATGTCGTCTGGCAACTCGACCGCGAACTCCGTTTTACCTACATCAACGGTGCCGATGAGCGCATGCGCGGCTATGCGCGCGAAGAAATCATTGGTCGCAGCTTCAAGGATACGATTACCCCGACCGGCTACCCGATTGTCGACCAGGCAATGCAACGCCGCCACAATCAGGCGGCACGAGAAACAGGAATGGGGGCTGAAAGCTTTGAAGTGGAAATGATCTGCAAGGATGGAAACCTGTTGTGGGTTGAAATCAATTCAACGCCCATCCACGACAAATCCGGACAGATCGTGGGTTATATCGGGGTTACCCGCGATGCGACCCAGCGCCACGAAACTCACGAGAAGCTTCGCGAGCAGACGATCCGCGATCCCTTGACCGGCCTCTTCAACCGTCGCTTTCTGGACGAATCGCTGGAACGTGAACTGTCACGTGCAAAGCGCGACAACCTGCCTATGTCGCTGCTGATGATTGACATTGATCGCTTCAAGAGCCTGAACGACACCTACGGCCACCAGGCGGGTGACGAAGTGATCAGATGTCTTGGCGAACTCATCCGGAATGGAGCGCGAAGCGCCGATCTGCCTTGCCGCTACGGCGGGGAAGAATTCCTTCTGGTCTTGCCAAATATGACGCTTGAAACGGCAGCCGAACGCGCCCAGCGGTGGCGCATTGCTTTTGCCCAGCAGAAAATATGTTTTGGCGATATCTCCCTGTCAGCCACATTCTCGGTTGGCGTCGCCGCCTACCCGGAACATGGCGACTCCAGCGAGGCATTGATCAGGGCCGCCGATCAAGCTCTATATACAGCCAAGCATTCGGGACGCAATCGGGTCGTTGTCGCACCATAGTGCGCCCGGTTCAAATCAAGCCTATTGCTCACGCTCATCAACAATCCGATAACACGGATTGTATTTCTTGCCCGACAGCTTCATGCGATTCTGGGCCGCAAAGGACGATAACAGCGCATCGACCGGCCCCATGATCACCGATTCCCCATGAATTTCGAAACAACCGTGCTTCTCGATCGCACGGATTCCCTCGGCTTTGACATTGCCTGCCACTAAACCTGAGAAGGCACGGCGCAAGTTTGCGGCCAACAAATGACTCGGCTGATTTTTCCGCAAATGCAGGTTGCGCATGTTTTCATGTGTGGGACGGAAACGCTGCTGAAACTCACTATCGATCCGCAGAAGCCAGTTAAAGTTGTAGGCGTCGTGCCTTTCCTTCCGGAAATCACGCACGAGTTGTAGCCCAGACTTGAGTTCACGAGCGACGGATTCAGGATCATCGATAATGATCTTGTAGTGCTTTTGGGCTTCAGCACCCAGAGTCTCGCCAATGAACTGGTCGATACGCCGGAAATACTCCTCCGCGCTCTTGGGGCCGGTAAATACCAGCGGGAAGGGCAATCCCACGTTGTCCGGATGCAGCAGGATACCGAGGATATAGAGAATTTCCTCAGCTGTTCCAACACCGCCGGGAAACACGATAATGCCGTGGCCAGCCCGGACGAAAGCCTCCAGGCGCTTCTCGATATCAGGCAGGATGACCAGTTCGTTGACGATCGGATTAGGCGGCTCAGCGGCGATTATTCCTGGCTCGGTAAAGCCAAGATAGCGTCCTCCGATGCGTTGCTTGGCGTGGCCGATTGCAGCACCTTTCATCGGCCCTTTCATGGCGCCAGGGCCGCAGCCGGTACAGATGTCCATGCCGCGCAGCCCCAAGTGGTAACCAACCCGCTTCGTGTACTCGTATTCCTCGCGATTGATCGAGTGCCCGCCCCAGCAAACCACGACATTTGGATTGGTCATCGGCCGCAGGACGCCTGCGTTGCGCAGGATGTGGAACACCGTATCCGTCACCCCATCCGGGGCCTTCTGATCAAACCGGGGGTTGCCCCGGATTTCGTCGCCAAGAAAGATGACATCGCGTAGCACGGCGAAGAGATGCTCTTGGATGCCCTTGATCATCTTGTCATCGACAAAGGCGCTGCCCGGTGCCGCTCTGATGTCAAGTTTGATGCCCCGCGCACGCTTGATCATGTGAATATCAAACGATGCGTAGCGCTCGAGCAGTTCCTTGCCATCGTCCAACTCATTGCCACAATTGAGCACGGCCAGAGAACAATTACGGAAAAGTTCGTGCAGACCGCCGTGCCCCCGATCAAGAAGGCTTGCGGCTTCCGCCCTGGACAAGACCTCCAGACGACCGGTGGGCGAAATTTGAGCATCGACTACATTGTGTTGCATGGCATTGGCTTTGAATTATTACGGAGGGGAGGAACAATACCAGAAGGAGGATAAGGGCGTATAAGGCCCGTGCTTGAGAATCGTTGCACGTCTTTGGAGTTGCGAGTTGGCCGAAGAGCTTTCCTTGCGCCACACCGTAGCCCGAAGCCAAGGGTGCTACTGGAACGTGCAACGTTTGGCTACGGCATCACACATATAAAAAAGAGGCGCAACAACCGTTACGCCTCTGGCAAATCGATGGCGGTGAGAAGAATTCTTCCCACCTTGTATCCATGACTACTTCGGACGAGACCCCGTTGGGAATGGCCAGGCACCCGTCGGATTGAGCGCCGATTTCATACCCGGCGTCGCCGCCGTTGATGGAGCGGCAGCCGCAGGAGTCTGAGGAGAGGGAGCCGCTTTCTTTGCAGCGGGTTTCTTGGCTACTGCCTTGGCTGCAACCTTGGGAGCCGCTGCCTTTACTACGGGTTTGGCTGCTGCCTTCGGTGCCTCAGTCTTGGGCGCTGCTTTCTTTTCCACAGTCTTGGCCGCTGCCTTGGGAGCAGCTTTCTTTTCTACTGGTTTGGCCACTGCCTTGGGAGCAGCTTTCTTTTCCACTGGTTTGGCTGCAGCCTTGGGTACTGCTTTCTTTTCTACCGGTTTGGCTGCAGCTTTGGGCGCGACCTTCTTTACCACGGGCTTAGCTGCTGCCTTTGATGCCACAACCTTTGCAGCGGGTTTGGCTGCCGCCTTCTTTACAGCCGGCTTGACTGCAGCCTTTGGTACCACAACCTTAGCTGCAGGCTTGGCAGCAACTTTGGGAGCGGCTTTCTTTACTACCGGTTTAGCCGCTGCCTTCGGTGCCGCAACCTTGGCTGCGGGCTTAACGGCGACCTTGGGCGTTGCGGCCGTAACTGCTGCCTTGGGCGCTGCTTTCTTCACTTCAGGTTTGGCAGCGGCCTTCGGCGCTACCTTCTTGGCAGCCGGCTTCGCAGCCGCTGCGGGTTTTTTCGCACTTGTTGCCATGTCAACCTCCTTTGTCAGTTTCAAGAAAAACTTTCAGCTAGGGCATTGCATAAACACGATCCGCAGGAGCCGGACCATCCAATGGACGCGCCAGAAATGCGCGGATTGAATTCGTGAAGGGCGATTTCCGCCGGTTAAAATAACCCGTTCTGCATGTATCGTCAGCCACATCAATAGTGGACCGAATACACCGGTCGTGAATAGAAGAAACCAATTGACATGAGAAGCCGTGCCGCATGGCGGGGATCGAAGCAGAGATCGCGGCATGAAATTCGATGTTTGATCGGGATGAGGGAAAAGAAGCAGGAGCAGATACTGAAGCAAAACCGGAGGAGCTCGGTGAGCAAGATAGGCAAAGGGAATATATGTGGTTTTGCAATCCGCTTACGTCCATCACAACCTGCATTCAGAAGCTGGCGAGTCGAATTGGTTCGACCCAAAAAAACCCTCACGGAGAAAAGGATTTCGCGTTAAAGCTACTAGATGTTGTGCTGCTCTTGCATTTTGTCACTAATTCTAGTAGCGCATAACACTTGACGCAAGAACTTTCTTGTGACGGTGAGCAAGTTGAATTATGTTGTCGTGAGCAAGTTGAATTATGTTGTCTCAATTCAACAACGCCGAATAAAATTCCCCTGGAAAGACGTCCTGAATAGTCCATTCGCATCACCTTTCCGGCTCGCTGAATTCCGGAACAGTCACGAAAATACTGCGAGACGCTGCCAGTCAAAGAACGGCCCGGGATCAGTCTTGCGCCCTGGCGAGACATCGGAATGCCCGACAATCGATTCAATCGGGAAGCGTCTTCTTAGCGACTCAATAAGATCCACTAGTCGTCTGTACTGGATGTCTTCAAAGGGCCGTTCATCGCATCCCTCCAACTCGACACCAATCGAGAAATCGTTGCAGCGCTCGCGACCGTTCCAGGACGAAACGCCAGCGTGCCATGCGCG
>JFJP01028245.1_pt1 | contig 11063 bp, 4 predicted proteins | sample 431651 | NCBI WGS metagenome assembly JFJP01 (sample SAMN02602958, study PRJNA72255) | Microbial mat metagenome, whole genome shotgun sequencing project. | biome: fresh water; feature: sink hole; material: water; isolation source: purple microbial (photo- and chemosynthetic) mats found in...
AAATCAAAGAAAAACGTGAAGCAAATATCCATAGACTCTTTTTTCACAGGAGTTAAAAACCCTGATATTTTCAATTTTTCGAAGAATTCCTCAGAAAAAGATCAGTTTTTCTCAAAAGATTCAGAAAAAACCCAAGAAAATAGCGATAAATTACATTCAAATATCACTACAAATAACATTTTGAATAACAGTGAGAAATTCAAGCTTTCCTCCTTACAAAAAGCCCTATTTTATAAGCATTTAGAAGGTCTTTATGAGAAAACCATTGAGAAAATCCCTATTTTTCACGATTTTTCAAGTTTTCTTTACAAAAACCTGAGTGAAAACATAAAAAATCTGGATTTTTTCAATAAGATGGTGAAATTCTGCCTTTTGCGGTTTATTTTCGAAAATCCTTCAGAATCTTGGCATAAGATCTATAAGCCTTTATGTTGTAAAGATATATTGAATATAAAGAACACTTCTCTTATAAAAGGCTGGCTTTTGGGTTTCTTCCGAAAACAAAAGGAAAAACCCTTTGAAAACTCCCGATTTTCGAAGCATTCTAATGATTATTCATCAGATTTCAATGAAGAATTCCTCAATGATAATTCATCAGTAGAAAATAGTCTTTTTTCAAGGAAAAGTGATAAAATGGAGAAAAATGGTCAAAATGAGGAGATTTCGAGAGAAAATAAGTGGAAATTCAATACTTTATTGATAAGAGGGAAACAAGGGATTGGAAAGTCCACAGCTGTGTTCTCGGCGGCTATTGACCTCGAATATGAGATCATTGAAATCAATAATAGCTCGAAAAGATCAGAAAAAGCACTTAAAAAGATCTATGAAGCCACACAAAGCCATGGGATCGTTTCATCACATTTCAAGGATTTTTTACAGAAGGTACTTAATTTCTCGTTAATTTATCAGTAATTACTATATAAATTTCGAAATTTTATCTGTAATTTTATCATTTTAGGTAATTTTTTGAGTTTTTAAGGACTTTTTAATAGAATTCGGATATTGTTGAGCAAAGCGGAGGACTGAAGAAGCTAATCTATGTGCGAGACTATGATAAAAGCCTTGATGTTGATTACGGATTCAAGAAAACCATCAATGAATTCGTGAAAATCTCGAAACATCCCATTATTTTATCCTCAAGTAAAGAAAAAAACTCACTTTTTCTGGGTTTTTCCCTTTAAAAATCACTTTGAAAAACCCCCCTTTAAAAATCCAATAAAAACACAATATTTTGCTTTTATAAAAGGCAATGAGGAATTCGAGGACTATAATTCAAATGAATTCGATCTATTGAACTTTGTGGACTATTCCTTAGAAGAAATCAGCCTTTTATTGAAGATAATCCTTGAAATTGAAGGGAATTTCAGGCTTTTTCACAGTTCTAAATTCTTTGATGAGTTCTTCAGTCTACAAAACTCATTGAATTCAAAAGGAATTACCACTTTTACTAATAATGAAGGACTTTTTGAAAAATATCTGAAGAAATTCGAGCTTTTAGCAGAAAAATTCAAAATTCTTCACAATTTCGAAGAAATCGAAGAAATTGTGAGGTTTTATAATGGAAATCTCAGCGAATTGTTCACGAAATTCGAGTTTTTATCAAAGGAATTAAGAGAAACCACAGTTTTTCGAGAAATTAAGCATAAATTCTTCTTAGAAAATGATTGTTTTGAATTTTCTAGGAAAAAACCCATAAAAAAACTAGGGATTTTTCCAAAAGAACTCGAAAATAGAAAAATCAAAGAAATCTTGCCTTTTTATCAACAATATGAGGTTTTTCTGAAAGGAAGCAGTAATTTCTTTGATTTATAGTGGTTTTTCAAAAGGATTTTAGGCTTTGAATCGGTGAAAAACCTGATGAATATCATGGATTCCTGCACAAATAACTGCAATTCTTTAGAATTTTATGGGAAATTCCTTGGAAATTGCCAGAATTTAGATATTTTGGAGGGTTTTTCTAAGAAAAGAATGAAGAAAAACGAGGGATTTGAAACTGTGGGGAAAAATAAGAAGGAGGAAAAGGAAATAAAGGTCAAAAACAATGATATTACATGCTATTTGAAAGCAGCTGGCGCTGGGGGATTTAAAGAGAAAAATACTGAGGAAGGCCCGTTTTTTGTGAGTTTTTTATTGATTTTTCATTGAAGTTTTCTTTGAATTTTTCATTGAATTTTTCATTGAATTTTTCATTGAATTTTTCATTGAATTTTTTTTCATTGAATTTTTCATTGATTTTAATGATTTTTCAATGATTTTTCAATGATTTTTCAATAATGATTTTTCAATGATTTTTTTGTATTTTTTGAGTTTTTGAAAGAATTTTTAGGATGAAAGGGTTTTCAAAGAAGATGAATTGAGCGAATTGAAGCGTTTTTACTTTGATGATACGGGGGATTTTCATCGTGAAGAGAAAAACTATGATAGATTGCGAAAAGTGCTGATACGAAGTATTGATTGCGAAGTTTTGGTGTAAGTGAAATTCCTTTTGAAAAAGCCTTGATTTCTATCGTTTTTTAACAGAAAAAAAATCGTGGATTTCAAAAGCTCGATTATTCGAAATTCTCTCTCTTTACAAATAACAAAGGAAAATCTCATGGATTTCAATCATTTTCTCTTGGTAAAATCAATGATTTCTTCATTAAATCATTACTTTTTCTTATTAGAGTGCTTGCTATATAGAAAATATAGAAAAAGCCTCAATGAAAACACGGTTAAGAAAAAACAAAAATCCGAAATATTCATTAGAAAAGCTCGGAAAGTTCTATCGTTATTTTTATTGATATTTTATTTGAAATTCCCATTTTTATTGATAAAATTATCGTTTTTATACATATATTTCATTTGATTTTAAACGGCTTTTATTGATAAAATAGCTCACTTTCCACGAAATATATCACCAGCTTTATGAACGTTGAAACTGCGGGGGAAATCATGAAATGCAGTGAAGCCCCATGGCTTTTGGATCTATACAGGAAAAGAAATCAGGATTTTGTGGATTTTAGCGATTCAGAAGAAGCTGAATACAGCTGAATAAATTAAAAAATCTTATAATTCTAAGCATTTTTGTGTATTTTGGCATTAAATTTCTTGAAGAAATTTCAAAAGAGAAAAAAATTAAAAAAAATTAAAAAAATTAAAAAAAATTTAAAAAAATTAAAAAAAAAGTAAAAATTTTGAAAAAAAAAGCAAAATTTTTATAAAAAAAAAAAAAAAATTTATTAAAAAAAAACAAAAATTTTTGCATTTTTTCTAAAAAAATCAAAATTTTCTTTTGATTTTTATTCAAAATCATCAATTTTAGCTTTTATTCATTCATTATAAGGACATTTATCCGACATATGTTTGCTTTTGCATTTGAAGCAATAAATCTCTAGGATTTCCGGCAGCTCAGCGAAATTATAGCAGCTGGTTTTCTTATGTCCGATTTCCGAGCAGCTATTACACTGAATGATATTGATCCCTTTATCCATGCTTTCTAAAAACGATTTATCAGATTCCACGAACAATTTCGGATGAGAATCTTCGCATTTCGGTCCTTTTGGGCAAAATCCATATAAATAATCCCTACAAACCTTTTTAGGCACATGTGTTAAAGGACATTGATGGCTTCCATTCTTACAAAAGCCTTTATCATAATCCCTACAAGGTTTGAGCACATGTTTGAAAGGACAGCCTTCTTTGATACATTTTCCATATTTGATTAGAAAAAAACAGGGAGGCATTCGGTCTTTTGTATGGCTAAAATCGCAATCTTCACCTTTTGTACAGGAATTATTAAGGAAATGATGACAAGGCTTCATTTTCTTTTCATCATGAGAAAATGAACATTGATCACCTTTTTGACATTTCCCATGAATAAATCGCTTGCAGAGACCATTTTTCGTGCATTCTGTGCTAAAAGGCTTGTTGGTTAGTTGTGAAGGGAATGGTTGGACGGAGGCTTGGGAGGGGTCAGTTGTGTAGATTTGCTGCTCGATCTCGACCAGCCAATCGTTAAGGGATTTGTTGTTGGAAGTCAGTTTATTGGGTATTTTGTAGGGAAATTAGAAATTTTTACTAAAAAAATTGGCTTTTTTTCTTAAAAATTATTAAAAATTAATGAAAAAACCGGATTTTTCAATATACAACAAACTTAAAAGAAAATTCATATTTGAAATAAAAATAATAGAAAAACCCCTATTTTCTTCACAAAATTACTCGATTCAACCTATGAAATTCAAAGAACTTTCCAACTTTTCCAATGTTTCCTTCTTCTTTTTGAACTTTATCTTCGAAATACGATACATTTTCCTTGCTAAAACCCTCATTATTTTCTCTTTATTCCTGTTCAAATCCCTATACCTTTTCCATGAATCCTTTACCAAACACCCTAATAAAAACGTGAAAAACCCCACATTTCCCACCAAACAGGCAATTGCGATCACGATTTTCGTATTTTCACCGCAATTCGTCGATTCAAATACCAAAGCTGAGAAAATTGTGATAGAAATCGCTGATAAACTAGACAATTCAGCGTAATTGGCGAGTTTTAATTGATAAGGAAACCTCTTCGAAGTGAGCAAAATGGATAGAAAAACCACTATATTCATGAGTATATTGATCAGTTCATAAGGGATTGTATCGATCATTGCTACAAGGAATGTAAGAATGAACTTTCTGAAGAATATCATGCATTCCCAATAGAAGAAATTTGGCTTAAAATCCTTATAAAAAAACACGAATATACGACTTTCTTCAATGTTTTGCATCGTTTCGAGATCGAAATTCGAGAAATTAGGCGCAAAATTCAGTTTTATCTTATTTTTCAAAGGAATCACTCTGGTTTTATAATGAAGCTCATTATTCGGCGTATTTGGCTTGGTTTTCAAAGGAATTTCTATATTAATGTTGGAGATATTTGGCTTTTTCAAAGGAATTTCAAAATTTATACTGTTTTTCAAAGGAATTTCAATATTACTATTGGAGAAATTTGTCCTGTTTTTCAAAGGAATTTCAATATTATTATTGGAGAAATTTGTCCTGTTTTTCAAAGGAATTTCATTATTGTAGAAATTTCGCCTGTTTTTCAAAGGAATTTCACTATTACTATTCGAGAAATTTGGCTTTTGCAAAGGAATTTCTCGTGATTCTTCGCTAATAATATTAACATTACTGGAGAAATTTGGTATAAAACTCAAATTTAGCTTATTTTGTAAAGGAAATACGCTTGATTCCTTTAGAGGACTGATTGTTAATTTTTCAAGGGAATTATTGATGTTTTTGTCATATTTCGCGATTATTAACGAATTTCTCCTTAGAATCCAATAGAGAACCAAAGGGAAAATCAACCCCCATAGCAAAAGTCCAGGGATTCCAATGAAAAAAACATAGTTTAAATGTGGCTTTTCCCAACATTCAAGATCAGGACTTTGTCGTAAAAACGTTTTATCGTCGTTTTTATCGATAATCATACATTGAAAAAGCCCGAAATTTGACTTTACGATAAGTGAATAGAAAATAAACGTCGAAAGTACGATAAAAAGGAGAATTTTATTAGAAATCGCTTTGAAATTCCTGGGGATTTTCTGAAGGTTTTTCGAGAAACAATGGCATTTTCCTAGAATTGTATTGAAAATTAACCAGATTACAAAGGAAAACCCCGAGAATATAAAGGGTAAAATCGTGTTAAAAACGCCTTTAAAGATGATAACAGTCTCTTTTTGATGATAAATCTGTTGAAGAACACAGTCATTTGTGATGATATAATCTTGAGAAAACGACAAATAATTAGAAATATTGAACAAATCCCCGAAATTTCTCAATGGAAAATCGATTTGTGAAGAGATTATCGCGATATATTGGCAATGATTGATCAAAATCTTCATAAAAGTCGAGAAATTCGTAAAGGGGCTTTTCTTTAGTAAATTCCTACTTTCAGCGAAATAGCAGTTTATCAATATATAGCTCACCATCAATAGGAAATAAAGGCAAAACCTCACATAGACCTTTAAGCCTAAACTCTCACATCTCTTGCAAAAATCCCTGTTTTCATATCGTCCATAGCCTTTTTCACAGTAAAAGCACAAAGTATTGTGATTTCCTTCTTTGCAAAACCCCGAAGCGTGAATTTCAGAGAAATTCGTGATGAAATTCTCAGCGATTTTTAACAAAGGTACCCCTAAACAGGCTTCGAAACTCATGCATTTTACGGCGTTTTGTGAGGAAAAATCCTTGCGAAAAAACCCAGAAAGCGGAGTTATGTAAATTCCTCCGTAACAAAAGCAATTTAATGGACAAATGTGGCATTTCTGATACTTTAAACCCTTGATCATAGGGTCTTTTAGGCTATAAAAGCCTTCTGGACAAAAGAAACAGCTGAAATCTATCAGTAAAATCTCCCCTTTTATGCATTTTCTTGTGAAAAAATGCAAGGTTTTTTTCATTAAAAAAGCATTTAATTCGTTATGAATATTGTTTGAAATACCAGCGAAATTCGCGGTTATTATAAGAAAAAACGAGAAATTCGGCAAGGCTTTTATCAAGAGATTTTCAAAGGAAAAAAACCCGTTTTTTGCTTGAGTTAAACCGTTTTCGATAGAAATCGAAGAGGAATAGGAGAAAATAGTGGGATTTGGCTTCAAAACCGCGAAGGTTTTACTGTCAAATATCAGTTTTTGCCCAAAATTATCGATTATTGAGAATTTAATGGTAAAAGGAACTCCGCTTACGATGTTAATTATCGTAGAATCATCATTTTTCTTTGAAATATCCCAATTTTTCATTGAAATCTCCACGTTTTCCCTTTGAAGAAATAGAGGATATGAGTAAAATATCGTTGAAAAATTGAAAGAATCACTGTTATTTCTGAAGGTATTATTGAAGGATTTGACAGCGATTTGTGAGAAAACCGTTCCTGCGATGAAAGCAGCGTAATTATCGTAGAATTTCGATGAATAAATCCCTATAATCGCTAATTTCTCTTGAAATGGCTTGAAAAAAACACAAGGAGCAAGGCCTTGTAAAGGATTTAATGCGATTTCTGAAGAATTTATCAAGGCTTTATTTGATGAAAAACTTGAAAAACTGATATTTACTGCGAAATTCCCCAAAAAATACAAAGAACTACCGATTTTTGCTGAGTTATTTGAGAAATTACTGAAAAAAATGGCGATTTTCGATACTTTCTCATTATTGTACAAATAGAAAATCGAGAAACAGTGAATTCCTTTGCAAAAAAACCTCGAATTCTCGATAGAAATCTCATTAAAACCAAGGGATTTTATAGAAAAGCCTGAAGAAACCTCGAATTGCGAGAATTCGATCTTTATAGAAAAACAGCATTTATCGCCATTCTCGAAGTGTAATTCATTAGGAAAATCCTTAAATCCTTCAATATTCACGTTTTCTTTGAAAAACGACGAATTTATCGAGATATTATTTTTCGAATTTCTGAAGATTTGTCCAGTATTATTGAAGAATTTCGAGGCTTTTATCAATAAATTCCCCTCTCTCGACTCGAAAAACACCCCTTTCTTAGAAAAACCATCATTTAATAGAAATTCCTCTATATTGACCATTGAAAAAACCGCATGAAAAGCCGATAAATCATATGGTTTTTTCAAGTCATTTAACAAAGAAAGTCCTTTGAAATCCATGAAAGAATCAAATAAATTAATGAGAAAAAGCCCTTCATTATTTTCACTAAAAACCTTCGAAAACCGTCCAGTGACTCCTTGTAAATTTACGAGAAAATTAGCTGTGTTATTTCTAAAGAAAAAGCTATCGAAATCCACGATAAATCCTTGCAAAAACACCAGATTTTCTGCAAGGAAATTATCCTTTATAATAACATTGCTGAAATTCAGAAAAATCGGAAAACTCCATTGTAAAAACATGGGAAATCTCCCGTTTTCTTGTATAATCAGGTCTTTTATCACAAATTCACTGGCTGAAACATAATAGATACAAGAGCCTTTTCTTGCAAAAGTCCTTATACATGAAAATCTCGATATAATGAATACCGCTGTCTCATCTTCGGTTTTAATGAAAAAACCCCCGTTTCCTTCAGTAAAACACTCAATAAAACTCGAGTTTTCCATTAGAAATCCCACTAAAACATCAGTAAAAATAACCGCGCCTTTTTCCTCAGAAAAAGCCTTGAAAAACACACATGAGATTATCGAGATTTCCTTTGCATTTTCTATTGATAAACCCCCTCCAATTCGTGAAAAAGTGTTATTTATGATAGAATTCCTTAGAAAAAGACTGGAATTTCCCTGTACAAATATCGCTCCTCCTTCTAAAAAAGCACTAGTTTCTTCAATAACGATATTATTCAGAAAAGCCATTGTTTTATATAAATAGAGAAAACCCCCATTTTTCTCAGAAAACAGCCGATTTCCTTTCGAATTGCTTATCTGAAGAAATCTCAGGTTTTTGGCATAAATCCCCCCATTTCCTCTAGAAACCGCGTTTTTTATCATTAATCCTTCAATAAAAACCTGAAGAAACCCTTGCAAAAACAAGCCACTTCCTTCATCAGCAATGGAATTCTCCAATAAAATCCCGGAAATCACCAGGTTTTCTCCTGATACTATCATTAAATGACCTCCATAAAACTTGGAAATCGTATTGAAAAAGCGGTTATTCTTAAGGAAAACCTCTGCGATGCTGATTATTGCCAAAGCCCCTCCATAAAGACAACTGCAATTATAAAAGGAATTCTCTATCATTATCACAGAAAAATCATTTTTTTTATAATTCAATGAAGGATTTGCAGCCAAAAGCACCCCCCCATGTGAATGGTGGAAATCCTGGTTATTACAAAGCAAATTCCTAAAGGAATTGTTCACAAATACCGCGGTTCTGAAATTGTCCAGTAAAATCCCTTTGTAGCCAAAGTTCTCATTGGAGCTTTTTATGAGAAAAGTATTGTTAAAAGCCCAGAAAAAACCGACCAGTGGCATTGCTTCAATAAAACCTGAGACCATTTCTATGGTTTTTCCTATGATAAACACGCTATTTGAAAACATTGATAAATCCATTGTCCACAGAGAAACCAATATATTATTGTCTTTTGTAAGATAAAACAGCTTTTTCTCAATAATCCCATTATCCTCAAAAAGGCTATTATTCACGAAAATCACAGAATTCATCATGTCGAAAACGTATTGAAATAGCATGGAATCAAGGAAATGATTGCGAATTACAGTAAAATCAGAGAAATTCGTGGTCCCCAACATCGAAATCATTGAAATCGACGTGAAGAAATTGTCGAGAATGTGAAGGTTTTTCACAATAAAATAGTAGTTTTTTGAAAGGATATATCGGATTATTCGTGAGGAAATTTTATTGAATTGTATTAGAGAATTCATGATATATGTCTTTATACATAAATGATCATTACTCCAAACATTAAAAATAGTGCTATTTTGCAGGAAAAAACCGATGTTTTCAGAAAAAATCAGGCTTTTTAAAGAGAAAATGCTGTAAACTGTCACATTTTGGAGAAAATTCTCATAAAAAAAGAAGAAATTCAAAGAAAATGCATAAAATATCGTATTTGCTTTTGTAATTTCAAAGAAAAAATTGAAGGAAAAAGAGCTGAAATTCGAGGATTTTATTGAAAAAACTGAGATTTCTTCACAAATAATTTTAGAAAAAGTGCTGTTAAAAAAGCTGGAATTTGAGTTTTCCATCGAAAAAAGGGGTTTTTTCAATGAAATATCATTGAAAAAACTATCACGAATTTCTCCGTTCGTAAAAAGAAGAAAAATCGAGAATTCATGACAATTTGTAAGGAAAAGCCTTTGAAATACCACTGTCTCGGAAACGTCGGAAATGTTGATAAATCCCTTTAAAATCGCTGAAAACCTATTGAAAAACCCCGAGAAATTTCTTGCTGAATTTATCACGAAAATCCCCATTTCTTCGATATTTTCGAAGGAATTATTTGAAAAAGCCAGATTTCCTTCATTTCCTTCGAAAAAAAGTAGATTTTTCGCATGAAAAATCCTTTGAAAAAGCGAGTTTTCTATCATGATTTTCCCTGATAATCCAGTAAATTGAAAGATTGCTATTGTGTTTTTATCAATAATTTTATATTCATTATAATCTTCAAATATCGAGCGATTTATCATGATATTTATGGTATTTTCCATCAAAAAATCCTCAGAAAAAGCATAAAATATGATCGAATTCGGGAAAAAACACTGCTTAAAAACGCTGTTATTTATCACGATTTCCCCTGAAAACAACACAATAAGACTTCCCCATCCTTTTTCATGATAAATCGCTTGAAAACCTGAGAAAACACAGTTTTTTATCACGAAAATCACTGTTTTATCATAAATCCCTTCTAAATTAAAAAGTCCATAAAATCCTTTAGAAATTGCACCTCTTTTCTCAATGATTTTCCCTTGTAAAAAACACCTAAAATCCTTTATATTTCTATGATCAACGCAGCATTTTTCCTTTAAATTCGCGCATTTATCCCGAAAATTCCCGTTTTCATTGAAAAACCCCGGTTTTTCCACCTCTAAATCCTCTCCAATAAAGGTCAAATCCTCTAAAATAAGGCTTTTTGCAATAAAAATGTAAAATTCATTGGTTTTTACATAGATTTCGACTGATGAATTGAAAAAAAGAGGTTTTATTTGAATTTTGACTGATTTCTTTCGAAAAAGCTCGATTTGAGAAATCTCGAGAAAATCCTTTAAAATGTAATGTTTTCCTGGTTTTATCATGAAATTTAATGCGATTTCAATGTCATTTTTCAGGATTTTCGCTTCAGATTGAAAAGCCTCTAATAGATTATCGTAACAGGCTTCAAAAGGCTGGGTTTCATTGAAAAAGCAACCGAAATTCGTGATAAGAATATCACGAGTAATGATTTTTGTGATATTTTGAGAAGAAATCAGAGAAAATAGGGTTAAAAACAAAGAAATTTGTGCTTTTAATGAAGAAAATTTTGTTGAAAAAAAACGCGTTTTTTTCATTGAATTTTCTTGAAATTTAATTAAAAAATCGACTTTAATCATTAAAATTTATAGGTTTTTCGCATAAAAAATTAAACAGTTTTTTGT
>JFJP01045154.1_pt1 | contig 11063 bp, 9 predicted proteins | sample 431651 | NCBI WGS metagenome assembly JFJP01 (sample SAMN02602958, study PRJNA72255) | Microbial mat metagenome, whole genome shotgun sequencing project. | biome: fresh water; feature: sink hole; material: water; isolation source: purple microbial (photo- and chemosynthetic) mats found in...
TCTCTCCATCTCTCACGCATATAAGCGTTAGTTGGAAGAGCCTCATATCTCTCAACCATGTTAAAGTTGATCTGGTCGCCTGATGAAGTGCCTTTGTAAGCGTCATCAGAAGCACCGCTTCCGTATGTCCAGTCTGATACCAGAGCACCGCCGAACATTCCGGCTCCCTGCATGGCACTGTATGTACCAATAAGTAGAGCTTCAATGCCCTCTGGAGTCTGTATAACAGAGCCTGCAGCAACTCCGGGGGGTTCCTTTGTAAGGAAATCTTCGCTGCAGGAATTTATCATCAACATACTACCGAAGAATACGGCAGTAAGTAATAAATTGATAATTCTCTTCATATCTTTTTATTTTTATAATTTATAAATAACTTAAACTAGATTCCAAAGGTAATTCCGAAAAGGAATTGTTTTGGAGTTGGCCATGCGCCTGAGTCAACACCCATATTGATACCGCCTGTTCCGATTTCTGGATCAAGTCCGGTATACTTGGTTAAGGTAAACAGGTTGGAAGCCTGGAAGTAAATATTGAGTGATCTTACTTTGTCTTTAAGAATTGTATTAAGGTCATAACCAATTCTCAGGTTTTTCATACGAAGGTAAGAACCATCTTCAATAAATGCTGAGGAAGCTGCCTGGTGAGGTGTGTCGTTAGCAAGTGAAATTGGAAGAGTAGCTTTTGTGTTGTCGCCGTTCAGGTATGGGCTTCCCCATGACTGATAAAGTCTCTCGTGGCTTTTTCCTGATTCAAACTGAATGTAGTCGATGAAGCGGCTAACATAGTTGATAACATCGTTTCCAACACTTGTAAACAGCATAGCCTGAACACTGAATCCTTTATAAGTAGCACCGAAATTCAAACCTGCTGTGAAATCAGGATGAGGTGATCCTATGTATGTACGGTCACTTGCATTAATAACACCATCAAGGTTTATATCCTTGTATTTGAAGTAACCCAGTTTGTTATTTGCGTTTGTTGGCCATGCATCAATTTCGGCCTGGGTATTAAAAAGACCTTCACTAACATAACCGTAATACTCAGGGAATGCCCTGCCTGTCTGTGTTCTTGTATAATACTGCTCACGATAACCTGAACCCTGATAATAGTCACCGGCATTGTCGGTAAGTTTTGTAAGTTCATTCTTGTAATGAGAGAAAACAAGGTTTGCATAATAAGTAAGATCACCATTCATTGCATTGTTTGAATAGCCAAGTTCAATGTCAAATCCTTTGTTGTTCATCTCACCAATGTTAATAGATGGAGTAGAAGCTGTTCCGTAAACAAGAGGAAGCTGCTTTGGATAAAGCATGTCATTTGTTGTACGTGACCAGATATCAACCATAAGAGTTACGTTCTTTAGGAGAGTAGCATCAATACCAAAGTTTGTTGTAGACGTAGTTTCCCATTTCACAGTGTTGTTTCCAAAAGTTGACTGATAGAAACCTGTTACGCCGGTATCACCGTTGCCACCTGCCATCGGGTAGAATGAATCGTTGAAATTTGGAGCATACTGGGTAAAGCTGTTATAGTTTCCCATACGGTCATTACCAACAACTCCGTAACCTGCACGGATTTTCAACTCATCAAGCCAGCTTGATGTTGCACTCATGAAGTCTTCCTCACTTATTCTCCATCCAAGAGATGCTGCAGGGAAAACACCATATTTTTCAGCACCAAAGCGTGAAGAACCGTCACGTCTTACAACGGCTTCAACCATATATTTATCACTATAGGTATAATTTACACGACCGAATACTGAGAATAAACTCCACTCACTTAAGCTTCCAGAGTTACCGATACCGCGGAAACCTGTGTTAAGTTGCATGTAGTTTATATCCTTGAAAGCGAATTCACTTCTTTCAGCAGCGAAGTTGTTGTATGTGTTATCAACTGCTTCTGTTCCGGCAATTACTTTAATATTATGATTACCAAATACTTTTGAATAATCGATAGTATTTGTCCATGTATACTGAAGACTGAAAGCAGCTGATTGGCTAAGATAATCATAACTTCCTCTTTCTTTTGCAGCAACCTCAACAAAGTTGATGTTTTTACCATACTGTCCGTAATGGTTGATACCAATAAGAGACTGTACAGATAAGCCTTTGATAATGTTGAATTTAACATAAGCATTACCACTGAGGGTCATCCTTTTGTTGGCATCCCACTGGTTCCTGTCGAGAAGAAAGATAGGGTTCTGAGCGTTTCCTACGCCATCAGTTCTTGTTCCGCCATAATTTCCCATAATATCATAAACAGGAACAATAGGAGGAATACGATAGGTCCATGATACTATTGAGCTTTCACCATTATCTGTCTGGTAGCCAAAGTCATTTGTATATGAAATTCCAATTTTCTCACCAACTTCAATCCATTTTGCAGGAGATGTAGTGATGTTTGAACGGAAGTTATAACGATCAAAACCGGTATGCTTGAAAACACCGTCTTCTTTTGTATAACCAAGAAGGAAGGCATAGTTTGTAGTAGCAGTTCCGCCGGTAACATCAATTGTATATTCCTTGAATGCACCATTCTGTTCTGCTTCCTTCATCCAGTCGGTACCATCTTTGGCAGCTTTCATGATGAGGTATGTATCATCTCCATCTTCTGCAGCCATCTTATAGTCATATAACAGCGGATCAACTGCAGCAGAGCCTTCTGCTGCCATAGCAGGAGCAATATAATCAGGAATAACCGGAGTTGCACCAGCACCATACTGAGAGTGAGCGAATCTGTTTGGTGTTCCAACAGGAACGTTAATAGCTTTACCTGCATTTACAGCTTCAAGCCATAACATTTCACCATATTCCTGTGTATTCAACAGGTCATAAGAATTTGAGTTCTTTGTAATACCCTGTCTGATATTAACATCCATCTGAAGCTTCTGGTTTTTCTTACCAGATTTTGTTGTTATAAGAATAACACCGTTAGCAGCTCTTGCACCATAAATAGATGTTGAAGCTGCATCTTTAAGGATAGAGATAGTTTCAATATCATTCGGAGAAGCTGAAGCACCGGGAACACCATCAACAACATACAAAGGGTTTGCATCGTTGATAGTACTCATACCACGGATACGGATTGTAGCATCTGAACCGGGGGTGTGGTTGTTGAGGATTGTTACCCCTGCAGCCTTACCCTGAAGACGCTGAATAGCACTTGTTGATGAACTCTCTGCAAGTGCAGCAGCGTTAACAGTAGAAACTGCACCTGTAAGAGATTTTCTCTGCTGTGTTGAATAACCAACAACAACGATCTCATCCAATGCTGACAACGATTCTTTAAGAACAAGGTCAACATTTGTCTGGGTTCCAACGACAACTTCCTGTGTTGAATAACCGATAAATGAGAAAGTAAGAGTTGGATTTGCTCCGGCAACAGTTAAAGCGTAAGTACCGTTAGCATCAGAAATAGCACCATTAATGGTACCTTTTTCAAGAATGTTTACACCTGCAAGAGCATTACCTTCAGAATCAGTGATTTTTCCGGTAATTCTTTTCTGCTGCAGATCACTTGCGGAGTCTGTCCCGGCAGCAAATGCGGTTGGCGCAGCTGATACGAGGATAGCTCCAATCAGAAATAGCATAGTCATAAGTTTCACGGCTCCCCTAAAATGGTTCAGGGTTGCCAGAAATGAAACAACCAGCGCGTGTTTTTTAGTCATACTTTTGAGGTTAGAAGGTTTAAAATATTAAAAAATAATTATGTTTTCTGACTGGTTAGGTTCAGAAAACAGGTTGCAGGAGTATGTTAACTCCTGTTTTTTCAATTTAGGTTAGGTCAGGTACTGTTTTTCATTGGCAATTATGGTTAGTTTACAAATGGTTTATCTATAATTAAAACTTAAAATCAGGCTTAACTTCCTTAAATACAATTAGGTAAACTCAATTTTTATTCTCCTTCACAACCAACACCACTATCCTATCCCCGCAAGTATATCCTCACATTCAAACTCTACTCCTTAAAAACTGAATATAACTCATCACAATCTTCAAAAACACTATCTCAAATATATAGAAAAGTTTTTCAAAGTATCCTTAATATGTTAATTAATTTTAACAGAAAAAAATTAACAACCTTGGATCTGCTTTAGCTCACAGTGCTAATATTCTGAATATAATACAATTATACAAAGGAACCTAAGTAGGCTCATAATGTTCTTTATTTTCAGAACTTAAAGGACTGGCAAAAAAGAGGCTGTTTTGTTAATATTATAAAGGGAGAGCGAATTGCAACCACATTAGAGAACATGATTTAAAGAAATGTTATTCTAAATAAAAACAATTAACCGCAGAGGTCACAAAGGTATTCGGCCATCCTATGTTACCCGCAGACTGACGCAAAGATCGCAAAGGACTGCTCTGTGAACTTTGCTTCTGCTCTGCGTTCTCTGCGGTTAAGAAAAAAAATATCAGAGTGTAAAAAGCGGCTTAGCACTATAGCTTATCTCCTCATTCTTATAATAAACCTTTTCAAGAAAAAGTCCGCTTGGAGGTGCGGTAAGTTTTGCCGGGATATCTGTTTTGAGTCTGAAAAATGATGCCACATCGGAAGAACTAAGTTTTCCTCTTCCTGCTTCAACCAGAACGCCTGTCATACGACGAACCTGTTTCCAGAGAAAATGAGAACCAACAACATGAAATACAAGCATATCTCCATAGTCAAGGACTTTTGCATGTAGTATTTCAACCTTAGTAGAAGACTGTTCTGCTGATTCGTCTGTAAAATACCTGTAATCTTTCAGTCCGGGAAAATGAGATGCTGCCTCATTCATCAGATTTATATCAAGATTATCTTTTATCCACCATACATATTTTTTACCAAAGGCTGTTCGTCTTCTGCTTATCTGATATATATAACTGCGGGCATTGGCGTCATACCTGGCATGAAATTTCGGATGGGCCTCTTCAACATTCACTACAGTGATATCGGGTGGAAGCCTGTCGTTGATTCCATATTTTATCTTTAGCAAAGGAAGATCGGTTTCAACGCCGAGATGAGCTACCTGCCCTATTGCATGAACTCCGCCATCGGTACGTCCTGCTCCGAAAAGATCAGGATCATCAACTTTAAAGAGGTCACGGCATGCATCAATCATCTCCCCCTGTATTGTTTTTCCACCTTTTTGCATCTGCCATCCCGAGTAGCGTGTTCCGTCGTATTCGATTGTAAGTTTAAATCTTGCCATTGCTATATAATATAAGGTGTAAAGGTAGGATAATTATCGGTATTTCAGTACAGGGGGAAAGCACAGAGCGCAGGGCACAGGGCAACGAGCACAGTGTGTAGAGACGCAATGCTTTGCGTCTCTTAACGCAAACCGCAAAGCACAGAGCGCAGGGAACAGGGCAAGGAGTATGATTTTAAAAACATAAGAAATATCGGAACTCCGGGGCTTTTTTATTGAACTTTATATGACCGGCATATGTTATGAATTATGTGGCACTTTTGTTATTTTTGTATGCATCAGAGGATAATTTAAAACTGAAATTCATGATAATTAAAAAACCTTACATGAATCCCTATCTGGCAGGCACTATGCTCGGGATAGTACTTTTGCTCGCAATGTATCTTTCCGGAAGGGGTCTGGGAGCCAGCGGCGGACTAAAATACTGTGTTGTATCTGTAGTTGGTGCAGTTGACAAGCAACATGCAGATACATCGCTCTATTATAGCAAATACTTTGAGGACGGAAAGAGCCCAATCAAAAACTGGCTGGTTCTGGAAATTCTGGGTGTCGTTGCCGGCGGATTTATCTCAGGGGCTATTTCGGGCAGACTGAAGTTCAAAATCGAAAAATCACCATCCATTTCAAATACAAGACGACTGATTTTTGCATTCCTCGGAGGACTTCTGTTTGTATACGGAGCACAGCTGGCACGCGGTTGTACAAGCGGTGCTGCTTTATCGGGAATGGCAGTCCTCTCCGTCGCCGGGTTTGTTACTATGATGGCAATATTCGGATCGGCTTACCTGTTTGCATGGTTTTTTCGGAAGAACTGGATCTAAAACGGCGTAAAGGCATTAAGGCGTAACGGCATAACGGCAAAACCATAAAGCCATAAAGCCATAACGCCGTAAAGCCGTAATGCCGTAATGCCATAATGCCATTTAATATAATTTTAAACGTTTTAAAATGGGACCAATATCATCACTAATAGCAATGCCTGAATGGCTTGATCTTCTTATAGGACTTCTTATAGGAATAGGCTTCGGCTTTGCTCTTGAACAGGCCGGATTTTCTTCAAGCAGGAAACTTGCCGGTATGTTTTACGGATACGATACTACAGTTATCAAAGTATTCTTCACTGCGGCAATTGTGGCACTTGTGGGTTCACAATTGCTTAGTTTTTTCGGACTACTGAATCTGAATCAGGTTTTTGTTAATGAGTTTTATGTCGCATCATCAATAGTAGGCGGAGTAATAATGGGCGCAGGATTTATAATGGGCGGATTTTGTCCGGGAACAGGACTAAGCGCTATGTCGATCGGTAAAATTGATGCCATTATATTCTTTGCAGGCGGACTTACAGGAGCCTTTCTCTTTGCTGAAACCTACCCTCTTATTGAGAAACTTGCAAACAGCGGCTACAAAGGCCCTGTAAAGGTAAATGAAGCTCTGGGGATGTCAACCGGAGTATTTATCCTTCTTCTCATTGTAGCTGCCGCTGTTATGTTCTGGATTGCAGAAGCTGCAGAAAAGAAGTTTGCACGTCCCGACATTACTAACGAGATCTAATAATCAAACTATGAATCATTGCAAAACCAATTAATCTATTTAGCGAAATAACAGACGAAAACAATGCTTTTACTGTAGATCAGGTTGCAAGATTTATTTCAACTGAAGACAGCACACTTCAACTTATTGATCTCAGACCGGTTACTGAATTTGCTCAGATGAATATACCCGGTTCTGTAAATGTGCCATATTCTGATTTCCTGAAAAGTGATCCGGGACTGATTCTGAATGATAAAAACATGAAGTATGTATTCTATTCAAACGGAGATCTGAATGCAGGTTATGCACTTGCAATCGCCAGAGGAATGAAATACAACAACACCTTTATAATGAAAGGTGGTTTAAATGATTGGTTTGAAACTGTAATGAACAGCAGTTTTTCAGGCGAGGTAATTTCGGCCCGCGAAAATGCACTTTTCGAAGCCAGAACAAAATCAAAAAGACTGTTCAACGACTTTAATTCGTTGCCTGATTCACTAAAAATGAAGTATATGCAGGCACGGCTTGGAGAAGCCAAAAAACTGGATGGAGGTTGTGAGTAGTGCTTCGGCTCCGCTCAGCAACCGGGCCAAGGGCACAGGGCGCAGAGCAAAGGGCACAGGGCGAAGGGCACAGAGCACAGGGCAATAGGCAGATAATGCTCCGTGAAACTCCGTGGTCTCCGTGGTAAATAAAAATATCGATAAGAACAAAAATATGGAATTGATAAAAAAATACAAAATAGTAATCCTGATCCTTTTGCCGGTAGTAGTACTGGTAATATTAAGGATGTCAGGCACTGACAGTTTTAAACCAGACGCAGCACGCTGGGCAGAACCCTCGTTTTCGGGAGCTAACATTATTTCATCTGATAAAGCATCAGCTATCACTGATAAAATTCTGATTGTTAATTTAGAATCTGAGCAGAAATCATTTCCTCATGGTTCTGAAATCGTTGCACTATCATCAGATTCTGCAATAGGCAAAGATCTGATAAAAAGAATAAAGGGATTTGAAGGAGTTGTATTGATTTACTCAACCGACATTTCTGAAGCCGCCGGAGTGTGGATGGCACTAAGTCAGTTGGGCATTACAAATATTATGGTTCTGACAGATGAAAAGGATAATGAGGCCCCGAAATACAAATTCCGGACAGACACATTGCCCATACCTTAATTACAGTAATGTAATAGTCAAACCTTGGATGGTATTGGTGTCAACTTAAGCAAAGAATTGAGAAAACCGAAAGCAGAAATCCATTAACCGCAAAGGTCGCAAAGAGTCTAATAAAAGATCGCAAAGACATGGTATACAGTAATTTAACTTTGCGTCCTTTGCTCCTACTTTGCGAACTCTGCGGTTAAAATGGCCTTAAACCTATTTTACAACTTCAAAATTATTTACATCTTCTGAAGAGAATGGATGCCATGATAAGGCTATCTTCTGTTTAACCATCTTGTCGTACATGAAGCTGTTATTTCCGAACTTCAAAGTTTTTGCATCATATCCGAAAAGTCTCAGAAAAGCTGTAGCCGATGCCGAGTTATGTCCTGTTCCGCAATAAATTACAACCGGTTTATCAAAAGGAATTGAGGCCATCTCATCACTAAAACCAAGGGTTTCATCAGGTTTATATCTGTACGCCCCTGGTATATGTCCGTCTTCGTACTTGTCCTTGCGTTCCATATTAATAATAAAGTATTTTGAAGGATCAGCAAAGACCTCTCCGGCAGTAATTTCGATTCCTGCAGTTCCTTCTGCAAAGAGTTTTCCAAAGCGTTCAAAAGCTATATCCTCTCCTATTACCTTACCAGTATTAAGTTCAGGCATAGCTGTCGGTACAGGCCGCTCATGAGGTGTTGTTTCAAGCTTATCTTCAAATTTGCCGGAAATACCGCTTAACCATCCCTTTTCAGCATAAGCATTGTTCCAGGCACTCATTCCCCAACGCATGGCATAAACATTTCCATATCCCATCATACGAAGCAGGCAGGTAGTATATGTTGATAGCTGTCCATCATTACAAACGAAAATTATTTTCTCATACTCATAAGGTTTAATGCCTTTTTCGAAATATGATGGAAGATCTTCAAATCTCTTATTTACAGCACCTTTAATATGTCCTGTTTTATAATCAGCTGGTGCACGCAGGTCAACGATAAGATTTTTGCTGCCAATGCTTTCATTCACAATAGAAGCTTTAATCAACGAAGGATAATCCTTGCTGTTAACATAATCGCCTGTCTCCTGAAGATCTTTCAGCAGAATAGCGGTTTCATTGCCAATAACTGCCGGAACAGCAGGTGTTGCTGCCGGAATCTTTTCTGCTACGGTTTTTTTATCCGCCTTATTTCCGGAACAACCGGAAACAAGGTGGAATAAAATAAGTATCAGTATTACAGGGAAAAACAATTGCCTTTTCATAACTGACTAATTGTATTGTTACTGTTTTACAGGTACCCTGTCTTTATCGTATCTGATTGTCTCGGTACGGTTACCAAGTTCATCATACTTGTATTCAGTTATAGCAACACCCGACTCAGGATGATTGATAATATTCCTGTCCTTATCCATATTTTTAACTTCAGCAACAGCTCCATTAGCGTTATAAACTGTCTGACTTACAGGTACCTGTTTGCCACCTACATATTCATTATCCTGATCATAAACAGCAGTTTCAATTGTATAACCATTCTCGTCAACCTTCATTACCCTTTTCGACCACCCGCCTGAAAGATTCGACATTTGTCCGTATACATTGAATACTGAGAATCCGAGAAGGTCACCATTTTCGTTTGGCTCAAAAATAAAATATGAAACACCAATGTCGCCGCAGTTTTCAGCAGTACAGTTATAGAGTGTGTCAGCCATGTAATTTGCAAGTCTGGTTACATAACCTTTTTCGTTATAAGTAAATCTTAGCTCAAAAAACGGACAACTAGGATTCATAACTGTCTCAACACCTGCCAGGTTATATCTAAGTTCCCTTACCATTCCGTCAGGAAGAATACTCCATGTCCATGAATGAATTGAATTCCTGTTTTCAGCAGGGGCACCATCTTTACCATAAAACTTAAGTCCGGTACGGATACCTTTTTCATCGAGAGAATATTCGGCTGTGAAAATTCCTCCTGATTCAATCTGCTCACTTTCTTTATTGAAGAAGCGTTTAATCTGCTTATTATCTGCAGTATACTCATAGGTAATTTTTGCAGCACCCTGCATTGCTGAATAGCCAAGGAGTACATTGTTGCGGTTGAATTCAACTGACAGAAGGCGACCCGACTCATCATAGGTGAACTTGTAATTATTTATAGTTTTAGCTTCATCAGCTGTTAATGCATGAGTTCCCCTTTCAGTATCATAGGGAGTTTCGGTAAACTGCAAGCTTCTGTAATATTCAACTCCTGAGTGTCCGCTTTTTACAGTTGATTTGCCTGTACAGGAAGAAAAAGCAATCCCGATAACTAATGTCAGGATTACAGGAATAGTCAATTTGCTCAATTTCATAGATTAATCTGTTTTTGGTTTATAATAATTATCAAAAATAATATTTTAAAGTATACATTAATGTATCTCTAATTAACTTAACAACTTAAACAGGAAAAGGTTTTTGATTTTATATATTTGCTAACATCTAATTATATCCACCATGGAAACCTCATTCGTTGATTCAAACCTCTTTACATATGTTATTATGCCTCTTCTGATCTTTCTGGCAAGAATATGTGACCAGTCAATTGGTACTATGAGGATAATTTTTGTCTCAAAGGGCAAACGCAATATTGCACCTATACTTGGATTTTTCGAAGTTCTGATATGGATTGTTGCCATAAGCAAGATTATGCAAAACCTTGATAACTATGTAAATTACATAGCTTATGCGGCAGGATTTGCAACAGGAAACCTTGTTGGAATGATTATAGAGGAGAAACTTGCCATGGGTGTTCAGCTTATAAGAGTCTTTGCACATGAAAGAGGACACGAGCTTGTTATTGCCCTGAACAATAACGGTTACGGAGCTACCTCAGTTGAGGCTCATGGAGCAAGGGAGAACATTCACCTTATATACTCAGTTGTCAATAGAAATGAATTAAACAACGTAATAGGGGTTATTAACAACTTTAATCCCAAAGCATTCTATACTATCGAAGATGTCAGGGCAGTCAATGAGGGTATCTTCCCTGCTCAAAAACAGAATGGTTTTGCGGGATTCAGCAATATTCTGAGAAACTGGAGGAAGGGGAAGTAGTTTTATTATTAAATTTGGCAAAATTAAAAAAACAGTAATGGATCAGTTAAGCAATCATCCTCTTTATAAGAAACACAATCTTGACAGTGT
>JFJP01040542.1_pt1 | contig 11061 bp, 18 predicted proteins | sample 431651 | NCBI WGS metagenome assembly JFJP01 (sample SAMN02602958, study PRJNA72255) | Microbial mat metagenome, whole genome shotgun sequencing project. | biome: fresh water; feature: sink hole; material: water; isolation source: purple microbial (photo- and chemosynthetic) mats found in...
CCTTAGTAGGGTTGAATAATATATTATATTTCTTTTGATAATACTAATTTAATATTTTTAAATTTTGTATAAGGAATTCTTATTAATTTAATGCCATAAGTTAAACAATATTGGGTTTTTATTTTGTCATTTTGTTGCTGTTTAATAAATTTTTCTTCTCCACCAAAATAATTAAATTCTTTAAAATGTTGTATCCCATCATATTCAATACATATTTTATGATCTGGAAGATAGAAATCAAAAGGCAATGGTTTAATATTTTTACAATCTTTGAATCGGAATGGTGAAATAAACTTTATATTATTTTCCTCTAAAAATTCTTTTATTTTAACTTCACCTTTAGAGTCATTACAGGATGGACAACCAGACATTCCTTCTAAATGAGCATTAGGTATTTGCCAAAATTCCCCATGACTAGGGCAAACAATACAGACTTTAGTATGATTATTTATATATTCAACTAAGTTATAATCATATTTATTATTATGAATTTGACTAGCTCGTTGAGTAAATTCATTTAATGACATGCGTTTTTGCAATGAAAGTTTTTCATTACCACATTTTGGACAGCCTTTGGCATTCAAATGATTGTTTGGTTGTTGTTCAAATTGACCGTGCTTAAGACAAATGATTTTGATTTTAATAGAATTTTTTATATAAATAGCTTTTGAATAATCATATTTATTACCATGGATTAGTTTAGCTTTTTCTATAAACTCTTCTGTTGTTAAAGAGATTTTTTGTTTTATAATCTCATATTTACATTCAGTGCATCCACACCCAATTAGATGACTAGCTGGAGTCTGCTCAAATATTCCATGAATAGGGCAAATGATTTTGATTTTTATTGAATTGTTTTTATATTCAACTAAAGAATAATCATATTTGTTGTTATGGATTAAATTAGAGCGTTTTATAAAATCTTGGATAGTTAATTTTCTAGACATTAGCAAAAATCCTTTTTAGTAAAAGATTGATATTACATATGTTAATAACAGTGAGGCAAAAATGCATAAGAAAGTTTTTATAATGGTAGGTCCAGCAGCTAACGGAAAAAGCTCATGGATTAAAACATATATTAATAAAAATAAAAAAGAAAATATTTTAGTTATTTGTGCAGACGATATACGTGCAGAACTTTACGGATCTCCTGAGATACAAGGAGATGGGAGAGAAGTATTTGATATTTTATTTAATAGATATATTGAAGGTTTAAAAAATTGTTTTACTGATACAATTTTTATTGATTGTACAAGTTTAACATATAAATTAAGAAAGCGATATTTTAAAATTTGTGTATTAATTACAGAATTATTTGAGCATGAGTTTATTTATACTCTTGTATTCTTTAATGTTCCAGTAGAAGAAGCGATAAGGCGTGATGCTAATAGGGACAGGGTTGTTTCCGAAAATGTTATAAGGAGTCATTATGAAAGATATCAAAAAGCTAATGATAGTGAAAAATATCTTTGTGACTCACTTTTAAATTTTAATATAATTGAGGCTTAAGATGGATATTGAAAGTATTGTAAAGTTAATTGAAAAAAAGAAAATAGCTGCATTAAAAGAATTTTCTACAGAAAATAATATTGAAGAATTGATAACTGAAAGATTTGACAACGCTATGAATAAGCTTATCTGTGATGTTCTTGGTATTAGAAAATCATGGTCTAACTATGAAGTTATACAATGGTGTCCTTCAAGAAGAGAAAATCTCCCAACTTTAAATTACATTAAAAGTGATTTAGGTGTAAAAAAAATCAATGAAATTGTAACACAGCTTTTTGGTGATTTTAAGCTTGAGCTAAATGAAAAAGAAAAAACATCAATGATTAATGAATATAAAAAAATTTATAAACAAACTTTTAAACAAAGAATTGATGATCTTGCATTTGAGCAAGCTGAAAAAGATGCTAAAGAATTGATGAATGAAATCCTTGGCACTAAAGAAGGGGAATAGTTATGTATCAATGTATAATTAGTAAGCTTACTAATGTTAGACCATTACAAGGGGCAGATAGACTTAAATTGGCTAATTGTTTAGGAAGCCAAGTTATTGTTGGTCTTGATTCACAAGAAGAAGATGTTGTTTTGTTTTTTGATACAGATGGTCAACTAAGTGAAGAGTACTGTAAGGCTAATGATCTTATATCTTATGTTGATGAAGAAGGTAATAAGAAAGGTGGGTACTTTGATCATAAGAGAAGAGTGCGAGCTCAAACACTTAGAAAAGCAAAAAGCGAAGCTTATGTTGCACCATTAAGTTCTCTCAATTTTACAGGTATTGATATTTCTACTCTTAATATTGGTGATCGTTTCAATGAAATAAATGGAATTCATATTTGTAATAAATACTATACTCCTGCAACTATTAGAGCTGCTAAAGGTAATGGACCAAATATCCAAAGTGGATACAATAAAGCTGCTCTTAAAAAATTCTTCCCTGAACATACAGATACTGAACAATTAAGATTTGCAAGAGATGAAGAGCTAATCGGTCTTGTAATTTTGACTGGGAAATATCATGGAACATCAGCCAGAACAGGTTATGTCCAGTTTCCAGTTGCAAAACCATTTAAATGGTATCATAAGACTTGGAATAAATATGTAGATATTGTTGATAAAGTATTTCGTTTCCCATGGGCAAATAAGGATTTAGAGCATAATTCTAAATTTCATATTGAATATGAGAATAAATTTCAGAAAGTACAGGGAACACGCAGAGTAGTAAAAGGTCAGGTCAAAGATGATTTTCAAGATTATCGTTCTAATTGTTCTCGTATACTTTTACCAGCAATTGAAAAAGGTGAAATCTGGTATTATGAAATAGTGGGTTATGAAGATACATGTGCTCCTATTATGCAAACTGTCTCTACTTCTGAAATGCCAAAAGATTTTCAGAAGAGATTTGGTGAAGCTATTACTTATAAATATGGTTGTTTACCTGGTACATGTGAGATATATGTTTATCGTATAACTCATAGGAATGAAGATGGAATAATTTATGAGCTTCCTTGGGCTCAAGTCAAGAATAAGTGTATAAAGGCTGGGATTAAGCATGTACCTGAAATACAAACACTTTTGATAAAAGAAGACCAAGTTAACATGCTAAAGCAAACAGTCGAATATTATACTGAAGAAATTGATATTGCTGAACCTATCGATGAATCACATATTCGCGAAGGTGTTTGTATTCGTATTGAAAATCAGGAAACTGGTAAAGTAAAAATATTCAAAAATAAAACTTTTGCTTTTAAAGTTTTAGAAGGTATTGCTAAAACTAATGATAATTCAATTGATGAAGAGGAATTAGAATCATTAGAAGGTGAATAAAAATTAAATGACAAGCTCTAAAATACTTTCAATATTAGCTACTGAGCTTTTATTCTCTGATAGTTTAGATAAAGCAAAAGAAGAGTATCGTAATCTTTCTAAGTCTTGGCATCCTGACATGTGCAGTGATGCCAAGGCTACAGAAGTTTTTGCTCATATAAATAAACTTTATAATGAAGCTATTGATAAGATAAATAAAGGCATTTGGGAAATTCCTGGTCAGATTAAATTAAAAGATAGGAATGCAGGAACTGAATATAAAATTAAATATCATAAATGTCATATATTTGAATTAGGCCAAATGTATATTGGTGATACAATAGTAGCATATGTAATAGATTCTAAGTATAGAATCTTATTTAATAATGCTATTAAACAGATAGGCAGTCTTAGATATTCATCAGATCGTATGAGAGATGAGATATCAAGATATATGCCAACAATAGTTAAATCTTTTGAAACAGATGATAAATTAGTATTAGTGATTAAAAAAACTCCTGATGTATTATGTCTTAAGGATGTATTAGATAGTTACTATAAAGGAGATATGGATCCTAAACATATTGCTTGGATTATGAGTAGGTTGCATAATCTTACTTGTTATTTCCAGTATGCTAAGCTATCACATAATGATATATCTACTTTAACGTGTTTTATAAGTCCTGAATTTCATACTTGTATTCTAATAGGTGGATGGTTTTATAGTGTTCCAATCGGTGATAAAATGATTGGAGCTAATCCTAAAACATTTAATCTTATGCCGCCAAAAATTAAGTCAAGTAAAATATCTGATAAATCTGTTGATCTAGAATTGATTAGATCTGTTGCAAGAGAATTAATGGGAACTCATAAAGAACCTAAGCCTATGCTAAATTGGTTTGAATCTGCATCTAATGGTGATCCTGTTAAAGATTTTCAAAAATGGCAAGAAGAAATACTGGTTAAGTGTTATGGTGAAAGAAAATTCCATATTATGGATGTTAAATTAAAAGATATCTACTGATATCAAACTGGAGACAAAAATGGGTGGTGGATCTTGGTCAAGCGATGCTTGGACTTCATATTCAACTAGAACAACAGTAGGCAAAGCGAAAGAAGAAATTTTTACATCTCGGGGAATGAAAGCAGAGCTAGATCCTAAAGGAATTACAATTAGAGAATCTCGTGATTCAGCTGATAACCCTAACAGTACAGCTCTTGCTATTTTTTGTGACGTAACTGGATCAATGGGAATGATTTCAGAGGCAATGATTCGTACTGGTATGAATACTCTTGCTACTGAAATTTATACTCGTAAGCCAATTAGTGATCCTCATATGCTATTTGGGGGAGTTGGTGATGTTAATTTTGATAAAGCTCCACTTCAAGCAACTCAATTTGAAGCTGACATTCGTGTAGCAGAACAACTTAAAGATATTTATCTTGAAGGTGGTGGTGGAGGGAACTCTTTTGAATCCTATCTACTCCCATGGTACTTCGCTGCAATGCATACTTCAATTGATTGTTTTGAAAAACGTGGGAAGAAAGGTTATCTCTTTACTGCTGGTGATGAACAGCCGGAAATGAAACTTACGAAAGAGATGATTAATAAAGTTTTTGGCTATACTCCTGAGCAGGATTATGATTTTGAAACTCTATATACTATGGTTTCTCGTAAGTATGAAGTTTATCACTTAATGGTTGAGCAAGGCAATCATATGCGTTCTTATAGCTCTACTGTAATTAAAAAATGGCGTGATCTTATGGACCAAAGAGCTATTCTTCTTTCTGACTATACTAAAATGTCAGAAGTAATTGTTTCTATTATTCAAGCAACTGAAGGTGCAGCAAAGGAAGATATCATTAAGTCTTGGGACGGGAGTACTGGACTTGTTGTTTCTAAAGCAATCAATGATCTTGTGGCTACCGGTAGTTCTACTGGTAGTGTAGTAATGTTTTAATAATGCTAGAGAGGGGCTAGAGATAGCCCCTCTATATAAAGGATATATTATGAATGGACATGCTGTTATTGGGGCAAACTTCGGTGATGAAGCAAAAGGCAAACAAGTAGATTATCTTTGCTCTAAGTTAAAAAAAACTATTGTTGTAAGATATAACGGTGGATGTCAAGCTGGTCATACTGTTAATACTCCAGAAGGAGTTAGCCATGTATTTAAACATTTTGGGAGTTGGACACTATTAAATGTCCCAACTTATTTAGCAGTAAATTTTATAGTTAATCCTATTGCTTTTAGAGTTGAATATGATGAACTTTTAAATAAAGGGGCTTACCCTTATGTATATGTTTCGGAAGGTTGTTATGTAAGTACCCCATTTGATATGCTTATCAATCAGCTAGTTGAATTATCTAGAGGACTAGGAAGGCATGGTAGTTGTGGATGGGGAATTAACGAAACTGTAGAGAGAAATCATAATAGTTTCAACCAGTTTGGCTTGAATGTTGCTCGTTTACGCAGTACTAAATCTATTAAAGAATTTTTAGATAACATAAAAAATCAATATACTAAAAGTAGATTATGGGAACTTGGAATTAGCAAAAAAGATATTAAAGATAATTATTTAGAGATCTTAGAAGATGATAAAATAATCAAAAAATATATTGAAGATTGCGAATTCTTTCTTAGTAATGTTAGAATAATTGATCTTAAAATACCTGAACAATATGAAAATGCTATTTTTGAAGGTGCTCAAGGCTTATTGCTTGATAAGAATAATAAAGAATATTTTCCTCATGTAACTCGTTCAAAAACTGGATTATATAACATTCTTACTCAGTGTAAATTTAATAAAATTGAAAATCTAAAAGTTAATTATATGACTAGAGCCTATCTTACTAGGCATGGAGCTGGGTTTCTTCCAAATGAAAAATTAAATGAGAAACCTTATGTAGATATTCATGATACAACTAATATATTTAATATATGGCAAGAAAATTTACGATATGCTTATCTTGATATTAATTTATTAAAAAAATCTATTCATGATGATTTATCATTGAATGATATTAATAGTAATATTAAAATTGATCCAAGTTTGTCTATTACTTGTATGGATGAGGTTGGTGAAAGATTCAAGTTTTTTGAGAATGGGACTGAGAAATATATTACTACATTTAATAGAAAATGGTTTGCAGATATTATTAGTAATAAGATTGAAATTCCAGTTACTGAACTTAGTTACGGTAAAACAAGAAATAATATTATGAAAGTATAAAGGAAAATGGAAATGAAAATATTTAAAAATATAACTATTATTTTAGCTTTAGGTATGTTTCTTACTGCTTGTCGTGATAGAGAAACTATTGTCTATCAACCTGTTCAACCCAAACCTATGTATGCAAGTAATCCAGATCCAACTTCTGGTGTTCTTTCTGGAATTGCTATTGGTACTATGATAGCAGATGGCAGAGGTGGTCAAGTACGTTACGATGGACACAATGGTTATTATGACCAAAGATATCGTGGACCCTCTAAAATAATTGTAAACAAAAAGGTGGTAAATAATGTCAACACTGATAATAATGCTCCTAGTACTCCTATCCCTAGATCTGTGGCCCCTGTGGCTAATCCTATGGTTTCTAACAAAATAAAGAATCCAGGTGACGAACTTGCTGCAAAAGAAAAGGCTTTAATGCAAGCAGAACAGGCACAGAAAGCTAAGCAAGTACAACTTAAGGCCACACTAAGGGCTAATCAAGAACAACGTGCTAGTGGGAGTTCTACTCGCTCTAGTGGATTCAATAAAATGAGTAAATCAGGGAGAAAATAATCGTGAGCAGTTTTGCAAATTATTTAGTACTTTTAGGAATTATTATTGGTAGTGTCCCAGCTTATTATTTTGGGAAGTTTGTAGGAAAAAAGTCATGCTCGATCAAGTAATCTTATATGAATCTAATTCTGATTTAGTTCCAATGTGTAATCAAAAGGGCTGTATTTTGTATAGCCCTCATGCTTTATATAAATGTTTCTTATGTCATGAGAAAGAGCGAATAAAGAAAGATAAAAATGTACATTGATCCTAGAACTGTAATTATTGAAATGAGTCAACTTGATTGCTCTATTTGTGGTATGAGAAATTTATTTTATTTAACTTCTCAAGATGAAATTCCTCAATTAAAATGTATGGAATGTCAATCTACTATCTATGAGATAGAAGCATGGTCTATTAACGAATCTAGTATAGATAATTTTAGAGATAATAGTTATTAAGATATAGAGCAAGAGGAGGCTCTATATGTGGCTAAAAAATTAACCCAAGAAGAATTTACTGAAAAAGCAAACAAAGTTCATAATTTCGAATATGATGGCTTACAACACTACAAAGCTATAGATTGGTTTGGTGGAGAAGAAGCATTTAAGAGTCAAAAATTAAGAGATAAAATAAAAAATGAATATTGTTTAAATAATGGAATAAAATTAATTAGAATTCCATATTGGAAAATAAATAATATAAATATAATCTTAGAAGCAATTGAAGACATTAAGGATAATCAAATATGAAATTTAAAAACGTAGAAGAAGCAGTTAAGCATTCTAAAATAGACAGCTTTTAATATGTATATAGAAAATTTAAAAGAATTTGATGATAAAGAATTGTTGGAATATATAAATTTTTTGACAAGAGAGTTATCTCATAGACGACAGCTTGAGACAAATAGAAGATTATTTAAAAGGAAATAAAATGATAAAAAAGATAACAAATGGAGAAGTTGATATCTATCTTAATAGTGGTAAAGAACCTTTTAATGAAATGTTTAATCCCGTTAATGGTAAGTATATGAGGACTGGTATCTTAGAAAAAGATGCTAACGATAAAATAATTGATACTAATGTTGACCCTTTTATGAGATCGTTTCCTAATCTACTTGATATTGGGATTATGGGTGCTCCTTGCAAAGCAAGACATACTTGTAAAGCTCAGTGTTATCAAGGAGAGCAATCACGCTCAGGTAAGGATATGAGTCTTGAAGTATTTAAATCTATTATTGACCAATCTAAAGATAAAGTACAGCAGATTGCGCTAGGAGGATCTGGTAATCCTGATGATCATGAAAATTTTGAAGAAATTCTTAAATATGCTAGAGAGAATGGGATTGTACCTTCTTATACTACTAGTGGGATTAATGTGGATGGAAATACTGCTGAACTTACTAAAGTTTATTGTGGAGCTGTAGCTGTTAGTCACGCGCATGATCCAAGTTATAGAGATAGGGCTATTAATTTATTCATTGATGCTGGATGTATAACTAATATTCATTTTGTTGTAAGTAATGACACTATAGATGAAGCTATTACTCGTATTAAAACTGGTGATTTCCCAGAAGGAATATCTAATGTTATCTTTCTTACTTATAAGCCTATTGGCAATGCTAATTATACAGGAATGCTTAAATATGATTCCCCAAAGGTTCGTGAACTTGCACTTGCTATTGACTCCAATAAGAATAAGTTTGGCGTTGGTGTTGATGCTTGCATGGTGCCTCTTCTTCTTAATCACTGTTCTAATATTAATTTGGATTCTATTAGTTCATGCGATGCCTCTACTTATTCAGCTTATATAACTGCTGATAATTGGATTTTGCCTTGTAGTATGGATGTTCACAATTATGCTTATGGTGTAGATTTGTCGAAAATGACAATGCAAGATGCATGGAATTCAGACTTATTTGAAAAATTTAGAAGTAATATGAGAAATGCATGTCCAGATTGTAAAGATAGGACTGATTGTTATGGCGGATGTATCTCTCTTCTCCCTGAAATGACATTATGTGCTAAAGAAGAAAGAGATAGTTATAATGTATAGAATAAAAATTTCATATAAAACTGGTAATAGCTTTGAAGATGACCATATTATTTTTAAGTCTGGTAGAGAAGTTGAGATAGATAATTTGTTTTATGAAGTTAGTGGTAATCTTTATAGTGAAAATGGACAAGAGGAGTTTTGGTAATGAAAATTAGGACAGGATTTGTAACAAATTCAAGTAGTTCATCTTTTATATGTGTATTAGCTGAAGTTGTTGATAAAGAAAAGTTTGAAGCTTCTGGTTTAGGTAAATCTCATACTGGTTCTGAATTTAATAATTATAAAACTATCTTCTATTCTCTTGGTGCAGATTGGGCTAATGTTTATATTGATGAAAAATTAAGTGACGATAAAGAATATTTTTATTGGGAAGAATATGGTGGAGCTGGTGATGATGATCATAATTTCTCTGTCTTAAATGGTCGTGGAGATTATAGCCATATGGATTATGATGTCGATTTAACTAATTTTCCTGAAGATGAACAAGCTATGTTTTGTTGTGCTACAAAGGAAAATGGATTACGATTAATTGATCATGGATTTGGAGCTGGAAGGAACGGATGAGAAGTGAATCACGTATTTTAAGATTGTTAGAGTTAGCTATTAAAGAAAGCAGGAAATCATCCTATAAACATAGAGTTGGATGCCTTATCACTCAAGGTAATCGCATAATAGCAAAAGGATACAATGATGTATCTTATAAGTCTACTGGAGTCTTAAAATATAGTGAATGGAAAGAGTCAAGGCATGCAGAGCGAGACGCAACTAGTAAATTAGACAGAGATGAGATTAAAGGATCTGTTGTATATATTGCTCGTGAATTTAAAGATGGTAGTTATGCTCTTGCAGCTCCATGCTCTTGTTGTCTTTCTTTACTTAACGATATGAAAGTTAAACGTATTATATTCTCGATTCCAGAAGAACCATATTGGGCAGAAATAAAATTATAAATGGTGGTAATATGAACTCAGATTTAGGACTTTCTATTCTCTTAGAAGAAGTAGAAACGCAAAAAGTAATGTTTGAAAAATTAATAGAAAAAGTTATGACTTTAGAGGCTAAACTTATGGCCTTAAATGAAATTCTTGTAGTTAATAATGTGATAGATGAAGATACAATAAAAGCTATTGAGTCAGATAATTATTATGAACTCTTGAGCGAACATATAAACAGTTATTAACAAAACTATTATTACAGTTTGCTATATTTTAAATATGGCAAGTATAACGTAACCACCCGATAGGAGAGGTGTATAGTTATCATAAACCAAAGTCAGTAGAGGGACTGGCTATGATAATTATATTTGGTACTACCAGGAGGTGCAAATGAGGCACATAGTAACAATTATGATGTTTATTATATTAACATGTAGTTCTGTATTTGCTAATGAAGACAAACTATATAACTATAATATTAAAACATCAGAAGCAATAGAGCTTGCAAATAAGATTGAAACTCTTAAAAAGAAGTATTATTTAGAATATAAAGACAAAAATGATTTAGTTGAAACATGTATTTATATTACTAGATATGCTAAGATGAGTAATTTTAATAAATATGATTTAGCAGCAATATGTCTTAGGGAAAGTAAATTCAATCCTAAAGCATATAATAGAATTGATGGTGGTAAAGGATTATTCCAGATTACTAATCCTGATATATGGCACAGAGAATTATTACCTTGGTTTAATAAGCCATATAGTAAAGAACAATCTACTAAAGCAGCAGTTGTTGTTTTAGAAAAATATTACAAAATACACAAAAAGAAACAAAGAGCAATACAATGCTATAATAGTTCAGGTAAAAAAGGAATAGTATATGGTAAAGCTATCCAAGAACTTAGACTAGAAATTAAAAAAGCAAAAGTATAAAAAACCTTTCCTTACAACTTAAACCCAGTTTTAGCTATTATTTTCCCTCAAGTTA
>JFJP01040543.1_pt1 | contig 11060 bp, 6 predicted proteins | sample 431651 | NCBI WGS metagenome assembly JFJP01 (sample SAMN02602958, study PRJNA72255) | Microbial mat metagenome, whole genome shotgun sequencing project. | biome: fresh water; feature: sink hole; material: water; isolation source: purple microbial (photo- and chemosynthetic) mats found in...
GCGCTCAAAACATTGCAGAAACACCCGATTCAAAACTCCGCACTCCAGCAATGCTAGAAGTGCTTTTACTTAATTCGAACCGCGAAATATCTGATGTCGATACAATTATTAACCTCGATTCGTATGCCGGAACTGATGTTAAAGTAACCTCCGAAGGAATATATGCTACCAGCGGTTCCAACGGTTTTTTAAAATTCTATAATCATTCTTATGATTCAGTTTACGCCACTGCCATATCAGATGCCCGTTCGGTAGATATAAATGCAACTAATGCTTATGTGCTGAGCGGTCAACCAGGTAAAGTTTCGGTTTTTGGCCGCACCAACCAGTTACCAGTTACAACGCATAATATTGGAGGGGCAAATACTCCCGAGTCCAAATCAGAATTAGTGGTTACCGACAACTATATAATCACAGCCCTTAACGAAGGTGGGATTCAGGTATTGAATGCCAACGGGACACTTAAACAGTATATTCCAAGACCAGCTACCCCAGATGGAGAAAAAGATGAAGATTATGTAACCAATAGTGTATCCCTTAACGGCGACTTATTATTTGCCGCCAACGGCGAAGCTGGTATTTTTATTGGTGGTATCGTAAAAGAACATCACGATAGTATTTATACACTTGGAGCTATAAAATTTGGCGGGGATCAATCGTCAAACTTTGTTGAATCAAAAGATAGTGTGATTTTTGTAGCTACAGGTCTGGGAGGTCTTAAGATTCTTTCTATCGGCATTGATGATGGCGAACCCGACGGAATTATTCCAACAAAACCTTGTCCAACCTTAAAGAGTAAAATTTCAGATTTGTTTCCCGAAGAAGTAAATAACTACAATGCCCATCCGGAATTATTTCTTCCCGGAAACAGCAGAAACATTATTCTTAAAAAGGAATCAGAAGTATATATCACCTTTTTTGACGAAGTAGCGGGCTGGAAAAATTCATTGGGTTATTACACCTATAATTTATCCAATCCTCCTGCCAGCATCGCCCAGTTGGAAAAACATATTCTTTTCCCCAATCTTTCAAAAACAGACGAGGGAGGGGCTTTGACTTCAGGTGATATGATTAAAATAGGGAAGGGCAAATTTCCGGCAAACACTGTAATTGGATTCTTCCTAATTGCCCAGGGGTATAAAAACGGGTTTGTTGACGAGGGCTTATATACCCATTATACAAATTACGAATTCAATTTAGGTGGATTTCAACAGCATGCATTATTTGAGGATGGCGAATGCAACCAGCTTGTAATGACATTCGAGGATATTAGTAAATCGGAGACATTAAGTTATACTGACAATGACTTTAACGACATTATTTTTGTCATTACCGATAATAAAGATCCGAACCATCAGACGCCAAGCACGGCATTTGATCTGACCAATGTCCCAAAAAAATAAAAAAAGAAAAACCCGGCAAAACCGGGTTTTTCTTTTTTTATCAAATAGCTTTTTTTTGAAGCACCGAAAATAAAATATAAAAGACGAAAATTATGGGAACAGAAATTACTCCCCATAAAAAAACGCAAACCACTGCAATCAAAACCAATAAATATCGATAGATATTTTCTCTCAATTTATAATTGGTAAACTTAAACGACATCATTGGAATTTCTGCAACTAATAGAAATGAAAGAATTACTGTTAGCGGTATAATTACATATAGATGCAGTAATAAATCTGAGGCGAATGTGCCTGACTGAGCAATTATAAAAGGGAAAGACGAAATAAGAATAGCATTTGCCGGAGTTGGCAACCCTATAAAACCATCCTTTTGACGCTCGTCTACGTTAAAATTTGCCAAACGTAATGCCGAAAAAGCCACAACAAACAACGACGATGCCAACAATAAGATTTCAATAAAAGAAGCATTGGCAATTGTATGTACAGGATTGGTTTGCAAAATAATTTGCTGAATTATGCTATAGATAATTGCGGAAGGCAACAATCCAAAACTGATAACATCAGCTAAACTATCGAGCGATTTCCCCATCTCCGAGCTTGTTTTTAACAACCGGGCAACAAAGCCATCAAAAAAATCAAAAATTGCCGCAATATAAATTGCAAAACAAGCCCATATAATTTTCCCTTCAAATACAAGTAATAGCCCAATGGCTCCCGAGATAAGGTTTAATAGCGTTATTAAATTAGGTATATGAGGTGCAATCTTAGTTTTAAAAAACATAGAATAAAATTTAAGGTGCAAATGTAAAAAAATAATCCCTCTTTCTTATTAGAAAAGACTATTCAAGCAGGGTCAACAAATATTAAATTTTAAAATCGAAGAAGTTATTAATAATGGTTGGTAATTTACTGTGTTTTGTTAGTTATTCAGCTGGTATTCAGGGATTAAATAATAAGTTCTAATTCATTTTTGCTCAATAAAAATCAGCAATACAAAAACAAAATTACATGAATTTTTAGGCAAATCCCCAATCACCGGATTAACCGTTATAAAAAATATCTTCTCATTAATATCATCCTAATTAGAATTTTGGTAGTTGTATGTGGGGCAGAATCATGAGATTCCATCAAGATGTTTGGCAAATCAAAAATCGATTTATTATCCATATTCTTACGATTGCCGCATGGTATCCCTTCTCATAACACGATCAACAGGGTATTTTCAATGCTTCGTCCCGACAAGTTTGAACAACACTATATTCAATGGATAGACTTCCTTATCACAAAAGGGATCAGCAACGAAGTTGTCGCTATTGATGGGAAAATATCTGGTGGCTCAAAAGATTGTTTTCACAATAAATCCCTTATTCATATCGTAAGTACATGGGCCAAAAGTAACCAATTAGACATATGACATTGGAAAGTTGAGGCAAAGTCCAACGAAATAACTGATATCCCTTTACCGCTTGAGATTCCCGATATAGAAGGGTTTAGTGTACCCTTTGATGCAATGGGTACACTGAAAGAAATAGCCAAAACCATCATTGACCAAAAGCGGCCTATATCCTTGCCTTAAAAGGTAACCAGAGAGAATTGAAAGAAGCTTTAGAACATCTATTTTCCCGACAAAAAGCTAATAACCAAGACACAATTATAGAGAAAGGACTTGGACGGATCTAAACCAGGCATTGGCAGGTTATCACCAATCTTACCTTTTTGGATGAAAAAGAACAATGGGAAAATTTAACCAGTCTAATTAACGTAAATGTCCAAAGGGAAATAAACGGGAAAGTCACTACTGAAACCCGATTATACATCAGTAGCATAGAGGATTGTGTAAGATTTTCAATACTTTTATCCACCAGCATTGGGATATAGAAAACTCATTACATTGGGTACTTGATATAACATTCAACGAGGATCATCAAAGAAAGAAAATGGCATAGCTACACTAAATTTCACCTAGTCAATAACATAGCCTTAAACCTCTCGATATTAGAAGATTCAAATAAAGTAAGTTGGAAAAACAAACGACTCAAAGTTACTTGGGACTATGATTTCTTACTTAAAATATTGAAAATTTAAATGCGTCGAGCCTGGTTTCAATAAATTTGATTGCAAAAGCCACTGGATTATCTGAGGACGAAATCAAGAAGATACAATAATCCAAAGCTGGCGTGGATTTATAATCCGTGCCTTTATTCTATGCCATTTCTAACAACATTCTATGATATAAAAGAATGAAAGAACCTGGGCGAATTATTTTTTATTTTCGAGAAAATAAACTCACCGCAAGCTGACAACTCGGATTGCAAATCCGAGCCAGCTTAAGGTGTTTTATTGAACCAGAATTTTCACCGCACCCGATGTATCGCCCGAAACTAACCGAAGAATATAAATTCCAGGTTTTAAGCCAATCGTGCTCATCCTATGTTCCGATTCTCCACTTATTATATCGGTTCTGACTTTCTTTCCCGAAAGGTTTGTCATATGAATTTCAGTTCTTGGAATGCTCTGGCCGGAAAAATCAATCGTAATGTTATCAGATGCATTACAGATAGTTGGGTATACCTTAAAGTTTGGTGTAATCGTGTTCTTAACAACATTAGGCGGCGCCGGCTCCCCAAAAGGCAATTCGATATAATCGAACTGCATATATCCCCAGGAGGCATCAATACGCAGTTTGTTTACCTGGGTCTTTAACGGAAAATTTAGCGTTTTGGTCAGCCAGATATTGGCATCTCCGTTAAATAAAACATCTTTTCGGGTAGCGGCGTCGTTATTAACCATTACATACTGGTTTTTAATCCCATAGGGAACCCGGTATATGATCTTTATATCATAATTACTATCGACAGGCGCTTTGGGCAATGTAAATTCAATATACCCGGTTTGAGCAAACTCGGCATAATACGCGTTACTTGCCGTTATATCTGCTTTTTTAGAAGCAGTACCGCTTAAAGCCGCATTTTCAGCTTCGAAAATTTTAACGGGAGGATTGCCAATGGTAATAAGGTAGGGATCGGCATCCTTAATATAATTGTCAGAATCGGTAACGCTGATATATACCTTATATTTTGCTTCCAGCGGCTTTATCCAGTTGAAATCGTAAGGAGTAGCGGTCGATTCATAAATTGTATCATCTCCACAACGGTAGGTAACCTTCTTAATTCCCCCATCGGTATCTTTCACCTGCACCCGAAATTTAACCGTATCGCTTATACCAAACCTGGCATTGGGCAGCGGACTAATAACTTTGAGCGACGGGGCATTTTTTAAATTAGTATTAATATCGACATACGAAGTATAATTGTCGAATAAATATTGCATTTCGGTTCGGATATCCGGGGCATGCGATTCATTCCAAGCCCAACCCAGAGCACCGGAGTAGCCATTTTTATAAAGGTTTTCGAACGAACTTCCGGTGCCACAATGAGTGCAGAAAGGATAAAACTCGGCAATTATCAAAGGCTTATCGAGCTGCCAATACGAGTAAGGATGCTCGAAAGGTGAAAGACCAGTATTATCATAGTAATGGAAGCAATAAAAATCGAGTATTCCATCGGCATCTCCCCCCAAAGATTTAAGACGGGCATCCGAATAATAGTTGGTACCGCCGCTTACATCTGAAGCAGCTTTTGAACACCATGTGCCGTTTGTGACCTTCGCCTTTGGATCTCTACGATGAATTGCCCCGGCGCAGCGGTTTACGAATTTTTGAATATTGGTTATCTGTACCTGATCTACTTCACTCCAATTGCCAATGGGGGTCATCCCCTCGGGCTCGTTAAAAATTTCCCAGGCTAGTATTCCTGGATGCTCTTTCAGCGAATCGACCATCGGAATCAGCGAATTATTTATATAAGATGCCATTAGGGAGTCGACTGTCAGAATCCCCCTGTTCCGGTCTTTTACCATGGTGCTGTTTGTTTTGCGGAGCATATCGAACGACCAGAGGCATAGCATTAGCCCCACATCGTTTTTATAAGCTAAATCGCAGATGTTTTTTAAATCTTTTATGGTTCCATTTCCGGGACCAACCACTTTTGAACCCGAAAACTGAGGAGTAACAGCCCCATTGGTATGCAGCCATAAACGCACACTGTTACCTCCATAGTCGTGTACTTTCCGGAACATTTTCCGAAAACCGGCCGTATCGGTATTTCCATTGCCAATATCCGCACCAAAATTAATCCAGGCGGCATTTACTCCGTTTAGGAAAATCTGTTTCCCGTTATATTCAATAGTCGATGGTTGGGAGTATGCCATTAATGGCATGAATAGTCCGACCAACCAAAATCTAATATGTTTTTTCAATTTCGTACAAATTAAAATTATAACAAAACCCAAAGAATGAAAAAACCCAAACAACCGATGTACATTACCAACTAACTGGTTACAATCGTATTATTTGGGTTTTAAAGGTATCAACCAGCGGCAGCATAAAGCTACCGACCAGTTGATATTACCTACTACAAAACTACCACTTACTACTAATTTATTTTTTCGTAACGAATATTGTCTATACAAAATCCGGAGAAGTCTAAACCATTACCCCACATAGTCATTCCCCACTCTCCACCATTAACAGGAGTTGGATTAGCTAAACCTGAAAATGCAGATAAAGGAATAGAAATTGTAATCCAACTGCTATTGGTTGTGAATTTATCTCCTGATTTAATATAAGATAAGATATTGACAGCTTTGCCACCTAACATAAGGCGAATTTCTGCATTACCAGTCACATCATTACGTAAACGAACATCCATTTTTACAACGTGGTCTGCATGAGAAACAGATGCATAAGAGATGTAATTATTTGCAAACAGCCAATATTTAGATGCATCCCAAGGAGTTGCCTGATAATAGTTTTTAGTTCCATCAACTCCATCAGCAATTGTACCTAAACCACCAACTCCGTCCCATGTAAATCCTGACCATCCTGCATCAAAACTATAGATCATTAAAGATGGATCTAAAACAGGGTCAGTTCCTCCAATGAATATTTCCGGAGATATACCTTCTTCGCCTTCATAAGTAATCAATGTTATTGTTCCTGTTCCGGTGGTAACTGTTTTTGGCACATAAACTTCAACTTTCGTATCTGTTTTTTCTCCATAGGCAGTTGCTTTAACATTTCCAGGGAAGATTAATTCTTTTATCAATAGCATACTGGTGCCATTTAGGGTCAGTTTTTCTCCTGGTGTTCCTTTGGCCTCTGAGAAAGAGGTAATTGTTGGAAGGTTTGCCAAAATAGTAAGATCTGTTGCCGATTGCACCTGAACGCCATTCTTTGCAACCAACGTTATTTTTCCATCTTTTGCTCCAACAGGAACAGTCACAACCAGCTCCGTTTCGGTTCTTCCGGCGGCAATTGCGCCTTTAACTCCTCCAACAAAATTAACATCCACTACCAAATCCAAATCAGTTCCAGTAATAGTAATGTCTGTTTTTGCCTTTGTGGTGGTAGGTACTATAGATGTAATTACAGGATCAACAAAAATTAATTTAGGACCTTTTACCGTTTTATTGGCTTTGGTTATAAATTTAACTGTATCAGTAACAGCGTCATTTGGTATAGTTACTACTATTTGAGTAGCAGTTCCCCCAGCATTGATTGCACCATCTTTGGCTCCGCCAAAAGTTACTTTATCTATTAAATCCAGATTTGTGCCGGTCACAGTTATTTCTGCACCATTTTTAACAGTTGTTGGAGTAACACTAACAGTTGGAACAACCATTACAAGTTTTGCTGCCGATTTAACTTTAACACCCGAAGCAGGAATAAGGCGTAACGTATCATCTTGTGTTACATCCGGTACTTTTAAAACAATTTGAGAGGCAGATTGCGAAACAAACGAAGTCACATTTTGATTCCCCCCAAGCGCCACTGTTTTAACCAAATCGAGATTAGTACCTGTAATAGTAAGGTTGGTACCTGCTTTAACAGGATTAGGAGCTATGGTAGAAATAGCTGGCAGAATCACATTCAATGCATCGGCCGAATAAACAATAATAGGATCGGCATTTCCATTAGACACCGCAATTTTACCGGCTTGAGCAGCAGCTGGAACTTTTACTTTTATTTGGCTGCGGCTTTGGCTAACAAAGTCAGCAACATCAACGGTAACACGATCGGTAAAAATTATCTGTTTTACCAAATTCAGGTAATCGCCCGAGATTGTCAAAACAGAGTCGGCTTTAATTACAACCGGTGAGTAAGATGCAATCGAAATTGGCTCTGAGAAACCCATAGGAGTTTTAGTTGTAATATCTCCCTGAGGGGTTTTAACAATTACAAAACCTTCAACAGCATTTTGAGGTACCGTAATGGAAACTAAAGTAGCAGTTTTTGAAGTAAATGCCGAAGCAGGGATTTCAATGTCCCCTGGTAACATAATAGCACTTACCTTATCGAGATTGTTCCCGATAAACCGCAATTCAGCACCGCGGGCTACAGGCATAGGCCCGTAACTGTTCAAAACAATTTTACCATCGTTCCCTTCTTCTTCATCTTCGCAAGAGGTAAAGAGTATGCTGGCACTCACTAAAAACAATGTTGCTATTAGTAGTGAGAAGTTTAAGTATTTTCTATATTTTGTTTGCATATTGATTTTTTTATTGGTTGTAAACTACTATTTTACAGGTACTATACGTATGTTATCAATACACATGTGTACCACACAATCTGTACCTTTTGTACCACCAGCCCAAACAAAGAACGTGAGGCCTCTTATCATATCAGCAGTAAGAGCGGTAGCACAAACTCCTCCATCCGATTTGTACTTAAATTCAGATAATGGAATAGTAACAGTCGTCCAACCTTTAGTGCTATAGCTTCCCGATTCTTTCCAAGGCATCCATAGTCCACGGGGAACATTGCCATCTCCAATATATCCATTGGTATTAGACGTACTATATGGTGTAAAAATCATTTGCAAAGCGCCCGATTGCCACTTTTCAACCACATTGCATTCAAATTTGATAGCAGCATCTGCCAAATTACCCGTATAAACCGGTGCATCAGGTCTTCCATTAGAACTTGGCCAAAAATTAAAACTGAAAGCATCTTCATTCCATCCCGGCTCAGCAGTCATATCTCCTTTGAACCTAACATAATTACCACTTAAGGAAGCAGGGGCAGAATTTGCAAGAACTCCTGAACGCCAACCGCCAGCAGCAGTTAATGCATCAAAATCAAGAAGGATATTTCTATCGTCGCGGAAATAAAAGACTGAACGGGTTGAACCATAAATAGATTTCACCTGAATTGGACCAACACCAGCTCCGGATGGAACTTTAACCAAAATTTGATTAATGTTGGAACTTATTAAAGTACCGGCAATATTACCCGGAAAAATAACCTGAAGTGGCACACTTGGGTCGTTTATAAAGAAATTGCCCTGAATAACAGCGGTATCTCCATCTTTAACATATTCGCATAGCATCCCCTGTAACAAAGGAGCTGGTACGTCTACTCCAAAAGGATAGGTAATCTCCGTCTTATTTTTCAGCACCAATTTTATTTCATTGGTTACAACATCAGGAATCTTATTTGGAATAGTAACTATAATGTTAGTACTGCTAATGAAACTAGTATTTAGTTTAGCAGGTTGGTCGTTAAACCAAATCTCAGTAACATTTTGAAGGTTTTCTCCAATGATAGCAATATTATTCCCCATAAAAGCATGGGCTATCAATGAATCGGATTTTAACGGATTGGTTAAACGAATGTAGTTAACCACCGGAGTACCCCCATTATCAGAGTCGTTATCATCGCAAGCCAGGAAGAGGGCCCCTGATACTATGGAAAGGAGCAACAGTAATAATCCTGGTAATTTGGAATACTTACTTATATATTTTTTCATATCTATACTTCTTTTTAAGTTGTTGAATTAATATCCAATGGCGCTAAAGTCGAATGCAACCGGCTCCACATCATCCATAAGGTTGGGGTTCATGGCTAAATCGACCTCCGGGAAAGGGATTCTGAATTTTTTATTGTCGGTAACATTCACTTTAAAAGTGTTAAGAGTTACTGTACTTCCAGTTCCTTTATATAATTCGGCTAATCCATTTAAGCTGCCTCTTTCCTGTGCATTTAGCTTACTTTTAGCCAATTCGGGGTTGTAATAAGACAATCGTACGAAATCGTACCAATTATCCCCTTCGCAAGCAAATTCTCTTCTACGTTCATTGAAAATATCATCAAATGTTATTGATGTAGCATTTGTCCAACTTGGAATGGCCCGTTTACGAACAGCATTATAAACACGGAGAGCTTCTGCATCGGTAGTAGAAGGATTATTTCCCAACACAGCTTCAGCATAAACTAAATAAACATCAGCTAAGCGAAGAACATGCGTGGCTAAATCGGTTGCCATACGCCGGGCTGGCACACCACTTTCAGGAGTGTGATCCCCTTCGAAATGTCCAACTATGTGTTTCACACAATTTGCTCCGGTTCCTATACCAAAAGTAGCCCCGGCAACATTGGTGTCGTCCCAGGTGGCAGTAAAACCGCCCACATGTCTCCAGAAATAGGGATAAAAATCGCTATACATCATGCAGGTAGCTTTCCGGCGGGTATCGTAATTATTTCGGGTTTTATTAACGGCTGTATCTCCAAAAAGTGATACCAAATCAATAGTTGGGCCGACCCAGGTTCCCCAAGAATCAGCTAACCCTGTAAAACCATTCAACGAAAGGTCCGATTGTAATGTGTTTTGAGAAGTCCATTGGTCAGATGCAATCCAGCGCCATGAAAGCAAATTTTCGGAATTAAAATTCCCGGTAGAGATACGAAATAGATTGCTATAGATTGGCTCCAGTCTGGCAGGACTTTCATTTATAACTTTAGCGGCAAATTCCTTTGCTTTATCAAGGTCTGTTTGGTTACGGGTACCATTTTGCCCCCATCCCGAACGGGTTAGGTAAACTTTTGAAAGTAATCCGTAAGCCGCATATTTATCAATTCTACCACTGGTATTTTGTTCGGGAAGCAATTCAATTGCTTTTTCGAGCGTTTTTACAATGTATTCATAAACATCTTCCACCTTATTTTTCTTCAGTTTATTGGCAGTACCCGCACCAATAATGTCACTGTTACTGTGGATAATTGGTACAGCACCCCAACCGCGCACCAGGTAAAAGTATGCCATGGCTTTCCATACCATCGCTTCGCCGGTTACCGTATTTTTGGTTTTTTGTGTAACTCCACTTCCTGCTTTGTTAGCAATATTTTCAATAACAGCATTGCAATGGCCATTCACCAACCACAAAGAGTTCGATGCATTTGCCAAATCAGCATCTGCGGAAGTTATGTTAAAATTCTGATAGGCGTTTTCAGTTCCTTTAAAAACATTTCCGGCTAAAACATCGCCAATAGATACAAAACCACGCTGAAAATCGTACCAGGGAGCATTGTAAAGCACATTGGCGGCCTGGAAGCATTGCTCATCGGTTTTATAAAAGCTATCGATGGTATAACTATCTTCGGTAGGACGATTCAGGAAATCTTCGCAAGCACTCACGGTTATCATTACAACAATGAGCGCCCATATTTTAGTGCATTTTAATATTTTATTCATAGTCTGAGTTTTTCAAGAATTAAAACGTGATATTAAGACCAAATGTGAAAATACGGGGTGAAGG
>JFJP01027567.1_pt1 | contig 11059 bp, 9 predicted proteins | sample 431651 | NCBI WGS metagenome assembly JFJP01 (sample SAMN02602958, study PRJNA72255) | Microbial mat metagenome, whole genome shotgun sequencing project. | biome: fresh water; feature: sink hole; material: water; isolation source: purple microbial (photo- and chemosynthetic) mats found in...
GTTTTTTTCTTCACAAAAAACTGGCTTTTTTTCTTCACAAAAAACTGGCTTTTTTTCTTCACAAAAAACTGGCTTTTTTTCTTCAGAAAAAATTGGGGGTTTTTCTTCACTTTTTTTTTCTTCAGGTTTTTCTTCAGAAATCGGCTTTTTTTCTTCATGTTTTTCGACTTTTTTTGAAAGAATCTCGTTTTTTTCTTCTAATTCAGGTTTTTTCTCAAATAAAGAAAAAATCGTCTGTTTTTGTTGAATTTCATCTGGTTTCGCTACAATAGGATCATTGTTTTCTATCTGTATTTCGTGAGGTTTATGCGAATTACTGATAAAAGAGAACTCGGCTCTTTTCTGTTCAAATGCCACTGTAGTTTCTAAAGGCTTTGTTAGATGGAAAATGCTTCTTTGTGCGATATTTTCATTAAGAATCGGCTTTAAACCCTTGATTTTAAGGAATCTTAAAGAAAAAATGGTTTTTTATTAGAAAAAACATTGAAATTCATTGAAAAATCATTGAATTTATGGTGTTTTTACCTTCTTTTAGCGATTTCTTCAGGAGTTTGAATTTTTCCGACATTTTCATTTAAAGTCTATTATAAAAGGGGAAATTATTGATAAAAAACAAGAGATTTTTTACTGGACGAAGCTGCTCTTGATATTCAAGTCCGTCCTATTATAAAGAAGATTTTAAAGGAGTTTCTTTGAGTTTAAAAGCTAAAAGACTTTTTCGATTGTTGCTCGATCGAGGCTGAATTCTGCTTTTCTTTTCATAAATTAATTTTGAGGGAAAATTTGATTTTTTTTTGAAAAAAATCGAAAAAAAAAAGGGTTTTTATAAAGAACTTTTTTTAATGATTTTTTAATGAAAAAAACAATGAAAAAATTTAAAGAACCTTTTTTAAAAAAATTACAAATTTATCTATTTTAAAGAAAAACCTCGGAATTCTTTAATAAGTTCAGTGGATTTTTCCAGGTTTTTCTCGTCTTCCATCAGAGGGATCACATATAGTGAATATCGGTCTTCCTTCTGGAAAATCACAAGGAAAACCTTATCTTTCAACAATGAATATACATATTCTACGTTTTTTATTTGAAAAATCTCGGTTTTATCAGAGAAAATGCCAGATTTTTTCATTTTTATCAATTTTTCTTCAGAATTTTTCTCGATTTCTATAGTAATTGTCTTAAATTTCAGCAAATGTATGGAAGTTATCGCGAAAAAAGCGCTTGAGATCAAAGGGTTTTCAAAGAAAAAAGCCGTGAATATCGAGGTACTTGCGAAGCAAAAGCCTTTGAAAAGATCGTGAGAAGTTGTTGCGAAAATTTTTGTCCATTTTAAATCAGAATTCGAGTTTTTAAAGCTAGAAAAAGCGAATTTTTTGGTGTTTTTCAAAGTTTTTAAACCCCACATTTTTTTTAGCGTATTTTATTAAAAAAAATTGAAAAATTGTGTTGAAAATTTTTTTTTCTTAAAAAAAATATAGCTTTTTAAAAAGAATCTTAGATTAATTTCATCAGTAAATTCATCACATTAAACCATGAATCTCTCACATCTTTCTTAGAAGAAGCGAATAATAGCCTTTTTTCAGAAAAATACCATTCTTTTTCTCTCGATGTCCATGTAAGCAATTCTAAAGAGTTTTTATCAGAAAAAAACAATTTATTGCAAAAAACCGGAAATCGGCTTCGACCAGCAATAAGTCATTTCATCGAAATTATCAGGTTTTTCAGTTTTTTTCTCTTGATTTATGAATAAATTCAGAAAATCTATGAAAAATAAAATGAAATTAATGAATTTTATCAGTAAAACCTTCATATTCGGAATAGTCCATTTCAGATTTTTCTTTATTTATTCCACTCATATAACTAATTTATTGTATTTTATCGCAAAATTCAATAGAAAATACGATTTTTTCAATGTTTGATTATTGAAATCTCGGGGAATTGGCATTAAATGCCCCTATGTAATTCTTTTCTTTATGATATAGATGGTGGAAAAATGCTTACTTTTTGTATAGAATCCTTTATCAGTCTTTCTGAATGGTTTTTCTCAGGAGAAACCTTATGCTCTTTGAATTTTTCCTAATTTTATTGAAATTATTGAGTTTTTTAAAGCTTTTATAGTGTTTTTATCATTAATTTTTTATCTTTTTGTAATTTTTATGGGTTTTTTAATGAATTTTTACATTGAAAGTATCGTTTTCTCCAGTAGTGAACAGTTCTAAATCATCTTTTTTGGCTAAGTTTCTCGGGAAATCATTTAAAAGAAAAATCTCGAATTCGAAGAGGTGTTCTTCACAAGCTTTTGTGCTTGGATAGTTCGAAATCGTCTTTTTTACTTTATAAATTGGCAAATCCATTTTAACTCTAAATTCGTTATTTCATGTAAAAATCATAGATTTTTTTTTACTTATAAGCTGCTTTTATCTCAGATATATCAATTTTATAAAGGGGCTTTCCATCCCAGAATTTCGCACCAAGTTTATCTTTAAAATATCTATTGAATTTTATGATGAAATCTGAATAAAACCCATAAAAAACCCAATAAATTTCTGAAGAAATAAAAAAAAACAATAAAAATTCAATAAAGTCTTTGAAAAAACCTAAAATATTTCGGTGTAATTTGACACCATCTCTTCACATAATTGAAGTTCAATCCCGGCTTATATTTCAGCAATTCTCCTTCAAACAAGACCTCTTCTCCTATAATAATTCTCCATTAAAAACACTTGAAATATCTTAGACAATACCATTTTCTGGTAGTTTTATCGTGAAATTTTTCCATAACATTTCCTTTTTATTTTCTGTCATGTTTTTCAAATTAATCTCATTGAAATTTATCGCAATTTTAGAAATTTCCTTGAATTTCTGCTCAGTTGTCATATCCAGTCTCTTCAGGTGTTCCTTGACTAAATCCAGCTCTCTTTCATGGTTTTTACTGAAGTTTTTCTCGGTAAAATCCTCATTATTCCTAGATTTATGCGAGGAATTCAAATCGTATAGATTTATTGTCTAGAAAACATGAAAAAAACGATGAATTTTATCATAAATTTCTTATTTTTTACAATAAAAACAAGAAATTATCAATATTTTTACTTTATTCGTAATATTGGCGTTTTTCTTCACGATTTCCTTTTGATTTTCTTCTTTTCCGAAGGTGATTTGTCTTTTGAAGTGGAAACTCTTTGGATTTTCTTCTTCAATGGGTTTTTGATTCAAAAACCAGCAATTGTCTCCCATATCGTGATTCTGACTGGCATCGAAGAAAGGGTTTCCTTGTGAGAAATTCGCTTTTTCTTTGGGATTTATCACATTTATCGAATTTCGCTGATAATGCTCATCATTGCATGCACAAAGGTTTTCATTGAAATTCCCCATAAATATTGAATTTATTGATAAAAACCCAATAAAAAATGATTAAATTTGAAAAAACTTATTTATTAATTGAATTGGACTTAAAAAATATTCTTCGAAAAATTTTATTTGAAAAAACACTTTTTTTTCATTTGGTTTTGCAATAAATAATGTCTAATTATTCCTATCTTTTTAAATTCATAGTCATTGGTGATACAGGTTTTCTTCTAAAAACTCCTAAATTTCATTTAAAAACTCAAAAAAGGTGTTGGAAAATCTTGTTTGGTTTTACAATTCATTGATAAAAGAGTCAGATTGAACCACGATGTGACCATAGGCGTGGAGTTCGGAGCTAGAATCGTCAAAATCGACAATATTAACATAAAGCTTCAGATATGGGACACTGTACTTCTCTTTTTCATTAAAATGACGATTGATTTTTTCATTGATTTTTCATTGATTTTTCATTGATTTTTTCATTGATTTTTTCATTGATTTTTTCATTGATTTTTTCAAATGTTTTTCTGAGCTTTTTTATTGATTTTTTATTGATTTTCTATTGATTTTCAGTGATTTTTATTGATGTTTTCAGGCAGGTCAAGAAAATTTCCGATCTATTACAAGATCTTACTATAGATCGGCATGTGGAGCTTTGCTAGTTTATGATATAACTAGGTTTTTTTACAAGGAAAGGAAGTTTTTTTATATAAAAGGATTTGATTTTAGAAGAGAAACCTTCACACATTTGACCAAATGGCTGGAAGAAGTCAAAGAAAACGGAGCGCCGAATATCAATATTCTTTTAATTGGAAACAAATGCGATAAAGATAATGAGTGAGTTTCTTTTCTTCATTGAGAGTTTATTAAAATTCTCAATATTTTTACTGTATAAATAGTGATTTTTACTGTATGATTTTTATAAATAGTGATTTTTATCATGTTTTTTATCAGTTTTATGGTGTTTTTTTTATTCGAAGTTTTTCTTTCATTGATTTTTTCTTGTTAAAAGCCGTAAGGTTACGACTGAAGAAGGAGAGAAATTCGCCAAAGAAAATAACCTCGTGTTTTTGGAGACTTCAGCTTTAACAGCCAAGAATGTTGAAGAGGTTTTAAGAATGATGAAATACTCTATATATATATTTATAAAAACTAGGCTTTTTTGAAAAACACTGAAGCAATTTACAGTAAAATCAAATCTGGAAAGATAAATATATCAGGAGAGGTTATAATCGCCTTATTTCTATCATTTTTCTTTGTTTTTTTCAGCTTTTCTTATATTTTTTCTTTATTTTTTATGAAAATTCATTGAATATTCAATAAAATTTCATAATAATAAAGGTTTTGGGGATAAAAATCGGTCCTGAACTCACGTCTACTTTAGAAACAGACCGAAAATCGAATTCGACTTCTAAGAAGAAAAACTGTTGTTAATTACTAAAAAAAACTGAATTTAGTCGTTAAAATCTATTCTTTTATTGAAAAAAAACACAATCTAAATATTTCATTAAAAAACCTAAATATTTCATTATAAATTCCTTTAAAAACTCAATTTTCTTTGAAAAAAATAAATTTGTTTTAAAAAACATCTAATTTAAAAGAGGTTCATGGCTTTAATGAATAACTCAAAGAATTTATTGCAAATATTCTTTAGGAATCCTGGTAAACTGGGGTTATTTACCAAGGAATTCCTCAGTTCCCATATTCCAGTCTGCATATTCCCATTGAATTTATACTTTAGGTTCAAAAATTGCAAATATATCACAATCTGGAACAAAGAGCTCAGTCCCACAAACCAAATGATAAATAAATACACAAAAATCCCGAATTCCACCTTATTTTTCGCTAGAATCAGGGAATTTCTATTGTTTTTTATCACATTCGCGGTTTCTAAAACCTTAGGATTTATAGCTAACAAACCCGGATTTGTTTTATTGATAAATTCAACGATTCCGCTGACAAAATGTATGGCAATTGGCAAAAAGAACAGGAAGCCGTTTTGTGAGGAATGTAATGAAATACTCAGTAAATACAATAGATTTGCTGAAAATTCACTTGGAATCAGCTTCGTGAAATACTCTTTATTGAGCTTAGGAAAGCCGAAATTCCTGATGATTGCCATTAAACAAATGACGGAAATCAGCAATTTCAAGTGAAATCCTGATAAAATCAACAGTCCTGGGAAGAAAAATAGCTTCAAATAACCTTCGATTTTATAAAGGAAATTTTGTTGAGGAATTTGCTGTGAATTCTGATGATTTTGGGGATTTTGTTGAGAATTCTGAGGGTTTTGTTGATTTTGTTGAGGAATTGAGGATTGTGATTCGAAAGGGAAGGAGGGATCTATGTTTTTTTTGTACCATTTTCGCTTGAGCTTATCAATCAGGTCATGTGGAGGCGTGGGGAAGAGGTTGGTAAAGTAGAGGACCCATTGGGGATTCGCGGCGAAGTCAAAGGAATTGTATTTTTGCAAGGATTCGTCCATTTGATTTGGATATTGATTTAATAATTTTTTTAAATTTTTTGATTATATTTAAAAAAAACTAAATAAAATTAATTTCTCAATAAAAAAAAATTCAAAGGAAAAACTCATCAATAAAATAAAATAAAATACTAAACAAAACTTTGATATTTTCCCCAAACTACCTCAAATCAGCATTAGCATACAGTCCACTGGCATTAATCCCTCCAATTTCCTTTATCTTATTATTAGGAAACAGATTCCAGAACCTCAAGGTCTCATCCCCAGCTCCCGTCACGACATTTTGTCCACAAGGAGACATCGACAAATACAATACCCTGGAAGTATGTCCAGTTAAAGTGGTGACTTTCTTCAAAGAAGGGTATTTCCACACGATAATTTGATTTAATGAATACCCATGAGTGCTGATAATCTCATTCGAAGTCTTTGAGAACATGAGATTACACACTTGTGACCCCGTATCAATGCAATCCTGCTGGCTCAGCGTATGCATATTCCAGTACCGTATCGTTCTATCCGCGGTCCCCCCTCCACTGGCCAATATATTATACTGATGTGGAGACCATCCTAAAGCTTTTACCGCAGCATTATGCTGAGAAAATCTTGCCATTTCCCCTCCTGATTTCAAGCTCCATATGAACAATTTATTATCGTTACCTCCTGACGATAAAAACTGCTCATCAAAAGACCATCTCAATCCACAAATCTCTTGTTTATGTCCTACAAAGGTACTGACTACATTATTAGGGTCTCTTAAATCCCTAACCATCACACTCCGATCCCTGGACCCAGAGCCTAATAAATATCCATTCCATGCTAAAGACCCTACACGTCCATTATGGGCATCGATAGTCTTCAGTAATTTATTCTTGTTGATATCATAGATTTGGATCTGACCATCAGAGTTCCCTACACTGAGATGATTGCCTTGTGGACTCCAGGCCAGTGAACAAATCAAATTATTATCTGGCAATTCACATAGTTTATTCACTTTACTGTTACATGCTGACCATATATACACAGCGTTTTCTAAGCCAATTGAGATGAAATTCAAGGAGGACCAGTCCAGGAGATTCAAATAGAAGTCATCTTGTAAAGAAGGTGCATCAAGAACCTTGTAAGGAAGCTTGGCGATCTTGCGAGGAGGCTCACGAGTTATCGGGTTGAAAAGGTGATTATCGCTGAAGTTGAGAGTTAAAGGAGAATAATAAGAAGGATTGCAATTCTCACGATCTGTGGTTTTTTTATCACTTTTGAACCTTACGAAGTTTTTTTTATTGGGATTTTCATGGGAATGAGTATCGCATTTTTGATTGGCTATATTTAGGTTCTTTTCACCTAGGATCTGCGTTTGGAGGAGGTTGGAGTAGATTTTGATATTCTGGTCTTCTTTGGAAATCTCAGAGGAATTCTTAGGGTTTTTATCACTATTATTCATTAAATCCTCGTTGAAAAACACGTTGTTTAGGTTCATTGCAACGCGATTTGGAATAAAACGATCAATTGGCTCGTCTTTTGATGAGGAATTACGAGAAAGAAGGGAAGGGGAGGTCTCCATTTTGAAAGGACTTTCGAGTTCGATACTAGATTTGAAGCCTAGAGGAGAACCCACTTTGATATTGTTCAGAGAATTCATTAGGAAAAACGGGGGTTTATGAAAAAAATTTTATTTTAACGATTAAAAAATTAATGTAGTTTTTGCAAGAATTTTCGTTTTTTAAAGGAAAAAAAATAGGCAGTTTTATTATTGAATTTTTTGCTTTTTTAATGAATTTTTTTTTTTTTAATGAATTTTTTTTTGTTTTTAATGATTTTTTTTGTTTTTTTAATGATTTTTTGGGGAAAATGAAATGGCTATTTTCTGAATTTCAGTTTAAAATCGAAAATAAAATTTCCAATTAATATATTTTTTTCTGGTTTATAATCTTCTTCCTCTTCTACCTCCCTTTCGTCTGGTCGAGTCAGTTGGAACTGGTGTTACGTCTTCAATCCTCCCAATTTTCATGCCTTTTTTATCATATTATTATCAAAAAAGCCAAAAAAACTTAAAAAAACTTCAAAAAAACTTAAAAAAAAACTTAAAAAACTCAAAAAATCTCAAAAAACTCAAAAAAACTTCAAAAAACTCAAAAAAACTCAAAAAAACTCAAAAAAACTCAAAAAAACTCAATAAAATACCAAATCTAGCCAAAGCTCTCAAAGCAGATTGTGCTCCAGGTCCTGGTGTTTTAGTATCAGTTCCTACAAAAACCCTTCTAAATAACAGTAAAAGGTGAATAAATACCTCCTCTGGCTCTGAGTTTTATATGCAAGGCATTTATTTTTAATTCCTTTAATCTATTAACAACATCCATAGCTGCCAACATAGCTGAAATTACAATAAAAAACACAATAAAACCACGATATTTACGATAAAAAACCTGCATAAGGTGACGATTCCTCTCTATCAGCCTTGACTTTCATGCCTCCAGTCACTCTAACTAATGTTTCTCTGCCTGTGAGATCAGTGACATGGATAAAGGTATCGTTCCATGTAGCCATGATATGGGCCACACCAAATACGAGGTCTTTTTCTCCTACGTTTGGTGGTCCAAGATTCTTCAGTTCTTTAGCTGCTTCAGCCTCTTCTCCTTTAATTTTTTTATCTTTTTTAGTAGTCTAAAACGAGAAAAACGTTAAAAATGAGAAAAATGAGAAAATAATGAAGAAAATAATGAAAATTGTGAAGAAAATTGTGAAAAATTGTGAAGAAATGGAAAGAAATCTATCAGAAAATGAAGAAAATTGAAAAATGAGAGATGAAATGACAAAGATGAGAAAAATGGCAAATGTGGAAAATAACCAAAATACTATACGATAAAAAATGGGGATTTTAGCGATATTAAGGGGGTTGTGAGGCTTTTGTGAAGAAAATTGGGGGAAATTCAGCGGAAATAAAGGGAAAAAAGGTTACCATTTTCGATATATCCTTGTGTTTGTTTTGAGTTTTTTTGGGAAATATTCAAGAAATATTTTATTAATTAAGACGTGATATCTAAACTAAAAACAATGGTATCTTTTTCGAAAAAGCATTAAAAACCCCCTAAATTTTCGCAATTTTGAAAATTCCTTCAGTTTTTTGCAGAAAAACGCTTTGCGATTAAAAAACCATCGATTTAAAGAAAAAAGTCCAGGAATTTCCCCTTTTCTTTTGTTTTTTTCTTTTTTCCCTTTTTTTTTTAGTTTTTTTTGGCTTTATTAAGGGATTTTTCAAATAAAATTAATAACTTGATCTTATTTGAAAAAAGTCTTTACGATTCGGAATAACAAAGAATATCGTTTTCTGAAGACTTAGAGACTTTATGAGATGATTCTTGTCTGAGTGTGATAACACTATGATGTTTTCCCATCGTTTTCTATGAAAACCACGATAAAACACAAGAATTATACCATTATTCTCACTTTTTTTCCAAATTTTCCTTTAAAAAAGAAAGGTTTGTATTTATTTATATCACTTTTTTCACAAATAAACTGGAGAAATTACAAAGGAAATTCTTTTGATTTTTCTCATTAAAAAAGTGAGTTTTTTCAAAGGGCGAAAAAAACGCTAAATTTAATTTTTTTCACATTTCTTCAATGAAAAAAACCCAAAAAATTAAAAATTCTGTTCAATTTAATCAATAAAAGCTCTATTTTTTCTTTTTAAATATCGCAGTTTTCCTTTAAATAATGTCAAAAGAAGTCGAGAAGTACTTTATAGATCGTCTGAGTGCTATTTTGACTGATTATCTTCAGGATTTTTCCCAAAATAACGTTGCAAAGGTGTTTTATGTCGATTTTCTCCATTTTATCAGATTTTTAGTTCAGTTTGGGCATCAATAACAACATTATAATGGAAAATCTCGAGATTCGAAGAGATGTTTTCTTGAAGTTTTCGATACCAATCACATTAACTGAGGGAAAAATCGGAAGAATCAGCTTAAAAGTGCCTTTTTCATTGATTTTTCATTGATTTATTATGCTATTTTCTACCCCCTTTTTTCCTTTGATTTTTCCATTGATTTTTCCTTTGAATTTTCCTTTGATTTTATTTGATTTTCTTTGAAATTTTTATGATTTTTGACAGATGCCAGCTTTCTATAAATCGAATCCCAGCCATATGATGATCGAAAACGTCGAATTAACAGTTCGATCATTAAGTGAAGATCCCAACCAGCAACTGAACGAAAAAGTCAATACAAACGAAGAAGATGAGATCGAGAAAAAAGAAGAATTATTGCAAATTTCCGTTTTTTTCCTTTAAAAAAAAAGCCTTTTTTTAAAAAAAACTTTTAAAAAAAAAAGGAGGATTACAAAAATCAAAAACTTCGCCTTTGGGAAGAAAATATGCGAAAATATTTCGACGGTATTAACCAAAACCCCTAGTTTTCTTTCTAAATAAAAAGCCTTTGTAAAGCCCTTTCCCCACCTTCCTGGATTCAAAGCATTATCGACAATATCCTGGGAAATATGAGAATTACAGTCAAAAACTTCATCATTTATTACGAAGTCCTTTAAATTTAGTTATTTTTCATTGGATTTTCTCAATTTTCCTTTAATTCTTCATATTTTCCTTTAATTCTTCAATTTTCCTTTAATTTACAATAAAATCTTCAAAAGAACTATTCAATCCTAGGCTGCGAATCAGTGCTAAAGCTGAAATTCGAGGAGCTAGACCTGGTCTCAACGGACAGTAATTGGAATCAGAAGTTCTTCAGTAACACGAACCTCCAATACAAAATCCTTTCCTTATCAAAGCTCTCTCTTTCCCTCCGTTGTGAAAAAAACCTTCGCAAAACCTCTGAAAAACTGACAAAAATAAATAATAACGATACCACTTTTACAATGAAAAAGCCTTTAAATAACGATTTTGACAGTGAATTAACCTATAGAAAACTAAGAGAAAAAGAGGCATTTTTCCTGAATCCGATTGATTTTCATTTGAATATAAAGTTCATTAATCATATATTGAATCTTCAGGAATTATCAAAAGAATCGCATGTAAAGATCGATGCTGAGATATTAAGGCCGATTATCATAATGATGAATAAAGAACAAAAGGAATATTTAGCCAATTTAGGAGATCATTTCAAAAGTCTCGAAAATATCCAGAATAATTTGCATATTAGACCTACTTTCTCATTGAAAAAGAACCCGCTCGGATGGTTCAGGTATAGTGTCAGGGCTATTATCGAGAAGAATAGACTGTTGAAACTC
>JFJP01059099.1_pt1 | contig 11059 bp, 6 predicted proteins | sample 431651 | NCBI WGS metagenome assembly JFJP01 (sample SAMN02602958, study PRJNA72255) | Microbial mat metagenome, whole genome shotgun sequencing project. | biome: fresh water; feature: sink hole; material: water; isolation source: purple microbial (photo- and chemosynthetic) mats found in...
AGAGGGTCCTGGTGGGGCCGCTCCACCGCACAGGGTCGGAGGGGGCCATCTGGAGCTCGTGCAGACCGGCCAGGAGCGAGAGGTTCCCCAGAAGAAGCACGGGCAGCCAGCATCGGCGCAGGGGTACGAGGAGATTGAAGGCGAGGTGAAGCGGCAGGAGGACGCGCAAGGCAGCCCCCGGGTAGTCTTCCCAGACGGGAGTGCCCAGCAAGACGAGCAGCAGGCAGGAGGCCGCTCCCACGCGCCACCAAAGTTCAGACGGGCGCGGGCGCAGGGCGATGAAGAGTAGCTGCACACTCAAGGAGGCGTGCGCGAGCATGCCCAGGATGACGTAATAAGGGGGGCTGGAGTACAGCCGTGCCTGGGCGATAAGTTCCACCCATCGGCCAAGGTATCCAGAGAGGGGAGCCGAGAAGACCGCCCCGTCGGCACCCTGAATACCGCGGGTTTGCCATTTGATGTAGGCCAGCCAGAGAAGGAAGGGAAGCAGTGCAAGCGCCAGGCGCAAAGAGGCCTTGAGCCAGTCGCGTGGTTTTAAAGAGGGAAGCGGAGCCAGAGAGGCCCCGACGCTTAGCAGGAGGGTTTCCCGGCAAAGCAGGGTGGCGGCGAAGGCGAGGAGCGCGGAGCGCGGGCGGCGGCACTCGAGCAGGGCGATGCCGCTGAGCAGGAGGAGCAGGGCGGGCGCATCCGTGAGGGCGCAGCGCACACTGTTGAGCAGGCCGGCGCTGAAGAGGATGCACAGCCAGCGCAGGGTGTATTGCCAGTGGGTGGGAGGCAGCCAGCGCAGCAGCAGCCAACCCAGCAGCAACCAGGCGACGACATTGGCCAGAGCGTAGGCCTGGACCACCCAGGCGGGCTGTCCCAGTCCGGCCAGCCAGGCGAGCCAGGGGACGAGGATGCGCTGGGCTCGATAGGGCAGGTTGTCCACGGTCTCCCTCAGGGCAGGTTCGCGGAGCGTGGGCTCGAGTGCGAGTTGCAGGTAGTACTGGCCATCGTAGCCCCAACTGTCGCGGTAGATATGGCAGGGGGCTCCGTCGAGAATGCGCTGGGTGCCGCTTTTGTCTCCCACCTGGATCAAGCTCGAAAAACCGGAGCGCGGCGAGTGAAAGCCTAAGATAGCCCAGAGGAAACAGGCGACGCTGGCTAGGAGGATGAAGCGGCGCAGGAACATTGAGTTGGGGGCCTGCTCATCTGAGGAGGATTCGAGCGAAAAGCCAAGAGGGTTTGCAGAGCCTTCGGAGGGACATGAGCTGGATTGCCTTTGGAGCTGGATGCTGCTTGTTTGCGTCCATGTTGAAACGCTCCCTGTTCCTGCTTTGCTGCCTGTCTGTGTGTGTCCCTAATTTTAGGGCTGAAGATTTTTCAGGAGGGCTGTCGCCCGAGGAATATGCACGCGCCGGGCTGGGGAAACTCAGCGCCGGGGAACGCGCCGCGCTGGATGCCCTGGTGGCGAGGTCCTGGGCCCGCTCAAACGCCGCAGCGGAACAGGCGCGTGTATCCGCAGGGCCAACACAGTCCGCCTCGGTCGGGCAGGCGGTGGTGCGGGTGAGCCCCAACACGAAGATCGTCTACGAGGCGGTCGAGAGTCGCATCAAGGGCGTGTTCGAGGGCTGGGGTAACCGGACGGTTTTTCTTCTGGAAAACGGCCAGCGCTGGCAGGTGGCCAATTCAGGGAACGACTACGTGAGCCCCCCTCTTCAGAGCCCGGGCGTGAAGATCACACCCGCCTCGATGGGCACCTTCTGGCTCCGCGTGGAGGGCGTGGGCGTGCGCGTGAGGGTGAAGCCTCTTGACTGATTCGAGCCTCGCAGACTGGGTACCCAGCCCATGGATACCAGGCCGCGCCCGCTCAGGTGCGCGTGGACAAGGCCCTGGCGGTCGAGGCTTCCAGCTGGATCGTCCGGGTGGGGAAGGCGAAGGCGAGGCCCCTCGCTGAGACGGTTTTCATGATGGCCAGGTTGATGCGCTCCCGCACGACGTAGTGTTTGTTGAAGTCGGGGTCCGAGGTGAAGTACACGATCTGAATCTCGAGTGAGGAGGCGTTGTAATTGGTGAAATGCACAAGAACGGAGTCCTGGTGGACCTCGGGGTCGTCCTTGAGGATTGCGCGGATGTCGCCGAGAACTGCTTCCATCTGTTCGGGTGTCGTGTTGTAGCTGAGACCGATCGTGGTGTCGATGCGGCGCTGGGGCATCCGGGTGAGGTTGGTGACGGCCTCGTTGGCGACACTGCGGTTGGGGATGGCGATGAGGGTGCGGGCAGCCGTGCGGATCTTTGTGGAACGCATACCGATGTCCTCCACTTTGCCCGCATGCGCCCCGATCTGCACCACCTCGCCCACGCGGAAGGGTTGGTCGATCGCGACCACAAAGGAGCCGAAGAGGTTTGCCAGGGTGTCCTGCGCTGCGAGGGCAAAGGCCAGGCCGCCGATGCCCAGACCGGCGAGGAAGGTTTTCACGTCGTAGCCGAAGCTCTGGATGATCGTGAGTGTGGCGATGATGATGAACAGGCCGATGAGGGTCTTCTTGATGAGGGGCAGGAAGGCGGCGATGCCCAAGCCCTTTTGCGTGGCGATTTCGCCGAGGTGGTCCACGACGGCGCTCAGGGCATTGATGAGTCCCCAGAAAATGACGGTGGGGAAGGCGAGCTTGAAGGCATAGAAGAGGCCCGCATCGAAGGTGGGACTGAGCTTGAGGACCTTGAAGGCCATGAGTGAACCCACCACGAAGATGAGGCTGTTGGCGGGACTTTCGAGGACGGGGAAAAGTTTGTCGTCGAGCGTGGTCTCCGTCTTTGAGGCCAGCTTCTTGAGCACGCTGAAGATCGCGGTGCAGACGAATTTGCGCAGCACCCAGGAGCCCAGGAAGAGGCCGGCGAAGATCAGCCAGTGCGTCAGGGTGTTGCCGCTGGACTCGACTCCGAAGTGGTGGAGCACCTCGTCGACGGCATATTCGATCAGATCGGGATCCGAATAGGCGGGCGCGGCCTGGGTGCCAGCCACCGCGGCAGCTGGCGTGGTCGCGGTCGGCGCGGGAGTTTCCGCTGCGAAGCAAGCGGAGGCGCTGAGGAGGGTGAAGAGGAGGATGGAAAAAAGACGGTGTGTGCGGACCATAGGCATCACAAGTGGAGGGGAAGCGGACCGGGCGTGTCAATCCCGGGAAAAATCAACGGCGTGAGGGCGCTCAAAAGACCCGGGCACAGGCAAAATAAAACCGGCGCAGGGTGCCCGTAGGGACGGGACCTGCGCCGGGTTGATTACAGGCTGACGGGCTGTGTGCGGTGGGTCAGCTCACCGCAATTTTTCTGGGCTGTTCGGATTGTTTCTTTGGAAGGACGATGCTGAGGACACCGTTTTCATAGGTGGCTGAGATCGTGTCCGACTGGATTTTATCCGAGAGCTGGAAGCTGCGGCTGAAGCTGAGCTCGCGGGTGCGTTCGCCAAAGCCGAGCTTGCGCGTGGCCTGGACAGTGAGCTTGTCGCGGGTGGCCTCCAGCGTGATGTCCTCACGGCGGGCTCCGGGAAGCTCCACTCGGAGCGTGACGGCCTTGTCATCCTCGTGGATGTCGAGGGGCGTCTGCTCGGAGGAGTTGCCGCCGTAGAGGCTTCCGAAGGGAGTGCTGAAGAACCGCTCGAGCGGATTGTCGAGGGAGGCTGACTGGTCGAGTGTGCCGCAGGCGTTGGCAAGACCGGTGGTGAAGGCGGGATGAGTGAGGCGAATCAGGTTCATGGTAGTAGTGGTTTTCTATTTGAATGGTTGTTGTGATCAGACTGACGCAGGAATCTTTGCAGGCGGCATGCCCTGGATTCATAAATTCGTAACTAACTCATATATAATATTATAGGTGAACACCCCGGAAGTCGATACTTCCCGGACTGTAACGGTCTGTCCCTTCCCGCGTGCAGCCTTGGCGCAGCGGGCGGCAAGCTGGCTCAGTGTCCTCGAGGAGGCCTTCCGGCACGACCGGGATGAGGTGTCAGCAGCTCTGAAACTCGGCTGGCGGGGGACGCCTAGCGATGGTTCCCGATTTCGTGATGCCAGAGCAGGCCTCCCTGGCCCAGGATGGTGAGGTGGGCGCCGGAGGGATCGATGTCGAGTCCCCAGACTGGTACGGAGGCACCGTTGGGCGATGCACCGGAGGCGTTTTTTGCGGCAAAGAGTCTCCAGTCATGGGTGTTCCAATACAGGATGGCTCCGTCGGCGCCACCGCTGATGAGGCGGGAGTCGTCGGTGTGGAAAACCAGGGCGAAGACCTTGCCTCGGTGGCCCTGGAGGGTGGTGATGAGCGAAAGGTCCTTAGTGTTAAGTATCTGAATACGTCCGTCCTGGAGTCCGGCGGCCAGAAGTCGGCCGTCGCGGGAGCAGGTCATGCCGTTGATCCCGGAATCGAGGGTCACCTGCCTGCGCGGGCGGTTGCCTTCGGTCCAGGGCAGTGAGTAGATGACGCCCTTGGAGTCTCCAAGCAGGAGACTTTCCCCGTCCTGGGAGAAAAGGACGCTGCGAAGTACGACACGGTCCCCAAGCTCCATGCTCGAGCGTCGACGGTTGTTGGAGAGGTCCCAGGTTTCGAGTCGACCATCGGCGCTGGCGAGGGCTGCCCGACTTCCGTTGAGATCGACGGCGAGGCCGTTGAGGCGAAAATTTTCCGGAAGGGCGAGAGGGAGCGACTGTGCGGGGAGTTCTCCGCTGCCATCGGGGCAGAGTACGAGCTGGTTGGAATCGCTCAGGGCGAGCCAGCCCTTGTCGTCGGGTGAGCGCGAGAGGGGCAGGAGGGCGCCGCTCCACGTGGCGAGTCGGAGTCCTGTGCGCAGTTCAGTGAGGGAGAGTTTGCCATCGGCCCAGGGGAGCAGGCAGCGGGAGGGGTTTTTGTCGAAATACTGGGCGAAGAGCACGCCGCTCCAGAGGTTTTCGAGCCGGGGCAGCGGGGGCTGGGTGTGGGAGAGCTGGAACTTGCGCGCCACGCCGCCGCCATCGGCGAGGAAAAGACCGGAGCTGTCGGGATTCCAGGCAATGGAGGAGATGTCGTTTTCCGCGCCGCGCAGTGTCCGGACAAGCTTGCCGCTGCGGGTGTCGTGGAGACGGAGGACCTGCGAGCTGCCGCCTGTGGCAAGGAGGAGGTCGTCGGGGCTCCATTCGCAGGCGACGGTGTTGCCGGGGATGTGCTCGTCGAGCCAGAGGGTTTCACCGGACGGGAGGGCATATACGCCAAGCCAGCCCGTGCCGCCGATGGCGAGGCGTGTGCCGTCGTGCGAGAGGCGGACGCACTGGATGATGCGAGGGGAGGGGAGACTGAGCAGATCCTTGCCGAGGAGCAGGTCGTGCAGGACGGTGATGCGGCGGCGGGCGTTGCCACCGTAGTAGTAGGAGACGGCCAGCAGCCTGGAGTCGGCGCTGAGGGAGACATCGTTGAGGGCGGTCTCGCTGGTGGAGGCGGGGGTGGTCCAGCTGGCGGCGAGCAGGCGTGTGGAGCGGTCCCAGATTTTCAGGGTGAACTGGGAGCCCTGCATTTCTCCCGTCACGGCGCGGTCGGGAGTGGAGGCGACGAGGATGCCGCGTGATTGGGGCCAGGGTTCAGAGCGGCCCGTGTCGATGTCGAGATCGAGCAGTTCGTTTTTGGCGGAGTTGATGAGGAGTTTGCCCTGGCGGTCGGGAACTCCCAGTCCGCGTGTATCGGTGAGAAGGCTGAGGCTGGCGCCCGTGCGGGTGTTGAGGGTGCCTGTGGCACCCGTGCGGGACTGACTTTGCCAGATGAGCAGATCGGGTTTCGAGGGGAGGAGGAGCAGACTCAGCGCTCTGGGCTTTTCAGGCGTCCAGGAGCGAAGTTCCTGGCTGCGGAAGGCGTTCCACAGGGCCCACCATTCGGGGCCTCGGAGATCCTGCAGGCCTGCGGCGGGAAAACCGCGTCTGAGAGCGGCCAGGACGGCGCCGACGTTGCCTGAATCGGCTGCGAGGTGGGCGAGGTGGACGTCCGAGGAATACTGTGAGAGCCGCGCATCCGCCTCCGCCCGGGCGCGCCCATCGGCCTCGCTGCGCGCAAGCAGGGAAAGCGTATGATAGTTTTTGATACCAAGCAGGAGGCCGACGAGGGCCGCCGCCGCCGCGAGCCAGAAGAGGGCCTTGCGGGCGAGGCGCAGGCGTTCCCGCATGGAGGCCATCTCGCGCAGGGAGCCACCCGCCTGCACGAGAATGAGCTGGGCGAGAAACTCGGAGGCGCTGGCGAAGCGCTGTGAGGCGTCTTTGTGGCAGGCTCTGAGGAGAACCTCGTTGAGCTCAAGCAGCCGGGGTGCGTCGGGTGAAGCGGCGAGTGAGGAGGGCAGGGTGGGGAAGTCCGAAGTGGGGCTGCGCATCGCCAGCTCGTAGAGGATCATCCCCAGGCTGTAGACGTCGGAGCGGGGCGTGCCCAGGTCGTCGGGAGGCGAATAGCCGGGCGTGCCCAGGGAGGTCATCGTGTGTTCCGTGGAGGAAACAAGACCCAGGTCGGCGAGTTTCGGCACTCCCTGGACGAAGACGATGTTGGAGGGTTTGATATCGCGATGGATCAGGCCGGCCTCGTGCAACTCAGCCAGGGAACGGGCGAGGTCGATGCCGATGCGCAGCACCTCGTCGAGGGGCATTTCAGGGCGGCGTTCGCGGACCGCCTTGAGCGTGGCGGCGACGTAACTTTCGGGTACGATGTCGGGTCCGGTGTGGAGGTCATCGGCGAGCTCCATCACGTAGAAAAAGAGATTCTGCGACTCGTCGTTGCCCACGTGGAGCAGGGCGAGCTGGCGCTGGCGGCCGCCCATATCGCGGTGGAAACGCGAGACGCCGGAGAATTCGCGCAGCCAGGGTCGATCGTCCTTGAAGCGGTCGCGGCTCACCACCTTTACGGCGCGGTAGAGGCCGGTGACCGTGCGGGCGATCCAGACGTCGCCATAACTGCCCGAGCCGATGATCCTGAGGAGCTCAAGATCCGGCAGGTGTGGGGTGTTCATGTGTGTTGCACCTCAGGTTAGGAGCGATTCTTGCCGAGCGGAAACAGGGAGGTTGTTTTGCCGGGACGGTTGGAGCTGGAGTTTGAAGGGAATCCTCCATGTGGCGTCGAGATGTGGTCGGGTGGCGGCAATGGTTACAGTTGTATTCAAGACGGATGACAAGGGGTTCTTCGCTGTTTCCAGTGGGCCGGGCTTTCAGGTGCGACGCTCCACGGACCCGGAGGACTGCGGTTTCGTGAGGGTCATGAAATTTCTTGAATCTTGCGATAAGGGGCTGCGTCTTGTCAGGGTAGTTCTAACCCACTCATGCAACGCAGAGACTTCCTCAGGCTCGCCTCCGTAGGCGCAGCCGCCCCCCTGATCCTTCCATCGCGTGTCCTCGGACTTGAGGGAAGTCTGGCGCCCTCCTCCCGCCTTCAGATGGGCGTGATCGGCCTTGGCTCCATGGGGATGGGGCATATGAGAAACAATCTGCTGAACAACCCTCGTATCCAGGTGGTCGCCCTGTGCGATGTCGACAGGGAGCATCTCGCCACGGCACGCACGGCCCTTGAGACCGCCTACGCTGCTGAGAGTGGCCAGAGCGCATACAAGGGAGTCTTCACGACGGGAGATTTCCGGGAGCTGCTGGCGCGCAAGGAGGTGGATGCCGTCCTGATCGCCGTGCCCGACCACTGGCATGCCATCCCTCTTGTGGCGGCGGTGCGCGCAGGCAAGGATGTGTATGCGGAGAAACCTCTCGCCCTGACGATTTCCGAGGGGCAGGCGATCGTGCGCGCTGTCGAGCAGACCGGGGCGGTGTGCCAGGTGGGAAGCCAGCAGCGTTCCTCGTGGGAGTTTAGGCGTTGTGTGGAGTTGGCGCGTGGTGGTTACCTGGGGCGCGTGCGGCGGGCAGTCGTGGGACTCGGGCACAGTCAACTCAGGAACAAGTCCATACCCAATGCCAACCAGACTCCGCCTGATGGCTTTGACTATGAGATGTGGCTGGGCCCTGCGGCCTGGGCTCCCTATTCTCCGGAACGTTGCCACTGGAACTTTCGTTGGATTTTTGATTATTCAGGCGGGCAGCTCACGGATTGGATCGGGCATCACTACGATATTGCCGCCTGGGCCGGTGGAGTCTCCCACACGGCTCCTTCAGGCCTGCGCAAGGCATCGGCTCAATTTTTGGACGGCCCGTTCTACAACACGGCACAGGTTTTTGCCTTTGAGGCGCACTACGCAGACGGTTATATCGTGGACGTCTCCAGCGAGCATCGCATGGGGGTGCGGATTGAGGGTGATGAGGGCTGGGTCTGGGCCACTCGTGGAGCCATGGAGTACAGCTCCCCAAAACTGCAGTCGCTGCAAATCCCTCAGGCGCACTCTTTCGCCACCGGGGCCGCCAGCCACATGGATAATTTTCTCGATTGCGTAGCGACCCGCCGCAGTCCGGTGTGCCCGGTGCAGGAGGCGCATCGCAGTGCCACGGCCGCCCATCTGGCCAACGCGCTTTTCCGTTCGGGGCTTTCCGAGTTGGACTATGATCCCGTCTCCGAGCAGATCACCCGGGGCTCTGATGCAGCCCGCTTTCTCTTCCGCGCTTATCGAGGGGATTGGAAGCTCTGAACCCCGCCCTTCACACCTGCGCCATTCGCCACACCCCATGAGTTCCAAGACCCTTTCGTTTCTCAGCACCCTGCGGCTTTCTCTGCTGGCAGTGTTCCTTTTCAGTGGACTTGGAGGAGCTGCGTTCGGCGCTTCCCAGGTTTCTTCCGCTGCCGGCGTGCCCGTGGAGTTGGCCGCCGCCGCGCGGTACTCCTTCGGCCAGGACCGCGCGCCGCTTCAGACCGCTGAGCAATGGCTTCGCGGACTCGATACACCCGCACGCCGCGACGCGGAACGCGTCCTGCTGGCGCAGCTCGGCTCAGGTAGCCTCCCCGACGGGGCGATGGACTTCATGCTGCGTTCGCTCGCACTGGTGGGCGGACAGGAATCGGTTGGCAGCCTTGTGGGCCTGTTATCACATCCCAAGTGGGGCTCCGTGGCGCTCAATTCCCTGGTGGCCATCCCCGAACCTGAGGCGGAGCTTGCCATGATCCGCGCCATCTCCAGCTCCAGGTCGGGAGTCCGTCTGGCGCTCATTTCGGTGATGGCACGCCGCCGGAGCACCGCAGCCGTATCCGCGCTCAGGGTACAAATATCAAATGAGGAGGAGGCTGTCGCCGCCGCCGCTTTGGAGGCGCTTGGGGCGATTGCTTCCACCGAGGCCTTTGAGGCCCTGCGAGACACTCCGGTGGTGCCCACGCTCACCCTTGTGCGGGTGCGCGCACTCACGACTCTGACCTCCCGCATGGGCGAGGGGGCAGGGGTGCCGGTGGCGCTCAGGCCCGCCCTCACCAAGCTCTGCAGGCAGCTGCTCGTCGGCCAGTATGAGGAGCAGGTGAGGATTTCAGCGCTTCGCAGTCTGGTGAAGCTCGCAGGAGGAGAAGCGGCTCCGGAGCTTCTGTCCGCTTTGGTCGCTCCTTCCGTTACCATCCGACGCAGCGCAGCCCAATGTCTGTCCCAGTCGCTTTCCTCCGTACTTGTGTCAAGTGTGCTCGCCCGTTGGGCTGACTTCGACCCGGCCGTGAGATTGATCATCATGGACGGTCTGGCGGACCATGGGGATCGCTCCACCCATGCGCTCGCCCTTTCCGTGCTGGAGGATCGTGGTGCGCCCGAAAAGCTCAGGGCCTCCGCATTGCGCGCACTTGGGGTTGCGGGTAATGCTGAGGATTTCGGCCGTCTTTTCTCTTTTGTTTATGCGCAGGATGACCTCGCTCCGATCGCCGCTGCCGCCCTTGCCCGCATGAAGGATTCCGGGGTTGATATTTTGATTCGCAAGAGCCTGGCCACTGCAGCCCCGGCACTGGCCTCGGTGCTTCTGGAGATTGCGGCCAATCGTGCCGACAAGCAGGTCTTTGATTTTGCCTTTCGCCAGCTAGAGGCGGGGGGTGCTACGGACGCCGGGCTTCGGGCCTCTGCTGCTGAAGCGATTGCCATCCTCGCCGAACCCCAGGATCTTCCGCGCCTGGTTGCAGCCCTTCTTTTGCTCAACAGGCCCCCCGAGTTTCGAAGCTTCGAGAAGGCGCTTCAGGTCCTTGCTCCCGCCTATGTCCAACCCGAGGAGGCGGCAGCGATGCTAATCCAGGCTGTCCAGACAGCCACCGCTCCGCAGAAAAAGGTCCTGCGTACCACCCTCGCTTCGATGGATACTCCTCCTGCCATTCACTTTCTAAAAAAAGACCTCTCCTCAGGCGACAAGGAACTTTGGCGCGAGACCGTGCGTGCCATGGCGAATTCCAAGCTGTTTGCCCATGTGGGTACGCTTTTGGAGGAGATTAGGGGAGCCAAGGGGGATGATCGCCTCTTCGCCTTGCGCAGTCTTTTCCTGCTGCTCAAGCAGACCTCGCGAATCGATGGTTCTCTCAGGGCTGATGCCTATGTCCAAGCCTGGCCATTCGCCGAGCGCGACGAGGAGCGCCAGGTCGTTCTGAGCGAACTCGTTTGGATCAGGCCCGAGGCTGCTGCAGCTCTCAGGGCGGCCCAAAGGTGATTTCTGAGGAGTTGACGCCGCTTTTCACACCGCGTTTTCTGTTGGAATGTCCGAACTGCAACCCGTCGATTCCCTGATCAAGTACAAGCGCGTCGTGTTGAAGCTCTCCGGTGAGGTGCTTCGTGGAGGGAAATCGGGGGATGCCATCGACGGGGTCATTCTTGAGCGCATCTGCGGCCAGATAAAGGAAGTGCATGACATGGGCGTGCAGACCTGCGTTGTCATCGGCGGCGGGAACATCTTTCGGGGAGCCTTGGGAGAAAAGCGCGGCGTCGACCGCACGACGGGCGACTACATGGGCATGCTCTCCACTGTGATCAACGGTCTGGCCCTCATGGATTGCCTGGAAAAAATGGGCGTCACCACACGCGTCCAGAGCGCCATCCCGATGAACCAGGTCGCGGAACCCTTCATCCTGCGCAAGGCCGTGCGTCATCTGGAGAAAAGCCGCGTCGTCATCTTTGTCGCAGGCACGGGCAACCCGTACTTCTCCACCGACACCACCGCCG
>JFJP01022355.1_pt1 | contig 11058 bp, 9 predicted proteins | sample 431651 | NCBI WGS metagenome assembly JFJP01 (sample SAMN02602958, study PRJNA72255) | Microbial mat metagenome, whole genome shotgun sequencing project. | biome: fresh water; feature: sink hole; material: water; isolation source: purple microbial (photo- and chemosynthetic) mats found in...
CTGGCAGCCCAAAACCGATTGTACTGCGGCATTGAATTATCGGCATGTTGACAAGCGCAATCGGTCAGCTAAAGATCCCCGTGAATCTTTGGACGGCTATGACACGCTGAACCTCACGTTGAGCAGAAAGAACCTGTATTACAAAGGCTTGACACTCCGCAGCGGCGTAAAAAATCTCTTTGATGCAGATGTCCGGTATCCGGCAAATTATTCCGACTATAAACAAGATTATCCGCAAACCGGGCGGGAATGGTGGGTGCAGGTGTCTTATGAGTTCTGAAGAGAACTTCCATAACAAGGAGTTGAATATGTCGAAATCATAATAAGAGGTCTGATATGCAATATTCTGTTTTACTACATCGCTGCCACACAGGCTTGTACGAAGCGTTTGCTCCGGCGGTTCCGGGCAGTATCGGCAGGGGAAAAACACGGAATGAAGCATTGGAACAGCTCAGAGATGATTTGAAGCACTGGCTGGAAACAACCGAATTTACGACAATTGATGTACCGGTTACGAAGTCGGAAGATGAAAAATCCGATACTTGGCTGAAAACTGCCGGAATGTTTGAAGATGATCCCATGCTGGAACCGATGCTGCGAGAAATCTATTCTCTCAGAGACCTTCCCGAATCTTCGGGTAACTGACCATGCCGATTTATGTTTTGGATACGGACAGTGTTACCTTCCATCAGGCAGGACGTGAAAACTTCATGCGGAGGATCAGGTCTGTTCCCTCCGAATCGGTTTTTGCCACAGTAATTTCCGTTTATGAACAACTGAGAGGAAGGCTTGCTGTTATTCACAGATCACAGGAAGATTTTGAACTGATACAGGCTTATAAACAGTTGCAGACAACTCTTCGGTATTTTTCTCTGATAAATGTTCTGCCTTTCACATCCGGTTCCGCGGATATGATGAAAAATTTCCGATCCGAAAAACTGAAAATCGGCACACAGGATTTGCGGATCGCAGCTATCGTATCGGCAGCCGGAGGTATTCTGATCACAAGCAACCGCCGAGATTTTGACAAAGTTCCCGGACTGATAATCGAAGATTGGAATACATAGACAGGATTATCGGAGTAGGAACGGACTGATCCGGATACCTGTCTTTTCACTTTCACGATTGACTTTTTGAAACAGGGAATTGATATGATATTTCATGCGTGATATTTTTAAAAAGCTGATGAAGCTTTTCGATGCGCTGGCAGCGGCGGGTGAAAAGGGGATTCTTGCGGGCGTGCGGGAAGCGGCGGGGGGTGAGCAAGCCCCGAAATAAATTTCAGGGCTATAGGCTGAAGCCCCAGATATATTTACAGCCTGATTTATCAGGCTTCAGCTTCTAGCCGGGCGATTTATCGCTTGGCTTCACACCCATGCGGTGGTGGCTGTCGGGTTTGAGCGGGTGATGTGGGAGGAGATATAAATCAGCCGCCGATAAGACTCATCTGGCTTTTCACATTCTCTTTTTCAATCAGATGATGACGATGCGGTTTGAATCGGGCAGCAGTAAAAAAAATGTCTGATATTTCAGCATCCGAACTTCCGTTTCTCAAAGCGGTTTTCAAATCATGCTGTGCATCGGAGAGCAGACAGGGGCGCAGTTGTCCGCTGGCAGTAAGTCTCAAGCGATTGCACTGAGCGCAGAAATGATGGCTTAAGGGGCGGATAAAGCCGATTTCACCCATAGCATCTCTGAAGCTGTAACGCTCTGCGGGTCCGTCATGCTGCTTTTTTTCAACCGGAATGAGTTCTCCTATCTCGCTGAGAATGTTCATGATTTCGGGTGCAAGAATCTGCCGGGCAGTTTCTAACGGCGAATTTCCCATCGGCATATATTCGATAAAACGGATGTGAAACGGATAAGAAAAACAAAGCCTGGCAATGTCCGCAAATTCATCGTCATTGATGCCCCGCATCGCCACAATGTTGAGTTTGATTGGCGAAAAGCCCTGATGATGCGCCGAAAGAATGCCTTCCCATGCCGGTCTGAAATCATCGCGCCCCGTGATATATCTGAATTTTTCAGGACTAAGCGTATCCAAGCTGATGTTGAGCCGCCGAATGCCTGCCATCCGAATGGATTCAAGATGCTCTCTGAGCAGCACGCCGTTGGTGGTCAGGGAAAGGTCTGAAATTTCTCTGATTCTGCCGAGTTCTGACAGAAAATTTCCGACGCCTTTTCTGATCAGCGGCTCTCCGCCGGTAATCCGAACTTTGGAAATTCCGAGACTTACGCCGATTCGGACAAGGCGCAGAATTTCTTCATAGCTTAAAATATCACGATGAGAAAGTTTCGGAATCTTAAGATTGGGCGGAGCGCAGTATAAGCATCTTAAATTACACCGATCTGTTATGGAAATACGCAGATAATTCAGCTTGCGGCAATGCGGATCAATAAGCTCTGACATGTTATTTTACGCCTTTTAATGCAGCCAGAATGTCCCTGCCGAATGCGATTTTTTGCCATTGCTTCATATCCTCAATAGTGTCGAGTTCCTCTTTATTGCGCGGATTCCGAATCGCTATCGCACTTAACAGCGATTTGTTGCAAATCAGCGCAGGATCAATGCCAAGCGATGTTGATATCTCATCACGCCAGTTTTTAAGCACCTTGACGCGCTTGGGAACTTTGGGAGACAATATCGGGGCTTTTTTTCTCGGATATGTCGGAAGTTCCGGTTCCGATATTTCCATAGCCTGTTTCACTGCTGCAATAATGTCCTCGCCATACATATTGATTTGTCTGCGGCTTAAGGTTTCTGCCTGTTTTAACCGCTCCATATTCAATGGTCGTATTTTGATGAGTTGCAGCAAAGATTCGCCGGTAAATATCTTGAACGGCGGTCTGTCTTTTTTCCGGGCAAGTTCAAGCCTGAATTGAAGCAGCGATTCAAGTATGGCAAGACTTCTCGGACGAAGACGCCCTGCGCCCTTGAATTTCAGAAACAGCGGTTCATCGTCAGACACGGTGCTTCTGACGCGGCTTAAATACAGACACTCTTCGCTGACCCATGACAGCCGGTGTTTATCTTCAAGTTCTTTTTGCAGGATTTCCGCCAGAGGAATCAGATACATCACATCATTTGCGGCATATTCCAGCATGTCATCCGGCAGCGGTCTTTCTGACCAGTCTTTTTTCTGATATTTTTTATCCAGCGCGACATCAAAGTACTTCTGAATCACGGCTTCCAATCCGGTTTCAGGTTCGCCTAAAAAACGACATGCCAACTGCGTATCAAACAGCGCGTTGATTTCAATATCGAAGTCTCTGTTTAAAGAACGGACATCATAATCCGATCCGTGAAAGATTTTTTGAATATCCGGGTGTGCAAACACCGGGCGCAGCGCGGACAAATCTCTGACTTCCAGCGGATCAATCACAACGCATTCGCGGAGCGTGGCAATCTGAACCAGACAGACCCGTTCCTGAAAGTGATACATGGAATCAGCTTCCAAATCAACCGCGATGATGGTCTCACGTTCAAGCCGCTTGGCAAGCTTCTCCAGTTCGGAAAGCGTACCGATCAATTTACACTCTTTATCATCCCTCATTTTTGTCTTGACCCAAAGCCGTATTTCCTCTGATTTTATAATACTCGGTGATCATTATGATACATATAACACTTCCTGACGGCAATATAAAGGCTTTTGAGAATCCCAACGACTCAGAGTTCAGCACTGTTGCATTTTTTATGATAACCGGATTTCTCTCCGCTCACGACATGCTGTCAGATATTTGGAATTTTCGGGGGTATAGAAGATGCTGAAGGCAGGGAGGGGTTTTGCGTAAGGTGAGTTATTTCACTATTTTTTTCCAACCTTCAAATATTTCCTGAAACACATTTTGGTTATACACAAAATCTGGCGGACATTCCGGTATTAAAATGTTTTTCAATCTGTTTCCCTTTGGTTTTCTACCATACGAAAATTTATACCGATTAATTGTAATACAAATTGAGTAATAAATTTTTTCCTGTAAAGACATTTTGTCTTTTGGGATTAAAATTGAAACATTACTGTTGGGGATAAATTCAAAAGAGGATACATAAGAATAGGTATGGCTCCCTTGTCCGTCAGTTGAGACGTAAATCGTTTGGTCTTGATAGATATGTTTGTCATCAACCAAAAGTTTGTCAACATATCCTGCTATACTCCCTGAATAACTTTGAGAAGGACGGATGTACCTGATATCATTTTCTGTTTCTGCCTCTTCCCTGACTTCTACAGATGATGAGGCTAATCCGTTTTTAACATTGAAAATCTTTGATAAATGGACAAGTTGATTGCTGATTTCAGTCGGTTTCGCCACTTTGTCAATTTTAAAATCAAGTAAATCATTGAGAAGTCTGAATGCTAAGTACCTTCGGACATAATTTTTATATGTTTCATAGTTTATCTCTGAATAATCTGTAATCAAATATCCTTCTGCACACCATTCGTCGTCCGGATTTAACGCTTCCATGACACTTAACCTTTTGACTACTTCACGATTAACAAAAGAATTAATCCATTTATTTCTAAGTTGTACCCAGGTGTTGTTAAGGTCAATTCTTCCTTTCCCTTTTGTTTTTATAAATCCATCCTCACGCCAATATCCAAGCCATGTTTTTTTATTTTCAGGGTGTGGAATATGAGCTTTAATTACAAGCACACAAGTTATAACACCGACTTTTGAATTGTGAAACAAGTCGTCAGGCATTGATAAAACAGCTTCTAACGTATGGTCAGATAATATATTTTTTTTACGTTCAAGGATTTCGCCTTTTGTTGAAATTGCACAACTTAACGGAACGATAGCAATGCATGTGCCGCCCTTTTTAATCGTATTCAGGTTGTTAATAACAAAATCCAATTCTTCAATGTCCGATTTTTTTGATTTATACGGCGGATTCAGAAATCCGAAATCGGGATGAAATTTCTGTTTTATTGTTTCAGATAGTTTAAAACAATTACCTGAATAGATATTTGTTTTGCCATCGCCATGTATAACCATATTGGAAACACCGAGGGCATAAATATCGTCTTGGTATTCAATCCCGATTAATTGATGATTTTTTATCTGCTTTATTTTAAAAGAATCACCTTTTGCATCTTTAATCATTTTTTTCATTGCACTAATCAGAAAGCCACCTGTTCCGCAACAATTATCAAAAATAACACTATCTTTATCAATCCCTGCTATCTCAGAAAAAAGGTCAGTTATATGCGGCGGTGTCAGTACAATTCCAAGTCCTTTGTCATTATTGGCATATCTTAAAAATTCAATATAAAATTGTCCTAATGTATCAAAATATTTATGAGTTCTCATAAACTTATTGATATTGTCATCAATGCTTTTTATCAATTCAATAAAAAAGTCTTTATCTGTAATTATGGTTGTATGTGTAAGAATAAATGAAAAAGTTTGTTTAAGATTATTCACTTTATCAATAGGAAGATTAGCATTTGTAAATTCATGAATAATTGTGGAAAGCAAATTTTTTGCAAGTTGTTCAGGCTTCTTGTGAGAAGTAAAACTGTTTTTGAAAGCTATATTTTGAAGTGCAATCAGGACACCGCTTATCAGCAAGCTTCGTTGGGCTTCTTTTATTTTTTTACTGTGTAGCAATTCGTTTAAGTCTTTTATATATTCTAACAATTTATCATAATCATAACCGAACTTAAAATCGCTTTTCAGAAATTCATCATAATAAGTTACCAAAGGTAAAATTTTATTACTGAAATACTTATGCGGTTTTGTTGTATTTTTTAGGAATAAATAATGCGAAACTTTTAATTCCGTTTCATTTTGTCCGCTTACCGCTATTCCCAACACATCAAATTCTTTTGAAAGGAATGAGCTATAAAGCAAAACACCATCAACTGCATAATCACCGTATTGATCTGACGTTTCGCTTTCATGCTTTTTTACATCTGCCTTGCATTCTGCAATAATCAGAAAATCAGACATCTCCTCAGAACGAATAATAAACTCTGGGAATCCTTTGCCAACGCCCTTTTTAGAAGCATTTTTCAGCAATTTATCTATTAAATGGTAATTGCTTTTCTGTTCTTCAACAATGATACTATCGTTAGCAAAATAACCATTTTTGGTTAATTCGTTTCTAAATATGCTCTCAGTAATTTTTTCGTTCATTTCTGATTATCCTCTTATTTACAAGATACTTACCATGATATTCATATTATCGGATAATAGTTGTCAATGCACGGCACGGTGGATTTTTTTTTATCATCAGATTTCCGAACTCTGTTTTCACAGGTCATCCTGCGAATCCTTCAAATCCGCCTCAGTTAAAAAATAAAAATTACCATAGTATATGATTTCAACGATGTCAATATGTTTTTCTGGACGGATTTTTTTCAGAGAAAGGTGTCAATATATTGATATTTCCTGAATAACGGATCAGAGGAAACAAAGTCAGACAGCATTAAAAGACAGAGAATTTCAATTGATTTTTTTCGTTGTTTCATGCAGACTTAGGGGCTGTAACAAAATAATATGATCATTTATTCGGTAAAATTTTATAATTCCAATCTCCGTGAAATTTATATCTGTATATACTTACCTTATCAGATTCTTTATCCGAAATTTTTCTGCCTTTTTCATAAACATTATCGTCAGATACTGCTCTTATTTCAAGCTCTTTGTCAGTCTTTGTATTGCTTATCAGAGATATTATTGTCACATAATCTGTCAGAGGCTTTCCCCGCCGATTTCTGTAATTCTGTTTTCCGCAGACGTACTCTGTATCCGTTGCTTCCGCCTCAATCATCTGTAATATATAACTTTTCGATGCCTGTCCCATCATACCACCATTTCCGTATGCTGTTTACAGCGAACTCTGCCGTATCATTACTTATTCCTACATTTATCCGACCTTATTCTGAGTAATATCATACACTCCGTAAGGAGATACTTTTCCCGAAACTCCTTTGAAATCATATACATTTACTTCGACAGGCTTTTTTTTACAGTATTCTTTCCCGTTATTTCTGTAATTTCCCACATTTTCTGGTTCTTTGGTACTTTGCGGGGTAGTAAAATTTGTTAAAAATAAGCATATCCGATTTCAGGTTGCCTTTCAAGAAATATTCCGATAAATGTTTCTATGTTCCGTCAGAACTGTGAGAGGAAAAAAGCGGATGGATTTTTTTTGAAATTTCTTTGGAAATTCCGAATATTAAGACAGAGAAAGTTGGGTAGTAGTTCAAAACAGACTGAATATAGATATAAATATTTGAAAATATTTATTATTAATATCAAAACTGTATTTTTAAAATACATAAATAATTACAAATAGTTATAAGATACTCCTTTGAAATAGTTTGACTGTTTTATGATAATATTCTGTTTTAATTATTAAAAAAATCAGTCAATTGAGATAAAAATACAGATTCACAGAATTTCGGGATTAACAGGATTCAATTATGTCAGCCCTCTGATTCTGTGAATCATAATTCATATAATTATTGAAACATCTCCGACTCCGGCACTGCCAAAACACCCGGTTCTTCGGCAATTCCAAGGGCTTTCACTGCCCGGACTATCGGCTGAATTTCCTCTATCACCTTTGTCATGCTGTCTTCATCCGACTCATCGCCGATATCGGATTCCCGATTCAATACAATATCTATAAAAGATTTCTTTTCAGGATAAAGTTTGAGCCGGACTTTTACGTCTTCAGGGAGATTGGCAGCTTTTTTGGCAAGGCGCAGCGCGGTGTTGAATCCGCCCAACTCATCCACCAGCCCGTTATCTTTGGCATCCTGACCTGTCCCAGATTCGTCCTTTGGCAACTTTCATCACCATATCTTTGGGCAGATTTCTGCCTTGTGCCGCTTTATCGGTAAAATCCTCATAAATCCGATCCAAGGCTGACTGAATGCGCTTCCATTGCGCGGGCGTGTAATCCTGAGACGCAGTCCACAAGGTGGAATTCTGGCTGGTATGAACCTCATCCGTAGAAACGCCTATTTTTTCCATCAGCCCCCTGGTTAAAAATTTTCCGGCAAAAACGCCTATAGAGCCGGTAATCGTAGCAGGCTGCGCCACAATTTTATCTGCCGCCATTGCGATAAAATATCCGCCGGATCCGGCAACATTGCCCATCGAAACAATAACCGGCTTTTTTGCTTCTTTGGCTCTGATGACCTCGCGCCATATCGTATCTGAAGCGATATAAGACCCGCCGGGGCTGTCCACCCGGAAAAGAATGGCTTTCACATCTTTATCTTCCACCGCAGAACGGAAGGCTGAGGCAACCGTATCTGATCCCATGCTGACACTGCCTGAAAGCGAGTTGTAAGTGCTTTTTCCGCGCCTGACGCCGCCTACGCCGTAAATCAGAGCGATGGCGTCGCCTTTATCCTGATAATGTTCTTCTGCCCGGCTTGAATATTCTGACACAGTTATCAGATTCACACCGATACCCGCCCGCTTTCTGATGTCCCGATATGCCTCATCCCGATAGCCCAGATTATCCACAAGCTTTGCATCCAATGCCTCTTTTCCTAAAAATACGCCCTGATCCGCAAGAGTTCTCACTTCTTCACTTGTCATTTTCCGATCAGCGGCAATATCTTTCACCATCTGCTCAAACAACGATTTCATTACTGCCTGAAGTGCTTCTTTGTGCGGCGCGGTGTATTGGGTCTGCGTAAACGTATTGACCGCGTTTTTGTATTCCATACGCTGCCCCATGCGGGGAACAAGCCCGAGCTTATCCAGCGTGCCTTTGATAAACTGAGTTTCAAACATCAGCCCGCTCAGTCCGACATCGCCTGACGGCTGAAGATAAATTTTCTCAAAAGCAGATGCAAGATAATAGGAGCGATTGCCCGCGCCGAATTCTCCGAAGGTGTCGCTATACGCATACGCGGGCTTGCCGGATTTGCGGAAATTGGCAACAGCTTCGCGGATTTCCTGAATCTGAGCAAAACCCATGCCTGCTTCGCCTGCTTTGGCAATCAATCCCACAACCCGGTCGTCTTTTGACGCCGCGTCAAGAGTTTCAATCAGATCCTGCAATGTTGAAGACCTTCCCATAATGGCGCGTCCGATCCGGTCTTCCGGCACATATTCGGGGAAATTGCGCTCCAGACTGATCTCCAGCACGGTATTCGGCTCAATAACCTTCTTTTTTTTCCAAACATATATTCCGATTCCGGCACCGTAAATCATACCGATCAGCGTTAAACCGCCGATGATCATCAGCACTTTCTCAAAAAATCTTTTCACAATGTTTGTCCTTTCATAATTAACCTAACCCCCCGTCCCCCTTCCCTGAAAGGGAATGGGGAGTCTCACCCCTCTCCGTTTCGGGGAGGGGCAGGGGAGGGGTTCGGGAATACAGCAGCATTTCAAGTTCTCTCAGACGCCCGCCGTAAAAATGATCCGCATCTGAGATGATGTCGAATCGGGTGTCTGCATTCCATACCGGAAGATGCCGACGAATTTCATCCGGTGAAGCAAATTCATCTTCATCTCCGCTGACCACAAGCGTTAAGCAGGGAAGTTCTTTTACGCCGTCAAAGCGCATGAAATTTACCGGCGGCGATACCATCACCATGTTCCGTATATTCCGGCAGCCGACATGCGCGTTAATATAAGCCCCGAAAGAATAGCCCGCAAGATCAATTGTTTTTATTCCCTGCTGAGAAAGAAAATTTATTGCAGAAACAACGTCCTGACGCTCGCCGATGCCTTCATCATACTGCCCCTGACTTTTTCCCACGCCTCTGAAGTTAAAGCGCAGGGTGGAATAGCCCTTTTTTTGAAACGCATCCGCAATAGTTTCAACCACATAATTATACATATCTCCGCCATAGAGCGGATGAGGATGGGTAATGACAACGCCCCTGACGTTGCTTTTCAGATCAAGCAGTCCTTCAAGATCATATCCATCTGATAAAAAAGAAATTTTTTCTGCCATAGCATCATACTCCGTTACGATGTTACTGTCTGAACCGGGATTTTTCAATCATGGTAATCCTAAAATCCTGTGAATCATGGTTCAAGACGATGTATAGCACATTTCGGGGATTTCAGACATGGGAAATAAATATAGCCGGGCAAATCGTAAGCCCCGGCTAGCTTGGCTGAATCATAATATTCAGGATTTTTTAACGATATTGCCTTTTGCGCCGATAACCATTTCTGTCAAGGGAATTTTCACACCGGATTTTTCCATTGCTTTTTTCACAATTGCGGGAAGCCCTGAGCAGCATGGAACTTCCATAATTGCAACGGTAATGCTTTTAATTCCGGAGATGGTAAAAATTTCAGCAAATTTATCAATATAACTCTGCACATCGTCAAATTTCGGGCAGCCCATCATCACCACTTTTCCCACCAGCAAATCCTGATGAAGCGCGGTGTATGCCAAAGCAGAACAATCGGCAAGCACCAGTAAATCAGCATTTTTCAGAAACGGCGCGTTTGACGGAACCAGCCGAATCTTGATGGGCCAATGCGTCAATGCAGACGCGCCTCCGGTAAGCGATGCGGGTTTATTGGCGCACTGACACGGGGATTCGGCAATAAAGGTCTGAATATGGGTTGACGGACAGCCGCAGGGCATATTTTCTTTTTTTTCTTTATGCGCCAGATACTCTGCAACCGCATGTTCATCAAAATCATCCGCTTCCCGTTCAATGATTTTCAATGCCCCCTGCGGACATTCGCCCAGACACGCGCCCAGCCCGTCGCAGTAAATTTCCTTGACCAGCTTGGCTTTTCCGTCAATGATCTCAATTGCGCCTTCGGCGCAGGACGGTACGCAATTGCCGCAGCCGTCGCATTTTTCTTCATTTATCTCAATGATTTTTCTCAAAATTTTCATGGTAAATTCTCCTTACTTGAAAAATACGGTTTCAGCTTCTTTTCTGCCGCTTTCGCACAAAAATGATTTTCCGATAATGCTTTTCAACCGATCCTCTGAAATCGGCGTTTCTTTGTGCTGCTCTTCAAGATTGACAATCAGATCAGCATCATAAAGTGCTTTGAAATTGACGGTCTCCTCAGTTCGGGGATGATGATGATGCCCGACAATATCGC
>JFJP01027568.1_pt1 | contig 11058 bp, 15 predicted proteins | sample 431651 | NCBI WGS metagenome assembly JFJP01 (sample SAMN02602958, study PRJNA72255) | Microbial mat metagenome, whole genome shotgun sequencing project. | biome: fresh water; feature: sink hole; material: water; isolation source: purple microbial (photo- and chemosynthetic) mats found in...
ATAAGTTCAAATTTTCTCCATTTTCGACTGAAAAATCAAGAAATCAGGAATTAGCTTCTCGTATGGGTTTAGAAAAGAAACTTAAAGAGGAAAAAATTGATAAATTAACCGAATCACTCAAAAACAAATAAAAAGACAGCATAAAATAAAAATAACATTATTTTTAAATTTTTTTTCTGTTATTTTTTTATTTTTTGAAAATTAAAATTACATCGATTAACACAAAAAATTATTTAACATATCTAAACCCAAAACACTTCCTTTAATAAAATAAATAATTTTTCTTAGACGAATAAAAATGTTAAAAATCCTTTCCAAAGCTACGAGAAAAACACTTACTCGTTTCCCAAGTCAGCCCTTTGCTATTGTCTCTCAACTTAAACCTGAAATTACTGTATAACTTTTTTCTTCGAAATTCCCTTTTTTGTTAAAAAATCCAATTTTTTAAAAATCACCATTTTTTTCTTTTAAATTCCCGTTTTAAATCTTTTCTTTTTCTCACATAGGGTTCATCGTTAATTGGAGATTATACAGTGATAGACCACACATATGATGCAGTGGTGGTTGGTGCAGGTGGAGCAGGTCTTCGAGCAGCCTTTGGTCTTGTTGAACAAGGTTTTAAAACAGCTTGTGTCAGCAAGCTATTCCCAACAAGATCACATACAGTAGCAGCTCAAGGAGGTATCAATGCAGCTTTGGCCAATATAACTGAAGATGATTGGAGATGGCATGCTTATGATACAATCAAAGGCTCAGATTGGTTAGGTGATCAGAATGCCATTCATTATATGACCAAAGTTGCTCCAGAAGTTGTTTGCGAGCTCGAATCATATGGAATGCCATTTTCTAGAACCGAACAAGGAAAAATTTATCAAAGAGCCTTCGGGGGTCAAAGTTTGAATTTCGGTGCAGGAGGCCAAGTTTAATTCTTTTCAAATTATTTTCGCAAATTTATAAATTATTTCTTTTTATTAATAGGCTTATAGATGTGCTGCCGTGGCCGATAGAACTGGTCATTCTATGCTTCACACTCTTTTCGGAAGAGCTTTAGGCTATAATTGTATTTTCTTTGTAGAATATTTCGTTCTGGATCTCATCATGGATAATGGAGTTTGCAGAGGAGTCATAATTATGTCCATTGCTGATGGCACTATTCACAGAATCAGAGCTAAAAACACAGTTATTGCCACTGGTGGTTATGGTAGAGCATTTTTCTCATGCACATCTGCACATACTTGCACTGGAGATGGGAGTGGTATGGTTACAAGAGCCGGATTACCTCAACAAGATTTAGAATTTGTTCAATTCCATCCTACTGGTATTTATGGAGCTGGTTGTTTAATTACTGAAGGATGTCGAGGAGAAGGTGGTATTCTTAAAAACTCTTTGGGAGAAAGATTCATGGAAAGATATGCACCAAGTGCCAAAGATCTAGCATCAAGAGATGTCGTTTCTAGAGCTATGACAATGGAGATCCTTGCAGGAAGAGGTGTTGGACCATTAAAGGATCATATTCATTTGCATTTGAACCATTTACCAGCAGAATTGTTGCATGAAAGATTACCTGGTATTTCAGAGACTGCTAAAATCTTTTCAGGAGTTGATGTGACAACTACACCAATCCCTGTCCTGCCAACAGTCCATTACAATATGGGAGGTATTCCCACAAATTATAAAACACAAGTAATTTAAAATTGTGATTTCTGAAATGGCAATTTTTTTAGGTGCTTAGGCTCGGACCAAATGGCGAAGATGTCATTGTTGAAGGGTTGATGGCTGCTGGAGAAGCTGCTTGTGCTTCTGTTCATGGAGCCAATCGTTTGGGAGCTAATTCTTTGTTAGATATTGTGGTGTTTGGAAGAGCTGCTGCTTTGACCACAAAGGAAATCCAGAAACCAGGAGATAAACAACCAGAATTAGCAAAAGACGCTGGAATGGAATCCCTTGCGAAAGTAGATCGATTGAGATTCTCAAAGGGACCTCATAAAACCTCAGAAATTAGATTAAAAATGCAGAAGACCATGCAATCACACGCAGCAGTGTTTAGAATAGAAAAACTTTTGAAAGAAGGTTTGCTTTTTTCTAAGCGGGGAATTTGATTTTTTTAATTGCGTTGAAGGTGTGACGAAGATGAATGATGTTTATGGTATGTATAAGGATATTGGAATCAGTGATAGAGGACTCACCTGGAATACTGATCTTGTTGAGGCATTGGAATTGGAAAATTTATTATGTATTTTAATGAAAAAAATATTTTTGCTCATTGTATTTTTTAGTGCAAGCTAATCAAACAATTGTTGGTGCTGAAAATAGAAAAGAATCTAGAGGAGCTCATGCTAGAGATGATTTCCCAGTTTTTAATCAAGTGTTAAATTTAGTTTATTTCTTATTTTTTAGGAAAGAGATGATAAAAATTGGATGAAACACACTCTCAGTTGGATTAAGGATGTTAAAACCGGAAAAGTCGAATTGGGTTATAGAAATGTGATTTCCAAAACTTTAGATGCAAAAGAATTTGACACAATTCCTCCCAAGAAGAGAGTTTATTAAAAAATTTCCTTGGAAATTTATCGATAATTCTTTAAAAAAAATAATTTCAAACTTTGAAAACAAGAAAGTAAATCGTCTGATTTGATTTTAATTATAATTATTTTATTTTTTTTCTTTCAAAAAACAAACTTAAAATTTTTTTTTAAAAAAAACTTTTTTTCTTTCAAAAAAATATCTTTTTAAGCAAGAAAAAAAATATCCTCGAAAATTTCATTAAAAAAACCCAAAAAAAAAACAGGAAATTAATTAAATGGCTCTCAAGCTTAGTGATGAGAACGAACTACCCATAAACTTAGAAGACCTTCCTAATTTCAAGCTAAAAACCACTGAATCTGACGCTCTTCCAGCCCCGACTGATGAAATGGCCACAGCTAAGCAATTCATCAAGGATCTTCAAGCCCTTTTACAAGCTAAAAAGAGCACAACAGCAAAAGACGAACTCCTAAACCTCTACGATTTTTCTTTTAACAAAATTTCTGAGACAGTTTTTAAGAATAATGCATGGCCAACACCTCAAGAAATAGAAGAAAGTGATGAAAACCTAGAGTTTGATATCAATACGATTCTCCTATATCAAGAGTTGTGTTATAGACACATTTATGCTAGAATTACATCAAATTTCAATCAAGAGATCAGAGTGAAATCCTGGGAGAATTATTTGGAAATTTTTAGAGTTATTGCTCTTGATAGAGAAGAAATCAATATCCCAGTTCTTTGGATATATGATATATTGGATGAGTTTATATATCAGTTTCAAAACGCATGCCAATGGAGAGCTAAAATTAAGGCAGAAGACAGTCTATATCAAGAGATTATTAATAATCCTAATTCAGCTTTTTGGAATTTAGAAGAAATAATGGAAATTTTAAGAGAATTGATTGAAAAGAGTCAGATTCTAAAAAAGAAGGATGATCATTATATTTTGGAAGATTATGGTGAAAATACAAGAACTATTCATTACTTTGGCTATTTTAGTCTTGTAAGCTTGTTGAGATTGAATATCTTGATGGGAAAGTATGAAGAAGCTTTGCAAATTATTGATCCTATTGATTTTAGGAAGTTGAATATCTACTCTAAAGCATATGCTTGCTACATCAACTTGTTCTATTATACAGGGTTTGCCTATTTGATGACTGGAAGATATCAGGAAACTGTGAAGATTTTTGAAGCTTTGTTATCATTTATTAACAAATACAAGCAATTCTATTCTAGGTAAATTTTTCGTTTTGTTTTTAATTAAAATTAATAAAAAAAATTTAAAAGGTCATTCCAATTTGAAGCTATGAACAAAAATGCTGACAAAATCTTATTTTTATTAGCGATTTCTCTTGTATTCTATCCAACAACTGTAGAAGAAAGCCTTGCGAATCATTTGAAAGAACGTCTTGGTGATAAATTGGAAAAACTTAATAAATATGATTTAGGAATGTTAGGAGAAGCGTTTGGTTATGGATGCCCAAAATTCATTAATCCGATTAAAAACATGCATGATTTCAAAATAATGGCTTTTGAAAAAAACATTGCTGAACCAATTAATGTCCAAAAGGAAATTTTGATCGAAAAATTCAAAAAGATTCAAAATCTGAACAATATTAGCGCTGTTTTGAAATTGTACACCAAAATTCCTGTGGTAAAAGCCGCAAAGGTTTTTAATACAACTGTTGAAAATTTGAAGGAAATGCTAGAAGTTTATAAGAAAAGGAATGAAACCTCATTCAAAAATACACCTTTTGAAAGCACGATTATTAAGAGATTTGTGAAAAGTTCGAGACAGTTGGACTTTAGAGTGGAGAATGAAATGATAATTGTCGATGAAATCGTGCAGGGACAAGATTATTCCAAGGTTTTCGCTAAACAAATCCAAAAACTCGATGAAATGATGAAGGAATTGGAATCATATTAAAGAACATTTTTTTTTAAATTTAAATCAAAGGCGAAAAAAAGCAAAAAAAAATTAAGAAAAATTCAAAAAAATTCAAAATTTGATTTTTATCCTAAAAAAAAATAATTTAAGGTGACTTTTTGGCTAATAGAATGAATTTATTATTCCAAAGAGTTTCATAGGGACTTTCATCAAATAAACCTTGGAAAAACTCTTCCACCTAAACCAATATATAATAATTAATCACAAATCAAAATAACTTGTTGATATCCTTTTTCAGCGAGATTGTTTTTAATGTATTGATTTTGATAAAACTTATCAATAATAACAATATGACTTGAATTTAAAGTTTTGCTCCATCTTGTAATGAAAAATTCCTCATTCAAAAACATTTTTCGAGAGTCAGAAACATAATTTTTTCGAAAATTCGGAGAACAATCTGGAAATTTCATTGAAATATCTCTTTATTATAGACATTACATTATTAATTATTATTTTGTTATAAAAAATAAAAATTATTTTCAAAAACTTGTGCAAAAAACTATAATAAGGGGTTTGATGACATTCAGTGAAAAACACGATGGAGGAAATATCATCAGAATTTGCTCTCAAATAATCGAATAATCTCAAAGAACCTGATTTATGAATGAATCCTGAAAATAAAAAGAACAATGCGTTTGAAACAATTGCTGCAAACATCATCAATTTTATGATTTTTCTATTGAAAATATATGATTTCTTTGTTGAAAAAACTCTTTGACAAGATTCATATACTCCAATTGCCGTGAAAATTATGATAAAAGAAAATATGGGCAATAAAAACCTTGTTTAAAAACATTAAAACTTAAATAATTTTTATATTTTACCTATCTTCTTTATGTGATGATAAACTTAAAACTAGAATGAACCAAATAAATGTTATGGTTATTTCTAGATTTTCAAGTGTGAAATTTAGTAATTTTTTGTGATAGATATAGAATCCATATATAAAGAAAGGGAGCCATGCTAAAAGTAAATATGGTATTCCAGCGAACACAAACCATAACATAAAGCTTTCTCCATAAAATTTTCCTCCTCCTTTGATAATATTAAACTTGCAAAATAATTATATAGTAATGTAGTAACTTGTTTTATAGCTTTACGTTCAAGAAATTATAAGTGGTCCAAGTCACTCTTTGATAATAAAGCATATCTAATAAAACTCCCATCAAGACCATCAGAAGACTTAATGAATAAAAATAAAAATAAAATTAAAAAAATGTGTTGTTTACCAATGGAGAGCATTTATCAAAATCAATTTTACTTTAAACATAAAAATTTGGAATCCGCTCTTATTTGATTCTGAATGCCTTGAATGAAAAAGAATATCAAGAGGCCAAATGATCACCCATGGGATTATTGATGTAGATCTTGCAATAAAATTAATCGTAACAAAAAGTCTGCAGATCACTTCATGCCTTTTGTTATTGTTATTTAAGAAATAACCATTTTTTCACTTACTTTTTCATTAAGTAACCATCTTTAATGGATTTTGATAGTTTCCAATGAAAAATAGCAATTATAAACAAAGTTGCTTCAAAAGAATTTACCAATGTTCTGATCATCACATACAATGAATACCAATTCAAATAATTTATTATTAAGACAAGAAAGCTATATTTCTCTCCAAAAGAAAGTTTTGTGACTTTCAAAAGGTAATAATCGTAAATCGCAGCATAAAATGCTTGTAAAACTCTAGGACTATAAGCCTAAAAATAAAAATCAGATGAAAAGCTGTTTTTTTATTGAAATCAGTTACAATAAGAATTGGATAATCAATTTGAAGGATTTTTAGAAGGTAATATAAGAGAGAAAAATTCAAAGGATACAATGGACTTCTTATAGGATTGTCTCCTTTCCATTCCCAACTATGGTACCCATAACTAAAACAATTTTATAACTTCATAAAATTTGTGAGAGATTTACTGAAAGACATCTTTATGAGCGATTTCCATAGATTGCCAATATTCATCAGGGGAATAATATGTTCTGATTAATAGCTGAAGAGTTTTTAAATTTACTTTAAAGAAAATGAATTTTACACTATCAATAACTCGAAAAAGCAAAAATAATAGAAAAGACATTATATGGATATGAAATATTAAAAGAAAAAAAAAGGGTTTTAAAATTTAAAAAAAAAAAACACTAAAATTAAATTTTGCTTTTTAATATTTTTAAAAAGATGAGTTTTTTTTAAAAAAAATAGCTTTCCAATTAATTTAATGTTCTTTCGACCCTCTTCTTTTTCATTTTTCATTATAAACATAAAATTAAAATAAAATTTAAATGATGAGAGAAAATTATAAAATTTATAACAAATCAATTTTGCAATGTGCAATTGAGCAATTGACGTATTCGGCTGAATAAAATCCTGTCAATAATGAAAATCTTTAAATATTATAAAAAAAAAAAAATTCCCTTTGAATAAAGTACCTCCAGAACAAGTTTAAGACTTAGAAATGGCCGAAAATAAGCTTCCACCCGTCGCTGAAGATGAATTTTTATACGTTTCCAACGAAGGACTTAAAAGACTAACACAATTTTGGGACCCAAAGAACCCACAAAAGAATTTCAATTGGACAGTTGACTACACCCTTGAATTGCCAATCCGCCTAAAAAAGAGTGGCCCAGGTACAAAAAATCTTTAAACTTATCCTAAAATGTTTATTTTTTTTTTAAATTTCAGGTTCTGAGCCCCCTTTCACCTTAATTGAAGCAGTTCAATCAGTTGTGCAGAGAATCCCAAAGAATTCTGCCTTGAGAGTTAAGAGAAATAAAAAATGGGTGACCTGGACATATGGGAAATATTACGAAGATATCTGCAATTATGCAAAAGCTATGTTCGCATGCGGCGTAACTCCTTATTCATCAGTCAATATCATCGGTTTCAACGCTCCTGAATGGTTCATATCATTCTATGGTGCAATCTTCGGAAACTATTTACCAGTGGGTATCTATGGCACAAACGGTCCTGATGCTTGCAAATATATCACTTCTCATTCAGATGCTGAAGTAGTTGTTGCTGAAAACCGCATGCAATTGAACAAATATCTACAAATATGGCATGAATTACCTAAATTGAAGTATGTGTTGGTGTACAATGATGTGCTTCCTGAAAATTTACCTGCTGAGAGAAAATCTCAAGTGCTCACTTTCAACCAATTCCTTGAAATCGGCAAGAAATATGTGCCAAAAAATGTTGAAAACTCTTTGGAACACAGAATGAAACAACAGAAACCTGGCAATTGTTGTACTTTGGTTTATACAAGTGGAACCACTGGTAATCCAAAAGGTGTGATGATTAGTCATGACAATTACACTTGGACAGCCAATTATACCTTCAAAACCTTCGGTATGGACTTCGGAAATGAAAGGTTTGTGTCTTATTTGCCTTTAAGTCACGTGGCTTCGCAAATCATTGATATCGTCGCCTCGTTGATGGCTGGAGCAGAAGTCACCTTTGCTGAGCCCACTGCTTTGCAAGGAACTTTGGTAGAAACTTTGTTAGAAGTGAGACCGACTTTTTTCTTTGGTGTGCCAAGAGTTTGGGAGAAAATTGAAGAGAAAATGAAGGCAGTTGCTGCTCAAAATGGTGCTGTTAAAAAGGCTTTAGGTAAAGAACATTTTGTTTCTAATTTATTTATTTTATTTAAAGGTTCTTGGGCTAAATCCCATGGAGTTGAAGGAACTCTCGCTGAAATCCAAGGCAAACCAGTTCCTTTCTGTTTCTCATTGGCCAATAAGCTCGTTTTCACCAAAGTGAAGAAGAATTTAGGGTTAGATCAAGCAAGACATTTCCTTTTCGGAGCAGCTCCAATGGCAGCTCAAACCCGAGAATATTTCCTTTCTTTGAACATATTCCTGAAGAATGCTTATGGAATGTCAGAATGTTCTGGTCCACAAACATTCACTATTCCAAAAGTGATCACTAAATTTGATAATGAGACTTTGACCTCTTGTGGGGTGAGTATGGGTGGAACTGATTTAATTTTGCATGAAGTAGATCGAGAAGGCAATGGTGAATTGTGTTACAAAGGAAGAAATAGATTTATGGGATATTTCAAGAATGAAGAAGAAACCAAGAACACTATTGATGATCTTGGATTCTTACATTCAGGTGATGTGGGTAAATTGGATAAGCATGGCAATGTGTCAATCACTGGTAGAATTAAAGAGCTCATCATTACTGCTGGAGGTGAGAATGTGGCTCCTGTCATGATTGAAAACCAGATCAAAGAAGAACTACCATTTATTAGCAACGCTATGGTCGTTGGAGATAAAAGGAAATATTTGGTTATCCTATTAACGCTTAAATTAACGTTAGATAAGGATGCAAAACCTACTGAATTCTTAAGTGAAGATGCTATGAAGATACTTAAAGATATGGGCTCCAATGCAAAAACTCTGTCTGATGCTTTAAAGGATGAGAAATTGTTGAAAATTGTCGATGCAGGAATCAAAAGAGCAAATGAAAAAGCGGTTTCAAGAGCACAACATGTCAGAAAATGGGCCATTATACCTGGAGATTTCACCGTTGACGGTGGTGAGTTGACTCCTACACTCAAATTGAAAAGAAAGCACACTGCCTCCAAGTATGCAGATCATATTTTGAAACTATACCAAGATCCAAAGCTATAAGAAAATTCTTATTTTAAAAGTTAAAGCAAAAAATTGAAAGAACTATTTCAAAGTTTAAGTTTTTTTTTTAATTTTTTTTTTTGTAATTTTTTTTTTGTAATTTTATTTAATATGAAAAAAATTAACCAAAAATTGAAAGATAACTCTTACTTAATTAAATCAAAGTAAACTTTTTCTAAAAATATGAAAAGCTTTAGATTTGCCATTAGTTTCGCCTCTTTTCTGTTTTTCATCTGTCATAAATGAATTCATCGTTGTTTTCATGATTTCTTCACTAGCAGGTGAAGTTTCATTCATTTTACTCATTCCCATGACTCTATTTCTCACAATAATGACTGGTTTTTTAAAGGTATACAACTCATAAATATCTTTTTTGGTTTTCAAAAATGGATTTATCATAAGTTTTCTTTTAGAACTTTTGCTTTTACAATATCTTTCGCTTGGGTTTTGTGGATAAATTTTCGTTGGCATATTTTTAGAATAACCAATATAATACCCAGAAATTTCGTTATAATGACCTCTTTCTTTATTATACCTATTTGCTTGATCAAAATCTTCGCTAAAATCCTTATGATGAGTGGCATATTCTTCATATTGGTTACATGGATCCTCATAATTATCTTTCGATTGATCAATGCCTGATTTTGTAAGATTTATTGTTGTTTTAGGTCTTTTTTTAATTGTCCAATATTTTCTTTTATTTTTCCAATCAAGGTTTTCTTCGGGAATATCAATTTTAATTATGTCCATGGTTTTCATTCCCATTTTCTCAGAACTTTTTTTCATATCTCTTAGAGGTTTTATCTTTTTTTTTGAAGAATCCTTGATATTTGATAATTCTTTGGAATCCTGCATCTCATTTATTATTTGTGGCTCATTTTCGTCGAAAAACCCTTGTATTTTCCTATTTCCTAATGGCGAAGCGAACCTGGAATGTGCAGTCTGGCCATATGGAGTCGATGAAGTTGTATTATAGGTCGCACCAGTTGAGATTTGGATAGAAGTTTTCAAAGGAGGATGAGCTTTTTCTTCAGGTGAAGTATAAAATCTTTCTTTTATGGGTGATGTTTTGGCTTTTTCTCCAATTGGTAGATATTTTTTTGAATTTGTTGGCAAATATTCGCTGTATTTGATATTTTTCACTGTCTGCTTGGAAAATATAAGCTCTTTGGGTGCTTTTTGTTTTTGAGATAAATGTTCGAGGTCTTTTGATGTTATTTGCTCTTTATTTTTGTCAGAATAGTCTTTGTCTTTTGAAAATGGGTTTTGATTATTCTCATTATAAAATTGCTCTTTATCCTTTAAAAAAAATAGTGTTTTCGCTTTCTCTTTTCCTGAGAAATTCTCTTGCTTTTTTTCTAACAAACTTTCTTTCTCTTTTTCGAAGAAACTTTCTTTCTCTTTTGTGGAAAATCGGGTTTTACTTTTGAAAATAAAACTATCTTTGTTGGAATATTGTTCTTTATCTTTCGCAAATGAGTCCTCTTTTTTTATTTTATTTGTTTTTACACATAATTCAATAACTTGGGTATTTTCATTTTTCCTTGGACTCTCTTTCTCTTGGGAATGTTCTTCATATTTATCACTTTCAAATGAGACCTCTTTATTTATTTTATTTGTTTTTACAAATAATTCAATAACTTTGGTATTTTCATTTTTCCTTGGACTCTCTTTCTCATGGGAATATTCTTCATATTTATCACTTTCCATCAATTTTTCGCTAATTTTCTTGTCAAATATTTGATTTTTACGCGAACTTTGATTTATTAATCCTCTGTCTATCGATGAAACTCTCTTTGTTTTTGGTGTTATTGTCAAATGAGAATTTGCATTGTTTTGTTTTTCCATCATAACTTTTTTGACAGCTTTTTTCTTAAGCAATTTTTCAGTTTTATTCAAATCCTTCTCATGGAAAAGCATCATCCCTAATATTTTTCTATACTCCTGCT
>JFJP01040544.1_pt1 | contig 11058 bp, 14 predicted proteins | sample 431651 | NCBI WGS metagenome assembly JFJP01 (sample SAMN02602958, study PRJNA72255) | Microbial mat metagenome, whole genome shotgun sequencing project. | biome: fresh water; feature: sink hole; material: water; isolation source: purple microbial (photo- and chemosynthetic) mats found in...
GCAGGAATTTTTCGTGGTCGAAATGCTTCTCCTTCGACAGGAACTTGGCCGCGCCGCGCAAGGTCTCGCGGGCCAGGATGGCCAGCGCCTCGCGCTCATCGGCCTTGCAAAAGCCTTCATAATCAGCGATTTTTATGTCGATCAAAAATTCTCCTGCGCTTCGCCTGTGGGTTTTTCGTTCTTGTCGCTGGATTCCATCGTAGTGGGTTGGAAAAATCAAAAAGGTGAAGAGCATTCTCACCCAGGATTGCGCATAAGTGCGGATGAAAAGCCGTTGAAGAATTTCATTCATCCTGTTGATAACAAATGATTTACGAAGTGCTTCGTCTCCATAGACCTTGATGGTGGCCATGAAATCTGGTAGCGGTTCAGAAAACTTTGCCGCAATGCCCAGCCGTTTTGCTTCTTCTACACTTATCATCCTGCTCTTTCAATTTTTGCCAAAATATCTTCACAAAATCCCTTCCAAACGGAAAACGCCTTCCAAATCGCGCAGGAATTTTTCGTGGTCGAAATGCTTCTCCTTCGACAGGAACTTGGCCGCGCCGCGCAGGGTCTCGCGGGCGAGGATGGCCAGGGCCTCGCGCTCATCGGCCTTGCAAAAGCCTTCATAATCAGAGATTTTTATGTCGATGAAGAACTTCTTCTCGCTCCGCTTGTGGTACTTGCGCTCTTCACGCTTCACGCCTTTGTAACCCGTTGGAAAAACCAGGAAGTTAAAGAACAAACAGTCGAGCTCTTTGCTGTAATCGCTCAATTCTACATTGCGCTCGATCAAATCGCCCAACTTCATGTCGGCCTTAACGTTTTCCCCGGCTTCAATGGTGGACATTGTGCTGATGACAAAACCCGAATAGGGCTCTGAAAATTGAGCCGCAATGCCCAGCCTTTTTGCTTCTTCTACGCTTATCATAAGATTCCCTCTCGTCGAAACAGGTCCTCGAGATCGCGCAGGAAGCGCTGGTGGTCGAAGTGCTTCTCCTTAGAAAGGAACTTGGCCGCGCCGCGCAAGGTCTCCTGGGCCAGGATTGCCAGCGCCTCGCGCTCATCGGCCTTGCAAAAGCCTTCATAATCAGCGATTTTTATGTCCATGAAGAACTTCTTCTCGCTCCGCTTGTGGTACTTGCGCTCTTCACGCTTCACGCCTTTGTCCTCGGGCGGAAAAATCAAGAAGTTGAATGTCAGCGAAACCAACTCCTTCGTGTAGTTGGACAAGCCCAGCCGCTCGTTCAGCAAGGCACTGATTTTGAGCCGCTCGCCCGTATGACCCGAAGCACCATAAACCGACATGGCCCCAAACACATAATCGGATTGGGGCTTGGAAAGATGTTCGATCAGTCCTCTCCTTTTTGCTTCTTCTGGGCTTATCATCATCTAAAGATTTTATTGCCAAACGGCTTTTCGTAATTAGGGTGGCCAGACCAGAACGGGTAGGTGTAAATCAGAATTTTCTCTACTGTGATAGCCTGCTTAAAGGTACCTTGAAAAACCTTTTGATAATCGGTTGTTTCCCTCCCCACCAAAACCGCTCCATCCTTGCTTTTGTAAAAATATTCACCCGGATAACGGCCTTCCTCGCCGTTGCAGGTCATTCCGACGCGCCAGACCTCGCCCGCGCGAAGCATGTCGTATCCGATGACGGCGTCGCCATAGCCGAGGATGGGGTAGTAGCCATCTTGGACCACGACCAGATGATAGACCTCGCAGCCGGGCTTGTCGGTGGTCTTGGCAAGTTGTCGGTCGATTTCTTCGGCCAGCTTGTCGAGGGTTTCGCGCCCGAGCGGAAGACCTTCGAGGCGGTCGCGCACTGCTCCGTCGGCGTAGATCTGCTCGGCCAGCTCCTGGGCGTCTTCGAGGTCGAAGTCGGGCGCGGCTTGGGCATGCTGCCGGGCCGAAAAGTAATGCGCCAGCGCGCCCAAGGTGGCGGCCGCCAACACCAGCATCAACAGCCGGAAAAAATCGAACCGGAGAGAAAAGGATAAGGTCATGGCGACATCGGGAATGAAGCGTTGCCTGTCCGTACAAATTTAGCAAAAGTGGGACGAATCACAAAATCCGCGGCGGCATGATGCCCCGGCTTCGCCAGGCGATGTTGGGCATCCCGTCTTTGAGAAACCCAAGGGGCCCAAGGCGCCAGACACGGGATAAAAGCATCTGAATTTCAACAGGCTATGCAAACAGTTGCCCTATCCTGTTTTCAAAATCAGGCGGAAGAAATGGCCACGGATTCGAAAGCCCGGAGCGGCTTCGCGCAAAGCGTTCCGAACCAGCGATTTATGCCGGAATGGGGGCGCAGGAGTCGGCACCAGCCCAGCCGTCCGAGCGAAGCTCCGCCAGGAAATGATCTGGCAAAAAAGGTAGGGCCAAGGCCCTCAGCGGGACGAGCCTCGGGCGGAAAAACTTCGCGAAGCTTTCGCGAGAGTGAAAAAAAGGCTAAATTGGGCTAGGCAAAAACGAAAACGAGCAAGGGAATGATAGACAAGATTTTCGCCCGCGAACTGCGGCGCCTCCAACGACTGCCCGAGCGCTCGCTCTACCGGCAGACGCTCAAAGCCAGCCGAAGCCTGGAGCGCGGCCTGACGCAAGGAATGTCGTCGGGCGCGGGCCAAGGCGGGCCGCACAAGGTGGCCGTCGAGGTGCTCTGGCTTCTGGGTGCGGCGATGGCCGCCAGCGTGCTGGGTTTCGTGCTGTTCTACCTGATCGGAGCCTTCCTGCTCGAAGAGTTCACTGCCTTGGCCCTGGGCCTGGGCGTGGCCAAGTTCTACTTTGTCCTGGTGGCCTCGTGCTTCCTGGGCATCTACCTCACCCGCCTGACGGTCTGGGCCATGAAAAACGCCTTCTGATCGTTGCGCGGCCATCGACCTGGCCGCGCAACGCGCATTTTGACAGCCTAGCAAACGAACAATCCCATGATCCAGGAAGCCCTGTCCTTTGTGGAAAACCAGCTCGACGAGCACCTCCGCCGGCGTTTCGGACAAGACGAGCCGGCGCTTCGGCTTGCCGTGCTGGGCGACACGGGGCGGCTTTGGGAGCGCTGGCCCCAGACGCGGATGCTGCTTTCGCTGGTGGGCGCGCGGGAGGACCGGCTCAGCTCCAACAGTCCGCACGCGAACCCGGCGGGGCGTTTCCAGGCGGCGGCATCGCCGGTGGCCCTGGAGCTTTCGCTGCTTTTTTCGAGCAACTCGCCCGAACAGGAGGCGCGGCAAGCCTTGGACGGCCTTTCGGAAGTGGTGGGGTTCTTCCAGGCGTTTCCGGTTTTCACTCCGCAGAGCCACCCGGGCCTGCCGGCGGGCATCCGGCACCTGGGCTTCGTGATGCAGAACCTCGACTTGCGAAGCCAAAGCCTGCTCTGGCTCTCGATGGGGGCGCGCTACGTGCCTTCGGTGCTCTACACGGCCAAAGTGGTGCTGCTCAGCCAGGCCACGGACGGCCCGCGCATTCCCACCATTGAAGAAATCAACACCTGACCATGTTCACCACTGGATTCAAAACCCTGCTGCGGCTGCGCGTCGAGCACGAGTACTTCGCCCCGGGCAGCGTCCTGGCTTTCGGGCTGGAGCCTCTGCCGCCGAGCGCGCGCCAACTGCGGGCCAGCCGGCTGCTCTGGAAGCGCCGCGAAAACCAGTGGGCCTTGGTCTGGGAAGGACGGAACGGGGGCTTCGCGGGCGAGGACGGCCCGCAGCGCCTGCGTTTCGCGATGAGCAGCGCGATGCCGCTTTGGGTCAACGCCTCGGACTTGCCGCCCTTTTCGGCCAACAGCGAGCAGCTCTACATCGAGCTGGACGCCGCCGCGGGCCAGGAGCGCGCGCGCGCGGGTGCCGAGCACCTGTTCGCGCTCGAACGGCCGCGGCCCATGCTGGAGCTTCCCCCGGAAAGCCCCTGGCGGCTGCTCGACCTTGGCGGGCAGGAGCTTTCGCGCGCGCCCCGGGGCGACGGCAGCCTCTGGATGGCCCCCGAGGAATGGGGCGACGGGCCCTTCGAACTTTGGCGGGGCATGGAGCTCGAACGGCGTTTCCTGTTCGCGGGCCAGGCGGCCTCCAACCGGCTGGGAATCATGGAGCTCCGTCTGCCCCCGCTGGGCAAGCTGCTCGAATCGCCCCTGGAGCTCGAGCTGCGCTTCGGCGCCCGGCAGGCCTTCTGGCGCTACGAACTGCACGGCCAGAACACCGACAGGCCCGGACTGGCCATTGAGGACGAGGCCGGAATCGTGGCCTTCGCCCGAGAGGACGGCCCGCGGTCCAGCCGATTCCTGAGCCAGGAGGGCATCGGCCTGAGCGACCATCCCGCGCAGCGCTTCCAACTGGTCGAGGCCACCGCGCAGGCCCGGCGCGTGCTGGTGGCGCGGCTGGCGGCCCCCACTCCCGCCGACCTCCGCCCGCTCGACCACCGCGACGGGCAATGGGCGGCCGTCCGACACGTTTTCCTTTGAACGCACGACAAACCAAACATCCTAAACCGCAAGAACGAAAATGGCAGAGTACAAAACCCCAGGCATTTACGTGGAGGAAATCACGAACTTGCCGCCCTCGGCCGGGCAGGTGCCCACGGCCATTCCCGCCTTCGTCGGCTACACCGAAAAGGCCAACCGAGCAGGCAAGAGCGTGTTGGGCATCCCCACGAGCATCGGTTCCCTGCTCGATTTCCAAAACATCTTCGGCGGCGGGTACGTGCCCGAGCAGGTGCGCGTGCGCCTGGGCCAAGGCGGCGACATCGCCGAGGTGGAGTTCGCCCGGCGGTACTTCCTCTTCGACTCGCTGCGCATGTTCTTCGCCAACGGAGGCGGGCAATGCTTCGTCGTCTCGGCGGGCCTTTATGGGCAAGAGATTGAATTTGAGGCCCTTAGCGCAGCGCTGGCCAAGGCGCGGGCTGAGGAACTACCCACCCTGCTGGTCTGCCCCGACGCCGTGCTTCTGCCCCAGGCCGACGACTGCTACCGCTTGCAACAGGAAATGCTGGCCCAGGCCGCCCAGACCCAAGACCGCTTCGCCGTGTTGGACATCTACGGCGGCTACGAGCAGGCCTCGGCCTCCGAAAGGGTGGCCGAGTTCCGCAACGGATTGGGAGTGAGCAACTTGCAGTATGGCGCCGCCTACTTCCCCTGGGTGCAGAGCTCCTACAAGACCGATTTCAGCTTCGAGCGCCTCCGGCTGGAAGACGCCCAGGGCAAAAACCTGGAGCTGGGCGACCTGCTCGCGGACCCCAGCGCCGCCCACGGCCTCAAGGAAGTTGTGGCCGACCTGGAGCTGCTCCGCGGCTTCGTCGAAAAGCCCTCGGGCGACTTCTTCCACGGCTCGGGCAAGGACGGCAAGGCCGAGACGCTGGCCCAGAAGGCCGAGCGCCTGGTGGCCATGTCGCTGTCGCTCTTGGAGTTCAAGGCCGAGAACAAGCTGCGCAACGGGGTTTCGCGCAACGAGATGCAGGCCAAGACCAGCCCCGGCTCGGCCTTCGCCGCGCTGTTGCGCAAGCTGGCCGGCCTCTCGAAAGCAATGGGCTGGCCCGACCTGGCCAAGGAGAAAGCCTTCGCCGCCTACGGGCTGGAACAGGTGCCCGCCACGCCCGCGCTGGCCACGCAGGATGACGCGACGCGCCGCGAAGCCGCCGCCACCCAGCAGCTCCGGGGCCTGTTCGAGGCATTCGCCGAGGTGCTCGGCTCGCTCGAACGCGACATCCGCTCGGTCAAGGCCCACTACGACAAGGTGCTCTTCGACAGCCAGCCGCTGTACCAGAGCATCGTCTCGGAAGTGAACAAGGAAGGCAGCAAACTGCCGCCAAGTGGCGCCGTGGCGGGCGTTTACGCGAAGGTGGACGGCGAGCGCGGCGTCTGGAAGGCGCCCGCCAACGTCAGCCTCGCCGCCTGCGTGCGCCCCTGGCTGAAGGTGGACAACGCCCAGCAAGAAGACCTCAACATCGACCTGATGGGCGGCAAGTCCGTCAACGCCATCCGCTCCTTCATCGGGCAGGGCAACGTGGTCTGGGGCGCCCGCACGCTGGCCGGCAACGACAACCAATGGAAGTACGTCTCGGTGCGGCGCTTTTTCAACATGGTGGAAAAATCGCTGCGGCTGGCCACCCACTGGGCCGTGTTCGAGCCGAACAACGAAGTTACCTGGATCCGGGTCAAGGCCCTGATCGACAACTTCCTGACCAACCAGTGGCGCGCCGGAGCCCTGCAAGGCGGATCGCCCGCCGAGGCCTTCTACGTCAAGATCGGACTGGGCTCGACCATGACCCAGACCGACGTGCTGGAAGGGCGGATGAACATCGAAATCGGCATGTCGGTGGTCCGCCCGGCCGAGTTCATCGTGTTGCGCTTCTCCCAAAAATTCGAGTCCGCCTGAACATTCCTAAATCCAACATCCGAACACCATGGCTGAGTTCCTGTATCCCATCCCCAAGTTCCATTTCGAGGTCTCCTGGACCGACGTCACGATCAACTGCTCTGAAGTGAGCGGCCTGAACGCCGAGGTCGATGTCATTGAGTACCGCGATGGCAAAAGCGAAAACTTCTACCCCACCAAACGCCCTGGCCTCCAGCGCTTTGGCGACATAACCCTGCGCAAGGCAATCTTCGAGAGCGACGAAGACCTCCAGGAATGGTTCCAAAAAGTGGTCGAGCGCGACGACAACCTCCGCGAGACGGTGACCATCATCCTCAAGAACGAGCTGCACGAGGCCGTCATGACCTGGGTGCTCGAGAACGCCTGGATACGCAAGTACCAGATGCCCGAGATGAACGCGCTCTCGAACGAGGCGGCCATCGAGTCCATCGTGGTGGTGGCCGAGAACATCGTCCAAGAATTTGCCTGACCCAGGGGTTCCGACAGCCAGGCCACGACCACGGACTGGCCGCGCAAGGGCATTCCTTTCGCGGGTTCGCCGCGGATTCGGGACTTTCGCCCTGCGGGCCAATATCCGCCCATCGTCCTCGATTTCAAGCAATAGCCACGAATCCACCCAACGAAAATGGCCAACGCCTATCCGTTTCCGGCCTTTCATTTCCGCGTCGATTTCCTGTTCTCCTCGGCTCCGGTCGAAGGGCGGTTCGCGCGAGTGCGGGGCCTCAAGGCCGAGCTCCGCTACCAGAGTTTCCCCGAAAGTGGGCAGAGCAACGCCCCGCGGCAACTGCTCACGGGCGTTGACTATGGCGATCTGGTGCTGGAAAGGGGCTTCATCGACAGCGACGCCATTTTCCAGTGGTTCCAGAAGTGCATCGACGACATGGCCGTGGTAACGGTGCCGGTAACGGTGGCCCTGCTCAACGACAAGCACCAGGTGGTCTTCTCGTGGATGTGCGAGAACGCCTACCCGCTGTCGTGGGCCTTGGGCGACTTCGACGCGATGAGCCCCAACCGCTACCTGCTCGAAACGCTGGTGCTGCGCTACCAGTCCTGCAAGCTAGTTCCGCAAACCTGATCCCTCAAAACCAACGCCCCATGCCCATACAGATCCGCGAAGTGGTGGTCCGCGCCACCCTCGAAACCAGCCCGGAGGCTCCTCCCGCCGAGTTTCCCCGGCTCGACCAGCAGCAGGAACGCGAGCAGCAGACGCTGGAGCTGCTGGAGCAATGGAAAGAAGAGGTCCTGGCCGAGGCCGTCGAGCGCGTCCTGGCCGAGCTGGAATGGAGAAGAAACCGATAAGCCCCCGCGCACGACATGGCCAAGCTGAAGATGGAAGCCTACAAGAAAGCCGACTTCGTGTCGAAGATCGGCAGTTTCACGGCGCAGTTCAACCCCAGCCAGCTCAGCCAGGGCATGCAGGTGGACTACGCCCGGCAGCAGGCGCCCGGCAGTTCGGGCAGCGCGGCCAGCTACTGGAAAAGCCCGCCGCGGACGCTCGGCCTGACCCTGCTCTTCGACGCCAGCTTCCGGCCGCAAGACGGCGCCGAGCCGCCCTCGGTGGCCGAGCAGGTCAACGCCTTCAAGGACCTGGTGGCCAGCTACAACGGCAACATCCACCGGCCGAACTTCATCAAGCTGAGCTGGGGAAACTTCATCTTCAAGGGCCAGCTCCGGCGGATGGACCTTCGCTACACGCTCTTCCGCAAGAACGGCGAGCCGCTGCGGGCCGAGGCCGCCGTCACCTTCGTCGAGACCCTGGACACCAGCCTGCGCCTGCGCGAGGAGAACAAATCGTCGCCCGACCTGACCCACGTTTACACGGTCAAGGAAGGCGACACGCTCCCGAACATCGCCCAGGAAATCTATGACGACCCCTCGTACTACATCGAGGTGGCAATGGCCAACGGCCTGGACAGCTTTCGCCGCCTGGAGCCAGGCACCCAGCTCGTCCTGCCTCCCATACAGCGTTAACGCCCCTGGGGAGGCATTCCCTACGCGGGCAAAAAGAAGAATCCCAGCCTTGAGGGCCGGGATTCTTCTTTTTCAATTCCAAAAGGTGGACAACAAGGAGGCTTACTTGTCCATGTCCTCCTTGCGGAGCTTGTTGATCTTGCCCATTTCACCGAAAAGCTCGCGAGACTTATCATTGTAGGCCTCGACGGCTTCGGAAAGACGATCGAAATGGCCAATGTTGATCTGCTTGCCTTCCTTGTAGATGGTGGCGCGGTAGCGGTTTCCTTCAACACGAACTCCAGTGTAACCCAACTTGTTGCGGGTCTTGCGCTTGCGAGAAACCCACTTCTTGGACCTCCACTCGAGGTTCTCGATGCGGCAGTCGAGCTTGTCGCCGTTGGCGTTGCAGGCAAGGTTGTTTTCCTCGTCACGCCTGTCCATGAGATAGCGCTCCGCGATGATCTTGTGGAGATAGTAAGTCTCCGTGGTATAGGTTCCGCGGGCGTTTTTGTGTGTTTTCTGGAAAACGGCGCATCCGCTGGAGTGTTTGCGCAGGTTGTTGAGCAAATCAATGGCTCCGAGATACGGATGATTGTTGATGTCCTCGTAAACGTGGTCGTCGATAAGCACGTAGTCTTCCGAGTTTTTCAGTTTGATTTTTACAGTCATGGCAAAAGTAGATTTGGTTTAATGAATTGGTGAAAAAAATGTGGTTTTGGCGGCTTCTAAGTTACGAAAAAAAATCGAAACACAAGCGGCGGATTTGAAATGGGCCTATTAAGCCGCGGCTGACATTAGGGCTTGTTAGGGTTGTCGTATGCCAAAAAAACAACAAAGAGGAAACATCATTCTCTTATGTTTCCCAAAGATAAACAAGATTAAGATAAAAACCAAACATTAGCCCTGAAAATATCAAAACCTTTCAGAAAAAGAATGCGCCGGGGCGCATTGGCAACACAAACATGAAATACTAGGCCCCTGCGGGGGCAAAAAACCTCTCGAAATGCTCGACGATGCGCCGCACGTCGTCGTCGGGGATGAAGCTGGGGCCATCCAAGGACCGGGCAGCCAGGTAAACCTTGGTCATCTTGTTGAAAACGTCCATCTTGTCGAAGGCCTCCTCGAGGCTGGCGCCGGTGGCCAGGCAGCCGTGGTAGCGCCAAAAAACAAGCTGGTGCTCGTGCAGCAGCTCGGCGGTGCGCTCGCCCAGCTCCAGCGAGCCTGGAAGGACGAAATCCACCAGCCCGACTCCGCCAGGGAAGGCCAGGTAGGCCTCGGTGTGCAGGGCCCAGAGTATCGGCCCGACCCGCTCCTGCTGGCAGAACTCTTCGCAGTAGGACGCCGTGATGGCCTCGGTGGCGTGGGCGTGCAGGACGGCCCGCTGGCCCGGCTGGCTGCGGATCAGGGCGTCGTGGGCCATCAGGTGCGTGGGCAGCTCCGACGTGGGGCGGGCGCCACTGCCCTGGAGCAGCGGGCGGAACAGCGCCGAGCGGCCCTCCTCGTCGATGCGCACCAGGCAGAGGTACGGAACCGGGTTCTGCTTGATCTTCCGCATCTGGCTGCCCGAAGACGACACCAGGAAGGTCTTGCCGGCGATGCCCTGGAGGTCGATCGAAAAGCTGATCGGCTCGGCCTTTTTCGGCACCCAGGTGTTGTCGTCCAGCCTTATCGAAAAATTGGAAGCGTTGCTCTCGGCCCAGCCTTTTTCCCAAAGCATCGAGGCGACTTCCTTGACTTCTTCCAGTAGTTTTTGCATGGTGATGTCGTTGGTTTGCTTTTTTCCGAAAAAACCATCCCAATGGGCGAAGCCGCCGCTCAGATCGCCCAGACGGGCAGCTTGCCCCGGAAGGGGTTGCGGTAATTGGGACGGGTATCGTACCCGATTATGTAATAAAAGTACAGGTTCAACGATGGAAAGAAGAAATTCTTGAATGTTTCGTTCAGGCCGGCCTGCAAATCTTCGGACAGGAGGTTGTTGAGCGAAACAGTGGCCCGGGGATCCTCGTGCTCGATGACATGGTTCGAGCCGACGTTCGCGGCCATCGAGAACTCCAGCCCCAGGCCGAAGGCCGGGTTGTTGCGGCCATAGAAGCGCCTGCCATAGGTGACGCCCAGTTGCGAGAGCGAGGAACGGGTCGTGGCCATGCCGTAGTAGAACTCGTTCATGTAGTCCTCGACCTGCTCCAGCTTCGAGGCGTTGTCGATCACCAGCTCCGCCCACTCGTTGGTCTGGTTGACCGAACGCAGAACCATGTTCTGAAAATAGAGCCCGATGTAGTTCTTCTCGAAATGGTACACCGGCCCAAACTCGAACGAAAGGCCGGGATTCACGTAGTTGGAAAGCATCTGGGTGGTCGTGCTGGGCACCTTCCCGAAACTGCCATACGAGAGGAACATCTCCTGGAACAGGCTTGGCACGTAGCCGCCCTTGGCCTGGATCGAGATGCTGCCGAAGAAGCTGTACTCCAGGCCCACCGAAGCGTGGAGCGGAGCGCTGGTGCCGATGCGCAGGTAATCGTGCTGGCCTTGGACCAGGCTCAGGCTCAGCAGGCACGACAACAACAGCAAGGTTTTTTTCATCGGGGTGTTTTTTTCACTAATTTGCGGCCCAGGTCTTCTGCTTTCGATACAAAGATAAACGCTTGCGTTCGCTTTTGTTGCTTTTTTCCAATCTTATTTTGTAATTATTTAGGTATATTTGCGTTAGTATAAAAAAAACAGGTTCCGAATCCACATCCACGGCAGCGCATGGTCATTCCTTCCGACA
>JFJP01040545.1_pt1 | contig 11058 bp, 7 predicted proteins | sample 431651 | NCBI WGS metagenome assembly JFJP01 (sample SAMN02602958, study PRJNA72255) | Microbial mat metagenome, whole genome shotgun sequencing project. | biome: fresh water; feature: sink hole; material: water; isolation source: purple microbial (photo- and chemosynthetic) mats found in...
TACCTTACCTCACCAGATGATATCTATGTTTCACAATCACAAATAAAATTATTCGGACTAAAAACCGGTGATACCATAAAAGGACAAATTAGACCCCCAAAAGAAGGTGAAAAGTATTTTCCATTAATTAAAGTAGAAGAAATTAACGGACGTGATCCGGACTATATTCGCGATCGCATACCTTTTGATTATCTCACGCCGCTTTTTCCTGATGAAAAATTCAAATTGGTTACCGATCGCAATCCTAATCTTTCCTGTCGTATAGTAGATATGATATCTCCAATAGGTAAAGGTCAGAGAGGATTGATAGTAGCGCAACCCAAAACAGGTAAAACAGTATTGCTTAAAGATATTGCCAATGCAATAGCCGCCAATCATCCTGAAGTATATATGATCATATTACTCATTGATGAAAGGCCTGAAGAAGTTACCGATATGGCAAGAAGTGTGAATGCCGAAGTTATAGCCTCTACTTTTGATGAACCAGCGGAACGTCATGTAAGGGTTGCCAATATAGTTCTTGAAAAAGCCAAAAGATTGGTGGAATGTGGACATGATGTAGTTATATTACTTGATTCAATTACTCGTTTAGCCCGTGCATTTAATACCATATCTCCTGCATCAGGAAAGGTTCTCTCTGGAGGTGTTGATGCTAATGCATTACATAAACCTAAAAGATTCTTTGGAGCTGCGCGTAACATTGAAAACGGTGGTTCGCTTACCATATTGGCCACTGCATTAACCGATACCGGCTCTAAAATGGACGATGTTATTTTTGAAGAGTTTAAAGGAACCGGAAACATGGAATTACAATTAGAACGAAAACTTTCTAATAAACGTATTTTCCCTGCTGTTGATATCAATGGATCAAGTACTCGTAGAGACGATCTACTAATGGATAAACACATGCTGAACAAAATGTGGATTTTAAGAAATTATCTTGCAGATATGAATCCTGTAGAAGCAATGGAATTTATGATAAGCCATTTATCAAAAACTTCATCCAATGAAGAGTTCTTAATTTCGATGGGAAGTAGTGGAAAATAATTTTTATTTTCAAAGAAAAAAAAACGGGATAAAATTTTATCCCGTTTTTTTTTTAGAAATATTTCTTCATAAATATTGATGCATTTACCAATGCCAACATTACAGGTACTTCAATCAATGGACCAATAACAGCAGCAAAAGCTTCACCAGAGTGAATACCAAAAATAGCAATTGAAACCGCTATGGCCAATTCAAAATTATTACTAGCCGCTGTAAAAGAAAGCGTAGTAGTTTGTTCATAATTTGCTCCAAATTTCTTGCTCATATAGAAAGAAATAAAAAACATGAGTAAGAAATATAATACCAAAGGTATCGCAATCCTAACAACATCAAGAGGAATCTTAACAATATATTCACCTTTTAAAGAAAACATAACCAAAATGGTAAATAGCAGAGCAAACAAGGTTATGGGACTGATGCGGGGAATGAATTTTCGCTCATACCAATCTTTTGATTTCAATTTAAGTAATATTACCCTGGTTAAAAATCCGGCAAAAAATGGAATGCCCAAATAAATCAAAACACTTTCCGCAATTTGTCCAATGGTAATTTTACCTACACTATCATTAACAGGTAAACCAAACCATCCGGGCAATACCGCTATAAAAAAATAAGCATATACAGAGAATAATAATACCTGAAAAATAGAATTAAAGGCTACCAAACCGGCGGCATACTGCGTATCTCCTTTTGCTAAATCGTTCCATACTATAACCATTGCAATACATCTTGCCAAACCAATTAATATTACCCCATACATATAATGGATATTGAACTGCAAAAAAATAATAGCAAGAAAAAACATCAATACAGGTCCTAACACCCAATTCTGAAACAATGAAAGTCCAAGGACTTTCGTATTTTTAAAAACATCACCCAGCTCTTCATATTTAACTTTGGCTAAGGGCGGATACATCATAACAATCAATCCAATTGCAATAGGAATATTTGTTGTGCCAACCGAAAGTGCATTCCAAAAAACAGACACCTGAGGAAACAAATAGCCCCAAATTACACCAACCATCATAGCTAATAATATCCACAAGGTTAAAAATCGGTCGAGAAAATGCAATCTTTTTTTCATAATTGATTTTTTAATTGTTGAACATAAAAATCATAAAAACCTTGTTTTATTTCATCCCGCACTCTAATGAATTCTGACCAAATATACTCATCACTTCCGGTTACATGAGACGGATCATCATATCCCATATGAATGCGGTGTTTAACTTTTCCGAAAAAAGCAGGGCAATTCTCATTTGCACCTCCGCAAACAGTAATCACATAATCCCATTCATCTGTCAAGTATTTTTCAACAGAATCAGAAGTATGTTGACTGATATCAACACCAGCATCCTTCATTACCTTAACTGCTGTAAGGTTAAGTTTTCCTGAAGCCTGCGTTCCCGCGCTGTAAACCTCTATGCGGGAATCAAACGATTGTAGAAAGCCATGTGCCATTTGGCTTCGACAACTATTTCCTGTACATAAAATCAATACTTTCATCATTTAATCTTTAATATGTTTAACATTACAAGTTACATCCTCATTTATTATGTTATTAAAGAAAAGGTTGAACATTTCAAAATACTTGTGAATCACCGATCCGCAAAGGCAGTAATTAATTTTAAGTCCATCAATTTCACCATGAATCAGGCCTATGGATTTTAATTCGTTTAAATGTTGAGAAACAGTACTTCTGCTCAATGGCAAACTATCTGAAATATCGCCAGTAATACAGGTTTTTGTTTCAGACAAATATTTAAGAATGGCCAAACGTGCTGGATGAGAAATTACCTTAGCAAAACGAGCCAAATCCTGCAAATCGGGTTCAAATTGTTGACTTTTTATCATGTTTTTTTAATATCTAATAAGTAACAAAGAATTTTAAATTATGTTCAATTTCGTAAAATTACGTCATTGTTAATAAACACATGTAAAGTTTATGTTAAAAAATTATTAATTTATTAATACACATAAATAAGTAATGATTAATAAAAACTGAATATTTATACATATTTGCATAAAGAAGTTTATGCTAACTCTCTTATTTAGAACAAGAATGAATTAGTGAAAATTATTCGTAATATATGCATACATTATTGAAAAAAACCTAAATTTGCAATGAGTTTAAGAATCATTAATTAATAATTACATTAATATAAAATTAAAATGGCAGGTGATAAAAAGTTTATGACATGTGATGGGAACTATGCAGCAGCGCATATTGCATACATGTTCAGCGAAGTGGCCTCAATTTATCCTATCACTCCCTCATCAACGATGGCAGAGTATATTGACGAATGGGCAGCAGGTGGAAGAAAGAATATTTTTGGTGAAACAGTAAAAGTAACCGAAATGCAATCAGAAGCTGGTGCTGCTGGTGCATTGCATGGAGCTTTACAATCAGGTGCACTAACCACTACATTTACGGCTTCACAGGGTTTATTACTTATGATACCCAACATGTATAAGATTTCTGGTGAATTGCTTCCGGGAGTACTTCATGTTTCAGCCAGAGCACTTGCATCTCAGGCTTTATCTATATTTGGTGATCATAGCGATGTTATGAGCACCCGCCAGTGTGGTTTTGCCATGCTTGCTACAGGTAGCGTACAGGAAGTTATGGATTTGGCAGCTCTTGCACATTTAGCTTCTATTAAATCACGCATTCCCTTTTTACATTTTTTTGATGGCTTCAGAACATCACATGAAATACAAAAAGTTGAAATGATTGAGCAAGATCAATTATCTGCTTTACTTGATAAAAATGCATTACAAAGATTCCGCGATCAGGCTTTAAGTCCAGAGCATCCTGTAACCAGAGGTACCGCTCAAAATCCTGATGTTTATTTTCAAGCCAGGGAAGCCTGCAATAATTTTTACGATGCAGTTCCAGATGTGGTAGAAGCTTACATGCAGGAAATCAAAAAAATTACTGGACGTGAGTATCATCCTTTCACCTATTATGGAGCCAAAGATGCTGAAAATATAATTATAGCAATGGGTTCTGTTACTGAAACTATCAAAGAAACGATAGATTATTTAAATAAAAAAGGTGAAAAAACTGGTTTAGTTTCCATTCACTTATACCGTCCGTTTTCAGCAAAATATTTCTTCAATGTACTTCCTTCTTCAGTAAAAAGAATCACTGTTCTAGACAGAACAAAGGAACCAGGTGCTAACGGAGAACCTTTATATTTAGACGTTCGCGATTTATTTTATGGCAAAGCCAATGCCCCTATGATCATTGGTGGTCGCTATGGTTTGAGTTCAAAAGATACTACTCCTGCTATGATCATTTCAGTTTTCAATAATATGAAAATGAATGAACCCAAAAACGGATTTACAGTAGGTATTGTTGATGATGTATCATTTAAATCTCTTCCTCTTTTACCTGAATTAAATGTTGTAGAAGGTGGCATATTCCAAGCTAAATTCTATGGTTTAGGATCTGATGGAACTGTTGGTGCTAATAAAAACTCGATCAAAATTATTGGTGAATCAACTGATAAATATTGTCAAGCTTATTTTGCTTACGATTCAAAAAAATCGGGTGGTATAACTGTATCTCATCTTCGTTTTGGCGATAAGCCAATCCGTTCAACCTATTTAGTAAATAGTCCTGATTTTGTAGCTTGCCACGTAACATCATACTTGAATAAGTATGATATGTTAAAAGGTTTGAGCAAGGGAGGTACATTCTTACTAAATAGTATTTGGAGCGCAGAAGAAACAAAGAATAAACTACCTGATAGTTACAAAAAATATCTTGCCGAAAACGAAATCAATTTTTATATTATCAATGCAACCGAAATAGCTGAAAGCATTGGTTTGGGTAATAGAACCAATACCATTATGCAATCTGCTTTCTTTAAAATTGCTAATGTAATTCCTTACGAAAAAGCTTTAGACGAAATGAAAAAATTCGTTAAAAAGAGTTTTGCTATGAAGGGAGAGGAAGTTGTAAAAATGAACAATGCTGCAGTTGATCGTGGAGGCGAAATTACAAAAGTTGATGTTCCTTCAGAATGGAAAAACATTAAACTGGTAGGCGCCGATGATGATAACAATTTACCTGAAGTAATTAGAAACATTGTTAATCCTGTTAACGCGCTTAAAGGCGATGATCTTCCTGTAAGTGCATTTCTAGGAAGAGAAGATGGTACATTATCATGCGGTACCGCTGCTTATGAAAAACGAGGCATTGCTGTAAATGTTCCTGAGTGGCAACCTGAAAATTGTATTCAGTGTAATCAATGTTCTTATGTTTGTCCTCATGCTTGTATTCGACCATTCCTAATTAATGAAGAAGAAGCCAAAGGCTTACCAGCAAATACCAAAACATTGAAAGCTACTGGTAAGGCATTGGAAGGCTTACAGTTTAAAATTCAAGTAAGTGTATTAGATTGCACCGGCTGTGGTAATTGCGCTGATGTTTGTCCTTCAAAACAAAAATCTCTTATCATGAAACCATTAGAAAGTCAAATGGTTGAGCAAGATAGGTATGATTATATATTTAAAAATGTAAGTGTAAAAGATAATTTACTGGTTAAAGATGCGGCTGTAAAAAATACTCAGTTTGCACAACCATTATTTGAGTTTTCGGGAGCTTGCGCAGGTTGTGGTGAAACCCCGCATATTAAATTGATTACACAATTATATGGAGACAGAATGATTGTTGCCAATGCAACAGGTTGTTCTTCTATTTATGGTGGATCTTTCCCTTCAACTCCTTACACAGTTAATGCAAAAGGACAAGGACCGGCTTGGGCAAACTCATTGTTTGAAGATAACGCTGAATTTGGTTTTGGTATTGCCACTGGTAATAATCAAATCAGAGCCCGCATTGCCCAAATGATGAAAGAATCAATGGATAAAGTAAATGCTGAAACCAAAGAATCTTTTTCAGAATGGTTATCTACTATGCAAGATGGAAGCAAATCGCAAGAAGCTTCTGAAAAAGTATTAGCAAAACTTAGCAATGAGAAAAATGCTGTTGCTGCTGAAATATTAAAATTGAAACAGTATCTATCTAAAAAATCTATATGGATTTTTGGTGGTGATGGCTGGGCATATGACATTGGATTTGGAGGTTTAGATCATGTTATAGCATCGGGTGAAGATGTAAATATTCTAGTAATGGATACAGAAGTATATTCCAATACAGGTGGTCAGGCATCTAAGTCTACTCCTATTGGCGCCATTGCAAAATTTGCAGCATCGGGTAAGAGAATTCGCAAGAAAGATCTTGGTATGATTGCTATGAGTTATGGTTATGTATATGTTGCACAAGTGGCCATTGGAGCAAGTCAATCGCAATACTTAAAAGCCATACGCGAAGCAGAAGCATATAAAGGTCCATCGCTTATTATTGCATACTCACCATGTATCAATCACGGATTGCGTGCAGGTATGGGTAAATCTCAAGCCCAATCGAAACTGGCTGTAGATTGCGGTTATTGGTCACTGTATCGTTATAATCCTGTATTAGGTGATCAAGGGCAGAATCCATTTGCTATCGATTCAAAAGAACCAAATTGGGGCGAATTCCAAAACTTCTTAAGTAGTGAAATTCGTTATTCTGCACTTAAAAAATCTTTCCCTGCAGAAGCATCTGAACTTTTCAATGCAGCTGAGGAAAATGCAAAATGGCGTTATAACAGTTATTTGAGAATGGCAGCAATGGATTATTCTACTGCACAAAAAATTGAAACTGTAAAATAATTTGTTATTATTATCATTAAAGAGAGGCTATCTAAAACAGGTAGCCTCTTTATTTTTTTAATTTTTTATTGAATATAAGACTTTTATTTTAGGAGCTATTTTTTACCCTGTTTGCTTTTTTTGCTATTTTGAAAGAAATTGGAGGCAGAAAAAGAATTTCAGTTAACAATGTTGGATATTTACAACATTATAGTTAATATAGAACTACTTTGCTGGTTATAATCACATTTTATTTATAATAGTTGCTTTTCTTTTTATGATTTTGTATATTTGTAGTATATATACATCATAATAATTAATATTATTTTAATATGTTGGATAATTACGTCAATAATTATGATTCTTTGCCTAGTATTGATATTTTGCGAATGATTGGAAAGTTTATTAAGGAGCAGAGATTAAATTTAAATAAATCGCAGGAAGTATTGGCATTGGAGGCTGGTGTTAATCGTTCTACAATAAGTTTATTGGAAAGTGGTGAGAACACTAGCTTAATCACATTTATTCAAGTGTTACGCGCCTTAAACAAGCTTTCAATGCTTAAAGATTTCCAAGAGCAAAATAATATTAGTCCTATTTTGATGTCTAAAATTTTATTAAAAAGCGCAAAGAAAAAGCGTAAGTATGCAAGGGCTAATAGGACAATTAACAATGAAAATGTATGATTTTTGTTTGTGATGTTAGGATTTGGAATAAGTTGGTAGGTTCTGTTTTGTGGGATGAGAATAGGCGTGTTTGCTTATTTGAATTTGATCCATCTTTTTATCAATATAATTTGGATTTAGCTCCTATTAAGATGCCGTTATTGTCATCACGTGCTGTTGTATATTCTTTTGATTCGCTTAATAAATCTACTTTTCAAGGTTTGCCGGGTTTATTGGCAGATGCTTTGCCTGATCAATTTGGTAACCAAATTATTAATGCATGGTTAGAAAAAAATAATCGTATTCCTAATTCACTAAATCCTGTTGAGAAGCTGTGTTTTATGGGTAATAGGAGTATGGGGGCTTTAGAGTTTTTCCCAAGTTCTTATAATGTTGATAGTTCAGCAAATAAGATTGAAATGGAAGATTTAATAAGTATTACCAGTGAAATTTTGTCTGGTAGGATTAATTTTAAGTCTAATTTGAGTGAAGCGGATAATCGATCATTACAAAATATTATAAGTATAGGGACTTCTCCTGGTGGTGCTAGGGCTAAAGCTGTTATAGCATATAATTCTAATACAAAGGAGATTCTTAATGGTCAGATTTCAATACCCAGTGGTTTTTCCCATTATCTAATTAAGTTTGATGGTATAAAAGATTCTCAGTCTGGGATTATTTCAGGTTATGGTAGGGTAGAGATGGCTTATTATTTAATGGCTAAGGATGCGGGTATTCAAATGACTGAATGTAGGCTTTTAGAAGAAGGAGATAGGGCTCATTTTATGACGCGAAGATTTGATAGAACCGATACAAATGAAAAGCTTCATTCGCAGACATTCTGTGCTATGCAGCACTATGACAACAAGGAGTTATTAGCATATAGTTATGAGTCTTTATTTTCTACGATGCGCTTATTGCGTTTACCCCATGACCAGATTTCACAGATGTATAGGAGAATGATTTTTAATGTTCTCTCAAAAAATTGTGATGATCATACAAAGAATTTTTCTTTTTTAATGGATAAAACGGGTAAATGGAAAATATCACCGGCTTATGATATATGTTATTCATATAGTCCGGAAAGTTTGTGGGTTAGTCAGCATTGTTTATCTATAAATGGTAAAAGAAAAGATTTTAGCAGAGATGATTTTATAAAAATTGCAAAACAATTGGATATTAAAAATCCGGGGTTTATTATTGATGAGATAAGTAGTGTTGTTATGAATTGGGTTAAATACTCTGCTTTATGTAATGTTGATAAACCTATGTCAAATGCTATCACTAAGCAAATTGATGATGTTTTTAAACGTTAAAGTACTTAATTTTACTGCGCTTTCAGCTATATTTTCCGCTTATTAATTTTCAAAATAATTTTCATAAATAGTCAATAAGTTAAAACATTGTGCCATATATGAACCGTATTTTTTCAACAAAATGCTGCTTTTTTGTGTTATATAATAAAATGAGTTATTATGGGATACACTATAGAAATAGGCAGTAAGGCCGTAGATTTCAGTCTGCCAGCCACTACAGGGGAAACATATTCATTAAGCAGTTTTAATAGAAGTAAATATCTTGTTATTTTTTTTACCTGTAATCATTGTCCTTATGTTATAGGCTCCGATGAAGTAACCAAAGCTACAGCGCTTAAATATGTATCTAAAGGAGTTGAATTTGTTGCCATAAATTCAAATAGTGCCAATACTTATGCCGAAGATAGTTTTGAAAATATGGTTAAACGTATGTCTGAGTATAAATTTCCATGGACTTACCTATATGATAAAAATCAATTCATTGCTAAAGCATATGGAGCGCTAAAGACACCTCATTTTTATGTTTTTAATGAACAAAGAAATTTAGTTTATACAGGAAGAGGAGTTGATTCTCCGCGTGATACTTCAAAAATGAGCATCAATGATCTGGATAGAGTGTTGGATGAACTTACTCAAAACAAAGCTATTAGTGTTAATAAAACCAATCCAATTGGTTGCAATATTAAATGGGAAGGACAAGATAAGCACTGGATGCCAGCTGAAGCATGCGATTTAGTATAATACAAATCAAAATATCAAAAAAACGCCCCTTCTATAAGAAGGGGCATAATCATTAACCTAAACTAACCTAACCTAACCTAACCTAAAAAATTAAACCTAAACCTAATCTAAATATTAATCTTTAACCTAAACTATTTAGTAATTTTAACGGTAAAAACAAATTAAGGTTGCATTTTTTTAATATTTTTGTTGTCTAAAAAGACATTTTGAAAAAATTATTAACAATTATCATATTCGCAATATCAGTTTCTGTAATAGGTCAAGATATTGCGCAATACTATAGCTTTCAACACTTTTCATTTGAAAATGGCTTGTTTCATAATAACATTTATGATATCAACCAGGATAAAAAAGGCTTTTTGTGGGTCAGCACTGCCGATGGAGTTTATCGCTTTGATGGTCAAAATTTTGAAAGAATCAGCAATGATACTACCTCTCGTTATGCATTAACTGACTATAATGTAAAAAGAATTCTAACACTAAAAGACGGGAAATTGCTTTTTGCCAGCACCCACATCAGTATTTATGATCCAAATGATGATACCTTCAGGAATTTCCCCAAATTATATCCAGAAGATATTACAGGCATAGATGTTGATAAATCGGGAGCAATTATAACCTATTCGAATCGTGGAGGCAAATTCGCTAAAATCAATCCTGATAATTTTAAAACTGAATTTATAGAAATTGATTCTTGTAATTATTTTTTCATTGATCCTAATGATACCATTTGGGTGGCAATTATCGGAAAAGGATTTCTGAAATTTCATACCCAAGATTTCTCCAAATCAAATAAAAAATTCATGCCATCTCCAATTTGGATGACTTGCCATGTAATACTAAATGAAAACATATATATAGGAACTACAAATGTAGGCATATTAGTTTACAATCTTAAAAACAACAAAATAGCCCCCTTTATTAAAAAAAGCATTTTGCCCAATCCACCCAATTCGCTTTTATTTGAAAATCCACAACAATTATGGATAACCACAAATGAAGGGTTATATAAATACAATTTACTCAATAAACAACTGTTACAATTCAAGTACAGTCCGAACAGCAATAAATCCCTATCTGCGAATCAGCTAAGCAGAATGAAATTAGATATTTTTGGTAATTTATGGATAGCAAGCATCAATGGTTTGAATAAATTATACCTTAAGCAGAATTATATAATTCATTATTGCGATGAACCTAAATGTCAATTGCAGTTACCTGCTAGTCAAATTTCGTCTATTTATATTGACAAACAAAGCAGAATATTTATAGGAACATCAAAAGGTTTGGTAATACAACAGGGAAACAGTAGAAAATTAATAAATCAAAATCCAACTTCTCCTCATATCCATTTTAATAATATAAATACAACAACTGATTTGGGTGAAGGAAAATACCTATTTGGCGGGATTGGTCTGTATTTATGGGATGAAAAAAACAATTCAGCAGCCTACTCTCACCCTGAAAAAAATAATCCTGAAAGTCTTCCATCCTGGGTTATATGGAAAGTTCATAAAGGAGAAAAAAGTAAGATTATTTGGATAGCTACCATCGATGGATTAAGCGCAATTTACCCAGATATC
>JFJP01040547.1_pt1 | contig 11057 bp, 13 predicted proteins | sample 431651 | NCBI WGS metagenome assembly JFJP01 (sample SAMN02602958, study PRJNA72255) | Microbial mat metagenome, whole genome shotgun sequencing project. | biome: fresh water; feature: sink hole; material: water; isolation source: purple microbial (photo- and chemosynthetic) mats found in...
TTTGGCTGTTGCTGATGTCGCTTTTTTTGCGATCGCGCCCCCTTTTTTGATCTTACCGCCCTTGGTTAATCCATCCACCGCAAAATTAACTTTCCACTCTTGCAATCCCAGACTGTACAAATGATTATTGACTTCCAACTCTAACTGAGTCAGCACGTCACTAATTAACATCAGACGCACGTCTCTAAAGCCTTTAACCCAATAGTTAGTATCTAACTCTTCTTGCTCAAGCGTACTGATTGCTTGTTTGAGTTTAGCTAAAGTAGATCTAAAGTTTTGGATTTTTTCTTGCACTTGCTGCTCTTCAAACAAGTAAGGATTTGTTGTCGAAGATAGCGTTGCCAGTCTTTGTTCAGTGGAAGAAAGGTCTTTCTTAATCCCCATTACTGAGACTTTAAGTTGATTAATCTTCTCAGTTACATCGGAGATGTCCAACTTAATTTCTTTTTCAGCCGCTTGGATCTCGATTAAAGAGTCAGTACTCACTTCTTTTGACTCTTGTACAGCTGCGATCTTATCTTTCACTGCTTTAATTTCTTTAAGAATTGAAGCTATAGTCTGCTTAATTCTCAGCAACTCTTTGTTCAAATGATCTTCACTGACCACTTGCAAACAATACGGACATGTGCCAGACACCTTTTCAAACTTACCTAACTCTTTTTCAACCATTGTTAAATTAGAGTTTAAACCAGAAACGTCCCGCTGTAGCTGGTTAATCTCTTTATCAAAGAGTAAGATTTCAGTGGTGACTTCCGATTTAAGTTCTAAGACACCTTGCAGCGATTCGTTAAACTCGTCAAGAACTTTTTTATAAGCAGCCCCATTAACTGCCAGAATCTTTAACTGATTTTCGTTGTTCTCTTTTTGCTCTAACAACAGATTTTTTTGTTCACGCTGCTTAGCATCCCACTCCGTAATTTTGGCAGAAAAATCCATTTCTTCTAACGCCAAAATTTGACCACATAAATGACTCACTTCTTGTGTCGAAGCACTAAAGTCTTTATGAAGTAACTGGCACTTCGCTTTTGCTAGATCACTAGCATTATCCCAAATATCTAAATTCAAGATATTGGATAGTAGAGTAGATTTGTCAGCGGGGGACAAATCAAAGAACATGGAAGTGAATTGCCCAAACACCACACTGGAAATAAAGCTATCAAAGTCTATGTCTAAAAAGTCAAGCAATTGATCTTGACTGACCGTCTGCAAAGCATCTTCGCCCAACGCCCAACTTAGACTATTTGGAGACTGTGTTCTGATAACACGAATCTTTCTGCCACCATGCTCAAACACAAAGTCCACTGAACTTGAAGAAGTCTCCCAATGAACAATGTCACTGGCTTTTAACAACCGTGGAGTCTTACCAAAGAATAACCACGTCACTGCATCCGTAAACAGTGTAGACTTTCCACAACCATTCCCTTCTAACTCTGGCTGAACTTCGTTACGTCCAGAGACCAGATACAAACCAGGCTTTTGGGGAAATTCAAAAGAAGTTCTTTGACCGAAGCATTTAAAGCCCATCAACGAAATCGAAAATGGTTTCATTATTAATCTCCAGAGTTAGATTACCATTTACCCGCTGGACAAGAGTTAGACAACCCTGCGGTTTTGCTCAGAATAAAGCAACCACACAAACTACACCGATCTGCTTTGTCACCTGACCAACTAATTCCTTCAATTTTGTAACCACAATCTCGACACACGGCTCGACGGTTTTCTATCAACTGTTTGTCTCGATCTGGACTGTGATTCTCTTGCATCTAACACCTTTAACTGTTGTTGACACCATTGTTTGATCTGAAACCATGACAGCGACCCGGCATCATGAATGTCTGTATTTACGGTAGCTAACACTAAATCAGCCACTCCTTGACACTGACTCACTAAAGAATCAGCTGCACTTTGAGCATCTGCATCCAACCACAATAACACAATGTCATATACCTCAGACAATGCTATCAACAAACTTTGCTGTTCCATCGTACTCTGTTTACCAAACAAGCATGTCCCTCTGAAGCCATACTTCTGCCCATAGAAGTCTACTTTGAGTGCATCTAGCGGACCTTCCGTAACTACGGCACAACGGGTGGGATTCTTAATTAACTCATCCCACTGATAAATAGATTGCTTCACACTCACCAGTGCGCCTTCATCTTCAGACAACGCTCGATAGCGCACCGGGTTAGGAACAATGCTCCGACTCGTCCAGTTAATCAACACACCATCATAGTAGTTGGGGAAAATAATACGTTGCTTGAAATCACCACTTGCTGCCCAAAGCAACGAATAATCTGTAGCCAGTTTAGTGATATGATTCTTAACAAAGGATCTACTAATTAAATAATTAGCAAAACTCTTTTCGTGATGGAAACCGGTATTAAAGGGTTTAAATTCTTTTGGGAAAAACAACGGATCTTTATTAACATGATCATCTTCAAACAGCTTTTCAAAATCGTCATCGAACTGTTTGAAGATTGAAGGCGGTGTCGTCCACACCGGCAACCCTAAAATTTGCTGTGCGTTGGCAAAGCTGCACTTCATCAACTTCATGATTAAGCGGTGCAGCTTTTTACCCCGATGGGTGGGATTGCGCCAGCAGCTAAACACACCCCGATCACTGTCTACGCCACAATGATGACTCGGATCGGGATCACTGGTTTCAGCGCAGAACGGGCAACAGATATTTATTTCATTCTTTTTGACATTGACCCCACGAGAAATATAACTGATTCTATTTTGTTGGCAGAAGTATTCGAAATCGAATGACATCTTAGCTTCCTTGCTTCTGCTTTAACACCATCCGCAACAAGTTAGATTTGATGTACCCAGGAAATTCTCGTGCAATGATTTGGGGAATGAGTTGAACCTGTTTCAAGCTGGTTGCCATACACACCGGCTGATTCCTCACAAATGATTCTTGTACTAGCAATTCAGCGCACAAGCTATACGCCCAAAGCCTTTCTGTCTTGGTTAATGGCGGATTGAAACTGGCGGTTAACCAATCTCTCAACTGCAAGTAGCTCGTTTGCAGTAGCTTTTTGAAATCGGGCTTCAGTGCGGTGTATGGTGGCGAATGCCAGTCCGTTTCACATGACAACTGAACGGACAACGCTTGATACCAATCTTTCATCTCGTCATCCGTTTTCATCCCTTGCATCAACTGACAATATCGAATCAGATTGTCCAGATCAATGAGGGTTAAGTTGGCTCTTGAAATGTGCTTTTTCAATTCTGATAAATCAGACCCACTCTCGATAGTCATTATTCACCACCTTTTTATTAAATAGTCTACCCCATGCCAACATTATACCTTCGTCATATCTAACGGGCGGTTTTTTTCCACCGGGTAGATGGAATGTTGGCAATTGATACCTATTCCGCCACTTGTACAAGGTCATGCTCGTTACGTCGAAAGCTCTACACACTTGAGCATGGGTCAGAGCTACCCCGTTAGCATGATCTGTGGGAATTTCTACCATCGCCTCAAACACAGGATCAAACGCTTTCGACCCTTTAGTGCGTATTCGATTAATGAAGTCCGTCAAGTTATCGGTAAAGTTGGGTTCCAGTGGGGCAACTGCCGTGGGATTTTCCGGCTCAGTCACTTTTTTAATGGGCTTAGACGCTTTACTAAACGGCTCAGCGGATTTAACGGTCAACGGTCTTTTTGTCAACATCTCACTTCTCCATAATGATTAGGGATACATACTGTAATCGTCATCCTTGACGATTACAACCTGATTAACGCAACTCTAACAACTTGTGCAATTGCAGTGATATTCTCAGATCGTGTTCCATACACAGTTCTGCAACACAACGACGATTCTGCTCAGCGTTTTCATCGTCCAGCGGTTGCAAAAACAACTTGCAGCGCAGCCCCACACCCGACTCTTTAAATCGCTGGTGCGCGATTTCAAACAACTCTTCCCCGTTGTGGTAAACAACTCTGGCTTCTCCGTCTACCGACCTCACCAAGAACTTGAATGAAGTCATGGGAAGACACCAATCTAAAGTGTAGTGAATATATGGACTCTTTGGACTGCATACCACATGAGTTACGTTCTTCATGTGTTCAAACTTCTTAGGCAGCAAAGTACCATTGGTTTCGATCTGCACAGTCCAACTCTTTTCATCTTCCCAAAACGCTAAACACAAATCAGTCAGCATGATCTGTCTAAATGGCTCTCCACCCGTAATGACCACCAAAGGACTCTTACTGATTTTCTTCACTTCTGCCAAGATGTCATCTATCGACATCCGCTCTCCGTTAGAATAATCAGTATCACAGTCCCAAGTCTGACCACATTTTAAATTGCACCCTTCCAACCGAATGAAGGTCGCTGGCATTCCGGCAAACGGACCTTCACCTTGAATACTGTAAAAGATTTCTTTTACAGCCAACTTCAAATCTTCCGGCACTCGCTTCTCAACTGCCATCGGCTTCTGATTATTCATCTGACTCTCCATTAAATAACCACAGTGAGATACGAAGCACAAGAAGATTCAGATTCCCACCACGTCACTTCTAGATTTGCCAGCCGCAACCCATGATTCTTCAACTCTTTATCATTAATCTCCAACACATCCAAAGACAGAATACGATCTACCATCCATTGACTCAATAACTCACTGGTCGGCACGAAGTCTATTACTATCAAAGAGTCCAACCATTCTTTAACGACACCAGATTCAGTGTGTTCTACTCGCCAAAAGTCTTGTTCATCATACACTAAATCTTCCAACGAAAGATCGTTATGGTTTAACCAAATTCTCAGTAACGGATCTTCAATATCCATCAAGAATTTATGGTCAATGGTCTTATCTATAAACGCTTTAATCGGTTTCAGTTCGTTAAAGTCAATGACCATGCTGTTCACCAACTCCTTTGCTGAAAGACTCACATCAACATGCGCAGCATGTTGATGAAGGTGTCGGCATTTGTTGGGCTGGTTGTTTTTTAATTGCTGGTCCCAGACTCGGTGTCCGTAGCAAAAAGCGAAGGTTTTGGTGATTGTGTGCATGTGGAGAGTTTCCGTGATGAGTGGTTTGGGGTGGTTTGGGATTGCTGATTAGTATACCTGTGTTGTGGTGGGGTGTCAATAGTGTATGTAAAAACTATAGGAGTGGTTGTGTGGATGATTTGGGATTAATGGGTACATTGTTTCATTTGATGCGTGTATGTTTTATGCGTTGTTGGTGTATTGTGAAATTGTTTTATATGAAACATTTTATGGTTAAGGTTCATGGTTATTGTTGATGGTTGATTGTTAAGGTTCAGGGTTATTCAGCACGGTTAATTTGAGTGGTCGTAAAATGTTTTATATGAAACAATTTAAGGGGAGTGGTTATGGGATGTGGGATGGTGACGTGGGGGTGGGGAGTGGTGATGTTTTTGCATAGGGGAATTTTCGGCGTTAGGACAGTAGTGTAAAAAATTTTACAACAATTGTTTCATATAAAACATTCCATTTTGGCGTTAGATCAGTAGCTAATTGTTTCATATAAAACATTCCATATTTTTACAAAGGTCAAATTTTGGCGTTAGATTAGCAGTGTGAAAAATCCACAGTCTTTAAGTCCTGCGGACTATGCCAGTGAATTTATTTTTTCAAAATCACCCTAAAAAATTTTAAGAGCGTATAGTTTGAATCATCAAATGCAGCAATGCACTTGGCAAGGCAAAGCAAGGTTCCCTTGGCTTCGCTGGCAACGGTTCTTTAACAGCATGGCAAGGCGCACACAGCAGCAAGCGCCATCAAAAAATAAATTTGCTGCTAAATTCTTTTAACATTTTGATTGGAGTAACGCAATCATGGCTACCAACAACGTCAAGCTGATCAATGCCCTAGTTTCCGCTTTTGGACAATGGCGTGACAGTGGCAAAATGACAGAGATAACGCAAGACGCGGCAATAGACTCCATTGTAGGGGTCTTGCAAGCTCATAAGCTAGATGCGCTTGCGGCACACTGGCAAGCGTATAAGAGCTTGGCGTATAGTCAGGCGGAATACCGCCTGAAGTGGTCTCCCTATAATGGGAGCAGTAAGGCAAGCGAGTTGAACACATTGCCGCCCCAAATGTCATTAAAGAATGCTAGGCGGATGGACAACCTAGCACTACAAATGCAGCTGGAGCAAGTGTTTGATGAAGGTAAGGGGTGGGGTCGCTTAAACCGTGAAACGTCCTTTACGGGTTATCGGACGGACGCAAGATTGTCCGATGAAATAAACAAGGAACGTGCGGCACTAGCAACGTCCAACAAGGATAAGTGGGCAGCTAAATTGCAGGAAGATCTTGCCAAGGATGAGGCAAAGAAAGCAGCAAGAGCGGCAAGCCGCAAGGGGAAGGGCAAAACTGAAGCGCCGGTAGTGATAGAAGTCAATGAGGAAGGGCTTGGCGAAATCTAGCCAAGTCTAGGGGAATGGATTCCCCGCTAATCAGGGATTGATTAGCAATTGTTTTATATGAAACAATTGCTAATCGATTCCAATGTGTGAACCAAGCGACAGCCCTAACTTGGCTCACTTCCAAAATCAAGGGCTTGGGAAATAGCATGGAAACCAGCAAATTTGACCGCGCCGCTTTTGAAGCGGCAAAAAATCGCCGGCTTGGCAACAAGCCAGCCACCCCTCAATTCACCCTTTCCCCGATGGAAGGGGAGGGGTCAAAGGGATTCAAAGAGGCCGCTGGAAAACGCAGCCTTATCAAAAATTAAAAGAAAGCCCTGCTAGTCGAAAGATTGGCAGGCTTTTTATTGCCCGCAATTTGTTAATCGTTTTATATGAAACATTTCAATTCAAATGTTTCATATAAAACAATTAGTTGACGCAATGCATGTGCATGAAACAATTGCATTGCATCATAAACATATTTTTTAAAATACTTGACATTTAGTTTTAGCATCCCGTCAAGCCAGCCCCCATCAATAAAAAATTTGCGCTCCGCTATTCCCCCGCCCCGGAGAATAGCGGCAAAGATAATATCAGGCGTATAACTCCATACTCTATTGTCTGCCCATTCGTGTCTAGCCCTCTAATAATTCCCATCTGGTTCCACCTACACCCATACTCTCCACACCATGCTCTACACCACCTTCCACACCCCCTAACAACCCTCTGGATACCACCTCTGTATCACAGACCACTACCCATCTATAAAGCAGACTGTCTGCCAAACAAAGAGTCTACGCGGGAGAACAGTGCAAAAAATGCTTGACATTCTGCACTGACTGTTGTATAATATGTTTACCGACACGGGGTTATGCCCCAGCCACCCCCATCGAATTTTTCGATGCAGGGGAAAACTTCACCACTCACAGATTTTGGTAAGCAGACGCGAGTAGGCGTTGTGTGCTAGAGTCAGAGTGTTGGTGATAAGAGTTGTGCTTCAAGTCTTTTCCAATCCACCGACCCCATTGAAAGAGGGGTGGGTATCTATCGTTCCAAATTTGTCCACTGGAGATATACCATGCAGACCATCCAAGATCGTAGTCAGATGGTGGTTTATGTCAGTGATCTTCCGAGGTCACTTTGAGTTCAATCTTTGGATGAGGTTGTTGATCAGCAGACCAGCAATCAAATTCTTCCATGACAAGATGTTTGTGGTAGAAGTGTTGGGAGTCTCCCCCATTAACCACGAAGAGTGGTTCTTGATGCACACTTACGAGTAAGACTTCACAGCCAGAGTTCATAACGGACTCTGGCTTTTTTGGTAGTGAGGCGCAATAAGGCGTTATCACTCGATGTTCTTAACCTTTGACTGGAGATATATCATGAAGACTATCCAAGAAGTCACGCAGAACGGTATCGAAGAACTGGCCCGCTTTCGTCAGGAGTTCGCTCTTGAAATAGCCAGAATTAGTATCAGATATGGTGAAAGGTATCCCACGTCAAGAGCAGCAAACCTTGAAGCTGCTCAGAGTCACATCTCCCGTTACTGGGAGATAAAGAGCGAAAAGTAAAGAGTTTTAGGCTAAACTCTGCTAAAAAGTCTGCCAAAACCGTGTTTCACCACTGGCGGACTTTTTAGAGTAATTCATTTCAGAGTTATTGGTCAGATATTAGGCTAATACCTGCTCAAAACAATTCAAACTCTGCCAAATCGTTTCCTACCACTGGCGGACTTTTTAGACGGCTCAACTGGAGAATTGTATGTCAGACTTTGCATCATTAGAGCTTAACAGAGGCTACACTCTGTTTCGTGAGGGAGAGTCAGTTCTCCATCTCTTTTGGGATACGGAGAGCGACGGAACAAGATACTACGAAGTATCTTGTGCTTATCTTCCACCAGAATCAGATGGGATTCTGGACGGAAAGATTTTCCAGCAGATTGACGAAAAGGTATCTTTCAATCAAGGCGTCAAACACTTGGTCAGAGTCAAGCGGATGTTGAAAGATGTGGTCAATCATCTGCGCCACTCCAACCAAGAGTTTAAGATGGGAATCACCCCGACTGATGAAAGACGGGAGAGTGCTTATCGCTCTTTGTTGAAGAGTGGTTGGGTTAACAGATACGGCACTTACTGGCTGGAAGATGCTGAGAAGTTTATCGGAGATCGGAGAGTTTAAATGAGAGTTTATCGAGTTTCTTCCCCCAACAGCCCATCCAATCCCGAAGATTGGGGTTGGCTGCCCAAGCAGGTGCTACATGAAAGAGCGATTGAAACTATATTTGTAACCAGTTCGGTAGATCGCGCTCTGGCTTGGGCGCTGCATCTGGTAGCCAATCAGGATGACTATCGAGATCAACTGGAAGAGTTAGAAGTCAAATGCATCCGAGACTTTACTCTTTCACCCATCAGAACGTGGCTCAAGTCAGACCTCATGTCTTGGGCATCTGATGTTGAGATTCCATTTAGACATCCCCGTTTTAAGACCATTCGGAGGAAGTGGTCTCGTTTCATAGTCTGTCCCACGTCTGAAGTGGAAAGAGCAACACCCACTCTTTCGGAAGCATTGGTGCTACCGGAAGATATCATTTCCATCAGAGTCCTCTAAACCAGGCGATTTGAGCCACGATTTCAGAGGGACTGCGGCATTGGTACTCCTTTGGGGGTCAACCCAGCTCAAATCGTCTGGTTGCTGGCTGGAAAGAGGAATTGGGTCACTGGTTTTGAATCACTGATGCAGGATTTTGGTAAGCAGGCGATGTTAGGCGTCAAACACTAGAATCTGGTGAACGCCTGGTTAATTTTTTACAGCAAAACTTTCCTCTGGATTTTCAAAGTTCGGAGGGAATCACCCCATTCTGTAACCTTTCAATTGGAGAAACGGAAATGAAAGACTTTACCTCTTGCTTTGTCTCATTCGCTGAGAACTTTGATCTGAATCTCACCAACATCTCCAAGTTCCTGGAACGGGGAACTGGAATCGGTAAGATTCTGAAGAAGTTGAAATTGTCAGACGAAGATGTCCAATCTGGTGTCTTGGCTTTTCGTTCAGCGGAATTTGCTGCTCAGATTCAAATGGCTGAAGATGCTACTGACATCAAAGCAGCTTACTCCTGCATCAAGTCTTGTATGACAAATTTCAGCGAAGAGTGTGGCAAGTTCTACAGTAATCCGACTTTGGTTGAACAAGGTGTACGAGTTGCTCTGTTTTATCAGAATGAGCAAATCATGGGCAGATGTGTAGTCAACATCAATACCATGAGACGTAATCCTCACTACACCGTCATCGGCCATGAAGAATTTGCGGTGGGATTAACAGAACTAGGCTACCAGTTCTACGATGATTCCTCTTGTTCAGCATTATCTGAAGTCCAAATACCTGACAATCCGTTCTATCCATACTTCGACGGAACGGGTTATCTGGTGCATTCCAACTCTGGTTCTTACATCTTGGAAGCGCTGGGAGACGATCGGCTGGATTTTTCGGAAGTCGAAGCAGAAGTAATCACTTCAGAGTTTGAAATGAATGGTCACTCAGTTTCCACCTCTGAACTCTGGATCTGGAGTGGTTGCTACTGGTTAAACTACGGTCAGCTCCATTCAGATTCCAATCTTCGGGATGATTGGGAAATGACGATAACCAGAACTGACAAAGGTTATCTATCCAACGGGGACAAATCCGCAGAAACCGAATACGGTTCTTGTGGTAAGATTGACGAGCTATTTATCTTCGATGACTACGGAGATTTAATAGCAACAGACAAGTACCAAGAATTGTACCCACATAACGTATCTCAATACCATGAGATTCCGGGTATCTTTCCGTGGTCAGCAGATGAAAAGCCGCTCTGTCCCGGTCAGAAGTGGGCTGTGAAAGAAAAACTTTGGTGGCACTCTGAAGTCGGTGTCATTTGCTACAACGCTTTGTTGAGTAAGAATTGATAGTTAATTCTATCAATGTGTGGTAAAATGGGGAGCGGCAGCGACTAGCTACCGCTCCCAACGGGTCAGAACTTTAACTGGAGATATTGCAATGAAGAAGTCGAATGCTAGTTTGATTGCAGCAGCCCGGAAGAATCCAACTCCGGCAATTCGTAACGTGCTTAGACCGGTTGCAGAATCGGTCAAAGATGTGATTAAGAACAACCCGCCATCTCCGGTTCAAAAATTGCCGGAAGTGAATTTAATCAGACCGAACGATGAAGATTTACTGGTAAAAGTTCGGGTTCTTCGGTCGGGAACTTACTACCCCGGCAGGATGCAAAGTGAGACAAAATGGGAAGAATTAGAAATTACTACGGTAGATTCCGTAGTCAGATGTTGGAAGGGGGACATCTGGGGTCATGAAGGTGACTACTGCTGGTTGGACATGAAATGTGGAGACTTAGATGAAGTAGAATGGGATTCAGAGTCAGATTCCCACATCTACGATTACAAGATGGTGACTCCCAAACGGGAGTTCAGGCATGTGGCAGACATGCTGAAAGAGTTAGAAGCTGAAGGGTCTGTGACCATTCGGTAATTTTTACGCCAAATCCGCTGGCTGGATTTTCAGACAACTGCTGATGTCCATGCCAGCTTCTTTTAATTCCAAATTTTATTTTGGGAGAAACTGCAATGTACAGAACTATCTTATTTGTTCTTTGGATGGGCTTTATTTGTTACCA
>JFJP01042673.1_pt1 | contig 11057 bp, 6 predicted proteins | sample 431651 | NCBI WGS metagenome assembly JFJP01 (sample SAMN02602958, study PRJNA72255) | Microbial mat metagenome, whole genome shotgun sequencing project. | biome: fresh water; feature: sink hole; material: water; isolation source: purple microbial (photo- and chemosynthetic) mats found in...
CTACGGAACTACCGCCCTACCAACGGTAACCGCCACTGCAAACCATGCTAAAGCTGCCGTTGCAATTACACAGCCAACCGCTTTGCCCGGCTCTGCAAGTGTTGTGGTAACTGCCGAAGACGGTACCAAAAAAACCTACACTCTAAACTTTACTGTAGCTAAAAACAACGATGCTACCCTAAGCGAGCTTAAAGTAAACGGAACTTTGGTTGCTAATTTTAGTGCTAGTACCTTAGTATATTCGGTGGAATTGCCTTTAGGAACTACCATTATACCAAGCGTTACCGCTTCACCAACCGACCCAAAAGCTACCGTTGTAGTTACACCGCCGGCAGCTTTGCCCGGTACAACAAGCGTTGTAGTAACTGCCGACGACGGTACCAAAAAAACCTACACGGTAAACTTTACGGTAGCTAAAAGCAGCGATGCTACCTTAAGCAACATTAGCGTGAACGGAGTTGCGATAGCCAATTTTAGCGCAAGTACGTTGGTTTATGACGTTAAACTTCCTATGGGAACTACTGCTATACCTGCAATTGCTGCCGCTGCTACCCACGTCAAAACATCGTTTGTAATTACATTGCCAACGGCTTTGCCGGGTGCTGCAACCATAAAGGTAACCGCCGAAGACGGTACAACAAAAACGTATACCATAAACCTTACAGTTTCAACTACTTCAATTGTTGAGAGTTACGCTAATTTAGTTCAATTATTTGCTTACAGAAATATGGTTACTGTAGAATGTATGCCCGAATTAATTAGCGGAAATATTACAATTTTTGATATAAGCGGAAAAGAAATTGCCAGACATGCAATAAAAAGTACCCAAGAGCAAATTACGTTGGAAACTACAGGAATTATTGTGGTTAAAATATCCGACAGCAATAACAAAATAGTAAAAGTAAGCAAGTTAAACATCAATTAATTGATTAATTGCAGATTTCAAAAACCCCTTAGAAGTTTATTGGAACTTTGAGGGGTTTTTTATTTAGAAATTTTAGCAAAAACATGCTTTCTAATACCAAACCGATTTCAAGATGTATTCCTCTTAAACTATATTTTCGCCAAGCTGTTTGCACTTAAAACATATTCAGGCTAAAAACTTAATCTCTTGATTTTCATTACTTCAATTTAAATTAGCAAATACCTAAAAAACAATACATTATATAAATTCTATTTCATGATTAGGTTTAAAATAGCTGAACTATGTTCTTTTGTACTTTGTAATTGTGCGTTGAGTGTCAGTAAATGGAACTATAAGAACATGCCCGAACACACAGTGTTATTTTTTGAACTTTCAGGTTACCAAAAGCATTGCCAAATCTATAACTTCGTTGCCGAGTGTTTCGCAAATTTTAAAAGCAACCATTAAGCTTTATCGAAATTATTGGCAGTTAAAGATTTCTAATTTTAAAATAAAACATTAATATGAATTATTTTTTCGATTTAAATTTTGTAGATTGGCTTTTATTGCTGATTTACTTTGTATTTGTACTTGGTATAGGCTGGACATTAAAACGTTATATGAAAGATGCCAATGCGTTTTTGGAAGCCGGACGGTCGTTGCCTGCATGGGTTACCGGATTAGCTTTTATTTCGACCAATTTAGGCGCCCTTGAAGTTATGGGCATGACCGGTTCGGGTGCAAAGTACGGAATGCTAACCACGCATTTTTATTGGATTGGTGCAATTCCTGCAATGATTTTTCTCGCTTTGTTTATGATGCCCTTTTATTATGGCTCGAAAGCTCGTTCGGTACCGGAATTTCTGAAAATGCGATTCGATGAAAAAACAAGGGGTTTAAATGCAATTTTGTTTGCAGTTATGACCATTCTTGCTTCCGGAATTTCGATGTACGCCCTGGCTATTCTTACCGAAAGTGTTTTAGGCTGGAATTTTCATGTAAGTTTAGTTGCTTCTGCAGTTATTGTTTTGGCTTACACGTATATGGGCGGATTATCGTCGGCTATTTACAACGAGGTGCTTCAGTTTTTTATTATTGTTATCGGTTTACTACCTTTGGTAATTCTAAGTTTAACCGACTTGGGCGGATGGTCGGGACTTGAAGAACAACTTGCGCCTATTGTAACCGAAAAAGGCTATGCCGCCGATACTTGGACTACCACTTGGAAATATACCGCCGATGCAAAAAGCAACCCTTTGGGCGTTGAATGGTACGGCATTGGCGTAGGTTTAGGTTTTGTTCTTTCGTTTGGCTATTGGTGTACAAATTTTCTGATTGTTCAGCGAGCAATGGCTGCCGAATCGAAACTTGCTGCCCGCAATACGCCTTTAATCGGTGCTATTCCGAAAATGTTTATTCCGTTTCTTATTATTATTCCCGGAATTGCTGCACTCGCATTAATGAATATGCCTGAAAAAGGTTTTGCGCTACCGTTAAATGCTGCCAACCAGCCAAACTACGATTATACCATTATTATGCTTTTGAAACAGTATTATCCGGCCGGTTTGCTGGGTTTAGGAATTACTGCGCTGCTGGCTTCGTTTATGTCGGGTATGGCGGGTAATGTTTCGGCTTTCAACACAGTTTGGACTTATGATATTTATCAAAGTTACATACGACCGGTAAGCGGAGACAAAAAAGCCGATGACAAGCATTACCTTAAAGTAGGTAAAATGGCCACCATATTTGGTGTTATAGCGAGTATTGCAGCAGCTTATATTGCAGGATTATTCGGTAATATTATGGATTTTCTGCAAACCATTTTCTCAATGATAAATGCACCGCTTTTTGCAGTTATTTTCCTCGGAATGTTCTGGAAACGAAGCACCGGACATGCCGCTTTTACCGGTTTGCTGCTCGGATTTTTGTTTGCTTTGTTGCATCACGGTTTAACAGCACCCGAAGGAGCTACAACACTTGTAAAAGGTGGTTGGCTGGGCGTGGTTCATACCTATCCGGTTGAAATGGCGCAAAGTTTTTGGACGGCAATTATTGCCTGCTTTGTTTCCGCTTTCACAACCATTGTTATTTCATATTCAACCAAACAATTAAAATCGGAAAAAGAGCTGGTTGGTTTGGTTTATTCATTAACCCCGCGCGAAACGGAAGAAGATACAACGTGGTATAATAAACCGACGAATCTTGCCATGCTGGTGGGTTTAATTTTAGTAATGCTTTCAGTTATTTTCTGGTAAAATAAGGAGGAAAAAAAATGGGACTAGATATAAAATTGCCAATAGGAATTATGTTTTCGCTTTTTGGTATAATTCTCACAGTTTATGGTTTTATAACCTACAACGATGCTTTTATGTATACAAAATCGTTGGGTATTAACGTTAACCTATGGATTGGCATAGTAATGCTGGTTTTTGGCGGAATAATGCTATTTTTTAGCAACATAAAAAAGAAATAATGTTCAAATATTTATTAAAATGAGCTTAATTGAATCGATTAAAAGTAAAGTTAAAAACTACGAGAATCAAGTATTTACTGAATTGTACGGTAACAACAAGGCTGTTTTAAAAACGCAATCGGAACGATATTTACGAGTGTTAAACGAATTCTGTAGTAAATTCAATGCCGTTAATCCGTTGTTTTTTAACTCGCCCGGCAGAACAGAAATTGGCGGAAACCATACCGACCATAATTTTGGCAGAGTGTTGGCAGGTGCCGTTAATATCGATAATATTGCGGTTGTTGAAAGTAATAACAGCAATACTGTAGTAATTCAATCAGCAGGCTATCCGGATGCCGTAATCGATTTATCAATAACGGAAATTATTGAAGAAGAAAAATTTACTTCGAAAGCCTTGGTTCGCGGTATAAGTGCCCGGCTAAAAGAACTTGGCTATAAAACCGGCGGATTTAATGCCGTAATTGATGGTGAAGTTCCCAAAGGTTCAGGATTAAGCTCATCGGCATCATTCGAAGTTTTAATTGGCGAAATTTTTAATCAGTTATTTAATAACGGAACAATAACGCCAATTGTAAACGCAATGATTGGACAGTATGCTGAAAACAACTATTTTGGAAAACCTTGCGGATTAATGGACCAAACCGCTTGCGCTGTAGGCGGTTTGGTTTCCATTGATTTTAAAGTGCCCGGCAAACCGGTTGTTAAAAAGGTAAATTTCGATTTTCTAGCTACCGGATATTCGCTTATAATAACCGACACCGGCGGAAATCATGCCGATTTGAACGACGAATACGCCTCGTTGCCCGTTGAAATGAAATTGGTTGCAAAAAAACTGGGTGCCGAAGTGTTGCGCGAACTTTCAACAGAACAAATAATTGAAGCAATTCCGTTGCTGCGCGAAACCACCGGCGACAGAGCTATTTTACGTTCGCTGCATTTTCAGGGCGATAATGCCAGAGTTGTTAAACAAGTTGAGTCGCTTGAAAATAACGATTTTCGTACATTCTTAAATTATGTTATTGAATCGGGTTACAGTTCGTTTATGTACAATCAGAACATTTTTCCGGTACACAATGTAAAAGAACAAGGCTTATCGTTGGCGCTTGCACTTAGCGAACTTGTATTGAAAAATCATGGTGCTTGGCGAGTACACGGAGGTGGATTTGCAGGCACAATTCAGGCATTTGTTCCCGGTTTTTTAATCGATAAATATATTTCAACGCTCGAACATGTATATGGTAAAAATAGTTGCCATAAATTGTTCATCAGGCAACAAGGCGCTGTAAAATTGCATTTCTAAATTAAAACCAAAGAACAAAAAGTTGTGTTTTATAGTACAATTTATTGTTCTTTGGTTTTACTAAATTCAAGGTTCAAAGCATTCGCAGGCAGATGCTACTTAATATCCGAAAATGTATTTTTCACGGCTTCAGTTTTAAGCTTATTCTTAAAACCGTTGCTAATTTTTGTATTTTGAGTCGTTAAGGTTTCAACTCCTTTTATGTCGAAAACAAAAGCATCGGGCTCAAGGGCAGGAAAAGTTTTTGAGTTCGTAATGCTGTTATTTGTTATTTCCAATTGCCGCACACCGGTAGCTTTTATAATGGAAGGATTGAAATTATTGAATGTATTGTTGTTGATAACTATTTTCCCCAACATCCGCCCATTGTTTTCCCATTTGCCACCAATACTTATCACAGGTCTTTTTTCGCCATCGTAATTACAATCGCCAATGGTGTTGCCTTCAATCAGCAAATCCTGCGCACCGCCCGATTCGTACCACCAATTGTTTATGCCGCCACTTATAAGCAATGCCTGCATCATGTTGCTGAAATAATTGTTTTTAATAATGGTTTTCTTTGGCGATTTTAACAAAAGTCCTCTGGCACGGTTGTCGGCGAATTGACAATTTGTAATTGAAACTTCAGGATACCAATCCAGGTTTTCAACAATAAAACCTTTGCCAAGTTTTTGGGTAACAGCCTCGTTAAGTGTAATAATATAATAATGCTGATTTAACTGAAAACACGATTTGACGGTAGCTTTGAATTCAACATCGGCCAATTTTTCATTTATAATAAATCCTATGGTATCGCCCAGGTCGGCAAATTGGAAGCCGGCTTGCTGAAAGTGCCCTATCCGTACCCCTATTTTATCGGGAGCAAGTATATCTTCAACAATTACATACGCGCCATGAATATTCACCGCATCGTCCAGCTGATGCCGGAAATTACAGTTATTGATTACAATGTTGCCTTTGCAACCGGCAAAATGGGCAGCATCGGCAGTTGTCGATACCATTAGGTTTTTGCTCGGGTTGGCTAGGATATTTATCCCTTCGAGCGTAATATCCTCGCTGCGCTCGCCCAAAATTCCCATTCCTCCGGCATAGTGAATAGTAAGGTTATGAAGTTTAACTTGGCTGCTTTTATTAATGTGGAAAGCATTGGCAATTCTGTCTTTTCCGAATTGCCCTTTGCAAACCAACACCATTCCCACAGGCGGAGGCGGCAGCTCGCTTCCGGAAATTCTTACTAATCCGTGTGCAATTTCTTTTGCTTTTATCGAATATTCCTGATTTTGTGATTCATATTCCGGAATTCGAAAATCGATATAATTATAAAAGTCGAACTTTTCTTTATTCCGTATTTCGACCTGATTAATCATTTTAAGCGGTGTGTATTTGTTGGTTTGGTATGCCACTGCTTTGCGCTTGGGGTCGAATAAAATGGCATGGTTTAAATCGTGTTCAAATCCTTCTTTAATAAAAATAAGTTGCTCGTTCCGAATGGTATAGGGCATATTATCGGCCAATCTGAGGTCGAAAGTTTTGTTAGCGGTGTCGGTTGCTTCAATAATTCCTTCGCCATGCAATGGCAGGTGCCAATCAATAGTAAAGCCCGATATATCAATATTTTTCGAATTTTCGATATTAAAAGGCATCATTACCCCATGAAAAATAAACTTAGCATCGTTGGCTTCGATGGTTAAGCCATCGAAGTTTTTGATATTAAAAGCTATTCGTCGCATACTGTTATCGTGGTTTGTTACAAAACAATACTGCTCGTAAGCTTTTTCGGGATAAAAATGATAAGTTCCTTTTTCGATAATTACTTTGCTGTTTTTGTGTTTGGCGGCATCTTGCAACATGGTAAATACTGATAAAGTTGCATCTTTTTCGCCCTTTTTAAGGTAATTACTAAGATTGAATTCCTGAGCTAACAAAGTCTGCGACCAAAGTACGAATAATGATAATAGTTTTAACAGTTTGATTTTAAAGCCTTTCATAATGCTATTTATTGATTTGAAAAACAGCTTCGGCAAATTTTTTACCCAAATCTATGTAGCCGGTGCTATCGTAGTGCCACGGGTCGGAATATTTATAAAACATGGTACTTCTTACAATGGCTGCCTTTCGGTCGGTTTTTACATATTTTTCCTGCGCATATTGTACCTGTTCGCCGTAAGGCCATGTTTTACCATTATTATCCAGTCCCGAATCCGATATTTTACCAATTACAACCGGTAAATCATTTATGCGGAAGGTAGCTCTTATTAAATCCATTAAGCGTTTTAAATTGTCGTAATACCTGAGTGCAACCGGTTCAGTAATTGCATCGCTTTCGCCCTGCATCCAAATAATACCTTGCGGAATTAATTCATCCTCCACCCCGTTTCCATCAATGTCTCGCGATTGTAATGCGCCATTTACGGTGGTTAAAAAATGGTCGAATTGGTTCATGCCGGCTATTCCTTTATAATCAAATTCCCAAGAACCATACTCACGCGCTGCCGAGCTATCAATTGAAGAGCCACCTCTGGCGTATTTTATCAGGGCAATTTTATCGTTGGGATATAATTCTTGCAATCTTTTTGCAAACGAAAGTTCAATACCAAACTTTGCCGACAGCTTGTTGTTTTTGCCATCGGAAAAGAATCCGGCACCGTTGCCCGATTTCAGTTTTTCCCATTTACCTAAGCCGCCATTTTTGTCTTCATCGGCTGCCGGAAAACCATTAAAAATCCATACATTTTTGAATTCGGCGCGCAGACTGTCGGGTAATTCGGAATTTAGTCCATGCCCTTCCATATTCGATTGCCCACCAAGAAAGAACAGTCGGAAAGTTTCTTTTTTTGTTTGTTGAGAAATTGCAACTAAAGGAATAACGATTAAGCTTAATGTAACTAATAATTTATTTATCATGATTTTATATTTTAGTTGGTAATAATAATTTCTATTCAATAATTTTGAAAAAGTTTAAGGTGAAGTTGAAACTTACCCAAAATGTAAATTAAGAAAAGGCGGCTTTATTGCTAAATACCGCCTTTTTAACACACACAACCATTTACACTTAAACTCTAACTTAAACTCTAACAATTTACTCTATTTTGAATCTGTGAACTTTCATATAAAAGGCAAAATTGACAATGCTTTTATTTCTTAATTTTGGTAAAAATATTTATTTGGGTTTTTAACTGTTTCCTTTGCAAAGCCTTTTTGCAAAGGTTTAATAGCTATATTGTTGCATTCAATAGCACTTATTGTTGCTTCATTATCACCTTTATATACATTTCCTTCAATTTTCACATTTATACAGTTTTGAATATCGAATTGCGATAATTCGCTGAAAATTTGAGGAAAAGTGTTGGTTTGAATTATCGTATTGTTCCTTATAATTAACCCATCTACGCTTAATGCATAAATAATAAGCGGGTCGAAGGTTTTAACGGTATTATTTTCAAATACAATGTTTTTATGGTAATAACCATCTTTTCGGTGTATTTTATGAATTATAGGGTCAATTTGAAGTATGGCTTGCGGATTATGCCCACCTACTCCAAGGTCTTCAAACGTATTTCCTCTAATTATAACGCTTGACACCGGACCGGACTCAAACCAGTAATTTGCATCGCCGCAAATTCTTATGCCCGCCATCATCGACGCAAAATAGCTGTTCTCGATAAGTACCGATTTTGAGGTTGAAATAAGTAAACTTCGTGCACGGTTTTGTTTTACCGAGCAGTTTTTCATTGCCTTTTGCAAGCTTACCAGGTAGTAGTTTTCATTTACCATTTCAACTTTCTTTACAATGCCGTTGAAAACCTGTAAAATATTGGCTCTGTCAATAAACCGCAAGGTATCGCCCTTTTCGGCAAAATCGAAGCCTTGCTGCTGGAAATGTCCAAATTTCAATGCAACAGTAACAGAATCGATCATTTTATCGCATAGCATATAAGTGCCGTGAACGTTCGTGGCATCATCAAGCATATTTTCAAAGCGGCAACTGTCAAATTTAATTTCGCCTTTGCAATTAATAAAATGCGTTGCATCAGCGTTTGCCGATATCATTCGCGATGAACCTTGTTTTAAAAGCACATTGAACTTGTAAAGCGACACGTTTTCCGTTTTCTCTGCAATTAATGCCATAGCGCCGGAATGATATACATTGATGTTGCGTAGCGCAACGTTTTTCGATTTATTAATTCTGAATCCGGGATAATTTCGGTTCGAGCCATGCGGCCCTTTGTCGACATAAATAGAACCTACCGGCGGAACCTTGGCTGAATGTATATTTGAAAACCTTACAACACTGCTATCAAGCGCTTTGGCTTTCAGAAAATGGCCATGCCAATCGTGCTCGTATTTTGCAGTAAAGTACTCAGGCGATTTTGTTTTAGAATTATACACAATATTTTCCCCTAAGCCCATTTCCCAGTCGTAGCCTTTAAAATACAAAATATCATCTTTTATTCTGAAGGAATTTTCGCTATGAACCTTTAAATCGAAGGTTTTATCTTTTTCGTTGTTATTTACCACTATGCCTTCAAAGTCAAACGGAGAATCATATTCAATATTCAGGTTTTCAATGCTTACATTGTCCGAATTTTCTACGAGAAACGGAATAACACTTCCATGAAATTTAAGTGTTGCACCATTTCCATTTATGTGTACATGTTGTTTGTTTTCAATTGCAAAAATAATTTTTCGTAAGCCATTATCGTTGTTTGAAACTTTAAGGTATTTTTCATAGGCCGTTTCCGGATAAAAATTATACTCGCCGGGCTTAAATTCAATATAAATTGGGAATTCGATGGTATTTTTTAATATTTCAAAAATTTTTGGTGTATAATCACCGCCCCCCGGTTCAATCAAATATTTTTCTTGCTTATTCGATTGAAAGGCACATGCATTACATAACACAGTTACTATTAAAACTGCAATGTAAAATTTATTTGTACTTTTCATTAATACATACTTTAGAATAATAATTACTGCTTAATAATTTTCCTGCTTAAAACGCTTTTGTCTGTCAGGATTTTAAGTATATACATTCCTTTTGCAAATTCAGAAATATTCAAGTTCTTCATTTGGTCGAAAGAAATAGTTTCGAAAATAAGTTGCTGATTGCTATTGTAAATTTGAATTACCTTTTTTCCTATCGGTAACTTATCCAATACAATATAATCGCTTGCAGGACAAGGGTATAACAAAAAGTTTTCATCATCAATTTCCTTTACCCTTGTGTTAGAATCTGCAAGTGTGTTAATGGTAGCTGTTTCAATGATAGTTCCATTTTTATCGGTGAAAACAACTTTCAATGTATAATTGCCTTTAGCAGCCGGTTGCCATTTAATTTTATATGGAAATGAACTATCGGTACCTACCAAGGCGCCATTTACATAAAACTCTGCTTTTGAAATTGCAGCTTTAATATTTTTAATGCCGGCTTTAATTTCCTGCATATTCATGGTTATGGTACTGCCATTCAAGGGTTGGTCTATTTGTGCAATTGCCGATGCAGTATTGTTGGAATCGAGAAACGTAATGGTTCGCGAACGAAATACCCTGGATGAAAAGTTATTCGTAATATCGGCATAATAGATTTTTGCAATTTGTCCGGCTTCAACATCGGTATTGCCTATAATTGTAGGGTACCAAGTTTTGCCGCCGGAAACTATTTCTGAAGAGATAATACTCTGAGGCGTATCCCAAGTTATACCGTCGGCACTTGAAGCAATGTAAATAACCGCAGGAGCCCAGCCATGCCATACCATTACCCATTTTTGCAAATAGGTGTTCCAATGAACAGACGGGTTTCCGCCGGCTGCATTTTCTAATCCGGGTAGTTTCGAATGCTGTCCGCCGAGTCCGTCGGATGTGAAAGCACCATTGTAGTATTTTTTCCAAGTTCCGGGAGCGCCATTCGGATCGGTGGAAACGGCCATTAAAATCCAGTTTTCCTGATAATAACACATCCATCGTTTGTTTATATGATCCCAAACTACGCAGCAATCGCCCGAACCGCCCCAAGTGGGTGCTGAAGGTTTTGCAGAAGGGCTGGTTATAATCTGCTTTCCTATGGCCCATGTTTTACCGGCATCGGTTGAGTAGGTTACTGCAAGCGATTTCCAAGCTATGTCGTTATCGGTGTGCGGATACCAATGATCTTCGGCATGGTAAAACCCAATAAACTGATTGCCTTCTTTGCGAAATACCGACATTAGCCACGAGCCGCCATTATCCCAATTGTTAAAATTACCTCTTTTTCCAAAAACTGCATTGGATGGTTCAAGCATGGTTTGGTCTTCAACAAACTGCGAATTTCCAACAGACCTGTGCGATTCAAATTCGGACCAAAACATTATATAACCACTTTTTTCATCGGGCAAAACACT
>JFJP01002779.1_pt1 | contig 11056 bp, 11 predicted proteins | sample 431651 | NCBI WGS metagenome assembly JFJP01 (sample SAMN02602958, study PRJNA72255) | Microbial mat metagenome, whole genome shotgun sequencing project. | biome: fresh water; feature: sink hole; material: water; isolation source: purple microbial (photo- and chemosynthetic) mats found in...
TAGGCAGTCAATTTGAGTGGGTGAGCCGCCAAGCCTGTTTTGCGCACATCAACGCCAAGAAATTTAATACGCGCCACCCACACCGCGATTAAATTCGCCATCGACGTGCCGGTCACAAATAAGCCACTGGCGCTTTCTGGGAAAGAAAAAAGCTCTCGCACCCACTGCAAGACCTGGCGCTCAACCTCGATCGGCATTTGATCGCGCCCGCCTAAATTCGCATTTAATCCCGCTGCTAGCATCTCAGCCAACATGCCCACCGGGGTGCCGCCACCCTGCACCCACCCCATAAAACCCGGATGCGCATTACCCAAAGCGTAAGGTAAAACTTCTTGCATAAAGGTTTGATGCGCTACGCTTAAGTCAGCAGGTTGCTGCGGCAGAGGCTCAAAGAAGTTAGTCCGTACTTCGATTGGAATAGGCTGCCATACAGGACGAGTACGAATATTCTCAAGATAGTCAAACATATCGTCCAACATCTGATGGCCTTGCGCTCGGAGGGATGTCCAGTCTTCTGGATCAAGTGTTGGGGGCTGTGGAGCGTTTTTCATCAGCCCAATTCCATTGCTACTTCAAAGGTCAAACAAGGCTGCAACGAGAGAACGGCGAGGACAGTGCATTGAGCACCACAAGGAATAAGCGAGAATGTCAACGCGGTTTCACCTAGAATTAAATGGGATTTAGACTTGCATGTTCATAATGTCATTATATGCCGCCACCACTTTGTTACGCACCTGTATCGTGGTTTGAAATTGTATGTTGGCCTTTTGCATGGAGATCATTGTATCGCTTAAGCTCACTTTATCATCGCCCAAAACAAAGGCTTTTTGCATATCTACAGCATGATTTTGTGCTTGTGCCACGCCATCCAATTGCGATTTCAACACGTTAGCAAAGTCGACACTGCTACTTGATGTCGGTGCAGAAACAGGGGCACCGCCTTGCGCCGCAGCCATGGCAGCCCGCATTTGCGCAAGTAAGCTATCAACATTCGAAACGTTCATGATCAATCTCCTTAAAGCTATACCTATTGGATCGCACAATATCACCCGAGCATCTTCATAATCCGAAGAAAAGCGCTAGAATCCCCTCGCTTTTCGACATACTAAACTTGCAACAGGTGGCGATAATAGGCAGCGTGAGGTTAGGCCCTTGCTCCCTAGGTAAATAACATGACCGATACACCCGACAATCTAATTACTACTCCCGCCAAGCCGGCCTCGCCTTTTGCGCGCCTTTGGAAGGAAATGTCTCCTCAGCAACTGATGGGCGTTGGGGTCGCAATCGCTGCCTCGATCGCTTTATTGGTAGGACTCTTTATGTGGGGCCAAACCCCTGACTACCGCGTACTGTATTCCAACCTGTCCGATCAGGATGGCGGCGCGATCATCGAATCTTTGCAACAACAAAATATTCCTTACAAGTTTGCCGAAGGCGGTGGCGCGTTGTTAGTACCCGCCAACCTCGTGCACGAAACTCGTCTGCGCATGGCCTCACAAGGCTTGCCTAAAGGCGGCACCGCTGGCTTCGAAATCATGGAAGCACAAAAATTCGGCACGAGCCAATTCTTAGAGCAAGTGAACTACCAACGCTCGCTCGAAGGAGAACTTTCTCGCTCAATGCAAACTTTGGGCGCCGTACAAAATGCCCGTGTGCATCTGGCCATCCCTAAACCCACAGTATTCGTTAAAGAACAACAGAAACCGAGCGCCTCCGTGGTACTTGCCCTGCGTCCTGGTCGCACGCTTGATCCTGGCCAAGTGAACGGCATCGTCCATCTGGTTTCCAGTAGCATTCCCAATATGCCCGCCAATAGCGTGACCGTGCTCGATCAAAGTGGCAATTTGCTCAGCGCCAACCGTGAAGGCCTAGAGCAAACCTTGGACGCAACACAACTTAAATATGTGCGCCAAATCGAGCAGGATTACATCAAGCGTATACAAGATATTTTGATCCCGATTACCGGCCAGCAAAATGTCAGAGCTCAAGTCACAGCCGATGTTGATTTCTCACAGGTCGAGCAAACTGCCGAAACCTTCAAGCCGAATCAGCGTCCGAATACTGCCGCCGTGCGCAGCACCCAAACAATGGAATCGCAAAACGGCAATCCAAATGCGGCAGGCGTACCAGGGGCGCTATCTAATCAGCCACCTACTGCTGCGACTGCGCCGATTACTAGACCGCCCACTGCTCAAGGTGTTAACGCCCAAGCCGCGGCGGTTGCGGCAACCAACGCGAACAGCAGTTCACGTAAAGAGGCCACTTCAAATTACGAGGTTGACCGTACCATTCAGCATTCCAAATTACCGGTGGGTAGCATCCGTCGCATGTCGGTCGCGGTGGTGATGAACAACCGCAACGTGACTGACCCAAAGACTGGCAAAGTCACCTCCAAGCCCTATACCGATGCGGAAAAAGCGCAGATGACGGCTTTAGTTAAAGACGCGATGGGCTTCGATCAAAAACGCGGCGATAGCTTGAATTTGCTCAACAGCGCCTTTAATAATGAGCAGGAAGTGATCCCTGAATTACCGATTTGGAAAGATCCTGCAATGATCGCCTTAGCTAAAGAGCTAGGTAAATACTTGCTGATAGCGGGGGTCGTTGGTTATTTATTGTTCGGCGTGATCCGACCAACTTTCAGAGATATCGCAGCCCAAGCTGCAGCTCGAGATGAAGCTGAGGCGGCAGCAAAAGCCGCCGCCGCAGAAGCCGCAAAACACGCTCATCATGGCGCAGCGCAATACGACGCACAGCAAGCTGAAAATTCCTATGAAGATAATTTACAGCTCGCCAAAGAGTTGACCAAGAGCGATCCTAAAATTGTCGCATCAGTTGTAAAAGAATGGGTGAATGCAGAATGAGCGATGAAGGCGTAAATAAAAGTGCCATCCTGCTCCTAAAGATCAGTACTGCTATGGTGGCACTGAAAAATCTGACACGTGAAGAAATCGCCCTGGTGTTTGAGGAATTTCACGAAATTGCCTCAGAGAAAACCACCTTTGGTATGGATTCAGATGCCTATATTAGAGACATGCTGAAGAAAGCCTTGGGTGACGACAAAGCTGCCGGCCTCATTGATCGCATTCTGCACAACAGTGACACGAGCGGTATTGATAGCTTGAAGTGGATGGAGCCTTCCTCTATTGCTGACTTGGTTGCCAACGAGCATCCGCAAATTATCGCCACCATCATGGTGCACCTCGACCCTGACATGGCAGCGACCGTATTGGGCTTGCTCACTGAACGTCTGCGTAACGATGTGTTATTGCGTATCGCCACACTCGACAGCGTACAGCCGGTTGCCTTGCATGAACTCAATGATGTGCTGACCAAACTCTTGTCCGGTAATGCGGTTGGTAAAAAATCGATCAAGGGCGGTGTTCGTACTGCTGCTGAAATTTTGAACTTTATCGGTAGCACCCAAGAAGCCGTGCTGGAATCTGTGCGTGGCCATGACCCTGAGTTGGCGCAGAAAATTATGGACGAAATGTTCGTATTCGAAGATCTACTGGAAATCGAAGACCGCGGCATCCAACTTATTCTGCGCGAAGTGCAATCCGAATCGCTCATTGTTGCACTTAAAGGTGCCAGCGAAGAGCTGCGCGATAAGATTCTCAAGAATATGTCGCAACGCGCTGCTGAAATGTTACGGGAAGATTTGGAGTCGAAGGGCCCAGTCAAACTCAGTGAAGTTGAGTCTGAGCAGAAAGAAATCCTCAAGATCGTTCGTCGCTTGGCCGATGAAGGTCAGGTTTCAATAGGCTCAGGTGGAGATGAGGCGTATGTCTGATGTCATCACACCCAAAGAAAAACTCACTGCTTACGAGCGCTGGGAGCTGCCTTCGTTTGATCCTGAGGGCAGTGTAAAAGTCACCGGCAACGCTAGCGGCATGAAGTTGCCAACGGCTGCGCAATTGGAAGAAATGCAGCAACAGGCTCAAGAAGAAGGTTTTGAGCAAGGTCGTAAAGCTGGTCAAGAAGCAGGCTATCAAGCAGGTTATGCACAGGGTGCAGATCAAGTTGCTGAAGATGCCGCACGTTTAGTTACTCTTGTAAGCTCAATGGAGCAAGCGCTCGCAGAAGTTAACCAACAAATATCACAAAGCTTGCTTGATCTTGCCCTTGAACTAGCACAAAAAATGGTGCATCAAACGCTAGAAGTGAAACCTGAGTTATTGCTCGATGTCATCAGCGATGCGATCGGCAATCTGCCTCACTTCAACCCTAGTGCCCACTTGGTGCTACACCCTGCTGACGCTGAAATTGTGCGGGAACGCATGGGCGAACAATTAGCTCATTCAGGTTGGAAAATTTTTGAAGATTCAAAAATTACCCGTGGTGGCGTACGTGTCGAAACTGCCAATAGCCAGATCGACGCCACCCTAGAAACACGCTGGAAACGCGTCACCGCGAATCTGGGCCAAGAAAGTACTTGGTTAAAATAATGAACACCGACAGTGACACCCTCGAGCTCGACATCCCGCCACCGGAAGCCCCGGTAGTAGAGACTGTTGTGCCTCGCACTGTCTCAACTGCAGCACTTAATACTCATCAGCAACACTGGCAAGATACGTTGCAAATCAGCCGCAACATGGCGGCTAGCAGTGCCCCTTTTTTAGTTAGCGGTCGACTCACTAAAGTGAATGGCTTGGTGATGGAAGCCGTTGGCCTTCGCGTCGCGGTAGGCAGCACCTGCATTATTCAATTGCCCAATAACAATGTTGAAGCTGAAGTCGTTGGCTTCTCCGGCGAAAAACTTTTTCTCATGCCGGAAAACGATGTGCACGGCTTAGTCCCCGGCGCACGCGTGGTGCCGCTTGAGGCTACTCCAGGCCAAAATACTTCGCCCGAATTGGTGCGTCACTTACCGGTAGGTGACATGTTGCTAGGCCGCGTGCTCGATGGTGCGGGCCGCCCCCTAGATCAGTTTGGCCCATTAACCGAAGGTCCTAGTGCACCGCTACAAAGCAAACCGATCAACCCACTGGATCGAGCAGCGATTAATGAGGCACTCGATGTTGGTGTACGCGCGATCAATGCCCTGCTCACTGTCGGTCGTGGTCAACGTATGGGCTTATTCGCAGGCTCCGGTGTCGGTAAGAGTGTGCTACTTGGCATGATGGCGCGCTACACCACCGCTGACGTTATCGTCGTAGGCTTAATCGGTGAACGCGGTCGCGAGGTGAAAGAATTCATTACCGATATTTTGGGCAAAGAAGGTTTAGCCCGTGCCGTAGTCGTTGCCGCACCTGCCGACACAAGCCCACTCCTGCGGATGCAGGGTGCCGCTTATGCCACCACCATCGCTGAATACTTCCGCGATCAAGGCAAGAACGTTTTATTGATTATGGACTCTCTCACCCGCTATGCGATGGCGCAACGCGAGATAGCTTTGGCAATTGGCGAGCCGCCTGCCACTAAAGGCTACCCGCCTTCTGTCTTCGCCAAGTTACCACAGCTAGTGGAGCGTGCCGGCAACGGCACCGAAGGTGGCGGTTCAATCACCGCTTTTTACACCGTGCTCACCGAGGGTGACGATCAACAAGATCCAATTGCCGATAGTGCGCGTGCGATTTTGGATGGCCACATCGTGCTATCACGTCGTCTGGTGGAGCAAGGTCACTACCCTGCTATCGACATTGAGGCGTCAATCAGCCGCGCCATGAACCATCTGGTCACTGAGCAACACTACACACAAGTGCAACGCTTCAAACAACTCTATGCACACTATCAGCGCAACCATGATTTGATCAGCGTCGGTGCTTATGTTCATGGCAGCGACCCGCTTTTAGATGAAGCGATTTTGATGCATCCACGGCAAGAGCACTTCCTCAAGCAGGGCATGTATGAGGCCGATCACTACATCACTAGCATGAGCGCGTTTTCAGCGCTGTTTGAACCTAGGAGTTGATCATGGCTAAGCCATTTTCCTTACAACCTTTAGTGCATCTAGCAAAGCAAAAAAATGATGCCGCCATAAAAAATTTGGGGCATCTCAACCAGCAGCAAAAATCTGCGCAGGATAAGTTGGTGATGTTGCAACAGTTCCGCCGCGACTATCAGCTCAAGCTACAAGAACTTTCGCAAAAAGGGATGTCGCCCGTTGATCTGCGCAATTTTCAAGACTTTATCTATCGCTTAGACAAAGCGATTGAACAACAGCAGAGTACCGTTGATCTATCGATTCACTCCGTGAGTGCAGGGCAGGTCGAAGTTAAGGAAGCCAAGCGCAAGATGCAGTCTTTTGACACCCTCGCACAACGCCACTTTGAGGCAGAGCAAAAAATAGAAGCTAAAGCCGAGCAAAAAGCGCAGGACGAATATGCCGGACGCTTTGCCGCGATGAAATTACAAGAAAAAGAATTAGAAGAGCAAGCAAGTTTATTAGGAGCGAACCATGAATAATCTTCCCGTTTTAACGAGCGCACCGCAAGCCAATGCCCAAGCAAAAAATGCTAAGCAAACACCTGCAGCAGCCCCTACACCACCAAACAAACCTGTAACTGCCAAGTCGGCCGAGGCGCCAGCAAAACCTGCGACCAACGAAGAGAGCAAAACCCAAAGCCAACCATTTGGAGACGTCTTGGCCAAACAAGTTGCGAGCAATACACAAGAGGAAGATGCCCCCAAGTCTAAGAAAGTCAGCGCAAAAGATGCTGACGATATGAGCGATAAAATCAAAGCTGAGGCTATCCCCGCTGAGATTGTTGCCGCCGATGCATCGAAACTGCCAGCCGACATGCTTGCCGTGTTAATGCCGCAAGTGACAACACAAGCCGATAGCACAGACAGCAGAGCCTCAGGAAAAACTAGCGATGCAGTACTTGGCGACAAAACAGCGCTACCTAAAGCAGGTGAGCCTGCCACTGGGCTGAGCAAAAACGATCCTAATCTCATTCAAGCTAGCACCATTCAACGCGGCACTGGCACGGCACATGGTGCTTTAACAGATCCCAAAAAAGACGCCGCCTTTACTTCGATGCTACAGACTATGACGGCTTCGGTATCCGATGCTGCTGGCACGCGCGAAATTAAACAAGACCTGATTGTTGTGCCACAAAATGACAGTACCGCACTCGCCGCCTTGCAAACTACGCTCTCGCAAACACCGACCAATCCAGCGACCCCAGTACAAGTAACCATCAACACCCCCGTCACTCAAGACAAATGGGGCGAAGAGTTTAATGAGAAGGTCACTTGGTTAGCCAATAAAAACGAGCAGAGTGCTGAGTTACATCTCAACCCACCCGAGTTGGGCCCGATGGATGTAGTACTCAAAGTGAGCGGCGATCAAGCCACTGCGTTTTTTACCTCACCTCATGCTGCAGTGCGCGAAGCCATCGAACAAGCGCTACCCAAGCTACGTGAAATGATGGCGGAAAGCGGCATTATGCTAGGCAACGCCACGGTCAATGACCAAGCGACGCGCAACCCACAAGATAACGCCCCTGCAAAATCAGGCAATTCACGTGCTGAGCGCGTAGCTGACTCAAGCACGGCAAGCAATCTGAGTATGCGCAGCTCCCCAATTCGTCGTCATAACGGTATAGTGGACACCTTCGCGTAATCACTCAGAAATAAGGTCGATTCCCGCGCTTATTCAGCCGATGGAAGTGCAGAATTTAGCGAGATAATCACCACATCCAAAAAGGAAAGTAGCATGGCCAAACCAGCAAAACCTGCCGCCCCAACCAAAGATGCCGCACCCGCCGAGGGCGCTGCACCTAAGAGCAATAAGCTGCTCTTTATTATTATTGGGGTACTTGTTCTCGTCATCGTTGGCGGTGCTGCAGCTTTTTTCCTGCTAGGAGGCAAAGGCGATCACGCAGAAGAGCCGCCTAAAGTAGAGGTGCCTAAAGATCCTAAGTTCGTTCCGCTTGAAGCTTTCACTGTCAATTTACAGCGCGAAGAAGCCGACCAGTTTTTACAAGCCACCATGTCGCTCAAAGTATTTGACCCCGAGCTTGAAGTCAAAATTAAAGCGATGCTGCCTGAAATTCGCAGCAAAATTAATCTACTGCTATCCAGCAAAAAACCGTCTGAAATTCGCACAGCGGCAGGAATGAGAAAACTCTCTGTTGATCTCAAAGACGCCGTTAACAATGTGCTCGGTTTCCACGCGCCTGCGCACGGGGCAGACCCGCATGCAGCGCCAGCGGCACACGGAGCTGCGCCTGCTGCCTTAGATGAACACGGCAATCCGATTCCCGCTCCTGCTGCTGCGGTGGATGAGCATGGCAACCCAATTCCTGCCCCTGCTGCCTTGGATGAACACGGCAATCCGATTCCCGCAGCCGAAGGCCAAGCTGCACCAAATGCAGAAGCTGCTGCTGCCGATGTACCTGTTCACGCTCCACCGGCTCCTGCAGCTGAAGGACACGGTGCGCCGACTTCTGGCGTAGAAGACGTGTTGTTTACTTCATTCATTATTCAGTAATGCTGCCATGAGCCAAGAATTTCTCTCCCAAGACGAAGTTGACTCGCTACTGCGAGGGGTCACTGGTGAGGCTGAGGAAACGCAAGATACGGGACCTGTAGATGGCATTCGCCCCTACAACATGGCGACGCAAGAGCGCATCGTGCGTGGGCGCATGCCCACCATGGAAATCATCAATGAGCGTTTTGCGCGCTTATTGCGAATCGGGCTGTATAACTTTATTCATCGTAGTGCCGAGGTTTCCGTTGGCCCTGTAAAGGTCATGAAATACTCCGAGTTCATTCGTAATTTGCCCGTTCCTGCAAACTTGAATATGGTGCAATTCAAACCATTGCGCGGCAACTCACTGTTCATTTTTGACCCGAATCTGGTGTTCTTAGTGGTGGATAGTTTGTTTGGTGGCGATGGCCGCTTCCACACCCGCGTTGAAGGTCGTGAGTTCACACAAACCGAGCATCGCATTATTCAGCAATTGCTCGGCGTGGTATTCGAAAACTACAGCAAGTCCTGGGAGCCTGTTTATAAAATCGACTTTGAGTTTATTCGCTCTGAAGTCAATCCACAATTTGCCAATATCGCCACACCCAATGAAGTGGTTGTAGTAACCACGTTTGAAGTCGAATTCAACGGCGTCGGTGGCGCAATTCATATTTGCAAACCGTACTCCATGATCGAGCCGATTCGCGACCTCCTGTTTAGCACCATGCAGGGCGATCACGTCGTTGCCGATCAGCGCTGGCTTCATATGCTAGGTAAGCAAATACAAGCTGCGGAAATTGAGCTTGCCGCGACCCTCGGAGAAACACGCACCACGGTTGATCATATTTTGAAGATGAAAGTGGGTGACTTCATTCCGCTGGAAGTTCCAGAACACGTCATAGCCCACGTAGATGGCGTTCCCGTGTTGGAGTGCAAATACGGCATGTTTAACAATCAATACGCGCTCAAAGTTGAACGTGTAATCGTGACAGAAAATTTAGAAACACCGAGTGGAGAACATCATGGCTGACGAAAAAGCAGAAGAAATAAGCGCTGACGATTGGGGCGCCGCAATGGCTGAACAAACTGCCACACCTGCAGCAACTGAGGAAGATCCTTGGGGTGCCGCGATGGCTGAACAAACTGCCGCGCCGACCGCTCAACCACACAAATTCGAGCAGTTTGGCGGTGCAGGTGGTGCAACCGCACACAACGACCTCGACATGATTATGGACATCCCAGTTCAACTCATGGTTGAGCTCGGCCGCACCAAAATGCCGATTAAAAATTTACTACAATTAGCCCAAGGCTCAGTGGTTGAACTGAATGGCATGGCGGGTGAACCACTGGACGTGATGATCAATGGTTTCCTAATCGCTCAGGGTGAGGTTGTCGTGGTAAATGACAAGCTAGGAATTCGCCTGACGGATATCATTACACCTTCCGAACGGTTACGTAGAATCAACAAATAACTTTATGTTCACTCGATTTATTGTCTTCGCCGCTGCTAGCTTTTCATCCATTGCCTACGCAGCGGACCCAGTCCGCCCCGCTTTCACCCCTCCTCCCACTTCCGCGGTTTCTTCTGGCAGCATGATCCAAGTCATTTTTAGTCTGCTGCTAGTTCTGGCCGCGATAGTGTTTGTGGCTTGGGTACTTAAACGTATCAACATGCCGCAGAACGTTCCCGGCAGTGCGCTTAAAGTTATCAGTGGCGTAGCGGTTGGGCAACGCGAGCGAGTGGTTTTAGTTGAAGTGAACGACACTTGGCTAGTGATTGGTGTGGCACCAGGTCAAGTCACCGCATTGCACACCATGCCGAAAAACAATCTACCACCCGCGCCAGAAAGCGCTGGGATGGATGCCGACAACAAATTTAAAAATTGGCTGAAGGTGGTGATGGAGAAGCGCAATGCAGCTTAAGTTTTGGCTACGATTTGCGGCTGTGTTCCTGAGCAGCATCACGCTTGCTCACGCTGCCGATGCAAGCCTAGCAGCCTTCACTAGCACACCCACAGCAGGTGGCGGTCAGTCTTACTCCCTAAGTCTGCAAACATTACTGTTGCTGACTTCGCTTTCTTTCCTACCCGCCGTGCTTCTTTTGATGACGGGCTTTACCCGCATCATCATCGTGCTTTCATTATTGCGCTCAGCGATCGGCACGCCTTCCTCACCTCCAAATCAGGTGTTGATTGGGCTTGCCTTGTTCCTCACTTTTTTCGTGATGTCGCCGGTGCTCGATAAAATTTATACCGATGCTTACGTGCCCTACAACGAAAATAAAATTTCTTTGCAAGACGCTTTCGACAAAGGTAGCGCACCGCTTAAAGCCTTTATGTTGAAGCAAACACGTGAAACCGATTTGGCGCTTTTTGTGCGAATCTCAAATAGCGAACCATTGCAGACCGCCGACGATGTACCGATGAAAATTTTAGTTCCCGCTTATGTTACTAGCGAATTAAAAACTGCCTTTCAAATTGGCTTTGTCGTATTCATTCCCTTCCTCATTATCGATATGGTGGTTGCCAGTGTGCTGATGTCGATGGGTATGATGATGGTGTCGCCATCTGTCATTTCGCTACCGTTCAAAATTATGTTGTTCGTGCTCGCCGATGGCTGGAATCTACTGATCGGCTC
>JFJP01040549.1_pt1 | contig 11055 bp, 17 predicted proteins | sample 431651 | NCBI WGS metagenome assembly JFJP01 (sample SAMN02602958, study PRJNA72255) | Microbial mat metagenome, whole genome shotgun sequencing project. | biome: fresh water; feature: sink hole; material: water; isolation source: purple microbial (photo- and chemosynthetic) mats found in...
ATGATGTCAATGACGCAGTTAAGGACTATCTTGATATACCTTATGAGGAACTCAACTCAGAACAACGAGCTGAACTTTGTTTAGCATTTGTAGCAATTTCGAGAATGAGACATGAGCTAATCAATTGTAAATTTTTAAAGGACATTAAATGACACAAGAACAATTTAGTCAATGGTACTACAATTTACCAATCTTAGCATACGGTGAACTAGATAATGCAGAGTTACTAGATAACTTACACACTATCTTAACTTGGAAGCGTGATGGCGTATTTATATCGGATAAAATCCCAGATAACACTTTTACAGTGCTTGAGTATTGGCTTATGCTAGGACTACTCTCTGATTGTATTGAATACGGTACATCTCCTAGAGGAGCTTGGTTAAACGATAAAGGCAAGGAATTACTTCAATTCCTCACAGATGGTAAACACATTGAGTACCTAGCACAACAAGGACACTACTAAATGAAACTATTACTCAGAAGTGTACTCTACTACGAAATGGAAGTACACCCAGATCGAATAGACGAAATAGGTGATTGGCAATCTGTAGTCGATTTAGACGCAGAACTAGACAATCTAACTCAAGTATCAGACGATTACTTGGAATTTGTGGAGATTGTAAATGACAGCAACATCTAAAATAGAACATATTCAATCTATATTATCTACATATGGTAAAGATGTAACATATTACTTATCTGAACATATGCGGTACCGTATGAGTTTGAGGACAATAGATGACTCTGATAATTTTACTCCACCGATATCCCCTGAAGTTTATGCAGAAGCTATATTACTTCGTATTAAAGCAACTTTAGATATACCAAAGGACTTATAATGGCAACCTCTCATAGACCGTCTAGAATACCTGAAAATAAAGTTAAAAAACTATGTAGAGAAGCAGAATATGGTAAGTTAGATATTAGACCTCTATCTAAAGAAAGGCAACTGGAACTTAAACAACTTGAAGAACAGGAAGAGCTAAACTCTAAACCACTAAGTCCAAAAGCATTTCAATGGGGAGGTTTATAATGACTACTTTATATAAACGCAACAAGAACGGATCAACTCAGCAGTGGTCTATTGAATTACTTACTAATGGTCAGTTTAAAGTATACTTTGGTCAAGTTGACGGAGCTATGCAAACTCAAGTTACTACATGTGAGTCTAAGAATTTAGGTAGAGCTAATGCAACTACACCAGATCAGCAAGCAGCACTTGAAATCGAAGCTTTAATTGCTAAGAAGCTCAAGTCAGGCTACTCCTACGATATAGAAGCTCCAGTTACAGTAGCTTTACCTATGAAGATCAAGTGCTATCAGAATCAATTACATAACATTACATTTCCATCTTACTCTCAATTCAAGTACAATGGAGTCAATGGTTTATACCGTAGATCAGCAGATCGTACATTGACTTTATACTCTCGTGGAGGGGAAGTTTATCCAGCGATACCTCATCTTGAATCAGCTATTCATACAATTATGGACGAGCTTAACTCTAACGAACTTAATGGTGAACTTTATATTCATAACATGCTATTACAAGATATCCAATCTGCAGTTACTAAGCCTAATGAATTATCATCTAGGCTTACGTTTATTATATTCGATATATCTGATTCTAAGGATATCTTTGAAGAGCGTTCACTTACATTGATTAATTTATGGCAAGATCTTGAAAAAATAGGATCTCCTCATATTAAGTATATAGGAATTCCACATAGTCGATATTGCTGTTCACATAAAGACATTGAATCTCACTACAATATTGCTATAGCTAATGGGTATGAAGGCACTGTTATCAAGTTACCTAAAGGTCTTTATCGACATAACATACGTTCATCTGAACAATTCAAGTATAAGAAAGCACTTGATGCAGAATTCTTGATCACTGGCTTTGAATTGGATAAGCGCAATCATCCAGTATTTATACTGCAGTCTACAAACAAACCTTTTAAGGCTAAACCTAAAGGCACACATGAGTTCTTGGAATCTATTGACCCATCTACTTATATAGGCAAATGGTGTAAGGTTGAATATGAAACACTGTCTAAAGATGGAGTGCCTTTAAAACCCGTATTTATTGGACTTAGGAATTGTAATGCGCTAGGAGAACCTAATGTTTAGTCATACACCTAAGCGTGTCAAACTTAACGGCTATACCACAATCCCACCTGAATGGCAAATGCCTGCTATTTTAGCAGCTATTGCACTTACTATTTTACTTACATTTTTACAGGAGTTATTATAGTACACTCGCTAGACCTTGGTCAAATACAGGATATCATCGATTCTGAGGATTCATATTCTAAACAGTTCTTTGTCTGGCAGATGAATCCTGATAACATACAATTATCTATTATGGATTTCTTTAATGAACACATATTCCCAGATCTTGAAGAGACTACGGTAGCACTTATGCAGCATGCTAATTGTTACTATGCTGAAGCGGTATCTATGATAAACAATACTGATTACAGAGTATTTACAGATAATGAAGCACACAATCTAGCTACTGAATACGCTGAATACGGATGTTACGATGCTCTTAGAGAGATACCTGATTATTTACAACGCAACTTTGACGAAGAGGCATATGTTGATGACCTATTAGCGGATCGAGGCAGTTTATTAGCATCATATGATGGGGAAGAACATGAAGAGACTGTAAACGGTATTGCTTACTATATTTATAGACAGTAACACATAAGGCTAGGGAGTATCACCCTATGGTAAATAGATCACTTGCCTGAATCACAATATTTTAAAGGAGTCATTATGACTAAGAAAGAATTAATTACCGCATTAGCAGAAGCTAATAACATATCTAAAAAATCAGCTGAGATGCTTTTAGCTAGTTTTAAATCAATTGCTTCTACAGCATTAACTAGTGGACACAGCGTTGAATTAGGATCTGATTTTGGTTCATTTAAACCAGTTATTCGTCAAGGTAAAGCACCAGGGACAGGTAAACCTTATAAATCTACTCTAGTCAAGTTCTCAGTTTCTGCACCATTTAAACGTTCTTTGAATAAGTAATGTATAAGTTGCCTATAGAAACTCCAAATCCTTTATTTGGTAAGTATTTATACCCTGAAGCAAAGGAAATAATGGAGAAACAACAAGATGTTACTTGGGCTGCACAGGAAATTCCTGTGGAAGGTGATAAACAGGACTACCTAGTTAAAATGAATCCATCCCAACTCAACTTAGCTATTACTACTTTACAGTCTTTTGTAGAAGTAGAGCAACAAGTTGGAGATGTATGGGAAGCCTTTTCTACTTGGTTTCCTCATTCGGAGATACAAGGCGCTTGTATAGAAATTGCAAGAATGGAGAAATCTGTTCATGCATTTTTTTACCAAAAAATGTCAGATGTATTAAATATAGATCCAGAGGAAACAGCTGAACAGCAACAAGCAGTCAAAGCAATTAAAAATAAACTTGAGCTATTAAAACAAATTACCAGCAATTTAGAAGCTGATAAGCCACTGTCACTATTTACAGTAGCTGCAATTGAGCAAAATTTATTATTTGGTAATTTTGCAATGCTTAAGTCTTTTAAAGCGAATGGAAATAATCTTATTAAAAAAACTCTTACAGGAGTTGATTATGTTATTCAAGATGAGCAACTTCATGGGATCTTTGCATCATTTTTACACAATACATATATTACTGAACTCAGTAAATCGGCTATACAGTTCGATTTTGAGCAACATAAAATTAATTGTATTAAGGTAATTGAAGCAATAGTTCAACATGAAGATGCAATTATTGATTATGTATACTCTGTTGAAGAGTCTATAAACGATATAACAGCAAACGAATTAAAAACTTTTATAAGATCCAGAGCAAACATAGTGTTAGTAGATATGCAATTTGAAGAACTTTATATGATTGATAAAAATCCTATTGCTGAATGGTTTTATCAAGGTATTAAGTCCATTAAAGTACATGATTTCTTCTCGGCTAATACTACACAGTATAAACGAAATTGGAAATTTGATAACTTCAGTTACTTTAAAGGAGTTTCAAATGCAACCCATGAATAAGTATGAGCAACTCTCTCACATTCGTAAGCAATTACAGAATGGTGGTGAAGCACCTGAATGGTACTCAACAGCAGCCTATCAGTTACTTGTTAATCAAGAATATTTGGATAGAGGTGAAACACCTAAAGCTATGTATACCCGTATAGCAAAACGCGCTGCAGAGCTTACTAAGTTTACTATTCCAGTGAATTATGGATACATGACTTGGTTTGATGCATTCTTTGACATTATGTGGAAAGGTTGGCTATCTCCAGCTACACCAGTATTAACTAATATGGGCACTAATAAAGGGCACCCAATTAGTTGTTCAGGAACACATTTACCAGATTCCATTAGAGGTTTTTATACAGCTAGGACAGAGATAGCGCAATTAACTCAACGAGGTTATGGTACTTCTTGGTGTCTTGATTTAGTTCGTCATAGAGGTTCTTCAGTATCTAAGGGTGGAACGGCTAATGGCATTATGCAGCCTGCGCAAGGAGCTGTAGATGATATGCGAGATGTTTCTCAAGGCACTAGACGAGGTAATATAGGACAGTACATAAATCCACTACATGCAGATTTTGATGAACTGATAGCTCAACTTAGAGCAGACCATTTGGGTTGGAATATAGGTTGGAATTTTACAAATGAATTTACTGAGTTACTTGATAGAGATCCTAGTAGAGCAGACTATATTTGGAAACGTATTCTTAGTACAAAGATGATCACTGGTAAGGGCTACTTTTTCTTTTTGGATAAAGTAAATGCTAATGTGCCACAAATGTACAAAAATAAAGGATTCAAAGTACGGCATTCAAACCTGTGTGCAGAGATAGCATTGATGAATGATGAGAATCATTCATTCACTTGTGTGTTATCGTCTATGAATGTGGTTAAATATGATGCATGGAAAGATACTAAAGCTGTAGAAATAGCCACTATATTCCTTGACGCAGTCATTGAAGATATGCTAATTAAAGCTAAACAGGAGCCTGGATTTGAAAAAATCATAGCATTTACGGAAAAGTCTAGAGCACTAGGTCTTGGACAATTAGGTATTTCTTCATATTACCAAATGCAAAGTTGGCCTTATGGTAGTTTTGAGTCTATCATGTTTAACCAGAAATTAACCCAATTACTAGTGGATCGTGCTAGATCTGCATCTGAATTAATGGCAAGTGAACTAGGAGAACCTGAGTGGATGCAGGGTTATGGTAGACGTAATAGTCATCTAATCTCATTTCCTCCAACTAAATCAACAGCAATTTTTATGGGGGGATACTCTGAGGGTATAAATGCAGTTTTTGCAAATGTATATGAACAAGAGACTGCTGGAGGAATTGTATATCGAATTAATCCAGTATTACTTCCCTTAATGAAAGAACGTAATCAATATACAAAAGCTGTTATGAAACGTATATCAGAAGCACAAGGATCTGTACAAGGTGAGGATTGGTTATCAGACCATGAAAAATTAGTATTCAGAACTGCTTTTGAACTTAATCAAGAGTCTATTTTACTTATGGGGTCCCATAGACAACGGATTATGAATTCAGGACAGGATAGTGTGGGGCAAGGACAATCCTTGAATCTATATATAACCTCTGAAGAATCTGAAGAAGAGATCTCTAGGCTTCATAGACTAGCTTTGGAAGATCCTTATCTGCAGTCATTATATTATATTCATAGTCTAAATGAGGAATCTACTTACAAGGTAGACAAATCAGAATGTGTGAGTTGTCATGGCTAAGCAAACAATATTTATGTTTAGGAGGTACTATGAGTATATATGATACGAATATACACAATCCGATATTATCACAGGATGCTTTACTTGATGTTGTAGATAATGAGAATGATTCACCACATCATTTTATTCCTGCTAAGCATCCTAGACCAATCTTAATCGCTGGTTTTAAGCGTGCTGGTAAGGATACAGTTGCTAGGATGTTGCAACAAGCATTAATTTCTGCAGGTCATACTGCGGAGATTATGCCGTTTGCAAAACCTATGAAGCAAATTGCAGCTACTGTACTAGGCATATCTTTAGACCAACTAGATGAGTACAAGAACGATCCCATGGTGTACAAGTTAGTGATCACGAATAACCATAATAAGTGTGATATACATGTTACTAATTGTAGGGAGTTTTTACAACGTCTTGGCAATGAAGCAATTAAGCCTATCTTTGGTAATCATGTATGGGCTAATTTATTCAACAGTAGGCGCAGTAACTCTTCAGCAGACTATATAATTGTACCTGATTTTAGGTTCCTTGTGGAGGGTACACCAGATGCAATTACTATTAGAGTAACCTCTAATCATACAGTGAATATTGACTTACATTCATCTGAAACGGAACTCATAGATAATCAATTTATATTTGATTACTATTTGGACAACGATGACTATGCACTTACGCAATCGGATATCGACAATTTCGTATCTAATCAATTATTAAAGGAGCACACATGACACATGTTGATGTACCCACTAATTTCACTTCCTCAACAGGTCATATAGACTTGAATGATGATGGTATTGGTTATGTTAAGTCTTATGACTTCAGCACAGCAAATCTGTCACATGAGCATCGTATTGCAGCGATCAGTGCGATAGCTTCAGTGTGTTATGCCAATCCTAAAGCAGTGGGCAGTATATCACTGTATGATCGTTTAGCAAACGAATCAGCAGGCCTACCAAGTACAAGTTTTGAGATGTGCCCAGTATTGATCTACTGTGATTCAGTATATACACATCCAAATACTAGTTTTGAATACTGTATTAAGTATGGTGAGTGGATTAAACATGAGAACTCTATGTACTTACTTACAAACTTACGTGCATTAATAGCAGATATTGGTGAGCAGGCAGATAAGTTTTATAACACGCCAGAAGAGTGTGCAATTATTGCTAAGCATTTCAAGATATTTAAGTCTAAGATAGATCTATCTACTGCAAGACAGTTTATGCGTCATCGTGTGTCTTGGCAGGAGTTATCTCGTAGATATGTATCAGGAAATCGTGTGCCTTTTGAGTTCTACATATCTCCAAAGATTATTAGATCATCAAAGGTGAACGAGGCTGCTATCGCATTGCATATGCAGAAGTCTATAGACATATATGACTACTTGATATCTGAAGGTGTTAAACCTGAAGAAGCACGCAGAGTACTACCGCAAGCTATGTACACTACCGTATGGAGTGCATGGACACCAAAGCCGTTGGACATATTCTTTAAGTTGCGTCTTGATGCCCATTCACAATCACAGATATCTGAACTAGCTTCAGGTATGCAGACACTAATCAAAGGAACCAAATGAACAAAGAGTTATACATTTTTTTTTCTGATTTCGCATCAGGCCCAGAAGCTACACCGAAGCAGCAGAAGCTATTTGCAGCAGACACAGAGCTTGCTTATGAGTCAGGCTACCGTTTTATCCAAGACAAGTCAGGCATGCTATTTTGTATGAAATCTCCTACTGAACTTGTTGAAGTTGAAGAAGTGGAAGAGGACGAGGCTGATGAATCAGATTCATGTTATTGTAAGCAACTACATAATGTACTATTAGTTGATGGTATCATCAATAATACACTATCACAGGAAGGTACTATATCTTCAGAATCTATTGATTCTTTGATCAAGCTTACATTCCTGCGTGAACGACTAGGAGAGATTTATGGCTACTAATTATTCAGGAGCAATTTAATGGAAAACCCTATTAAATCAATTTACAAATGGCAAGTAGATGCAGATCTTGCATCTAGGTCTTATGATGACTTTTTAGAAAGTAGTTTTCAGATTGAAGAGGCACTTGAGGGGTTTAATGAACACGGCTTAGTAGATCTTGGAGAAGCTTTAGCTAATTATAAAATGTATAATATTGTACATCATAGTCAACCTAAAGAACTAAGTAGAGCTATTGTTACTATAGCAAGTAGAGGGAACTCTAGTAGTACTATATCTGATGTAGAACGTTTAGACAAAGCTTGTGATGCAGTTGTATTCGCAGTTGGATCTATGGCTAAGCTTGGACTAAATGCACAAGAAATACAACAAGCATTATTGATTGTTAATCACGCAAATATGCAGAAATTAGGCATGCCTAAAGATGAACAAGGCAAGCTATTAAAACCTGCTTCTTTTGTTGAGCCTCAAGTCAAACTACAAGAGTTATTAGACAAAATCAAACATCAAGGATAGGCATGGAATTGGAATTATTTCAACCAGGCGGTAAACCAATTACTACTGTTTGGGATAGATATGTCCCTATTATTACTACAGGAAGGACTACATACGCGTATTTGTGTGATGAGATAGCAGAGCCGAATGAATACAGTGAGTTAGTACACAGACTACATGCAGCTTATGATGGAGACAGATTTGAAGTTTACTTCAATACTCCTGGTGGGAGTGTAGACTCTGCATTTTATTTACTAGAAGCTATGTCGAAATCTAAAGCACACATTCATGGGAATCTATCAGGCACTGTAGCATCTGCAGGAACATTGTTGACTATGGGTTGTCATTCTATCTCTGTAGCACCTTATACACATTTTATGATCCACAACTACTCTAGTGGCACTTTTGGAAAGGGTCATGAAATGAAAGCACAATTAGACTTCACTAACTCGGAGTTGAACAAAGCTTTTACAGATATTTATGGTTCATTTCTTACGCCACAAGAAGCTCAGTCTATTATTGACGGACGTGATCTTTGGCTAGGTCGTGATGAAGTTTTACGCAGATGGGAACTTCGTAGGTCAGTAGATATTGTGACCTTACTAAAGCAGGTGTAGTATGAAGATATCATTAGATACCAACATACTTATAGATTCTCCAGAGATTATATTTGACGACACCAAGCAGTTCTGTATTAGCTTTACAGTTATTCGTGAGTTGGATAAGCTGAAACGGAATCCGTTGTTAAAACGTTCTGCACAGCTTGCTATTTCAAATATATGGAAGTTATATCAGGAAGATGGCATCGAAATCTTGAGTGTTCCGAATTTATTAGGCGAGTCTCCAGATGAACAGATTATACAAGACACCAAGGATTCTGATGATACATCTATTCTCAGCAATGATATTGCAGTAAGGATTATTGCCAAGGCTCATGGAGTTCCTGTGTCTTCATACGAAGGTGAGGAATCTATAGACTATGACTATACTGGTATAACTACAGTACCTGGTACAGTTGACTATGAGATGAACCAAGTCTCTATTACAGATATGCAGATTGATGAGTTCAATGAGCTTTTCCAAGTAGACCTTGCAGAGAATCAGTTTTGTATTATAGAACGCCTAGCTAGCAAGAATGACATTTGGGTTAGGAAGGGTGCCTTAGTTATACGTATTTCACAAAGCATGAAGCCTTTTAGGGATGCAGGAATTATTATTTCTCCACTGGACTCTGAGCAGATGTGTGCTATTTATGCAGTCTTTGATGATACTGTACCATTAACAATTATTGATGGTGCATTAGGTACAGGTCGTTTGGCCTAGCTATATAGTGATATATGGCTGTAATCTCTCTAATTGCTGGAACCCCCTTAGAGTCTATAGAACCACAACGCAATGAGAAATCATAATCGTGACGGTTTGAAAATCTATAGAATTGGGCAATCAGCAGCGAAGAACCGTATAGGTTAACGTTCATCGACTATCCAGAAATGGAGTAGAGCTAAGTAGCTCGAAATGGGAGATACCTTGACTTTCCTATTTTATTGTAATAGAATTACGTCTATAAGCAGTAAATGCAAAAAGGGAAGACATGCAAGAAGAATTTAAAGATATAATTGGATATGAAGATTTATATCAGATATCAAACTTAGGAAATGTTAGATCACTACCTAAGGGAGACGGAAATGGAAACAGAGTACGTATGCTGAAATTTGATATACAGATTAAAAACCATACAACTTATTATAGGGTTACATTTTCTAAACTTGGAAAAACTAAACGTTTCCAGGTGCATAGATTAGTAGCCTTACATTTTATACCTAATGTTGACAACAAGCCAATAGTGAACCATATAGATAATGACGGAACTAATAATAGTTCATCTAATCTAGAATGGTGTACTGGTAAAGAAAATATGAAACATTCAGCCAACCAAGGAAGGCAAGATATTACTCTAGAAAAAGCTCATGCTGCAGCAGCAATAGCTAATGTAGAGTTATCTAATGAACGGTATAAAAATATGATTGGATCAATTGTACATAAATTAACAATAGTTGATTTTTACATAGATAAGTCTTTAAATAGATCGACAGTAAAATTTATATGTAAGTGTGATTGCGGAAATACAACTGAAAAAAATTTAGATCAGCTGAGAAAAGCAGAACCTGCATGCAATGAATGTTCTAGAAGAACAGCTGCGATTAAACGCAAACAAGGTAGAAATATAGTCAGTACTATATAGAAATATATAGACGCGGAATATCCGCTAGCATAGCATAACGAACTATGCTGAACATAGTAGAAAACCGTACTCACATTAATGGCTGCATTAGCTAGGACTATAGGACAGAAGCGATTTCAAACTTACTCTTCCATCCTAGTCACCAAGCCACCTATATCCATCAACAAAGACCTATACACTGGCTTTAAGCCTGGTACTTCTGAAGACAAGATGTCAGGTCACTTAGGAGGTCTGAAGTCTAACCTTAGATTTTTATTAGATCGTGAGGACAACGGCAAGAAGATGCTAAATGAGAATACAGTATCTCAGACAGTATGGGATGAAATATTCTCGGTAGTTGAACTTGATGAAATTCAAGGAACATCTATACACAACCAGATATTCATCGTAGATGAATGGCAGTTGCTTGATGTGAAGACAGCGAAACTTGTTGCCTCACGTATAGCCACAGGATCGAAGCTGATATTGGTGGGGGATACAGAAGGTCAGACTTATGGAGTCAACCGTGCTAATGAAGGATTTAAAGTCCTGTATCAGTATTTAGGTAAAGCTCCTGAGTTTAACTATGTTAAACTTACTAACATCTACCG
>JFJP01040550.1_pt1 | contig 11054 bp, 14 predicted proteins | sample 431651 | NCBI WGS metagenome assembly JFJP01 (sample SAMN02602958, study PRJNA72255) | Microbial mat metagenome, whole genome shotgun sequencing project. | biome: fresh water; feature: sink hole; material: water; isolation source: purple microbial (photo- and chemosynthetic) mats found in...
GAAACAATCGTTTTTTATTTCGAAGAGTACAACGAACCCTATAAAATTATCAGAGCAGAGAATGGCGAAATTGCGTATAAATTAGCCGAATTGCATCTGCCTTCAACCGAATTGTCATCAATACTAACTGAAATAAAAGAGGTTAGCCGAAACGAGGCTTGGCAGCAATACGAAAACTATTTCAACACCATGCACCCCGATTTTGCAACAAAACTCATAAACAAACACCCCGACCTTTCGCCTGCCGAAATAAAACTCTGCTATTTTTGCGACTGAACATGAGTATAAAAAACATAGCCGATATTTCCTTCCAGAAACCAGATAGCGTGAGAATAGCCCGTTCTCGACTGAAAAAGAAACTCAACATTGACCACATAGACAACCTATCGCTGTATCTTCTTTCACTTTAATTTAAAATTAGAATACAGTGTATCAGTACGATACATTGGGTTGTTTCCATTTTGCTAATGGTATTCTTAGGCTACTTATTTTTACAACAATACCTTTGATGTAAAAATAAATAGAATATGAAAGCACTATCAGCCCGATGTATGATTAGCCAAATAGCCGATGAGGCTCGCAAATTTTTTATTGGCATTTCAAATGCACCCATTGATGAGTGTATTCGCAAGCTTGCTGCTCACAACTATTCAAAAATTAAAATCATAACCAATACCAAAAACATTGACGAAGCTCAGTTGTTGCACAACCTTATGCTTGAAATTTTCAAACGCAAAGGCAATTTCGACAAAAAATATCTAACCTACCCTAAAATCGAAGACAACACGTTGAGACATAAAATGTTTGTGGCTTATCAGTAGCCCATCTCAACGTGCCACTCTAACAGGTACTGTAACAGCTATTGAAGTTAAAAGTGGAAAATGCTGTTTCGGGACTTGCAGGTGGCTACGCCACAAACGCACCTCGTTGCGTGGCGAAGCCACCAATGAGCGTGTTCTATTCAGCAAACACTTCAGCCAAATCAATATAAAAATCATCGAATATGTTTACTTTCACTTTTGTATCTTGAGCATACATACCTACAAACTGATATTTATAATTGGCATCTAAGGTGAAAACGTTTACAATTTGTTCTGAAGGATGTACAATCCAATATTCGCGAACACCATGTTTTTCGTATAGTTTAAATTTTGTTTCAACATCGTGCTTTGAATTATTTTCGGATAAAATTTCGATAATAAAATCGGGTGCACCAAGGCAACCTCTTTTATCAATTTTTGAAGTATCGCAAATAATACACAAATCGGGCTGCACTACTGTATATGTCTTATCATTTTCTTTTTCCCCGTTATTGGGTAATCGAATATCGTAAGGTGCATGACGTACTTTACATTTTTTTTTATGCAAATAATTACCAATAATACGAACAAAATTTGAAGATAACATTTGATGAATATCCAATGGCGCTGGCGACATTAGTTTCACAAAACCGTCAATCAATTCGCGGCGTTTATCGTCAATCCACGTTAGATAGTCGGCATAAGTATAGCGTTTATTCAAATCCAACTGAAGTGTTTCCATTTTCGTAAAGATTAAAACTATTTTCTTGTTTTTGAAACGTTTTTTTCAAACGTATGTTTTACTTCAATAAAAATTAAGATGATGTGTGTTTTTTTACGTCGTTTTCCCACTCTGTATGAGAGTTCAAATGTACAAAAATTAATTCGGAGTATCCAAAATTTTGGTTATCATTCTATTGCTTTCATTTTCAATTACTTTTAACTTTCCTTCGCAGAAAAATTTTATTGCCTGCGGCAGTAATTTATGTTCAATTTTTAGTACTTTTTGTTGCAGGGTTTCTGCTGTGTCGGTATCCGAAATTTCAACGGCTTCTTGCAAAATTACGGCTCCGTGGTCGGCTATTTTGTCCACAAAATGCACAGTGGCACCACTTACTTTTACTCCGTAGTCAATGGCGGCTTGGTGTACTTTTAGCCCGTAGAAGCCCATGCCGCAAAAACTGGGTATAAGCGAGGGGTGTATGTTTATAATTCGGTTGGGGTAGGCATCAATAAATTCGTTGGAGAGTATTTTCATATATCCGGCAAGTACTACAAGCTGTACATTTCTGATTTTCAGTTTGTTCAAAATTTTATGGTTATAGGCTTCTACGTTGGCACATTCTTTTGCCGAAACAAACAAGGCTTCTATGTGGTTTTCAGTAGCTCGCACCAAACCGTAAGCGCCTTTGCGATTGGAAATTACCACCGCAATTTCGGCATCAATATAGCCACTTTTTACACTGTCTATTACTGCCTGAAGGTTGGTGCCACCTCCCGAAATCAATACTCCAATTTTCATTTTATTCATTGTTTTTGTTTTATTTTTGATTATTTATAAAAATGCTGGACAACGCTGCTTTTGTGTGGGAATAAACAAGCCCAGCGAAAGTTGATGTGTGCCATACGAAAGATAGGAAAGCGAGTTGGGCGCAAACTCAAACGAATAGGTAAAAAAGAATTTTTTGCCAAATGTACTGCCTGTAATCAACACATATTGAGGTGCTTGCAGTTTTTGGGAGTAGATACACGCCACCGAAAACCCCAGCCACGATACACTGCTACGGCTGTCGCGCCAAAAATACAATTTGGTTCCCATTTCGTAGCGCGAATCCGATTTCCACAATTGCCGTACAATCATCACAGCTTCGGCATCAAATCGTTGATGGAATTGTTTCCGGTATCCCGCTATCCAATTAAAATTCAATGTATTATCCGAAAAAATATCAGATTCAGAAAAATGCTGTATAAGGTTTTCGGCAGTAAAACCGGCATATCCTTTTGCGGAGTAGTAGTACACACCAAAAGCGGCATCGCTTGAAAAACGCTGCGGAGCTAATTCACTCAATACAGGGTCGTTTTCGATTTGAAAGTCTAATTTTTCGATTTGAAGTTGGTGATAAGAAGCTGTAAAAGAAGCTCCAAGCGAAATGAATTGTTTGTTTCGGTACGATTTCGATAGTGGAATATGAAAGGCATAGGCAATGTTTGCGCGTTTCATATTTACTGCGCCATAGCTATCGTTCATAAGTTCAAAAGCCAAACCATTTTGTTCATCAAGCTGAAAATCAGCATTAATAGTAGCCGTACGGGGTGCTCCCTCTATGTTTATCCACTGTAGCCTTTCGGTAAGTTGAAAAAAGTGGAAAGGAGCTACACCGCTTGCCGCCGGATTGATTGCCGATTTGTTGAAAAAAAACTGATTGTATGACCAAAAAATTTGCGAACAGGCAAACTGTGGCAATAAAATAAGCAAAATGAATAACAATTGTTTCATTAAAAGATGATTTTAACGTAAAAGTCAATCTTTTCAGCCAAATTCAATCAAGTATCCGTAGGGTTCAATGTACGATTGCAAAAAGCACTGCCGCTGCCACCAACGCTGGTACCAGATTGAGTATGCTTAGTTTTTTGATTTCGAGTATGTTAATTCCTAATCCAATGAGTAAAATGCCACCCACTGCCGAAAGTTCGCTTACTACCTGCGGCGAAATTAGGTCGCCAAGCCAATAGGTTAGCAGGGTGATACCTCCCTGATACACAAGCAATGGAATAACCGAAAATGCCACTCCAATGCCCAAAGCCGATGCCAGCGCAACGGAAGCAAACCCATCGAGTACCGATTTTGCCAGCAGCAGTTCGGGATATTGCCCCATGCCTTCTTGTATTGCGCCCAAAACAGTCATCGAACCCATGCAAAAAAGCAAAAATGCGGTGATGAGTCCTTCTGTAAAGTGCTCATTTTTCGATTTTAGTTTGTTTTTCAATTTTTCTGCAACAGTTTCCATGCGTTTTTCCAACTGAAGCCCTTCGCCCACTAACCCTCCCAGCACAAGGCTGAAAATCATTATCATCACATTCTGAATTTCTAAAGCCATTTTTATTCCCAAAAAAATGGTAAAAAGTCCAATGCCCTGAAAAACAATTTTTACATACCTTTCGGGAAGTTTGGTGTTGAAAATCAATCCGAGCGAACTGCCTACAATTATGGCAATTACGTTTACAAAAGTTCCAGTCATACCTTGTTTTATTTTTTGTATTCGTTTTCAATGTACCAAGTATCATCGGGCAAGTTGGGCATTTTCGATGCTGCAACTGCCAACTGGTCGCAGCGTTCGTTTTCGGGTATATTTGCATGACCCCTAATCCACACAAATTTAACGTTGTGTTTGCGATAAATTACTAAAAAACGTTTCCACAAATCGGGATTTTTTTTGTCTTTATAGTTTTTTTTCTCCCAGCCAAACACCCATTTTTTTTCCACTGCGTTTACCACATACTGAGAATCGGAATAAATGGTTACATCACTGCCTTCGTTTTTTAGTGTTTCTAAACCCACAATTACAGCAAGTAGTTCCATTCGGTTGTTAGTGGTGAGTTTGTAGCCTTGAGCAATTTCTTTGCGATGTTTTCCCGCCATAAGTACTACTCCAAAGCCACCGTTTCCCGGGTTGCCTTGCGCGGCACCGTCTGTATATATAGTTATTGGTGTTGCCATTGTTCGTTTCTTTTTTGTTCTCAAAAATATCAAAAAAAGAACCCTGACAATTTATTCTTTATCAGGGTTCTTTCCTTTATTTTCAAATAAAGTTGTTGATTGAAAGGTATTAATGTGTTCCCACTTTTTTAACAATATCGTGCAAACCCCAATTGGCATTTGAGTAGTCGAATTTTACCCGTTTCCAAATGTGCGCCTGTGTTTCGGTGCCCGACGACAATTTGCTCAAATTGGTTTTAATAGATTGCAACATCTGTAGAGCATCGGTTTGCATCATCGAACTTTCGTAGCTTGTGCTTGTTACCAAAAAAGTTTTCACAGAGTATGTGTCAACATCGTAAGGTGCCCATTTATAGGTATTTGCCTTAATGGTAATGGGAGAATACGAACCTACAAGTTCGGGGTCGTTTAATGGGAGCAGAACAATGTTTTTCTGAATTGGGAATGGAAGTGTATTGAAATAATTCATTCCATCGCAAGGGGTGTAACCCACGTAGAAAAACGCATCAATTTTGTTTTCAATCAGTTTGCGCGTGGCATCGCTAAGGTCGGTGGCATAAACTGTTGTCCAACGTCCGCCCGAAAGTTGCTTAATTACATCGGCTGTGGTTTCTGTACCCAAACCATCTTTTACAACAGCTACTTTCACACCTTCAGCTTTGATTTTCTGAAACGAATCGATACTTTTTGTCGAATTTTTCTTTGCCACAAGATGAATTTCTTGCTCGCCCATCGGCAATATCACTTTGATGTTTTTGGTGTAATCGGTATTGTTCATCATATCGTCGTACGAACCTTTTTGCAATACATCAAATTGCATCAGAGTAACTGTTCCACCTTGTACCTGCTCACATTTTATGGCAGTGGTAGAGCTTTCAAGCGAAATATTCTGAAACACAGTCTGAATGTCTTCTGCAATTTTTTGAGAAGTTACATTGTCTGTTTTAAAAAAAATCTGCGCCTGCAAAGAATGAATTAATAAACTGATTGCTATTGTCAACAGTATTCTTTTCATAATTCGGATTTTAGTATTAGTGAATTTTTTATTTTAATTTTTTGTATATCAGTAATTAGCAACTGAAACTATGCAATATTTATACCATAATGAAAGCAGCCAATCGGGTGCAAAATAATGTATTTATTTGATATTTTGCAAATTGCCTTTCGAATAGCTTCGAGAGTATGCGTATTGGTGCTGTTAAATTTGTGTTAATTGCGTTTTACAATGTTTCGATGAGCTTTTTTACAATGAATGTAAGGTGTGGCTCTGCTTCGTTGGCAACTTTCTGAACATCGGTATGTGAAATTTCCACAATTTGCCCGGGCACTCCGCTATCGGTGATAACCGAAATGGCAAAACAAGGAATACCGGCATGGCGTGCTGTAATAATTTCTGGAACAGTTGACATTCCAACGGCATCGGCTCCTATCTGCCTGATATACATATATTCGGCTGGAGTTTCAAACGTTGGACCCGGCACTCCTGCATATACTCCCTGCATGAGTTTTATGTTGTGCTGGGTGGCAATTTGCATGGCTTTATTGATTAATTGCTTGTCGTAGGCTTGGCTCATATCGGGGAAACGAGGTCCAAATTCTGCAATATTTTTTCCACGCAAAGGATTGTCGGGAAACAAATTGATGTGGTCGTTGAGCACCATTAGGTCGCCCACCTGATAGTGGGGGTTGATGCCACCACTGGCATTCGAAACCACAAGATACTTAATACCAAGTAGTTTCATCACTCGTACCGGAAATACCACTTCCTGCATGGTATAGCCTTCGTAGTAGTGAAACCTGCCTTGCATGGCAACTACTTTTTTGCCACCCAGTACGCCAAAAATCAGTCTGCCCTTGTGCCCTTCAACGGTTGAAACCGGAAAGTGTATCACATCGGCATATTCAATCTGATGTTCAATGGCAATTTCATTCACAAGTCCACCCAGACCTGTTCCGAGTATAATTCCGACCTCTGGTTCGAAATTAAATTGATTCTTTAAAAAATCCGTCGTAGCTTTTATTTGTTCTAACATATCCAATAATCTGATTATCAAATTCTTCTTTTGTATTATCTAAAAATTCTATTTCGATAGGTATGTAATATATGGGTAAATCCATCTCTTTAAATTCGTTTTTCAATGCCAAATTTTGGAGACGCAGTACATCTTTTTCTGTCGTTACAATTATCGTATTTTGCGTGTTTTGTTTTAATAACGCAAAACTATGGGCAATTTGTTTAATGTCTTTGGGTTTAAATTGATAATGGTCGGCAAATTCCATTAAATCAATTTGTTGCGAATATTTTTTTAGATATTCGTTTAGTGTAAACGGATTTGCAATGCCAGTAATGAGCAATATTTGATAGTTTTTTGCAATAAAATCAGCGTTCAATTCAATTTGATATGCTTTACGTTGAATAAACTCTTGTACTGGTATCAAATTGCCATATTTTATTGATGTAAAATACACATTTTGAAACGGATACGGTTTTATTTTTTTTATCACAATTCGCTTATCAATCGGTTTTATATCATCGGGTGTTTTGCTTACAATAATAATTTGCGCTCTCACACTTTCCGAAATATTTTCGCGCAAGCGTCCCAAAGGCAGCATTTTGTCTTCGAAATACGGGCGATGAAAGTCGGTTAACAAAATAGACAAACCGGGTTTTACGTATCGGTGCTGAAAGGCATCATCAAGCAAAACAACACACAACTTTTTGTACATTGATTGTAATTTTTCGATGCCTCGCACTCGGTTTTCATCTACTGCCACTTCAATTGAAGGGTATTTCTGTTTTATTTGCATAGGCTCGTCTCCAATTTCGGTTACTGTTGATGCCATGTCGGCAAGCCTGAATCCTTTTGTTTTGCGTTTGTACCCTCTGCTCAAAACAGCCACTTCTAAATTGCTTTTGCTAAGTATTGCTGCCAGATATTCTATATGCGGGGTTTTGCCAGTTCCGCCTACAGTAAGATTTCCAACAGAAATTATCGGAGTACTAAATTCAACCGATTTGAGTAATTTTAGGTCGAATAGTTTGTTCCGAACAATTACAATTAGTTGATAAATGATTGAGAGCAGATATAAAATGATTTTAAGCAATTTATTTAAAATTAATGAATTTCAATCGTAAATGGCAAACGAGTTTGAATGCCTTTTATAGCAGCCACTTCTCTGAAATGCTTGTAATACAAATAGGTTTCACCCATTTCGGACTTAATTTTTGCATCGCCCGACAAATCGCCAATAATTTTTTCGATCGCATCTTGTTGCTCTGGATATTCAACAATGCGGTATTCTTTCAGTCCCACTTTTTTTGCAGCAATCACAATAGCATCGTTTAAGCCTCCAATAACGTCCACGAGTCCAAGTCGTTTTGCATCGGTACCACTCCAAATTCTTCCTTGCGCAATGCTATCTACCTCATTCCAAGTCATATTTCTGCCTTCCATTACGTGATGAACAAATGTTGCATATACATCTTCAATCATTGTAGAAATGGCATTATATTCTGTTTCCGTAAGTTTGCGATTTATATTTCCAAAATCGGCGTGTGTGTTGGTGTTGATAGTTTCAATATTTATTCCAATTTTTTCGCTGAGTAGTTTGTTTGCGTTGAAAAACATACCGAATACTCCAATTGAGCCGGTGAGTGTGCTTGGGCTTGCCACTATGGTATCGGCACTACAGGCTATGTAGTAACCGCCGGAGGCGGCAAGGTCGCCCATAGAAACAATTACGGGCTTCACTTTTTGAGTGAGTTTTATTTCGCGCAAAATAATATCCGATGCCGTAGAACTACCGCCCGGACTGTTTATGCGCAACACAATTACTTTTATTGAACTGTCTTTGCGGGCTTTGCGAATGAGTTCGGCGTAGCTGTCGCTTCCTATGAGTTCGTCTTCGCCTTTTCCGGTCATAATATTGCCTTCGGCATAAATTATTGCAATTTTATTTCTCGAAAACTTTTTTTCCGATGGTACTTTCATATAATCTTTTAGTTCTACAAAATTGATTTTGCTTTTGTCTTTTATTTTCAGCAAACCTTTGATATGCGCTTCTACTTCGTCCGAAAATTTTATTCCATCAATCATTTTTGTAGCAAGCAAATCTTCGGGCAATATAGTTTTGAGATTGTTGGCTATATAATTGAGTGAGTCGACCGAAACATTGCGACTTTCGGAAATTTTTTGGAGCATATTGTTCCACACTGCAGAAATATAGCTCAAATATTGCTCGCGGTTTTCGGGGCTTATGTCGGTGCGGGTGAATGGTTCAATAGCACCTTTGAATTTTCCGTGTCTAACTATCTGAGCTTCAATCCCTAATTTGTCGAGTGTGCCTTTAAAAAACATCACTTCGGCACTCAAACCCACAAAAAACAGGTTGCCTTCGGGGTTCAAAAATATTTTATCGGCTGTAGTAGCCAGATAATAAGAGCCTTGTGTATATGAATAGCTATTGGCGATAATAAATTTTCCCGATTTTTTGAAATCAACAAGTGCATTGCGAATTTCTTCTACCTGAGTTACTCCGGCTTGTATGCCAGTCATATCCATATAGATACCTTTGATATTGCCATCCGATTTTGCATTTTCAATACTTTCGAGAATTGTTTTCAAACCAATTTCGGAAGGAATATCCAAACCGCCAATATCAACTCCTTCAAACGGAGATTCTTCACCTCTTTCGGAGATTGCTTCTGTGAATTGGAGCAAAAGCACCGAATTTTTTTTCACTTCAACGGTTTCGCCTTCAGAAGCTGCTGAAACAATAATCGCAATAATTCCGAAAAAAAGGAATGTAATTAACAATCCTGCCAGAATGTAGCCTACCATTGAGGCGAACATAAACTTGAAAAACTGTTTCATAGTAATTTTTTTAATTTTAGTATTTCAGTGTGTTGTACATTTTTTTATGTTTACAAAGGTATCATTTTTATTGATAAGAGGCAAAAAATGGTGTGAAAACTATAGCTCATCTGCTGTATAATTGTATTTCAGATTGTGAATAGTTGCCAATGCCGAAATTGCCCGTGGTCCCCAAAATTGTTCGAAATTGATACGAAAATCGTATAAGCCGCTCATCATAGCTGTTTCGTCGCCCATGCTAAAAAGCGTTGCAAAGTCTTTCATATCCTGATAAATATCGGCAAAGCATTCGGCTAAACTTACACTCACGGTTTCGCCCAAGGAGGCATTTGCCGGTTCAATAATTTCGAGAAACTGTTCAGAGTCGCCCAATTTCTGTGCAATATTTTCCTTTACGGCTATCCATTGGTCTTCTGTTACAAATTTTTCGGTGATATCGTCGTTTTCGGGTGCAACAACGGGTAGCAACGATGCTTTGAGGTACAACAGAGCCAATATTTTTTGTGAGAGGTCTAAAAAGGTAGCTTTGTCGTGTTTGCCAACTCCTTCTACAAACGCACAATACTCGCCTGCAACGGTAACAAACTCAATGACAAATTTTGAATAAATAATTTTTTGCGTGTCGTTCATATCCTTATTTTTTTTACATTTGCAACTCAAAATTTATTGAAATGAAAACAAAAGCCTTGTACAAAAGTGAATATCTTACGGTTGAGCATTTTCCCGAATATTCGCTCATTATTAGCACTTGGTCTATCAATACGGTAAGTATTACTGCCGAATTGTTACAAACTGAAATGCTGGAACGGATGAAATACATCGAAAGTTTATCGCCAAAAAATTTGTTAGTAAATTCGCGTTTCTTTTTCTTTAAACTTCCTCCAGCCATTCAAACATGGATGAATACCGATATTTTGAAACGATATTTTGAATTGGGTATCAAAAAAATGGCTTTCGTAATCAGTGAAGACCTTATAGCTCAGGTGTCTATAGAGCAAGCCATTCAAGAAGACGAAGCCAATTTGTACCAAATTCGGTATTTCGATACTCTGGCAGGAGCAAAAATTTGGCTCAATGCCGATTACAATTAGCGTGATGCAAATTAACTATTGAACATTATTTTTTCGATATATCTTTTGTAATCCATTGCGCTACTAATGATTACTTTATGTGCTTCCTCAACACCGTAAATGTGCGATATTTCGCAGCGTGTTTTGGCTCCGGGCATATCTTTGTAGGTCAAAAAATAGTGTTTCAACCTATCTACTACTGCCGGTGGGCAATCCGAAATATCTTTGTAAGTGCCATACACGGCATCGTCTTGAAGTACTGCAATGATTTTATCGTCAGCTTCGTTTCCGTCTATCATTCTGAAACCACCGATTGGGCGTGCGTGAACGATAATATCGCCATGAAAAATTTCTTTTTCGGTAAGTACGCATACATCAAGCGGGTCGCCATCGCCAATAATGTCTTGTCTGTCAAGTGCTTCTCGGCTTATTTTTGCCACATTATCGAAACAAAAAGTTTGGGGCAAAAAGCCATACAATGCGGGCAAAATGCTGGAATATTTCTGCGGACGGTCTATCATTAAGTAACCGGTTGTTTTGTCTGATTCGTATTTTACGGTATCGGTTGGTACCATTTCTATGTAGCAAGTTA
>JFJP01041729.1_pt1 | contig 11054 bp, 12 predicted proteins | sample 431651 | NCBI WGS metagenome assembly JFJP01 (sample SAMN02602958, study PRJNA72255) | Microbial mat metagenome, whole genome shotgun sequencing project. | biome: fresh water; feature: sink hole; material: water; isolation source: purple microbial (photo- and chemosynthetic) mats found in...
CGCTAATTGGATGAGGTTCAATCCTAAGGTCAATTTTTCTGCGAATTCTCATCAATTGCATTTGTATATCAAAGAAATCGGTCATATTACCCAAAACTATGGCAATATCAATATCACTCTCTTCACGTTCGCTGCCTTTTGCATACGAACCAAATAGATAAGCTTTCTTGAAATTTAATTCCGCAGGAATTTCTTTCGTAAAACGTTCTGCGGTTTCTATAATTGATTGATTAACCATAGTCGTAGTGTTTCAATGTTTTTTATCCAATTGGTTGTAAATTCTAACGTGCAACGATTTCTAAATTCTTGTTTATAGTTGTCGTAGCGTGTATTCAGGTTAAATGTCGAAATTTCATCTAACCAATCTTCTTGCTCCTGATTCAGTTCTAGCCCTATTTTATTCGATAATCGCAACAAATCATGAATGAAAAGTGGATGCTTTTGATGCATCTTTACATAATGTGCTTTAAGCAGTTTTTCAATTACTAAATGCCCCAAAAACAATGCCCAATTATAATCTTTGGTCAACATTAAATGTTGCATAGTTACGTAATTCTGCTCGGAAGATTCCTTCCAGAATCTGACAATATTTTCTACGTTTTCTATTTTGTCATCCATAATAATTAAGATATTCGGTTTTCTGGGGTGTGCGAACAATAGCTAAATGCTATTTATAATATGTTGAAATTGTTGTCATTGCATCGATTTGTTGTCGATGGGTATATTTTGTTGTCGTTGGATATATATTTTGTTGGGATTTATTAAATTTGAATACGTTCTCCGTACTGTATTATTTGACTCACTATTGGAATAGAAGGATTAAATTCATCTCTCGAAAAAGCATGTGGTTCAATCAATGTTTCTTCACCTTTTCTAATAACCATCAGCTTTACATCAGTTTCAAATGTGTGATTTTCATCCTCTTTCAACACAATGGCAATGTCAATATCACTGTTTTCATGTTGATTTCCTTTGGCATACGACCCGAAAAGCCATGCTTCTGCAAAGTCAAGTTCCGATTGTCGTACTCGCTTCAAATAAGCTTGACTTATTATTAGAGCATCTCTTTTATCCATAATCTACTGTTTTTTATTTTCTCAATCCATTCAGACGTAAAACTCTCTGTACAAAGGGCATAAAAACTTTGCTTATAATCATCATACCGTGCATTAATATTAAAACGAGAAATACTATCAAAGTTGATTTGTTGCGTTATATCAAGTTCCACACCCGCTTTTTCGCAAATCCTTCTTGACATAAAGTGCTTTCAGCAATTTTTCAATAACCAAATGACCCATAAATAATGCCCAACTATAATTTTTTGTTTGATATAAGTCAAGCATTGTTTTAAAATCTTTATCAGAACTCTCCTTCCAATAGTCAATTATACGGTCAAAGTCAATAGATTTATCCATAAATTTATTTTCAATATGATTTAATTCATACTATCAGATTTGTAATCAATAACCAAATGTTATTTATAATATGTTGAAAATTATTTTGTTATCTGTGTTTTGGCTATTTAGTTTCTTGTTTTTTTTTGGATTCATTCTGTTATCAAATACAATATTGTTAATTTCCGTGCTTAATCATTACTCGTTCATATTCAACAGTATCTTCACTCACAATTTCAGCCAACCCTTTTTCAATTTCCTGTTTTTGTTCATCCGGCTTGGTTTGCAAAAAATCCTGTTATTTAGTCTTCACAAAGATGTTCTTTACAGATTCCAAAATTCTTGGATTGTCTGTTTCGAGTATCATTTTGCGAGATTGATTTTTTGAACTTGAATATTCTAAATGCTATCTTATAAAATGTTGAAAATTGTAGGGACTCGGCATGCACCGTCTGTACAGAACCGACACGATTTTTACCGACCCGATATGAATTGCAAATGTACGAATAAGATTTGCTTTCACAATCGGTTTATTAAAATTTATTTCATGTTGCATTTTTTGTTTGCAGAGGAGCCAAAATGGCTATGAAATTTACTTACAAGTAGTTATAGCACGTATTTGTTCAAGGATAGTAAATACGGCAACTAAAAACAAAAACCTATAAATTAGCGTTTAAAGGATTAGAAAGTAACAAACAACTCTCTTTTTCCCCTCCAAAATAGCTATCTGGACTGGGGTAGGGGTCTTATTATAAACTTATGAAAATTCTTCTTACAGGTGTTACCGGATATATTGCGCAAAGATTGTTGCCTGTATTATTGGAAAATGGTCATAATGTGGTTTGCTGCGTAAGGGATAAAAGCAGATTTAACAATAGATACAGTTCTGAAAACATTAGTGTTATCGAAGTTGATTTTTTGGACAAACAGAGCCTGCAGCATATTCCCAAAGATATTGACGTGGCGTATTATCTGATACATTCCATGTCTACCCAACAGGGCAATTTTGTAGAAATGGAAGCACGTTGCGCCACTAATTTCAAAGAAATAATACAGCAAACCAATGCCAGGCAGTTAATCTATTTGAGTGGAATTGTGAATGATGCGGACTTATCAAAACATTTATCATCGCGCAAAAACGTGGAGGATATTTTAGCCACATCTAGTGTTGCATTAACTACTTTGCGGGCAGGTATTATTGTAGGTTCGGGCAGTGCTTCGTTCGAAATTATCCGCGATTTGGTGGAAAAACTTCCCGCCATGATAGCTCCACGCTGGCTCAAAACCAAGTGTCAGCCCATTGCCATCCGCAATGTGGTAGAGTTTATGATAGGCGTTATTGGCAATACCGATACTTACAATAAAAGCTACGATATTGGCGGCCCTAATATATTGAGCTACAAGGAAATGTTGCAGCATTTTGCCAGTACTAGGGGACTAAAATTACGCATTTTGATAGTTCCCGTCATGTCGCCCAAAATCTCCTCCTATTGGTTATATTTTGTAACATCTACCTCCTACGCATTGGCACAAAACCTGGTAAATAGTATGAAGATAGAAGTGATATGCAAACCAAATAATTTAGCCAAGTTACTGAAAATAAATCTTATAGACTACGACACATCTATAAAACTGGCTTTTGATAAAATAGAGCAAAATCAAGTATTATCGAGTTGGAAAGACGCACAAACAAGTGATATATTTGCCAACGGAATTTCGCAATTTATTGATGTGCCTACTAACGGCTGCTACAAAGATGTGAAGCAACTAAAGATTAAAAATAGCAGTGCAGCAATAGACAAAATTTGGGCGTTGGGTGGCAACACAGGCTGGTATTATGCCGATTGGCTGTGGGCATTACGCGGATTTATAGACCAACTAATGGGAGGTGTAGGCATGAGAAGAGGCCGCAGAAGTGATACAGACATTATGACTGGCGATGCACTGGATTTTTGGCGGGTACTTATTGCCAACAAAGAAGAAAAACGACTGCTTTTGTACGCCGAAATGAAGTTGCCCGGCGAGGCTTGGCTTGAATTTAAAATTGACGACAATAACACTCTCACCCAAACAGCCACTTTTCGTCCATTGGGCTTGTGGGGCAGAATGTATTGGTATTCAGTACTTCCGTTTCATGTATTTATTTTTAATGGTATGATAAATAAAATAGCAGAAGAGTAGGCGAAAAACAATTTGTCACCATCATCACTTTAATTTTTAGTGGGAGTAGCTTAAAACTGCTGCTTTACAATTTTGTTCGTATCATTATTACCGACCCCACCAACATTGGAATAATAAAATTGACTGCCCAGATACCCACTCCAGCCAGTACTATACCGACTGTGTTAGGCGCAAAAACCCCAATAACCAATACTGCATAAGCACTACGCACTGCGGCTTCGGAAAAAGCCATTGAAGGCGTAAAGGTTACCAACAAATAAGTGGCAGGAATAGCAATAATAGCCTGCCATAAAGCTAGTTGTATATCAAAAAACTGCAATAGAAACCAAAACTGGGAACAAAAAACAATGTATCGCAACAATGAAACGCCCATTATTTGAAGCAGAATATTGGGCTTAAATTCCAAAACACAATCGGTATAAGGAGTAACAGAGGAAGCAAAACGAGTTTTTTTGAGACTATTATTTATGATTGGAAAGAAGTAAAAAAGCAGCCCAAGCAATAAAAACCCAAGCAGCAGCATGCCCACATAAAACGGAAGATTGAAAAAAGGAACCTGCTGGGTGAACGAAAAAAAAAGTATGCTGGCAGGAATACCACAAAGCGCCATAATCAGATTTTGTGTTATGCTATTCAAAACACTCAACGCAACGCCCGATTTCCGATGGTGTGGTTGCAAGTACAGAATGCGCCCCACCAATTCGCCCACCCGATTGGGAGTAAAAAAACCGGTAGAAATACCAACCAAAACAGCCTTAAACGCATCATTGTAGCCAATCTGCTGAACATGGGCTGTAAGCATTTTCCATTTAACAGCTTCCAAAAACCAATTGAGCGGCAACAAAGCAAATACCCCCACCAGCCAAGCTACTTGATAGATTGAGATGTGATTCCAGCGTATTACCAATTCGTCGTATTGATTGAAAGTGAACAGTTTATATGCCAAAAACAAGTAGCTGGCAATAAATATCAACCATTTGAAAACAGAATATAATTTAGGCATGCTTGAACGTGAATTTCTTTTGCGAAAAATAACTGATAAAAGTGGTGAATATTGAAATTGCTATATTTGATAAGGTAGGATAAAAATTTAAAAGATCAACGAGCAGTTTTAGTCCTAGATAGTTGATAACCAAATTAACACCTACAACAATCAGATAACGAATCAATTGAGTTCTGCCGCGCACTACAGACTCGGTAAATGTTACGTATTTTTGGAGCAAAAACCCAGTAAAAAAGGTAACTCCAAAAGTGATGGTAAAAGCGGCAATGTGTGAACTAAGCGTTACAAAGCCAAGGTGCAACATTTGTTTTTGCAGCACAAAATTAAAAACAATAAAATAAAGTACCCAATTGAAAACGAGATTAGAAGCACCTGAAACCCCATAACGAAAAAACTGAAGGCTCATGTATTTAGAAAAAGGTGGATAACAGAAATCAATCAAAACACGTATCCATTCACCAATTATTTCAAATATATTTCTCATTATAGCATTAAAATCAATTACCTTATAAGACTCAAAAAGAAAACTTAAATTGCGAAACCTTGTAGTTTGTAAAACACTCATAAATAAACATGTGAAAGAAAAAAACGAAAGAAAAAAGACAAAGAAAGTGCTTAAAATCGGCAGACTAGTAGGATAATTGAACAATTTAGATTACTTTTGTGCGCCTGATAAAAAAGTACATAAAAAAAGTGCAAAGATAGCTATATTTTACGAACTGAATACCAGACTTTTTAACTCGTATCGATTTTTATTTAATCATTATGCCCGACGACCACCCGAAATATGGCACAAGTAAAAGCAAAGAAATACTTGGGACAGCACTTCCTCAAAGATATGGGAGTGGCAAGTCGTATTGCCGAGAGCTTAACGCTCGATGGTAAAACGGCTGTACTCGAAATAGGCCCAGGAATGGGTGTTCTTACCCAGTTTCTACTACAAAATCCGTTGATTGACCTCACGGCTGTGGAACTCGACAGCGAATCGGTGGTTTATCTTCATCAGCATTATCCCGACTTACAGGTAATCGAAGCCGATTTTCTGAAAATGGACTTAAAGAGCTATTTTCCAGGCAAATTCTGTATTATTGGTAATTTTCCATATAACATTTCCAGTCAAATTTTTTTTAAAATGCTTGACAACAAGGATTCGATTCCTTGCTTGGCGGGTATGATACAAAAAGAAGTGGCTGAGCGTATTGCAGCACCTGCCGGAAGTAAAACCTACGGTATTTTGAGCGTTATCATGCAAGCGTATTATAAAATTGAATACCTTTTTACGGTAAGCCCTGATGTTTTTGACCCACCTCCAAAGGTCCAATCGGCTGTTATTCGCTTTACGCGCAATGAAGTTTCGCAAATAGATTGTAACGATGCACTCTTCAAAACCGTGGTGAAAACAGCCTTCAACCAACGACGCAAAACCTTGCGCAACTCTCTAAAACCTATTGTAGAATCGGGGCATCCAATGTATGCCGACCCACTATTTGACCTTCGTCCAGAACGATTGGACGTGGCAGCATTTATCGATTTGACAAACAGGGTTGAAAAAGCGTTGAAATAGTTATCAGTTGATAGTTAATAGTTTATCGTCCATATTTTATGGCATTAGATAGCTAGGCAACTTTATGTTAACGTTTGTATAAATCAAAACTTGCCATATTCCCCTTTAGGGGTTAGGGGCTCTTAAGTTTTTTTAGAAAGGAAACAATATTATGTCGGAATTGAGAATCTTCTATCACGAAGATAATAAAATGAAAATATCCAAAAGTCTTGACATCCTGAAAAAGGTAGACTTAAAGGAGTTGGTTTGGATTGACCTCAACGATGTATCCGAAGAGATTGAAGACAAATTGGAAGAATTTTTGAAAATCTATATTCAAGAGGATGAGGAGATTGAAGAAATTGAGATGAGTTCGCGCTATATGCAAACCGACGATAGCATTGTGGCCAATTCCAATTTTTTACAAGAAAATTATACCGTAGAGCCAGTTTCGTTTATTCTCAAAAATGGTATATTGGTTTCGGTGCGCAGTGCAGAGTTAAAGTCATTCAGCGAAACGGTGAAAAAGATTTTTGCCAACACGCGCAACTTTATGACGGGCTATCATGTGTTGGTCACCTTGCTTGAAACCCGCGTGGAATATGACGCCGACATGATAGAAGATGCTACCGAGCTGATTACAAGCTTAAGTAAGACCCTGAATACGGAAGATGATTTGGATCAAGATATTTTGATTCGTATCAAGGACTTGCAAGAGAAGGTGATGATAATCCGACAAAATATTATGGACAAACAGCGGGTGGTGTCCAATATGCTCAAGTGCAATTTCTTTCCTGAAGAGCTACTTCCACGACTTTCAATGATTATAAAGGACATCAATTCGCTGTTCGAATATACCCGCTTTGGCTTCGATAGGCTTGATTACCTTCAAGATACGTTCCTGGGTTTGGTAAACTTGCAACAAAATAAAATTATCAAAATCTTTACCGTGGTATCGGTAATATTTATGCCACCAACACTCATTGCCAGCATTTACGGAATGAACTTTAAACACCTGCCCGAGTTGGACTGGAAATTTGGTTATCCAATCTCTATTTTGATGATGATAGGTTTTTCTGGCATTGTAATGCTTTATTTTAGACGAAAAAAATGGTTGTAAGAAGGCCTCTTGATTGGAAATAAACGGATTGTTTGTGGTAAAAAGAGCGCTACTAGATAAGCCCTAAATTCTGAGCAAATATAACGCAGGTAACACTCAAATCCACCAAAAAATGCCACAGAAAAATCGTTTGTCTTTTTCATCAATGTACGCACCATTTTTGTTGGCGAGCATATCCACTGTTTAAAAGTTATTCCACATAGCAGTAGGGAGTAGCCCCCAATCCCGATTGCTATTGAGCACCCAGAAAAGGAGGACTTTAAGAATTCCAACGAATCAACTTATTGTATGTTCAACTTTTTTCAGCTATTTTTGTACTACAAAACAAAAAAAAATGAGAACCTCTATAATTACCGATCAATTAGAAAAAGAAGACGTTATAAATCAATGCACTATATGTTATGTAGGCATGGTGGAAGCCGATGGAACACCCTACGTAATACCTATGAATTTTGGATATTTGAACGGTGAAATTATTCTACACTCTGCTCCTTTTGGAAAACATTTGGGTTTATTAGAAATCAGTAACCGTGTATGTGTCACGTTTTGCACCGATGGAAAATTGGTGTATCAACATCCCGATGTGGCTTGCAGTTACAGCATGTTGGCAAAAAGTGTGGTGTGCAAAGGGTCAGTTTCGTTTATCGAAGACTTAACCGAAAAAGTAGAAACATTAAACTCAATGATGCAAAAATTTTCGGAGCGTACTTTCAAATACTCTACTCCTGCGCTAATAAATGTAAAAGTTTGGCGTGTTACAGTAGATGAAATGACTGGCAAATCATTTGGCCAAAACTTCAAATAAAACAATCCACACCTACTAGCAACTGACTTTTATTCAGCTATATCTTTTTGGCACAGCTATTGACTTGTTATAGTACAGAATAGCACAAAATCATTTAAACAGTTACATTTAAGCGATTTACAACTTTACGTTCTAGTGGTTTGAAAATTTGGCTATTCTTTTTTTGCGCCATAATGGCAGTATTTATATAACACTCTTACTATGAGTAACCCTTTTGACAATTTATTTTCTGAAGATATGATGGGATCGTCCGATATTTTTCCAATTATTTCACTTGATGAGCGTTTATCTGAATTAGATATTAATCCAGGCGACGTACTTCCCATACTTTCTTTGCGAAATATGGTGCTTTTTCCTGGCGTACTGCTGCCCGTTTCAGTTGCTCGCTCCAAATCGTTGAAACTGGTGCGCGATGCCAATGAAAATGACATGCTGATAGGTGTTTGTTCGCAAATAGACAAAAAACTCGACGACCCAACCATTGAACAATTATACCAAATGGGTACTGTGGCACAAGTGGTTCGGATTTTAGAAATGCCCGACAATACCACAACGGTTATTCTGGAAGGAAAACGCCGATTTAACGTTGGCGAACAAGAAACCAACAAGCCTTATATGAAGGCAAAAGTGAGCTTAGTAGAAGATATTTTGCCCGACCTGAACGATGGGATATTCTTGGCTTTAGTATCGTCTATTAAAGATTTGGCCATCAATATTATCAACGATTCGGGAGCCATGTCACCCGAAATGGCTTTTGCTATCCGCAACATTGAAAATCCAGTTTTCTTGATCAATTACGTTTGTGTGAATTTTGGCCTTAATGTGAAGGAAAAACAACGCTTGTTGGAGATAGACGAAATAATGGAACGCGGCTATCAGCTGTTGGAATTGCTGAACAAAGAATCGCAATTGCTGGAAATTAAAATGTCCATCCAAAACAAGGCAAAAGAGGGCATTGACCAACAACAACGGGAATACTTTTTGCAGCAACAGATGAAAACCATCCAGAATGAATTGGGTGGAAGTTCACCCGAAATGGATGTTGCTGGTTTTCGCGAACGCATCAAGAGCAAAAAATGGAACGAGGCCACTGCCAAAGTTTTTGAAAAAGAAATGAAAAAGCTGGAAAGAATGAGTCAGCACTCGCCCGACTATTCTACTCAGCTCAACTATATAGAAACGATGCTGGAACTGCCTTGGAATGAATTTACCAAAGACAATTTCAACCTGAAAAATGCCAAAAAGGTGATGGAAAAAGACCATTTTGGCATGGAAACAGTGAAAGACCGCATATTGGAACATTTGGCCGTGCTGAAACTGAAGGGAGACATGAAATCGCCCATAATATGCTTGTATGGGCCTCCAGGGGTTGGAAAAACATCACTTGCACGCTCTATTGCTACTGCATTGAACCGCAAATATGTGCGGATTTCGTTGGGCGGATTGCATGACGAGGCCGAAATTCGTGGTCACCGTCGTACCTATATCGGCGCTTTACCGGGACGAATTATGCAGAACATACAAAAAGCTGAATCGTCGAACCCCGTTTTTGTGCTCGACGAAATTGATAAAATTACTACCGACTATAAAGGCGACCCATCTTCTGCACTGCTAGAAGTACTTGACCCGGAACAAAATACTGCATTCCACGACAATTATTTGGATGTGGATTTCGACTTATCCAAAGTTCTTTTTGTGGCCACTGCCAATAGCCTGAGCAGCATTCCGCGCCCCCTACTAGACCGAATGGAGTTGATAGAAGTGAGCGGATACACTCAAGAAGAAAAAATTGAAATTGGCAAACGACATTTAGTCACCAAAGAGCTTGAAAACCATGGATTGAAGGAATCGCAATTTGTGTTGAACAAAACAGTGCTGAACAAACTTATCGAGTCGTACACTCGCGAGTCGGGCGTGCGTGAGTTGAGTCGACAAATTGCCAGCTTAATGCGAAAAGTGGCCAAACGAGTGGCAACAGACGAAGCTTACAATGTTGAATTGACAGAAGAAGACCTGAAATCCTACCTGGGAGCCCCACGTTATAGCCGCGACAAATATCAGGGGAATGAATACCCTGGTGTAGTTACCGGACTAGCATGGACGCAAGTGGGCGGCGAAATTCTTTTTGTAGAATCGAGTTTGAGCAAAAGCAAGTCACCACGTCTTACACTTACTGGTAACTTGGGCGAAGTAATGAAAGAATCGGCCATGCTAGCGCTGGAATATATCAAATCGCATGCCGACAATTTGGGCATTGACCCTCAACTTTTCGAAGAATGGAACGTACACGTACACGTGCCTGAAGGTGCCATTCCAAAAGACGGCCCATCGGCTGGAATTACCATGGCAACAGCTTTGGCATCGGCATTTACCAAACGAAAAGTGCGGAAAAACCTTGCCATGACCGGCGAAATTACCTTGCGTGGAAAGGTGCTGCCAGTAGGTGGTATCAAAGAAAAAATACTAGCCGCCAAACGCGCAGGCATTACCGATATCGTTCTTTGTTCCGAAAACGAAAAAGATATTGACGAAATAAAACCCATTTATCTTAAAGGACTTACGTTCCATTATGTAAAAGATATTATGGAAGTAATTGATTTTGCCTTGCTAAAGTAAGAAGATTTATTGCTAAAAACAAACACCGATTGATGAATTTCAATCGGTGTTTTTTTAACCGTTCTTCTTTAATCGCAGCTTCTTTAACCGCTACTTCTTTAACCGCTGACAGGGTCTGCGACCGCTGTCAGGGTTATGCAACTTCAATTCTATTCTTCTTTATAACATATCAATTTTTCACTGCGCCCCTACCCTTTCAGCGGTCGCAGACCCTGAAAGCGGTTGATGTAAAAGCGGTTGCCGTAAAAGCGGTTGATGTAAAAGCGGTTGCCGTAAAAGCTATAAAGCAACTTCAATCAAACATTTCGTCCAAGGTCACCAATTCAACGTGCGACAGTTCGAAATCAGCCTTATTTTGGAACAATGATAACACCTTTTCCCTTTTCAAATGG
>JFJP01002593.1_pt1 | contig 11053 bp, 10 predicted proteins | sample 431651 | NCBI WGS metagenome assembly JFJP01 (sample SAMN02602958, study PRJNA72255) | Microbial mat metagenome, whole genome shotgun sequencing project. | biome: fresh water; feature: sink hole; material: water; isolation source: purple microbial (photo- and chemosynthetic) mats found in...
TAAATGCGAAAAAGCATGATGCAGGGCAGATAAATTAAGGTGCTAAAATCGCACAAAACCACAATTAAGGCAAACCAATGCTTCGTCAAAACCAAATTTCCTCATGGCTTTCTAGTCTCTATCCTGAACAAACTTTTACGCTTGCCCCAGCTTCTGCGGATGCGAGTTTTAGGCGCTATTTCCGTGCCACCTTTGCCGATGGCACGACCAAAGTGGTGATGGATGCCCCTCCTGAACATGAAAATTGCGAGCCGTTCTTGCACATCGGGAAATTATTTGAGGTAGCCGGAACTCATGTACCCCATGTTTACGCGCAAGACTTGGCGCAGGGGTTTTTGCTGCTTTCTGATCTGGGCAATACTACGTACTTACAAGCACTTAACCAAAGCAATGCGCGTCAGTTATACGGTGCAGCGACCGATGCGTTAATTAAAATTCAGCTCGCTTCGCGCGAAAATGAATTGCCTCCCTATGATGAGGCTTTGCTGCGCAGGGAATTAAATTTATTCCCAGAGTGGTACATCGCCAAGCATCTTGGGGTGACACTTACCGAAAAACAGCAGGCTAAACTGGAAGAGGTATTTAAGCGTATTCTCGCCAACAATTTGGCACAACCGCGCGTTTACGTGCATCGCGACTACCATTCTAGAAATCTGATGCTGAGTGAGCCGAATCCCGGCATTCTTGACTTTCAAGATGCTGTTTATGGCCCGATCACCTACGACCTAGCGTCTTTATTCAAAGATGCCTACGTGAAATGGGAAGAGGCGGACATTATGGATTGGCTCATCCGTTATTGGGAAAACGCGCGTAAAGCCAAGTTGCCAGTGAGCGAAGATTTCGGCGAGTTTTATCGTGATTACGAAATGATAGGCGTACAGCGTCACATCAAAGTACTGGGTATTTTTGCGCGGTTGTATCACCGCGACGGCAAAGACGGCTACCTGAAAGACATGCCGCTGGTATTTGAGTATTTGCACCGCGCTTGTGTGCGTTACATTGATCTAAAGCCCTTGCAGGTGTTGCTGGAAGAGCTTCAGCCGGATGCAATACAAGAAGGCTATACCTTTTAATGCGGGCAATGATTTTAGCCGCAGGTCGTGGCGAGCGGATGCGCCCCTTGACCGATCACACGCCCAAGCCTTTGCTGCAGGCGGGCGGCAAACCGCTCATCGTGTGGCACATCGAACGCTTCGTTGCGGCGGGCATCACCGAGCTGGTGATTAACCACGCTCATCTTGGCGTGCAGATTGAACAAACGCTTGGCGATGGCAAACAGTTCGGTGCAACGATTCAATACTCCGCGGAAGAAACCGCACTTGAAACAGCGGGAGGCATTGCGTATGCATTGCCGCTACTCTGTTCCCCTCTCCCCTCGGGGGAGGGGCTAGGAGGGAGGGAGCCTTTCGCTGTTGTCAACGGCGACATCTATTGCGATTACGATTTCGCACGCCTGCCCAAGCTTGCGGAACAAATGAAAAGTAATCATGACAACGCGCACCTAGTGTTGGTCAATAATCCAACCCACAATCCTAAAGGCGATTTTGAGCTACACGCCAATCGTATAGACCCTGAATCCCCCGTCCTGAATCCCGAATCCTGCCGCCTCACCTTTAGCGGCATCGGTTTATACCGCCCCTCACTATTTGCCAACATCTCGCGCGGTAGCATAGCCCCGCTTGCTCCCTTGCTGCGCGAACAGATCGCCGCCAACAAAGTTAGCGGAGAACATCATCAAGGAATTTGGATGGACATTGGCACGCCACAACGCTTGGATGAACTCGACAAGCAATTACGTCTGACACAAAATGCCGCTCATGTTTGATCTCTCCCCCTATCTTCAACGTCGCCATGCCCTGCAAGCAAAAATGCAGCGCGGTATCGCGATTATTCCAACCGCGCCCGAAGTGGCGCGCAATGCCGATACGCATTACGACTACCGTCACGATAGCCACTTTTATTACCTCACTGGTTTTGCCGAACCGGAATCGGTGTTGGTCGTAATCGCGGGTGATTCGCCGCAAAGCATTCTGTTTTGCCGTGAAAAAAATGCCGAGCGTGAAATTTGGGATGGCTTTCGCTACGGGCCTGAGGGTGCGCGCGAGCAATTTGGTTTTGATGCGACTTATCCGATTGCGCAACTCGATGAAAAACTAATCGAGTTAATGGGCAACCAGCCCATGTTGTTTTATCCCTTGGGGAGCAACCCGTCGTGGGATGCGCGCCTGCTCAAAATTCGCGAAGCCGTTAAAGAAAAAGCGCGTAGCGGCATCCGCGCGCCAGATGAAATTCGCGATGTGCGTGAGCTGCTCAGCGAAATGAGATTGCTCAAACAAATCAATGAGATAGATATTATGCGCCGTGCTGCAGCTATCTCCTGTGAGGCGCATCGCCGCGCCATGCGCTTTACCCGTCCGCATCAATTTGAGTACGAAGTTGAAGCCGAATTGCTGCATGAATTTTGCCGTCACGGCGCACGTCAGCCCGCCTACACCAGCATCGTGGCGGGCGGCGCGAACGCCTGCACACTGCATTACGTCGGCAACAATGCACGCTTAAAGGATGGCGATTTATTATTGATTGACGCCGGTTGCGAACTCGAAGGTTACGCCTCAGACATCACGCGCACCTTTCCCATGAACGGAAAATTTAGCCCCGCCCAAAAAGACGTTTACCAAATTGTGCTGGCAGCGCAAGCCGCAGCGATTGCAGCAGCGACTCCAGGCAATTTGTGGAATACACCACACGAGGCCGCTTTACGCGTGCTAGCGCAAGGTTTTGTTGACCTCAAGCTATGCCACGGTAGCGTTGATGCCGTGCTGGAAAGCGAAAGCTACAAACGGTTTTACATGCACCGCACCGGCCATTGGCTGGGGATGGATGTGCATGACGTAGGAGAGTATAAAATCGGTGAGCGGTGGCGTCCGTTGCAAGCAGGCATGACGTTGACGGTTGAGCCCGGCTGCTACATTCGCCCTGCTGACAATGTGCCGCGCGAGCTATGGAACATCGGCATTCGCATCGAAGACGATGTGCTGATTACGCCGCAAGGCAATGAGGTGCTTACTCAGGCAGCCCCCAAAACAGTGGATGAAATAGAAGAGGTCATGCGCCATGAATAATCAGTGCGATATCGCCATCATCGGCGGCGGCCCAGTGGGGACCGCGCTGGCATTGGCCCTGCGCGACAGTGACTTGAAAATTGTGGTGCTGGAAGCGCGCAAAGTGGAAGAGCAGAACGCTGATCCACGTGCCTTGGCGCTGTCTTACGGTAGCCGCTTGCTGTTAGACAAATTAGGCGTATGGAAAAATATCTCACAAATTTCTGCCATCAAAACCATTCACATCTCACAAAAAAATACAGCGGGATACACCTACCTGTTTGCTGACGAACTGAAGGTGCCGGAACTCGGCTACGTGTTGCCTTACCCTGCATTGCAAGCCTCGTTGCATCAAGCGTTGAAACAAACTAACGCGACTTATTTGGAATGTGCCGCCGTCAACAAATTAGATAACGATGCGTCTGGCGCAACACTTACTTACCAGTACGACGGCCAAGAACATCGGCTCAGCGCTCGCTTAGCCGTGGTTGCGGATGGCGGTAAATTATTCGAAAACACGCATCCACCGAAAGTCAGTGAATACGGCCAAAGTGCGGTAATTGCGCACATCACTTGTAACAAACCGCAAGCGGACACCGCTTTTGAGCGCTTCACCGCGCAAGGCCCGGTTGCCTTGCTACCTTATCTTGATGGCTACGAAATTGTGTGGACAGGTTCGCACGCACAAGCGGAAGACATGCTGGCGTGGGATGACGCAAAATTTCTCAGTGAGTTACACCTCCACTTCGGTAGTGAAGTGGGTGAATTCACCAGTGTTGGCAAACGCAGTAGCTTCCCATTACGTTTGAAGCGCGCACCCAATACCACCTTTCCGCACACGGTGCTGATCGGCAATGCCGCGCAAACCTTGCACCCTGTTGCGGGCCAAGGTTTCAACATGGGCGTGCGTGATGCGTGGGAATTGTCGCGCGTTATCCTACGCGGGCAACCCGCAGCTTTGGGTTCGGCTGCGATGTTGGCGGACTACCGAAAATCTCGCCGCTTGGATCGCAATGCGGGGATTGGTTTTACCGATGGCTTAGTTCGAATTTTCTCGAATGATTTACCTGTGCTGAGTAGTGCGCGCGGAGTGGCACTTTCTCTATTGGGTAAAGTGCCATTCGCCAAAAAATTTGTGGCAAAGAGAATGATGTTTGGTGCGAATGGCTAAAATGTCTGACACTGCTCATCAAACCAAACTTGCCATTCTGTTTGCTGACGTCAGCGGCAGCACGGCTTTGTATGAAAAGCTAGGAGACGTTGAGGCGCTTCGCCTGATTACTAGCTGTTTAAATATATTGATCAATGAGCTTTCTTCGCGCCACGGCGTGTTAATCAAGACCATTGGTGACGAAATTATGTGCACCTTTCCCTCGCCAACTGAAGCGCTAGAGGCGGCTTGCGCGATGCAGCTAGCGGTTGAGCGAGAGCACCCCGGCGGCAATCGTCCAATCTATATCCGCATCGGCTTTCACTACGGCGAGGTGATTTGCGAGGGTAATGATATTTTTGGTGACGCGGTAAATGTTGCAGCGCGTGTCACCTCGATCACGCGTGCGCGACAAATTTTAACGACACCAGCGGCCGTTAATGAGCTACCCGAAAAGTTGCGCAGCAAAGTGCGACAAATCACACGCGCTGAATTTCGTGGTAAAGAAGAAGCGATGGATGTTTTTCAGGTGAGCTGGGAACAGGATGACACCATGACTACCCGCATCGGCTTGCCGCAGTTTCGTAAACCTAGTGAAGCGCGGCATGAGTTACTACTGCGCTTTCATCAGCATCTAATCACCATTAACGAGCAGCACAAAAGTATTGTCGTGGGACGAGGGGAAAACTGCGATTTAATTATCCCCAGCACTTTCGCCTCTCGCCAGCATGCACGCATCGAATACAGCTTCGGCAAATTTGTGCTTGCCGATCATAGCGCCAATGGCACCTACGTCCGTTTTAGTGACAACCAAGAGATTCAAGTAATGCGGCAAGAAATCATGCTGCACGGCACTGGTGTTATCAGTCTAGGACAGCCTTTTGTCGATGAGCCAACAGAGCTGATTGAGTTTTTATTGCAATAGCAAAAATTACCTCTGCTGCAGACGTACAAAGCCAGTGCATTACGCGAGCCTCTTCAAAAGCTTTTCATGAATACCGCCAAAGCCGCCGTTGCTCATCACCAAAATTTGGTCGCCTGGTTTTGCAACGCTCGCGATGCTTTCGATCAATTCGTTAAGGTCGTCTTTCACTATCGCTTTATCACCCAATGGTGCGAGTGCGCCGCGAGCATCCCAGCCCAAATTTCCGGCATAGCAAAAAGTGAGATCCGCATCTTTCAGGCTGGCCGGTAACGCTTCTTTCATCACACCCAATTTCATAGTGTTGGAGCGCGGCTCAAGCACGGCCAAAATACGTGCCCTGCCCACCTTGTGACGTAAACCCGCAACGGTAGTATCAATCGCGGTAGGGTGGTGCGCAAAGTCGTCATAAACAGTAATGCCGTTCACTGTGCCGCGCACTTCCATGCGGCGCTTTACGTTTTTAAACTCAGCCAGCGCAGCTAAACCCTGCGCCACGGGCACACCGGCATGGCGTGCAGCTGCCAGTGCGGCGAGCGCATTCATGCGGTTATGCTCACCCATTAAATCCCATTGCAGTGAACCTTGCGTAACGCCATTTAAACTTACACGATTTTCATCGTCGATATTCCAACCATCATTGCTGCCGAATTTTTCTACCGGCGTCCAACAGCCGCGTTGAATCACACGCTGTAATGAGTCTTCGCGTCCGTTGCTGACCACCAGGCCGTTGCCGGGCACGGTACGCACAAGATGATGAAATTGCGTTTCGATGGCAGCGAGATCCGCAAAAATATCAGCGTGATCAAATTCCAAGTTATTAAGAATCGCGGTACGCGGATGGTAGTGCACAAACTTGGAGCGCTTATCAAAAAATGCGGTGTCGTATTCATCCGCTTCAATCACAAAGAAGGGTGACTCGGTGATGCGTGCCGAGATGCCAAAATTTTGTGGCACACCACCGATAAGAAAGCCCGGGTTCATTCCCGCATATTCCAATATCCACGCCAACATCGAGGTGGTGGTGGTTTTGCCATGCGTTCCCGCCACGCCTAACACCCACTTGTCGCGCAACAAAGTATCGGCCAGCCACTGCGGGCCAGAAGAGTAAGACAGATTGCGATTTAAAATTTCTTCCATCAGCGGATTACCGCGTGACACCACGTTGCCAATAACAAATACATCGGGATTAAGCGCAAGTTGCTCCACGCCAAATCCTTCAATTAGCTCGATGCCCTGCGCCTCGAGTTGTGTGCTCATCGGCGGGTAAACGTTGGCATCGCAACCAGTGACGCGATAACCCGCTTGCTTGGCAATGGCGGCGATGCCGCCCATGAAGGTGCCGCAGATTCCCAGAATATGTATATGCATTTCCAACCCTAACTCTTCACGATAACTTTGTTGCCTACGCTGTGCGGCTCCTCACCGTACAGCCTCGTACTGTTTCGTCACTGCTCGCTTGTCGCCTCGTTCTCGTTTTGAGTTAAGGTTGAAAGAGTGACGCTACGCTCTAAAAATAAAATATACCGCGCCCATCATGCACAGCGCGGCGTACAGATAATCCATCTTCAAGGGTTGCCCCATGTAAATTACCGCAAAGGGCACAAACACGGACAAGGTAATCACCTCTTGTAGAATTTTTAATTGCCCCAAATCCATCGTGGTGTAACCGATACGATTCGCCGGCACCTGCAATAAATATTCAAACAGTGCGATGCCCCAACTTACCAAGGCCGCCACATACCACGGCGAGTGCGCGAGATTTTTGAGGTGGCCATACCACGCAAAAGTCATAAACAGGTTGGAAACGATGAGCAACAACGCAGTGATTAAGAGTGGTTGCGAAATCATGCCCATGTGTGATTCCTCGGATCAGTTTTTAACGGTCGCGCATGGTAATTACAATCGAGGGTGTGTGCCAGTTGCTTACGTCTCTTCTGCCACCATCTTAATCGCGCCACACGGGCACTCAGATACGCAGATGCCACAACCCTTGCAGTAGTCATACTTAAACTCAAAGCGCTTGCCGGGGCCTAGTTTGAGTACGGCATTGTCTGGGCACACGCCGTAGCAGTTATCGCACTCAAAGCAGTTGCCGCACGATAGACAACGGCGTGCCTCAAAGAGTGCATTGCTTTCGTTCAAGCCCCCCTGTACCTCATCAAAGCTACTGATACGCCGCGCGATGTCTAGCTGAGGGCGCACTGTTTTGTCAGCATCCGAGTAGTACCACTGATTGATATTTTTGAACTCTGCTAGTTCGTGCTTGGCTGCGGGCTCATAACTTGCACCACGTAACCATGCGTCGATATGACGAGCGGCTTTTTTGCCGTGACCCACGGCCACGGTTACGGTGCGCTCAGACGGCACCATGTCGCCACCGGCAAAAATCCCCGCATGACCAGTCATCATGTTGGCACCCACTTGCACCGTTCCATCTTTAATTTCCAAATTCGGCACGCCCTCCAGCAGTGAGAGATCAACGTCTTGTCCGAGAGCTAGCACGACGGAATCGGCCGCGAGTGATTCAAATTCACCGGTAGGTTGTGGATAACCTTTCTCATCCAAAGCCATTTTTTCTACGGTGATCTCGCCTTCGCCCGCTTGCTTAATAGTGGAGAGCCACTTAATCATCACACCTTCTTGCAGCGCCTCTTCCACTTCAAAATCACTGGCGGGCATTTTGTCGCGCGTGCGGCGGTAAACAATGATGGCCTCGGTTGCGCCCAAACGCTTAGCAGTACGTGCCACGTCAATGGCGGTATTGCCGCCGCCGTACACCACTACGCGACGGCCAAGCATCGGCTTGTCTTCACCTTCCATCGAACGCAGCACCGATACCGCATCCACGATCTTGGTGGCATCCCCTGCAGGGATATAAGTGCGCTTGCCAATGTGTGCGCCGACAGCAAGGAACGCCGCATCGAATTTGCCGGCTTGCATGGAAGCGCGAATGTCAGAGATTTTAGTATTAAGTTTAAGTGTCACGCCGAGATCAAGGATGCGTTGCACTTCGGCATCTAACACTTCACGAGGCAAACGATATTTTGGAATACCGAAACGCATCATGCCGCCAGCGAAGGGGCCGGCTTCGTGAATCTCAACTTGATGGCCTAAACGTGCCAAATGATAAGCAGCAGACAAACCGGAAGGCCCTGCACCCACTACGAGTACGCGCTTGCCTGATGTTGCGGCAGGAGCGGCAAATTTCCAACCTTGCTTGATCGCCTCGTCACCCAAAAAGCGCTCGACAGAATTGATGCCCACGGAAGAATCCATTTGCCCACGATTGCAGGCACCCTCGCAGGGGTGATAGCACACACGCCCCATGATGGCAGGTAGTGGATTGTTTTCAACGAGCGCATGCCATGCTTTTTCGTAGTCTCCCGACTCGGCATGAAACAACCAACCTTGAATATTTTCACCAGCAGGGCAAGCGTTATTGCACGGTGGCAGGCGATCTAAATACACAGGACGCGAAGTGCGCCATGTGCCGGTGTGATTGGTGAGCGATGTGCCCGGTGTGAGCGTGATGGCAAAAGGTTTTTCCATTATTGTTCTCCCTCATTCAGCAATTTGTATTTGCGAATGTTGCGGTCAGCTATTGCCTGAATTTTGGCGATGACATCGAGATGCGGATTTTTTCCAAATAGATGCGCAAAGCGTTTCTGCAATTTCAGATACTCATCAACCGGCTGGCGATGGCGAATTTTCAAGACGTTGGTGACCTCGCCATGTTCCGCTTCAAACACCGGGAAGATACCGGTTTCTTTGGCCAAACGTGCCAGACGAATGGTGTCGAATGATGCCGCGCCCCAGCCTAACGGACACGGCACAAAAATATGGATATAGCGCGCGCCGCGAAAAGTCATGGCATGGCGTACCTTGTCTTCAAGGTCGCGTAGATCCGCAACGGTTGCGGTCGCCACGTAGGGAATGCCGTGCGCCATTGCAATCTCAGGTAAATTTTTACCTTGGCCGAACACATTGCCCGGTTCGGGCCCTACCGGCATGGTAGTGGCAGTACGCGCAGCCGGTGGCGTGGCGCTAGAGCGTTGCACACCAGTATTCATGTAGGCTTGGTTGTCGTAGCAGATGTAGAGCACATCGTCGTTGCGCTCAAACATGCCAGAGTATCATTTTTTCCTTTCACTTTCAGCGCAGCCGCAATGCCAGTAGCGACAGCCGGCGCATTACCGAATAGCGAGTGAATCCACGGTATTTGCCAAGACGACTCTGGGTAAGGTGTGGAGAAAACTTCCAAACAGCCGGTCGCATTAGCAGCGATAAGTTGGTTGTTGCTCGCCGCCATCGCAGCATCAATCGCATAGCGCGCGCCGAGTGCTTCACCACAACCTTGGCAAGCGCGGTGGCCTGAGTTAATGGAATTGCTACGCATTTGGTTGGCTTGCACGCTGCGCTCATCCTGTGCGAGCAAACGATTGCCCACGGTGAGCGTGCCAGTCTGGTAAAACTTTACGGGTTGGAAGCTCATATATCCCTCACAAAAATCAAAGGTTGACTAGCCACAGATAGACACGGATGCACGCTAACTTTAGTGGCTAGACGTTTTTGAGTTTTATCTGTGGTCATCGGTGTAAATCCGTGGCTAACTATTTTTTACTTAACCAAACTTCGCCGAGGCAACACCCTTGTCGTGCAGAATGTTTTCAGCAATCGGGCCTGAGCGACGAGTTTGTTTTTCACGCTCAAGTTGTTTGTTGACGGCATCCCAATCTAGGTCGAGGAAAGAAACGGGTTGCAATTCTTCTTTTTCGGCTTGGCGGAATAGGGTGTGCAGTGAAGACTTTGGAATTGCACGTCCGCCCAAACCGGCAATGGCGGTGAAGCCTTTGATGCCTGTGCCGGTAACGGCCATGCGCACGTCGGTGGCAACGATGCCACCCATGCCAACAGCGAGGCTCTTTTCCAGCACGACAAAACGTTTGCAATTCACCAGCGCAGCACGCACTTGCGCGAGCGGGAAAGGCCGATAGCTGATGATGCCGAGCACACCAATTTTGTGGCCTTCTGCACGCATTTCATCCACCACATCTTTAATGGTGCCGAGCACCGAGCCCATCGCGATGATGATCGTCTCAGCACCTTCGGTGAAATAGGTGCGCACCAAGCCACCACTGTCGCGACCGAATTGCTGCTTAAATTCAGTTGCCAATTGTGGTATTAAATCAATGGCTTGCATTTGTTTTGCGTGAGCAAGGTATTTCACCTCCATGAACGCTTCGGGCCCCACCATCGCACCGATAGAAACAGGCTCGGTAGGATCGAGCACTTGGCGCGGCTCAAACGGTGGCAGGTATTTATCGACCTGCTCTTGCGATGGAATATCCACACGTTCAAACGCATGGGTGAGGATGAAGCCGTCCATACACACCATGATGGGCATGGATAATTCCTCCGCCAAACGAAACGCTTGAATGTGCAGATCGACCGCTTCTTGGTTGGTTTCAGCGAACAACTGCATCCAACCTGAGTCGCGTTGCGAGAGTGAGTCGGAGTGATCGTTCCAAATGTTGATTGGTGCGCCAATGGCGCGGTTGGCAACTGTCATTACGATGGGCAAGCCCAAACCAGAGGCGTTATAAACCGCCTCCACCATGAACAGTAAACCTTGCGAGGCGGTGGCGGTGTAAGAGCGCGCACCCGCAGCAGAGGAGCCAATCGCCACTGACATCGCAGCGAATTCACTTTCCACGTTGATAAATTCACAGGGAGTGAGTTCGCCCGACTTCACCATTTCACCGAGCGCTTCAACGATGTGGGTCTGCGGAGAGATGGGGTAAGCGCAAATCACTTCGGGACGGCATAAGCCTACGGCCTCGGCGACGGCCTTGGAACCTTCCATTTGCTTAAGCATTT
>JFJP01011351.1_pt1 | contig 11053 bp, 6 predicted proteins | sample 431651 | NCBI WGS metagenome assembly JFJP01 (sample SAMN02602958, study PRJNA72255) | Microbial mat metagenome, whole genome shotgun sequencing project. | biome: fresh water; feature: sink hole; material: water; isolation source: purple microbial (photo- and chemosynthetic) mats found in...
ATGCCGCAGTTTGGCAGGTGTCTGTCGGTGAAGCAGGAAGTAAACATCATTTATGGCCTGGTGTCATAGATGAGTAAGTTTTATAGAACGGATTGTAAGCGAATTGAGCCACAACCCATGAGTAACGTAGCAGCGCAAACCAAGATTAAGTAATGGCCTATTTGCTTCATGGTGTGTCCAATGTTGGGTTCATAGAGGAGTCCACAATTCTTCCATCTGTAAATAATTGGGGGATTAATCAAGGAGTCCGCAATTTTTTGCGGGCTATCCGCAAAAAATTGCGAACTCCTACGTAAGTCACATACAACAAAAAGTCACGACTTTAGTTTAGAAATAATTTGTATTACTCCATAGCCATATAAAACCAAAGCCAGAATGAGAGACAAGACAATAGATAACCCAAAAGTGAGCCAATCAGGGCGAGGCAACGTATCGGTCCAGGGTTCAGCCCCTAACGCCTGCATACCAATTTTGGCTTTTTCTTCGTTCGTGGGGCTGACCTCGCTCAGGGCATGGAGTTGTTGCACCGCTTCCACAATTGAGGTTTGGTCATCCGAAAATTGAATAGAATTACGAAAGGCTTGAATGGCCTCGCGGCGGCGACCTTTAGCCAGATAAGCCAAACCTAAATTAATGTAGGCTGGGCCAAAATGATTATCACTTCGCAAGGCTTGGCGATAACGGGCAATGGCATCATCATATTGTTGCGCTTCGTGAAACTCAGTGCCAACCTTAAAATGAGCTTCCGTAATATTATCGCGCCGTTTCTGTGAATTGATGGCCTTGCTAGACTTGGCCTGCGGAGCTAAAAGCTCGGCTTGCGCTTGTTGGGCAGTCCAATGTTCCTTAAAGAAAATAACGAGTGAAAAAATAGCGGTGAAGCCATCAAAGCCAGGCAATGGCACTAATAGACTCACACAGGTTATCACTAAACTGCTAATGAAAATATACATGGTGAGTGAGGCCACCATGCCCATAAAACTAAAGGTTTCTTGAGCCGTCCCATGAATGGGGGTAAACAAGGCTAACACCTCATTGGTGGTGGACCCACTGCCATAAATGAGCGTGGCAACGGTGATTAACATGGCTAAAAAGCCCGCCAACGTCAGGGTTAAACTAGCCAGTGGGCCAGACATCGCCACAATAAACAAGCCCAAATATTTCCCGCGTAGCTTATTCGGGTCAACTTGGAGGGTTTTAGGCCAACCTAACCAACCCGTCATGAGAAAAGCAATTGAGCCGAAGGTGGAAATATGTTTGAACGGGTTAAGGGTAATTTTCCCGTCCTCAACTTGCGAGTAGTCACCCAGTAAATAGGCGGCTAAGGTATGGCCTAGTTCATGGACGGTGAAGCCAAGCAACATGCCAGGAATAATGAGTAATTTTGTCCATTCAATGTATAGTTCTTCGTTCATTATTTATTAGGATTTACGCCACAAATTTTACGAAATAAAATGCGCTAATTCGTGGTATAAACCTTATTTTATAGCCGTTCGATTTCTGACACTTCTAGCCCAGTGATTTTAGCAATTAACGCTAAATCCAAACCTTCCTGCCGCATCTTACGGGCTGTTTCCATTGCTTTGGCCTGTTCGCCTTCTTGACGGCCCGCCGCCAACCCTTCAGCCCGCCCTTCCTCACGTGCATGAACTAACGCCCCGCGCTCATCTTGTATCCGCATCCCCCGATATTCATACGCCTCCAAATCAGCCTCACTCCAACCAAATTGGTCAGCCTCAGCGTAAGCCATCTGCAACGATGACTCGATCACATGCCCTGGCACCACCTGCAAATCTTCGGCATGTTTGATAAAATAAACCCACTTTTCCAACACCGACTGGATTTCATGTTCTTGTTTCGTAAATTTTGGCAATTCAATGAAATTTAGCTCCAAATCTTTAAACTCGCGCCGATGGGTTTGCGTATCCAAAATTTGGTGGCGACTCAAATAACCCCGTTTGCGTTTGAACAGGATAAAATCCAAAATGCCAATAAAGATAACTTCATTTAGTTTAGGATAATCCTCGCCTCGTTCAATTTGGTTCGCATACGCTTTGGCCAGGTAATAAGTGAACCGTTTTTTAACCCCCGCCACGTATGCAATTTGCATTTCAATAATATAACTAATACCACGTTGGTCTGTGGCGCGCACATCTAAAATGGTTGTTTTCAGATTTTCTAACTTGGGGGTTTGATAAGGATTAAGAATCTGTACGCTTTGAATGGCTTTAGAGCCACGCAGATTCAACACTGCATTAAGAAAGCCAATCAAAATAGCCGTTTTATTTTCATTACCAAAAATTTTTCTAAACGCGACATCATTTTTAGGATTAACAAATTTCATGGCTATATCCTTCCTTTACCCTATTCTTCAGCAATGGTAAAAAAAACCTCCAAACTATCAATCATCGTCTCACCATAAAACATCTCGGCACGGACAAGTAAGGGGTTAACGACCTGCTCTGTTCGCAAATGTAAGGTTAAAGTTACATGCTCTTCCTGATATTCCACAATAAATAGCCCCGCAACTTCGTGGGCAGTATTATCTAAAATAACGAGGCTCAGGTTAGGGTAGGGGCTAGAAAAATAGTCACTTGCGCCATCAGCAGGCATGGTGAGAGTGATATTGGGGATAAGCGTAGGGAGATTAGCCACCACTAAATCTACCGTAATACGGCGGCGGTCAGCTAAAACAGTGGGTTGGAGAGAGGTTATCGTTGGTTGAGACATATTACAAGGGGACGGCAATATGAACGGTTGTCCCTTTACCAGAAGCGGAGTCAATATCACATTTACCACCAATCGCCTCAGAACGTTCAAATAAATTAATCATGCCGAGGCTACTGCGTTGGTCGTAAGTGGCGCGGGTTTTTTCCACATCAAAACCCACCCCATTATCTTTAATTTCGGTCAAAAAGATGTTTTTATCAATTGCCACCGTAATTTTTATTTCACTGGCGCGGGCATGTTTCCTGGCATTACCCACCGCTTCTTCCACAATAGCGAATAATACACCCTCTTTTTCAGGTGGCAAGTTACCATTATAGCCCTGATTTCTGACGATAACTTTAAATGATTCCGTAGCATTAAGACGTTCCGCAAAGCCTTCCAGAGCCGCAATTAACCCTTTTGTTTCTAAAATCACTGGGCGCATGGCAAAGAGCATGGTACGAATCTCTTTGGTGGTCTTTTGAGCAATATCCTCAACCTTGATAATTTCTTCTTGCGCTTTAGTTATATCATTATGTTTCAACAATTGTCGAATAAAATTCAGCCGCATGGCAATGGTGGCAATGGATTGAGTCGGCCCGTCATGTAAATCACGCGCCAATTTACGGCGCGCATCTTCCTCTTTCGCCAGAATTTTTTGCTGTTCCCGCTTTAAATCCTCAATCAACTGCGCGTTTTCCAACGGAATGACCACCTGACTACAGAGCGTACTTAAGAGTTTTTTATGTAATTCTTGGTAAAATCCTTCGGCTTTGGTGGCGAACAACACCACCCCATAAGTATCAAGCCCCACCCGCAAGGGCGCGCACACCGCCGAGTTATACTCTCGTAATGAACGCATGGCCTTGAGACCCTTATCATTTTTTATGTTATTATTGATAATAGGTTCTGCTTCATGGATGGCCTGGTCAATGATTTTAATATTTGCCTTAACTAATTGGTCTTTATCCGAATTAGCCACATTATGCCCCGCCACAATATTAAGTGCTTCGTCACTATTTTGAAACAATAAGGCCATGCCCAACACCTCAGAAGCATCTTTGCTTTTAGTCGCTGGCCCCATGGCCGATGAGCCTAAATCAATTACTTTTTGTAATACGTCGCGATAATCCAACGTCGAGCTAAGAACACGCGCCATTTTAGCCACTAGCTCACCCTGTTGATTAGCAATATTTAGCTGGGCAATCTTGACATCTTTCTCTAAATTAAGCCGCTTATGTTGCTGATTGGTATACACCACCAACATTAAGCCCACAAAAAGTAGCGTAATAATAATGACACAAACTGCCAGTAACACTGACATGGGTTCAACGGCTAATATAGCTAATTCTAACAATGACCACCATAATCCTTTTCTTAACAAAAAAATGAACGTTAATTTTAACAATAAAAACATCTTTCGTTCTCCCCAAAAGCCATCCTTAACCTAATCGCAACAAAAATCAGCCCTTTAATTTATTCTTAACCGCTAAACTATGGGCTAAATCCGCTTTAGCTCCTAACCGTTCAAATGTTTCAATCGCTTCAGTCAAATAAATTGTAGCAATTTCTGGTTTAAGCGGAAAACTAAAATCTAACAAAGCTAACGCATGTTTCGTTTTAGCTATCTCATATTCATTAGATAATTGCATTAAAATATCTAAACTAGAACGTAAGGTGGTGGCCGCTTGAGGGTAATAGCCCTGCGCTTGCTGAATTTCACCTAAAATCCGTTGCGACATGGCCTGCTCCAATAAAATTTCCTGTTCCTTGCTCTGATTGATAGATTTCTCAATATGAACTAAGGCTTCATCAAAAGCATTCGTTTTGAGGTAAAACATGGCCCAACATCGCTCTATCTCAGGTGTTAATTTTTCTGAATTAACCTTTTCCAAAACTATTTGGCTCTGTTTAAGGTAATTTTCCGCCTCGGTCAAATTCTCTTGGGCTAAACAAAGTTGCGCTAAATTGCTTAAAATCGCCGCCTCAAAGAAAGCCGACCCCACCTGTTGCCACATGGTCAAACTTTGCTGATATAACTCCGCCGCCCGTTCATAATCGCCCCGCTTAAAGGCAATTTGCCCCAAATGGCTCATGGCTCGGCCCTGGTCAAAGGTATCGCCAATCTCTTGCTTCATCAAAAGGCTTTTTTGCAGCGCATTGGTGGCCTGCTCCCAATTCACTTGGTCAGCGTATACATTCGCCAAATTGATATAAGCGCGTGATAAACCCTCCAAATCATTCAAATTTTCATACACCCGCAAACTCTGTTGGCATAACTCCGCCGCTTTCGTTAAATTACCCAAATTACGATAACTGCTACCCAACAAATAATACGCCTGTGCCACCGCCTGCTGACCTTTCGGCGTGTCGATAGATAACGCCGTATCTAACCCCTGCTGCGACCAGGTAATGGCAGTTTGGCTATTGCCCTGGTAATAATAAATTTCCGCGCCCAAAAGATAGACTTTGGCTAACTCAATCGTGGGAACATTTTCATCTAAATAAGTTAAGGCATGTTGCAAAGCCAACAGCGCGGCCTCAAAATTACCTTGCTTTTTATAAACCCGCGCAATCTTTCGCTGTAAGTCCGCTAAATGTTGTTTTTGGGTCGGGCTACTTTCCTCCGTCTCCACCATGCCGAAGGCTTGGAGATAATTTTGTAAAGCCTCTTGATAAAGCCCCAACACAATCAGCAATCGCCCCAAAGATTCATGCGCCCGCAACTTAAAAGCCGCCAATTCTTTGGCCTTATCCGCTTCTAGCTGCCCAAACATGCTCACCACCCGTTGATACCATTGCAAGGCAGTTTGGTTGGCATACGCCGCTTCTGTTTGCCCCGCGACTTCAATGCCATAAAAAATCGCCTTCTCAAATTTGCCTGCCTTACTATAATGATAGGCCAACGGCTCAATAGCCGCCGCTTCCCCTTCAGGGTTAAGTTTATACCGTTGCTCAATGGCCTTCCCCGCCTGCAAATGTAAGGCCCGTTGGCGCAACAAGCCCATTTCATCATATAACACCTGTTGAATCTCGGCATGATTAAAACTCAACATCGGCGCACCAAAGACTTCATGAATAAGTTGCCGCTCCAACGCCACATCCAACCGTTCCAACACCTGCCATTCCGATAAACCACTCATGGCCTGCAAATCGGCCAGCCTAAAGGTACGCCCTAAAATCGCGGCCTGGCTTAACAAGCGTTGCGTATCACGATTCAGGTTTCGCAACCGATATAACACCGCATCACGCACCGTTTGGGGCAAATCAATTTCAGTCAAATTACCAAAATTCCAACTGTCCCCCTCCCGATTGATAATCCCTTTATCCAACAAACCCGTTACAACTTCTTGCACATAGACCGGGTTGCCCTCCGTATGTTGATAAATCCGTTCAATCAAACGTGTGGGAATCGGGTCAGCAGGGGTGGCTTCAGCCGTGGAGGTCACATCTTCGGGCGAGGTTAAAATATTGGCTAACAACTGCCCCACTTCCACCTGATTCAACCGTTGGAGGGTAATTGTATTGTAACCTGGTTGGCGACCCAACGAGCGTAACGCATCCATTAAGGGGTGATTAATGGCTAAATCGGTATCACGATAAGTGCCAATAATTAACAAATTAAGGGGCGAACAGTGGCGGGCTAAATGGCTGAACATGTGCAAACTGCTCTCATCAATCCAGTGCATATCCTCCAAAATAATCAGCCATGGTCGAATGCGCGTGGCCGCGCTAATAAATTGCGTCACCGTCGTCATAAGGCGTAACTGCTCTTGTTTTGGCTCTAAGGCTGCCGCTTTGGGTAAATTAGGCAACAGTTTATGCAAATCAGGCACTAAACGGGCCATTTCGCTCAACAAATGGTAACTTTGTTGCTCAATCACTTCGGGCGGAATAGTCTCAAAATAAGCCTGAAACATGCCAATAAAGGGGCGATAGGTGCGGCTGCCTTCCCATTCTTCGCAATATCCTGTTAGCACCCCGCCCGATTGGGCATGAGCCGCTAACTCGCTCACCAACCGCGTTTTACCAATGCCCGTTTCACCCACCACAAAAACCAACTGCCCATGTCCATTTTGCGCCGCCTGCCACGCGTTTAATAAAGTCTCCAATTCAGGCTGGCGACCCACTAAAATTCGTTGGGTTTGCACCGCTGTGGGTGCGTCCAGTTGATTGCCCCGATAGAGGACAAGGCTATTTAATATTTTGTAGGCTTGTTGGGCATTGGCATAACGGTCATTAGGATTTTTAGCCAGTAATTTGAGGATAAAATGTTCTAAAGCATTCGATAATTGGGGGTTACGTTCACGTAACGACGACGGTTGGGCATCCAGGTGCGCTTCCATAATATCATGCTCATTTATACCATCAAAAGGATGTTGGCCCGTAAACATCTGATACAAAATAACTCCCAGAGCATACAAATCGGTGCGCGCATCAATGGGATGGCCTAAAATTTGTTCGGGAGCTAAATAATGCGCCGAGAGCAATGCCAATGGGCGGTCTAATAAATTGACCCCCTCCTCTAGCCACCCCATGCCAAATCGCTTGACCTTCACCACCGCAGTTCTAGGGTTACGTAATGGCCCAGTAATAGATTTGGTCAACGGCTTATTATCTGCGCGAAAATGTAATATTACGTTCTTTGGTTGTAAATCCCCATGCACTTTGCCCCGACTATGAGCGTAATCTAAGGCACGGGCGATTTGCACCCCAATATCTAACGCTTCGTAAGGCGGCATGGCCTCACTGGTTGTGTTAAGAATTTCATGTAAGTTTGGCCCTGGCGCAAACTCCTCCACAATAAAGGCTAAATTCGCCGTCCAACCACAATCATAAATATCTACCACATTCACATGTTGTAAGTTAATCATCTGCTCGGCTTGACGCAAGAAACGCTCCACTGATTTTTCGCTGAAAGAAACCGATAGAATCTTAATAATCACGGGGCGGTGATTCAATTGTAAATCCGTCGCCCGCAAAATCGCCCCCAAACGACCCACATTCAATTTCTGGTCAATTTGGTAACGTCCCTTAATTAATTGCCCTGGTAAATTGAGTGACTGGCGTGTTTGCAGCGCATCAATCGCCGCCTCAACCGAGGGATAAATGGCGAAGAAATCCAAAAAGCCCGCCAATTCAATAATATGGCGCACATGAGAGGATGGATTGGCTAACACAATGGTGGAATTTTTATGCTGGCGGCGGAGTGAAATGAGAGCCTTTAAGCTGGCAGTGGTCAACGTCTCCACTTGAGTCAGGTCAATAACCGAACTCGCACCACTTTCCAACTCCTGTAGGCGGGCAAGTTGTAACTCTAATTTATCCACGCCCCGTTCATCAAAAATCGTGGTCGGCGTAATAATCGCCGTCTCTTTATCAGGCAACATTTGCAAACTGACCGCACCATGCGGGGTCAAATCCAGCGTCAACCCCTCATACGCCACAATCACCTCACACACGGGACGGGCAATGGTTTGAATTTGATATTCAATGGTATTACGTTGAATATCGGCCAGAGTCGTATCAGAATAAGTTGGGTCATGGTGAAATAAAATCAACTTCCGCACATTGGCCGCCCGCGCCAAATCCGCCCCAATCATGGCCGAGCTATGCCCCCAATCCACCTTTTCCAACGCCTCACCCAACGTAAACTGAGCATCAAAAATCAGGGCATCGGCATTACGATAAAAGTCAATATAAGGCTGCAAATGAACTTGGTCTAAATTTTTATATTCCGCATCACTCGCAAAAACAAAGGTACTGTAATCATCTTCAAAGCGGAACGCATACGCCTCGCCAGGATGCACCGTTTTTATGGTATTTATCTTAATTTGGTCAATATAAAAAAGTTCATTTGGCACAATCTTAATAAATTGACGCGTCGCCCGCATATATTCTATCGGCACGGGAAAATTGATAAACTTCTGCTGGTCATGGAGAACCGCCTCAATATCATGCACACTGTAAATGAAAAGTTTATTCCCTGGCACAAACGCGGGGCGGAAAAACGGAAAACCCTGAATATGGTCCCAATGAGCATGGCTAAACAACAGGTGAATTTCGCCCTGACCCCGCCCACATGGGCCATCCATCAACGCCAAGCCCAATTCACGAATCCCCGACCCCGCATCAATAATGATGATTTTCTGGTCAGTTTGAATTTCCACACACGCGGTATTACCACCCGCCGTACCCGACATTAACGGGGGCAAATTATCCACGTAATTTCGCACAATCTGGGGGTCACGCGCGTTAATCCGCGCCGCACCCAATACAGCCTGATAAATCTTCTCTTTGATTTCTTCAGGTTTGAGTGGTGAAGGAATTGAACCACGCGCCCCCCAAATTTTAATTTTCATAAACATCTACCTATTGGCATGAGTGCCGTTTTTATAAATCAAGTAATGACTATTGTTATTGCTCTATTTTACGCTAAAATGGTCTATCCTCAAATATAAGGGAGTGAAAATATTGCCTCCCTGATAATTCCCGCTAACATGGCCTTTATCAAAGAGATTCCGTACTATCTTCTGGAGTCGCAAAGCTTGCTTTGTGGCGCAAAGCAAGCTTTGCGACTCCAATTTATGACCTCGCGTAGTATAGTTCATGCGCTAAACTACGGGCTTTCATTTCAGCCTCAATGGAATCCCATTGCTCATTCCAATCGTTAACCTCAACCTCATTCATAGCATTGTGATTTATTTCAATACACGTTGCTCCCGATTTTGTAGGTAATGTTACATTACTCAATCTTGGCGGGGTGTTTTTAATCTGAGCCACCAATTTAAGCAACTCAGAGTCATTTGACGGACTTGGCTTGTCACTCCAAAAAAGTTGTAACCGTTGTATCAGTCGCCATAACTCTAACAAATATGTCTCAGGTAACGTATCAATCAATTGATGTAACTGTTCACGAATCGCCATAACGGTCATTATAACCTCCTCGAAGAACCTCACCCCAACCCTCTCCTACGTAGGAGAGGGAGCAAAATCTCCCCCCGATGTCGGGGGGATTAAGGGGGGTAGGTTTGGCTTCCTGAAAAGAAATCCCATGAAACAAAATCATCTCATCACTCTCGGCCTAGCCCTGCTCATTCTTGGCTACACCACCTTTTTCACCAGCCAACTCACCTTACATTACTATTCCTTCGGCTCACGCGCCTTTGATTTAGGCAACATGGGGCAAGCCATCTGGAACACCTCGCAAGGTCGCTGGTTTCATCAAACCAACCAACCTGGAGCCAACAACCGCCTCAGCCTGCATGTTGAGCCGATTTTAATTCCCCTCTCATGGCTCTACTACATCTATAGTGGCCCCGAAATTCTCTTTCTGGTACAGAGTTTGGTGGTCGCATTAGGGGCAATCCCCGTCTTCGCCCTGGCCCGCGCCAAACTTGGCACAATTACCTGGGGTTTCATTTTTGCCCTGATTTATCTCCTCTTCCCCGCCCTCCAAGCCGCCACCCTGCTCGACTTCCATGCCGTCACCCTCGCGCCCACCTTTTTGCTGGCCGCCTTCTACTTTTTAGAGCGCAATCAGCCCAAACCCTTCGGCCTCTTTGCGGTATTAGCTGTGGCCTGCAAAGAGGATATGACGCTACTCGTCCTAATGTTAGCCCTCTACGCCCTCATCATCAAGCGTCAATATCGGCTAGGTGGCGTAACATTGGCCTTATGTTTCACTTGGGCCGCCATCGCGGTTTTCGTCATCCCGCCCATGTTTGCCCGCACCGACAACATTCATTGGGGTAGGTATTATCACCTCGGCCACAGCCCTAGCCAAATTGTCTTGAATCTATTTTTACAACCGCAGCTATTTTGGCAACATTTAGTGCAAGTGCAAGCCCTCAATTATCTCTCTTTATTACTGCAACCCACTGCCTTTATCGCCCTGCTCAATCCTGTCACTTTATTACTCGCCCTGCCCTCATTGGGTATCAATTTATTAAGTGACTTCCCCGCCATGCAAGAGGTCAATCATCTCATCTACGCCGCGCCGATTGTCCCCGCGATAATAATTAGTAGTATTTACGGTGTGGCGAATTTACGCAAATACCTCACCCCAGCCCTCTCCTACATAAGAGAGGGAGCAAAGTCTCCCCCCGATGTCGGGAGGATTAAGGGGGATAGGGGTGATGAACACCCTCACCCCTACCCTCTCCCAATGGGAGAGGGAGCAAAGTCTCCCCCCGATGTCGGGGGGATTAAGGGGGGTAGGGGTGATAAACTCCCTCTCCCCCTGGGAGAGGGTAGGGGTGATAAACTCCCTCTCCCCCTGGGAGAGGGTAGGGGTGAGGGGAAAAAGCCGTGGCACTCCTGGTTCAACCTCATCATGGGCGCA
>JFJP01018780.1_pt1 | contig 11053 bp, 9 predicted proteins | sample 431651 | NCBI WGS metagenome assembly JFJP01 (sample SAMN02602958, study PRJNA72255) | Microbial mat metagenome, whole genome shotgun sequencing project. | biome: fresh water; feature: sink hole; material: water; isolation source: purple microbial (photo- and chemosynthetic) mats found in...
TCGCGAAGGGCATGGCCATGTCCAGCAGCGTCGGCAGCACCTGCCTTGCCTTGGCGGGAACGGTGAGTGGCGTCTGCAGCCATACGGTCATGGCCTGCCCCGGTGCCATGGCGCAGGCCACGGCCGTATGTGCGTTAACGGCGGCCTGCACGGCATCGAGGGGCAGCGTTTCAAAGGTCAGCCGCCCGTGCCGTTGATGCCCGACGACGGCGACCACCCCGTCGCTGCTGACGTCCACCCCGACCGCTACCCGTGACCAGGGCGCAAGCTTTTCCATCGTTCGGTTCATACGGACGACTCCCGTTCGCCATGTTGCTCGGCACGCCGCCGCTTGTTGAGTTCCCCGAGATACGCCAGCACGCCCCGCAAGCCGATCAGGAACATGGCGACCAGGATGTAGATAACGCCCACGCCGACAAGGAACCAGCGCCGCTGCAACGTGAAAAAAACCACCAGCCCAGAGCCCAGCCCCAATCCGGAAATGCCGAACACAAAAAGAATCTGGTTCAGCTTGCGGTAGCTGCGCATCTTGACCTTGCGATGTCTCTTTTGGCGGTTGATTAACATAAGTTTGGTACTTTACGCCAAACCGGACCGATGCAAAAGCTAAAAATGGGGAGTCATGGCCGAGGCCACAGGTGCTTACTCCTGCCTTATCCCCGCAAATCGTCCTATAAGTCCTGCCTAACCCCTGCCATGAAGACCAGTTCGCTGTCGTACCCGAAGGGACCTGAGGGCAACACGTCACCTTCAAGCTTGCTGATGTAGGTTGCGCTCAGGCTGAACCGCTTCAGGGCCAAGGTTGCCTTGAGGTCGGTATGCATCCACCCGCTCGCCTGTGACCGGTCCCGTGTGTCGATATACCCGGCCGTTGTATGCAGCGTGAGCGAGGCATCGCCCCCGAGATCCAGCCCGAACGTGAGGTACGGTGCGGCATACCACGTTTCCCGTGAATGGCCGGCGGTCAGGACGTCGGCATAGATGCCGACCAAGGTGAAATCATTCAGTTGATAACGCGTTCCCACCGAGACGAATTGCTCATCCTGCATCGCCATCCTGGAGGAATACAGCCTGAAGTTGTAGGCGGGCTTGATGCGTACCTTGCCAAGGTTGAACACATAGCATAGCCCTTGGTCAATGCGAGACAGGTCGTGCTTGTTCAATCTTCCATGGTAGTCGTCAAGATCGACATTGGCCCATGTCTGCAAGGAAAACGACCCGCGTGATGCCGTTACCCAGGGTTGCAGGACGACTCCATCATTGTAGGTCCTGCCCTTGTATACATGAGCTGTAGCGGCTTCCAATCCAAGGACGAGATCAGGATGGAGCCAATCTTCCAGGGAAACGCCTCGCGCCACGCCACCCAGTACGATCATCAGGCCCATGATCGCCACGCCGATGCGCCCTCCCCGCTCCCGACAGCTATGCCACCCCATGAAAATACTCCTTCCCCGTGATCCCACAAAAATCCTAATCCTAATCCCAATCGCCAAATAGAACTATACCGACGGAAAGGCCTGCTGGCAAGATCGTGCTGACGACTCTGATCTGGAGGCTTTCCCTTGCACCCTTCACGATCATGCAGTAGGCTTTCGGACATGATTGAAAACAGTCGGTTATGGGTTTATCGGGCGGGTGCCCCGGTGGTGGGCGGACGGTATGTGCTTTACTGGATGCAGCAGGCGCAGCGCACGCGCTGGAACCATGCGATGGAATGGGCGGCGGATGCGGCGGCGGCCTGCGGGTTACCGCTGCGGGTTGCCTTTGTACTGACCCCCGATTTTCCCGAGGCCAATGCCCGGCATTATGCGTTCATGCTCCAGGGACTCGCCGATGTCGAGGCTGGACTGCAGCAGCGCGGGGTGGCATTCTCGGTACGCATCGGTCAGCCGCCCGATGTGATCGCCGAGCTGGCCGCCGGGGCGGCGCTGCTGGTCGGGGATGTGGGCTACCTTCGGATCCAGAAGCAGTGGCGGGAGGCCGTGGCAGCGCGGGTGCGTTGCCCGTTCACCGCCGTCGAGACGGATGTGGTGATCCCCGTGGCCCAGGTATCGGACAAGCCCGAGTATGCGGCCCGCACCATCCGCCCCCGTATCCACCGCCAGCTTGAACGCTACCTGCAACCCTTCACGGCGTCCGGCGCGACCGCGTTGCACCCGCCCCCGCCGCAAGATGGCCGATCTACAATGCCGGCAGCGGCCTGCCCGCTTCCCGCATTGAGGGACCTGCGCGTGGACACGTCCGTCGGTATCGCCAGCGGCTTCCCCGGCGGCCAGGAGGCAGCGTCCGCCCGGCTGGATCGGTTTATCCGCGAGCAACTGCCGCGCTACCACACCGACCGCAACGATCCGGCCAATGGCATCTGCTCGGACATGAGCCCCTACCTGCATTTCGGCCAGATTTCGCCGCTGGAGATCGCCTGGCGGGTAAAGACCTCGCCTGCCCCGGCCGAGGCGGTGGAGGCCTATCTGGAGGAGTTGATCGTGCGGCGCGAGCTGAGCATGAACTCGGTGCATTACCGGCCCGATTACGACCGCTACACCATGCTCCCTGCCTGGGCCCGCCAGACCCTGGAGCGTCACCGCCACGATCCGCGCGAGGTGGTCTACACCAGCCGACAGCTTGAACAGGCCGCCACGCATGATCCCTACTGGAATGCCGCCCAGATGGAGATGGTCGCCACCGGCAAGATGCACAACTACATGCGCATGTACTGGGGCAAGAAAGTGATCGAGTGGACGCCCGACCCGCAAGCGGCCTTCGAGATACTGCTTACCCTGAACAACAAGTACGAGCTCGACGGGCGCGATGCCAACGGGTTCACCGGCGTGGCCTGGTGTTTTGGCCTGCACGACCGTCCCTGGGGCGAACGCCCCATTTTCGGCACGGTCCGCTTCATGGCCGCCAGCGGACTGGCCCGCAAGTTCGATATCGAGGGCTACGTCCGCTCCGTCAAGGCACGGGTGGGCAGGGCATAGGCGCGGCGTTCGACTGGCCGCTGTGGAAAAATCCGATCACTAAGGATTCGCCCTGGCAAAGGCGGTGGCGCAAGAAACCCTTGCAGCCGTCTGCAACGTCTGCTTTAATACAAGAATTCCTGGATTTTACCGTCTGCATCATCAACCGTTAAGAGGAGTTCACAGAGGATGAAAAGTTTGAAGTTGAAGCGTTTCGAGGGGAATCCGATTCTTGTGCCGGATCATCGGCCGTGGCGGAATGTGGTGACCTTCAATCCCGGAGCCATCGTCGAGGATGGGGTCTTCTACCTGGTCGAGCGGGCCTGTTCGAGCCTGGTGCCCTTTGTCTGCCAGTTCGGCCTGTGGAAGAGCACGGATGGGTTCAACTTCGAGCTCGTACGGGAAGAGCCGGTCTTTACCCGCGAGCATATCGGCTGTCCGGAAGGCACGGTCGAGGATCCGCGTCTGGCCAAATACGGCGACACCTATTACATGACCTATGTCCAGCGCAACTACACCCCCGAGTGCTATCCCCACGGCAAGGGCGTGCCCAAATATGTGCGCATCACGCATGTGCCCAAGGGCGATCCGAACAACTACCGTTCCGGTATCGCCCGCTCCAAGGACCTGATCCACTGGGAGGACATGGGGCTGATGACGCCGCCGGATAATGACGACCGCGACTGCGTGCTGTTCCCGGAAATGGTCAATGGCCGCTATGCCATGCTGCGGCGGCCAATGTATTATGTGGGGCCGGAGTACGGCTGCGACCGGCCCAGCATCTGGCTTAGCTATTCCGATGACCTCATGCATTGGGAGCATCCGGTCCTGGTGGCCACGGCCCAGAACAACACCTGGGAACAGCGCAAGATCGGCGCATCGGGGCAGCCGGTACGCACCGACAAGGGCTGGCTCACGCTGTACCACGGCGTGGACCAGAACGCGGTCTACCGCACTGGGGTCATGCTACTGGATCTGGAGGACCCGACCAAGGTCATCGCCCGTGCGCCGGACGTCATCTTCGAGCCCGAGGCGTTCTATGAGATCACCGGCCTGGTAATCCCGCGTGTGGTGTTCCCGTCGGCCACCGTGGAACATGACGGCACCCTGTTTGTCTATTACGGCTGCTGCGACACCTGGATCGGTGCCGCCACCATCGCGATGGACGAGATCCTGGACTATGTCTGCAGTTATCCCGTGCGCTGAAACGCGTGCTTCTGAACATCATTCTCAAGAAAGGAAAGCAAGAAAAAGGACCCCATGAAAAGCGGAAGAATAGGATGAAGCCCAACGTTATTTTCCTCATGGATGACCAGCATCGCTGGGATGCCATGGGGCATCTCAACCCGCAGGTCCGTACCCCGACGCTGGATCGGCTGGCCGCCGACGGAATCAGCTTCCGTCAGGCGGTCTGCCAGGCTCCAATGTGCATTGCCAGCCGCAACTCGATGATGCTCGGCATGTACGCCAACGCCCTAGGTGTGCTTCGCAACGAGCCCGGGATACCCGACGACAAGCTGCCCGCGCCACCGTTGCCGGAGCTTTTCCGCCGGGCTGGCTACCAGACCGCCGGATTTGGCAAGACACATTGGGGGCTGACCTGTTCGACTCGCGGATTCGAGGTTCGCTACGAGGGGGAGTGCCCTGAAAACGGGGCGGTGATGATGAAGGATGACGCCCCCGAGGCCAAGCGCAGGTATGATGCGGAGATTGAACCCTACGATCTGGGTGAGGAAAATAATGCAGGGTATGTGGGCTGTACCAGCAGTCTGCCGGAGGAGGATCACCGGGACGGCTGGATCACCGGCAAATGCCTGGATTTCATTGAATCCGGGATTGATCCGCAGCGCCCACTGTTCCTTTATCTCTCATTCTTCAAACCCCATGCCGCACACAACGTCCCGGCGGGGTATGATGATGACTTCGATACCCTTGACTATGCAACCCAGCCGCCCTGGGATCACGAGATCTCCCCGCATGCGGCTGGCAACAACCGCAATGGGGCGTACGAGGAATTCTGGAAGAAGGCTGATCCGGCCACCTGGCGCAGCATGACCGGGCGCTACTACGCTAACTGCACCTGGCTCGATGATATGTTCGGGCGCGCCCTCAAGGCGCTGGAGGCGAAGGGGTGCCTTGAGAATGCCTTGATCGTCTACTGCTCCGACCATGGCGAGATGCTGGGCGAGCGTTACTACCGCTTCAACAAGTACTGTTTCTACGAGGCCAGCGTAAGGGTTCCGATAATCCTCTCGGGATCGGTCCTGCCCCCGGCCTTGCACGGCGTGGCGGACGAGCGGATGGCCGAGCTTGTGGATCTCTATCCGACTCTGGCAAGGATCGCCGGGACGGACATCCCGGACACGGCACAAGGTCTGGACCTGCTATCCGGGCCAACCCGCAGCGCCGGGTTCTGTGCCCTCCATGAGCGGCCCGACGAGGCTGCCTTCATGTGGCGGACGTCGCTGCACAAGCTCATCCTCGTCATGCGGCGCAAGCCCGATGCAGCCAGCTATACGCTCAAGGAGGTAATCGGGGGTGAATTCTACGACCTCGTCCGGGATCCGAAGGAATGGAACAATCTGTACGGGACGAGCGGCAGCCACACCGCTGTCATGCAGGCGATGACGACGGAACTCATGGCCAAACTTACCACGCAGTCATGCCGGGTACACTGACGCGCCTTTGCCACGGCCGCAATCAGGGCGCTACCACCACGGCGGCATGGGCCTCGCGGTAGCTGCGCCGGAAGAACCCCGTCCACAGGCGCATCAGCTCGAGTGTCGGCACTTGGCGCACCATTCCGGTGACCGATTGCCAATCCACCGGCTCAGGCACGTCCGGCAGGCGCTGCAGCAGGGCCATCGCGGCCGGCTGGCGGGATGGGCCGCCATGGGCGAGGATATGCGCCCACGCCATCCGCAGTTCATCGCCTGCATCCATGCACATGGCCCGGATCAGGTATCGGTGGGCATTGAAATGTCCGCCTGTCCAACGGGATTCATAGTGAAACCCTTCCGCCAGGGCATACGGATCGATCCCGGGCGAGCCGAGCGCATCGACCGTGTGGAGCCGATGGGTCTCGTAGCGGACCTGCAACACCGTATTCGAGGCGCAGGGGTAGAACTCACGGCGGATCGGCAGGCGCCGTAGCGCATAGGTCACCGGGCCGCCGGGTGCCCCCTTGCGATAGTTCCAGAGGACCTGCCCTTCGGCACTCAGCACAAACGTCATGAAACGCCGCGCAAGCTCGGGTTCGCGGGCTCCCCGCAGCAGACTGATCGGGTCGGCACTGATGCTGGAACCGCCCCGCGGAGTGATGTACTCCATGCGCGACGTTCCATCGGGCGGCGTGGTCACTTCGGCCTGGAAACGACCATAGAAATCGATCGCCACCCCGGCTGCCGCATTGCCGGCACTGACATCCACGGGAATTCGTCCGGCACCATCCGTGAAATAACGGGCATTGGCACCGATGATCTGGAGCAACCGTATGCCTGCCAGCCAACCGGATTCAATGGCTTGCGCATACGCCTGTGGCGCTTCGCCCCCCTGCTGAATCCGCTGCTCGATCGTGGCCCCCGCCGCCGCATCAAAACCGGCCTCTCGCACGGCCTGCACGCATTGCTGGTAAACGATCATCTCGAAGGCCTTGGCGATACTGCCGCTCTTGGTGGGATCCGCCACGCCAAGCTGGCGGAAATACCGGGGATCGGCCAAGTCCTCCCAACGCGATGGCGGCGTGGAGATGCCCAGATCGGCCAGGCGGTCGCGGTTGTAGACAATACCGAACGTGCTCAAGGCGGTACCGAAAAAAAGGTCGGAGCGCCACGGTTCCCCCGCCAACCCCTCTGGGATGAGCACCGTGCCGTCGTGCTCCGCCGTGAACAGGCCGGGAGGCAAATTCGTTGACGACCAGGGCGCGACGATCAGTCCCTGTCCGGCGGCCTGCTGATGGTCATAAACCCCTCCGCCGAAAAGGACATCGATCCGGCATCCGAACCGGCCCGGGTCATCCGTCTCCCGGAAGGCCAGATACACCTCGCGCTGCTGCATCCACGCCGCCCGCGCCGGATCCTCTGCAGGTGGCGGGATGGCAGGCTTGAAACGGCGGTCGAAGATCAGCTCGGCCCCGTTGGCCGGCCAGGCGCGCCCTTGCCCCAGCCACCAGGCGCGGAAGGCACTGGCATATTCGCTGGCGAGATAACGCATGATCTCGGACGTCCCGCCCAGGGCGCGCCAGTCGATCTTGACCGGGTGTCCGTAATGCGCCTGATGCCAGAGGGAAAAAGCCCGGCCGAACTCGTAGCGGATCGCCTCGTTGTGCGGGGTGACCACCGTCAGCACGGGATCGCCAGGACGCCAGTCACCGACCGCGACAGGCTGACGGAAGATGAAAGGCAGCGCAATAACAACGGCCAGCAGGATCACCACCAACAGATTGCGTCGCATGGCAGCCGCCTCCCCTCTCCCTCATTCGCTGCGTTCCTGATTCGTTATGCCATCCCTCATTCGACGTGCCTATCCCCCAAGCACGACAACATCACCCGGTGCAACCGCCAGCGATAGCCGCCCGTCTCCCGGATATCCCCCTCCGCCCGGATTCAGCTCAAACACATGCATCGCCAGCCCCGCCCCGCCTTCGAATGCCGAGGCCTGCACCCGATGCTGCGCGACCTCGCCCATGTAGACCGTCTCGATGATCCGGCCCGAAAACCGGTTGCAGGGTAGCCCGTCCGACGGCCTCAACTGCACCGCCTCGGGACGGATCGACACCGTCACGGCGTCACCTTCCTGCAGCGTCACCACGGGCGAGTATCCCTGCATCCGGCCCAGCACGGTATCGACCTCGACCGTTTTTTCACGATGCGCGACGACCCGACCCGGCAGCAGGTTGGTTTCCCCGATGAAGCTGGCGACAAAGACCGATGCGGGGCTGCGATACACATCGTACGGCGTCCCGATCTGGGCGATGCGTCCCTGATGCATGACCGCCAGCCGATCGGCAATCGAGAGGGCCTCCTTCTGGTCATGCGTCACGTAGACGGCGGTCAGCCCGCCCTCCTTGCAGATGCGCCGAATCTCGCCGCGCATTTCCAGTCGCAGTTTCGCATCCAGGTTCGAGAGCGGTTCATCCAGTAGCAGGCATTGCGGACGGACCGCCAGTGCCCTGGCCAGGGCCACGCGCTGCTGCTGCCCCCCGGAAAGTGTATTGGGACGCGCATCGCGCTTATCGGTCATGTGAACCTGAGCCAGCGCCTCATCCGTGCGTGCCGTGATCTCTGACTTTGAAAGGCTGCGCATCTCCAGCCCGAAAGCCACATTCTGACGCACGGTCAAGTGTGGCCAGAGCGCATAACTCTGGAATACCATCCCGGTATCGCGCCGATGCGGTGGCACACCGAGAATCTCGCGATCCCCCAGCCGGATCGATCCGCCATCCGGTTCACAAAAGCCAGCGATACTGCGCAGCAGCGTGGTTTTGCCACAGCCACTGGGGCCCAGCAGGAAGAAAAGTTCGCCCGGGGCGATATCGAGTGAAACGCCATCAAGGGCGAACAACGCACCGAACGCCTTAGACACCCCACGAATATTTAGCGCCACGGCCATCGCCATTTCCCCTACAAACCAAAACACCCCTCAGGGTTTAACACCTGCGGGGTATAAAAAATGGAGGCACGAACCGGAATCGAACCGGTATAAACGGTTTTGCAGACCGCTGCCTAGCCACTCGGCCATCGCGCCATGCCAACACAAACACCATAGAAACGAACAAGCGAAACGATTACTTGGAGGCTGCAGCGGCCTTCGCTGCATCCTTCTTACGTTCCGCCTGCCGCATACGGCGCTTGCGTTTGATTCTTACTTTGAGTTGTTGTCCCATAAGACCGACCTTTGTATCATTCTCCCATCTGCTTGTCAAACGGGATTATGAGTTTTTAAAAAAAAGTTAAGTCCACAGCTCAGCCCTTGATATCGGCCCAGTAGCCTGCCATGTCGACCACCGCCCCCTTCTCGCGGGCCTCGTCGATCCCGAAACAGGTGTAGGAGGCGCGCAAGCCATCCTCCAGTGTCGTCGGCGGAGGGGCGCCGTGCAACATGCAGGCCAGCACATCCTGAACCATCGGCAGTTCGGCATTCCCATGGTCGTCACCCTCGATCGGACGCACCGTCTCGGATGTCGGCTCCCAGCCGACGGGGGTGAACTCAAGGGTGCCGGTCAGCACATCAGCCCGGATCGTGCCCCGGGTGCCGCACATGTAGAACCGACGTTCCAGCTTGGCACTGTGCATGCAGAAATGGAACGAGACGCGCGCCCCGTTTTCCAGTTCGAGGATCGAGACCTGGTTGTCAATGGTGTCCTTGTCATCGTTGAAGGGTGTGATGTTGTGCTCGTGACCGACGGCAAAGCCGGTGGCCAGCCCCCGGTCGTAGTAGCGGAAGCCCTTCGGTCCAACGGGGTAGAGATCGTTGTGGTGGGCATTGGCCGACGTGAAGAAGTCAAGCCCCCCGAAACTGGCGACGCGCGCCGGTTTACTGCCAGTCATCCAGAGGAGCAGGTCAATGTCGTGGCAGCACTTCTCGAGGATCATCGGACCGCTCCATTCACTGCGCCGCCGCCAGTTCCCGTGCATCGCCGCGCCATGGAAGGGACTCAGCGTCTCGTTGAACTCCATGCTGATCAACCGACCGAGCCGTCCTTCATCGATCCATCGCTTCATTGTCCGGTAGAACGCCGAATACCGCAGGACAAAGCCCACGATGAACTGCTGGGACGGATGACGCTGCCGCGCCGCCACGATGTCCAGGCATTGCTGGCGGTTCGTCGCCACCGGCTTCTCGCAGAACACATCCTTGCCGGCATCCAGGGCGGCCACGGCATGACCGCAATGGGCGGCATTGAACGAACCGATAAAGACCCAGTCGACATCGGGCGCATGGACAAGCTCATCCACACTGGAGCACACGCGGATCCCGGGATATTCCGCCGTGATCCTTTCAATCGCCTTTTCCGATTTATCGTAGAAGGCCACGATGCTGACCTTGCCATCCGCTATACTCGCCAGATTCTTCAGCACCGAATGGATCCGACGTCCGAATCCCAACACACCAATCCGTTTCATATCCCTCACTCCTGTTTAGATTTGTCCTGCTTTGCATCCTTTGCAGGCTTTGCCTCCTGCGTGGACTTTGCCTCCATTGCGGTGGAGCGAGCCTGCTTATAGGCTTCATGCAACGCCTTGTTGAGGGCTCGGTTCTCGTTCTGCAACGTCTCTTCAGCAGCGGAAGCCTCGTTCCTGGCGCGATTGGCGGCCAGCAGGGCATTCTCGTTCGCATCCAACTGTGCGGCCAAGGCACTGACTTCGGCACTCCCGGTCTTCTCCGACATGTGGCGGCGCTCGGCGGCGGCAGCGGCATGCTTGAGCGACATCTCGGCCAGTTGCGCCTCGGCGGCAGCGACGCTGGCAGCCTGCTTGGCCGCGGCCAGCGTGTCGGGGTGGGTGGCGGTCTCGCCTTGGCTGACCACGGTCGCCCAGGACTCGGCGGCCTTCTGATTGGCGGTCATCATCGCCGCATAAAGATCAGGATGCTTTTCCTTGGCCCAGCCATACTTCTGCTCGAACCGCTCGGTGTTGGCATGATGCTGCCGCGCTTCCTCCGCCCGCTGGCGAGTCTTGGCCATGGCCTGTTTCATCCATTCATCAGCCTCGGCAGGTGATTTGTCACCCGCAGCAGCCATATAAACGGGAAGCAACGTGATCAACATCATATACCTGATTGCCTTCATGCTCATGTCTTTTTCTCCCTCACTGTTTGTAATCCGTTCCCCAACGCGCCAGCCTGCAACACGCATTAGCACGGGCATGGTTGTACAATGACTGGAACGTAAAATCAAGGCAAGTAATTGACCATTTCGATGAACGAGAGCGGGCGACAAGAGCGGAGAACGATTTAATTCCACCGCGCAAGCGGCTATTTTGGAGGCGGCAGATCCAGCCGGTAGCGTGGCAAAGGGTTGGTTCCTCTCGTCATCCGTTCTCGTCGCCCCGCTCTCGTTCACCGATTAGCGGGGGCGGATGTTCCTGGCTTGGTCG
>JFJP01022319.1_pt1 | contig 11053 bp, 12 predicted proteins | sample 431651 | NCBI WGS metagenome assembly JFJP01 (sample SAMN02602958, study PRJNA72255) | Microbial mat metagenome, whole genome shotgun sequencing project. | biome: fresh water; feature: sink hole; material: water; isolation source: purple microbial (photo- and chemosynthetic) mats found in...
TGAATCGTTTCCAGCCCCAGTATGATGCCGAACCGTCTGAGACCGTACATGGCCTCAAGACAGGCATTATAAGCAGATTTTAATGGCATATTCGAGGTCAGTGGTTCGGGGTCAGCGGTTCGGGGTAAATCGCCTTCTGATCCCGAACCTTCCCTTATCCGTTGGCAGCTTTGTATCTGTTTCTTGAAGCGGCAATGCGCTGCCGTCTCAATGCTTCACGCTGCTTCCGGCGTCTGTGCTCACTCGGTTTTTCATAACTTTTTTTCAATTTTAACCGCTTGAAAAGACCGTCATTCTGAATTTTTTTCTTCAAAATCCGCATGGCCTTTTCAAGGTCATTGTCAAGTACCTTCACCTGAATCGCCTTCAAACTCTCTCGCCCCCTTCTTTCTATCTGAATAAAAAAGATAGCATATTATTAATATTTCAACTCGTTATTTTTTTAGGATAATGGTGCCGGTATCTGTTCATAAATTTTTCGGCACTCTTTTTCACCCCGGATAAGCATCAGCCGCCTTCCAAAAAAAACCGGGTTTCTTTAAAAAACTCGGTTTTTCTCACCCAGGATGGCAATGCCGGAAAACTTTCAGTCAGACACTTAACGGGCGGTTATATACGGAAACAGAACTCTTGGCAAGAAAAATGTGTCCGTGTCTGAAAAAATAAGAACACGGACACACATTGCAAGCGGATTGGACACTCCGCGTCCGATGTTCCGGAGTGAGTGACGTTCCCACGCGGAGCGTGGGAACGGGATTGATTCACGCACTGACTGCCTAATGTGAGCTACAGTTTGGAAACAAGCTCTGCCGCGACCTCTTTCACGCCCGGTTTGCCGTTCAGCTCAATATATTTGATTTTTGAGCCTTTTTTGGCAAGTTCCTTGAAATAGTAAGCAGAGGCAAGGGTGCCGGTTTTCGTGTCATAATAGATATTATGACGTTTGTTGATGGCATCCTCGTCCTGATCGTCTGAACGGGTTTTCAACTCGCTGCCGCAGACCCGACACTTATCGCCATTGGGTTTGATAGCGTCAATGTAAATATTGTTCGGGTGATTGTTGTCCTTCACGCAAAGCCTGCGTCCCATAATCCGGTTTTTTGCGGTTTCGCGGTCAAGGATGATTTCCACAACAATATCAAGCCCCATATTGGCAGCTTTCAGGGCTTCATCCAGCTTGATCGCCTGATTTTTATTTCTCGGGAAACCGTCCAGAAGCCAGCCTTTTTTACAGTCTGCCTGTTTCAGACGGTCAAGGATCATGGGGATGGTAATTTCATCCGGAACCAGATCCCCTCTGTCAATATACGCCTTGGCTTTGGCACCGAGTTCCGTTCCTTTTGAAATGTTTTCACGGAAAATCGCGCCGGATTCCACATGGGGAAGCTTGTATTTATCCTTTACGATTGCGCCCTGGGTTCCTTTGCCGCTGCCGTTGGGACCGAAAAACAGAATGTTCATCAAAAATCTCCTTTCTTTGCCTGAAAAATTAAAGTGATACAGGCATCCGCTTCGGATGTTGTCAAATGCGTCATTATTATTCAAATTATGCAAACGGGTCCGACTGCCTGAAGCCTGTAAATAAAACGCTCTGATCTTTCCTATAAGATTAAAGAGATATTGTCAAGTCCCTGAATGTGGAGACTTGCAAAATCTTTTAACAGTTCTTATCATAACAGGATTGAAAAGTTTTTATTTTTTTTTATTTAATCGCTCGAAATCGCTTGACAGACACAAAAACATCGTATAATAATTTTATGCAAATTAAGGCACTGAACCCGCCTTCCGAAGAGAATATCTTAAATTCTTCTGACTTAAAATCAAAAAGCATCCATTTTTCAATAGCGACAGGTCACGCCATAATCCGTTGAAATATAACGCATTTTTATATCTTGATTTGTCAGGGATATAGCACAGAAAATTATTGTCAGACAGATGGGGAACAGAAGGCAGTCCCGGAATTTAACTGTCAGATTGCTGCTGTATTATTAAGGACGGGATAGCGGCGCGGTCTGATCTCAGCCTGTCAGTTCCGACCTGTATTGCAGGCTTGTCAGCATTTGTCAATGGAATTTGAACCTTCGGTTATAAAAACTTATTTCTGCGTCATATCCGCATTCATCCGAACAAATCTTTTTAATTTCATATTATTATGTCAAAATATCAGGACATTGTTTATCGCGGACAGAAAGACTGTGTTTCTGCTTTAATTTTTTAAATTTATGAAAAATGTTAATAAAAATGCCGATATTCCCGACAGATCGCATCGGGAAAAAATATAATATATTTTACAGTGGAGTCATATCCGATGAACATCATAGAACTTAAAGACAAAAAAATCAGCGAACTGACCCAGATTGCCAAAGACTTCAATATTGAAGGGGCGGCAGGGTTGAAGAAACAGGAACTCATTTTCGCCCTTCTTCAGGCGGAGATCGAAAAGAACGGACTGATATACGGAGAGGGAACGCTGGAAATACTGCCGGACGGATTCGGATTTCTGCGCGCGCCCAAATCCAATTATCTGCCGGGGCCCGACGATATTTATGTGTCGCCCTCGCAAATCCGCCGATTCAACCTTAGAACCGGCGACACCGTATCTGGTCAGATCCGCCAGCCAAAAGAATCGGAACGCTATTTCGCGCTGTTAAAAGTGGAGGCAATAAACTATGAAGACCCCGAAATCGCCCGTGAAAAAATTCTTTTTGACAATCTGACCCCGCTTTATCCCAACAGAAAGATCAATCTTGAAACAGATTCGGACAATTATTCCACCCGCATCATGGATCTGCTGACGCCCATCGGTTTCGGGCAGCGGGGGCTGATCGTTGCGCCGCCCCGGTCCGGAAAAACAATGCTGCTGCAATTCATCGCCAACAGCATCACCAGCAACCATAAGGACATTCTGCTCTTTGTCCTGCTGATTGACGAGCGTCCCGAAGAAGTGACGGACATGATGCGCTCGGTCAAAGGAGAGGTCATCAGTTCCACTTTTGACGAACCCGCGGAACGTCATGTTCAGGTGGCTGAAATGGTGATTGACAAAGCAAAGCGTTTGGTGGAACATAAGCGGGATGTGGTGATTCTGTTAGACAGCATTACCCGGCTGGCTCGCGCCTACAACTCCGTGGTGCCGCCCAGCGGAAAAATTCTGTCCGGCGGCGTGGATTCCAACGCGCTGCAAAGGCCCAAACGCTTTTTCGGTGCAGCGAGAAATATCGAAGAAGGCGGCAGCCTCACCATCATCGCCACTGCGCTGATTGACACGGGCAGCCGTATGGACGAGGTGATTTTTGAAGAATTCAAAGGCACGGGCAATATGGAACTTCAGTTGGACAGAAGACTTTCCGACAAACGCCTCTTTCCTGCTATTGATATTAAGAAATCAGGCACACGGAAAGAAGAACTGCTGCTGAGTGCGGACATTCTGAACCGCACATGGATTCTGAGAAAGCTCCTTTCTTCGCTGAATCCGGTTGACAGTTTGGAATTTTTGCTTGAAAAAATGAACGGAACAAAGAATAATAAGGAATTTTTAAATTCGATGAACGCGTAAATTCAGTTTTAAGGAGACTGTGATAAAATGAAAACCGATATTCATCCCGAGTATTTTGAAACCAGTATAAAATGCGCCTGCGGCCATGTTTTGGAAACCGGCTCTACCCGAAAAGACATCCGGGTGGAAATCTGCTCAAACTGTCATCCTTTTTTTACAGGGAAACAGAAATTGGTGGATACTGCGGGCCGCATCGAGCGTTTTCTCAAGAAATATGAAAAATTTCAAAAGCAGAACGGGTAACAGGAGGCAGGTTGCAGGTAACAGGTTGCAAGGGGACAGGGGGTTACAGACAACCTGCAACTTGTAACCTGCAACCTGCCCCCTGTAACCTGCAACCTGCAACAAGAAAGACTTATGCTTGATAAATTAGAAGGGGTTGAAAAACGCTTTTCAGAGGTGGAAACACTTTTAAGCGATCCTGCAACTGTCAAAGATCGGGAAGCATACCAGAAATACACACGGGAACATGCCGATCTCGGCAAGATTGTAACGGTTTACAGGAAATACAGGCAAACCCTGAAAGAGATTGAAGACAGTACGCAGCTTCTCAAAGATGACGATGCGGAGATGAAAGAACTGGCGCGGGGGGAAATCGCCGCACTCACGCTTAAAAAAAATGATCTTGAAAATGAACTCAGAAAACTGCTGACGCCCAAAGACCCGAATGACCAGAAGAATGTGCTGGTAGAAATCCGGGCAGGCACGGGCGGAGATGAGGCGGCGCTGTTTGCCGGCGATCTGTTCAGAATGTACAGCAGATATGCCGAAAACCGAAGGTGGAAAGTGGAAATCATGAGCGAACACAGCACCGGCGGCGGGGGCGGGCTGAAAGAGATCATTGCCATGATACAGGGGGACGGGGCATACAGTTGTCTGAAATATGAAAGCGGTATCCACCGGGTCCAGCGGGTTCCCGAAACCGAGGCGCAGGGACGCATCCATACGTCTGCGGTAACAGTTGCCGTGCTGCCGGAAGCCGAGGAAGTGGAAGTCAACATTGATCCCGGTGAAATAAGGATTGATGTGTATCGCTCCGCGGGACCCGGGGGACAGTCCGTGAACACAACCGATTCTGCGGTCCGGATCACGCATCTGCCTTCAGGATTGGTCGTGACCTGTCAGGATGAAAAATCCCAGTGGAAAAACAAGGCAAAGGCAATGAAAGTGCTGCGCGCCCGTCTGCTTGACCGTATGGTGCGGGAGCAGAATGAAAAACGCTCGGAAGAACGGAAAAGTCAGGTCGGAACCGGCGACAGAAGCGGCAGAATCCGTACCTACAATTTTCCACAGAGCCGGGTCACAGACCACCGAATCGGGCTGACGCTTTACAGATTGGAAAGTATTTTGCAGGGCGACATCGCCGAAATCATCAACGGGCTGGCAACTTTTTATCAGGCTCAGGCATTGCAACATGCAGCATCTGTCCCGGACAAATAACGGAGCCCCTGAATCAGAACGGACCCGGGAAGAGCCGTGGACCATTCTTAAAATCCTCAGGTGGACAAGTCCCTATTTCGCATCCCGCAACATAGACACACCCAGACTTGACGCTGAAATTCTCCTCAGCCACGCGCTGCAATGCAAACGGATAGACCTGTATCTTCGTTACGATCAGCCCCTTTGCAAAAACGAACTTGCCCTTTTCAAGTCGCTTATAAAAAGGAGGATCAGCAGAGAGCCGGTTGCCTATATTGTGGGGAAAAAAGATTTCTGGTCTTTGGAATTAGAGATCACAGGGGATGTGCTGATTCCGCGTCCTGAAACCGAATGTGTAGTCGAGGCGGCAATTTCCCTGCTGCCGATGGAATTGAAATCAGACGAACTGAAATCAGCCGGGCCGAAACGCATTTTGGAAATCGGTACGGGATCAGGGGCAATTGTTCTGGCATTGGCTGCGGAACGGACCGGCAATGTTTTTTTTGCATCGGACCGTTCTGTAAAGGCTGTCGAAATTGCCCGAAAGAACGCTTTCCGCAACAATCTGGGCGAAAGAGTTCATTTTTTTGCCGGCGACTGGTTTGCCCCCCTGAGGACGGATATGCCTCTGTTTGATATGATTCTGTCCAATCCGCCGTATATCCGGAGGGGAATGATTCCCCAACTCGCGCCTGAAATCTGCAAATATGAGCCGAGCGCGGCTCTTGACGGGGGGCCGGACGGGCTTGCCGCGCTCAGGCATATTATCCGCAGTGCATATTCTTATCTTGCAGACGGCGGACATCTGCTGTTGGAGATCGGATACGATCAGAAAGATGCTGTGCAGAAGATTGCCGCAGGCTGCGGTTATTATGAAGATATTTCGGTTATAAAAGATTACGGCGGACATGACCGGGTGGTTCAGATGCGGAAGGGGAAATGAGGTCAGAGGTTCGGTGTCAGAAGGCGGCGAACCCCTAAACCCTGACCTCGAACCCCGAACCCGAAACACATTTAAAATATTTGTTGCGAATCCGAATATTATTTGTTACAAAAGAATGTTTATATCTCACACGTCGCCGGACTCGTTTCCGGGTGCTTTCGCTGAAACGCTGTAATGTGCATGGTGGGCAGCTTGCTGCCCACCATGCCGGCAATTACCGATAAGCAGTTCTGAAAGTCGGGAACGAGAATGACGGCGGCGAAGGAAAAACCGTTTAAAAAGGGAGAAAAAAATGGCTTATGTTACAATGAAGGAACTTCTCGAAGCCGGAGTTCATTTCGGTCACCAGACCAAGCGATGGAACCCCAAGATGAAACCTTACATCTTCGGGGCAAGAAACGGTATCTATATTATTGATCTTCAGAAAACGGTACGAATGTTCCGCAGTGCTTATGATTTTATTGTGGATACCGTGACAAACGGCAAATCGGTTCTTTTTGTCGGGACCAAAAAACAGTCACGGGATTCGATTGTCGAAGAGGCAGGCCGCAGCGAAATGTTTTATGTTCACAACCGATGGCTGGGCGGAATGCTGACCAATTTCCAGACCATCAAGCAGAGTATCAACCGGCTGAATTATCTCAATGAGATAGAAACCGACGGGGCTATCAATCTTTTTCCGAAAAAAGAAAGGCTGCATCTGGCAAAAGAACGTGTCAAGCTTGACGCCAACCTCGGCGGCATCCGAACCATGACAGACCTTCCGGGCGCAATTTTTATTGTGGATCCGAAAAATGAAGCCATTGCGGTCCGCGAAGCAAAACGCCTGAATATTCCGATTGTTGCCATTGTTGACACCAACTGCGATCCGGATGAAGTGGATTATGTGATTCCGGGCAATGATGACGCTATCCGTTCCATCCGGCTGCTTTCCGCCAGAGTTGCGGACGCGTGCATTGAGGGAAAACAGCGTCTGGCGGAAAAGCGGCATGCAGAATCGGATAAGACAGATTCGGACTTTGAAAACGCGGCAGACTTCAAACCGGGTGAAAGAAAAGCGGTTTCAGACGGCTCTGAAGGACCTCTCGTGGAGGTAAAGAGATCAGCCCCTGAAACTTTGCAGAATGCTGATGAAAGCGATAAAAACCGAAACCAGTCGGAAAAAGGGAAAGGTCGGCACTTTTCAAAGAAACCCACGGTTCCTTCAGAAGAAATAGGAGATGAAGATGGCGACAGTTAGTGCGGCAATGGTGAAACAACTGCGTGAAAAAACCGGTGCCGGAATGATGGACTGCAAAGAAGCGCTTGCCCAGAGCGGTGCGGATATGGAAAAAGCGGTTGATTTTCTGAGAAAAAAAGGATTGGCAACTGCACAGAAGCGAGCGGGCCGCACCATGTCAGAGGGAATGATTGAATCTTATATTCATCTGGGCGGAAAAATCGGCGTGCTGCTTGAAGTGAACTGCGAGACGGATTTTGTTGCAAAAACAGATGATTTCAAGGCGTTTGTAAAAAATATCGCCATGCACATCGCTGCAACCAATCCGCTGGGTATAAAGCCGGAAGATGTTCCTCAGGATGTCATCAACAGGGAAAAAGAAATCTACAAGGCGCAGGCGCTTGAAACCGGAAAGCCGGAAAAAATGCTGGACAAAATAGCAGAAGGCAAGCTGAACAAGTTTTTCAAAGATTCCTGCCTGCTGAATCAGCAATATGTGAAAGAACCTGAAAAGACCATTTCGGATTATCTCAACGAAGTGATTGCCAAAACAGGCGAAAATATTACTGTCAAGCGATTTGTCCGGTATCAGTTGGGAGAGTAATTCAGTTTTTTTGTAGGGTGGGCAGCTTGCTGCCCACCCTACGTTACGCTTACGCCGACAGGCAATTTGAAAGAGGAGCATCAAATTTGAAAGAGGAGCATCAAATTTGGAAGTTCCGCAGTATAAGAGAATTTTGTTAAAACTGAGCGGCGAAGCACTGATGGGCGACCAGACTTTCGGCATCAGTCCCAAGATGATCCGCTATGTGGCTGATGAGGTGAAGTCGGTGCATGATCTGGGCGTTCAGATGGCGGTTGTTGTGGGGGGCGGAAATATTTTCAGAGGGATTGCCGCAAGTTCTTACGGCATGGACAGGGCATCCGCTGACCACATGGGAATGCTTGCCACCGTTATCAACAGTCTCGCGCTTCAGGACGCGCTGGAAAGAAAAGGCGTTCAGACCCGTGTGCAGACGGCTATCTCCATGCACGAAGTGGCAGAGCCTTATATCCTGCGGAGAGCGGTCCGTCATCTGGAAAAAGGGCGGGTGGTGATTTTCGGCGCGGGAACCGGCAACCCTTATTTTACAACAGATACCGCAGCCGTGCTGAGAGCGCAGGAAATCCACGCCGAAATTCTGTTAAAAGCCACTAAAGTAAACGGGGTCTATGATTCAGACCCGGTTGTCAATAAAGATGCCCGTTTTGTCAGCAAGATCAGTTATATGCAGGCTTTGGAAAGACAACTGAAGGTCATGGACATGACTGCCATTTCGCTGGCTATGGACAACGGGCTTCCGCTTATTATTTTTAATCTGAATCAGGAAGGAAATATTCGGAAAGTCGTGTGCGGACAGGAGATCGGCTCCCGGATAAATAATTGAGACTGAAAATTCCTCCGGAGTGCTGAAATGAGCCGCCAGGCGAAATTTTAGCTGTAGAACGGGTTTCAAACCCGTTTTACTGTGCTGAAATGAGCGAAGCGAAATTTTAGCATTTACAAATACTTGCTAAAATTTCGCCTGGCGGCTCATTTCAGCACTCCGGAATGGGAATGCGGAACATGGGAACGAGAAAAACGACAAACCCCGATACGGGGAAATATTTGCAGGTGAAATGCCATGATTGAAGATATATATCAGGAAACGAAAGACAGGATGAGCAAATCCATTGCCGCCCTGAAAAATGAACTGAAACGGGTTCGGACCGGCAGGGCTTCTTTGTCCCTTTTGGACGGTATCCGCGTGGATTATTACGGCACGCCCACGCCCCTGAGCCAGATGGCTTCGCTTTCTGTGCCGGAAAGCCGTCTGATTACCATACAGCCCTGGGATGTCAGCGTCATCAAAGAGATTGAAAAGGCGATATTGAAATCCGATCTCGGTCTGACACCCTCCAGCGACGGCAAAATCATACGCATATCCATTCCGCCCCTGACAGAGCAGCGGCGGAAAGAATTAATGAAAGTCGTCAACAAGCTCTGCGAAGATTACAAAGTGGCGGTGCGGAATGTGCGCCGGGATTCAAACGAACTCTTAAAAGGCTTGAAAAAAGACGGCGATATTTCCGAAGACGACGCTTTCAAAGCTCAGGATCAGACTCAGAAGATAACCGACGAATATATTAAGCGAATAGACGAAGTTTACAAAGAAAAAGAGAAAGAGATTCTTGAATTTTAAAACATCTTCAGACACGCAGGCAGAATTAGATATGTCAAAGCTTCCCGTCCATGTTGCCATCATCATGGACGGGAACGGACGCTGGGCGAAAAAACGGCTTGCCAACCGGGTGAAAGGGCATGAACAGGGCTTGGAAACCGTGCGGGTGATTGTCCGTGCGTGCCGTGAAATCGGCATTCGGTTTCTGACGCTTTACGCATTTTCAACGGAAAACTGGCAGCGTCCCAAAGCCGAGGTCATGGCGCTGATGATGCTGCTTAAAATGTTTCTCAAGTCCGAGTTGCAGGAAATGCAGGACAACAATATCCGTCTGACAGCCATCGGTCAGACCGAGCGGCTTCCTGATGATGTGCGGCATCTGTTATATGAAACCATGCGCCTGACGGAAAAGAATACGGGCTTGCGGCTGAATCTTGCATTGAGCTACGGCGGGCGTTCCGAAATCGTCAAAGCGGTTCAGGAAATTGCGGCAAAAGCAAAAAAAGGCGAACTTGATCCGGGCGATATAACACCTGAAATTTTTGGGGAACATCTTTACACCAAAGACATGCCGGACCCCGATCTGATGATCAGAACCAGCGGAGAAATGCGTATCAGCAATTTTCTCTTATGGCAGCTTGCCTATTCGGAACTGTTTATTACCGATACCTTATGGCCCGATTTCAGCCGAGAAGAACTCGTAGAAATTTTAAAGGCTTATCAACGCCGGGAACGCAGATTCGGAAAGGTCTGACAGCGTATAAAGTAGAGCGGGTTTTAAACCCGCTTTACAACATCCGTAGCAATTACAAATTATGCACTTAAAACGATGGATTACAGCGCTTGCGGCGCTTCCTTTTCTGATTTTTTCGGTATGTAAAGGAGGCGTCTTTTTTACAACGCTCGTCAGTATTGTATGCCTGCTTGCGCTGGCGGAATATTTCCGCATTGTCTTCAATCCCAAAGGCAGAACCGTCTCCGGTCTGCTGATTCTGCTGGCTTTTATCACAGGCTTGTGCATGATATGGGCGGCGGCGCATCCGAATGCCTGCGCGCTCATCTTGGGGCTGATTGCCTTAAATCTCATGCTCTCCGCTTTCTTTTCCCTGACCCAATATTCATCAGACCCTTTCATTCTGGAAAATACAGCCAAGCAGATTCAGGGAACTGTTTATATTCCGGTATTACTGTCTTTTCTGGTTTTAATCCGAAACGGAGCAGACGGAACCGCATGGCTTTTCTTGGTATTGGTCGTTGTGTTTGCCGGTGATACGGGCGCGTTTTATGCGGGCAGGCGTCTGGGACGGCACAAACTTTGTCCCGCGGTCAGTCCCGGAAAGACGATAGAAGGCTCCGTCGGCGGACTGGCGGCAAATGCCTTCTTCGGCGTGATAGTGAAAGGCTTTTTTCTCCCGGAACTGTCTTACAGCGGCGTGATATTGTGCTGTCTCTGCATGGGCGCGGCGGGGCAGGCAGGAGATTTGTTTGAATCTGAATTGAAGCGGGCTTCGGGCGTAAAAGACTCCGGGAAAATTCTTCCGGGACATGGCGGCATCTTGGACAGAATTGACGCGCTGCTGTTTGCCGCGCCGGTCGCTTATTTTTTTAAAGAATATGTTTTATAAAAAAACCACGAAAACACGAAAGATACGAAAGCACGAAAAATAAGAAAATCTTTCGTGGTTTTCCTTACTTTCGTGCTTTCGTGGTTCAAA
>JFJP01036335.1_pt1 | contig 11052 bp, 11 predicted proteins | sample 431651 | NCBI WGS metagenome assembly JFJP01 (sample SAMN02602958, study PRJNA72255) | Microbial mat metagenome, whole genome shotgun sequencing project. | biome: fresh water; feature: sink hole; material: water; isolation source: purple microbial (photo- and chemosynthetic) mats found in...
AAAAGTCGTCGAAAATCGCCAAAGGAGTAGCATTATGATCATCAATCACAACCTGAGCGCTATGTTTTCTTCAAGGACCCTGGGGGAGACCGCAGGATCGAACACGAAAAACATAGAAAAACTTTCTTCCGGAATGCGTATCAATCGCGCCGGTGATGATGCCTCCGGGCTTGCCGTATCCGAAAAGATGCGCAGCCAGGTTCGCGGCTTGAATCAGGCGGGTACCAACGCACAAAACGGTATCTCCTTCATCCAGGCTACCGAGGGTTACCTCCAGGAAACCCAGGACATCCTCCAGCGCATCCGCGAACTGAGTATCCAGTCTTCGAACGGAATTTATTCCGCCGAAGACCGCATGCAGATCCAGGTAGAGGTTTCGCAGCTTGTTGCGGAAATCGACCGTATCGCCAGCCATGCCCAGTTCAACGGAATGAACATGCTGACCGGAAGATTCGCACGGGAAACCGGAGAAAACACTGTAACCGGATCCATGTGGTTCCACATCGGCGCCAACATGGACCAACGGTCCCGCGTATACATCGGCACCATGACCTCTACGGCTCTTGGTGTACGAAACGTCAGCGACGAACGGATCATGTCCCTCTCGTCTCCTGACGGTGCAAATCGTGCTATCGGAACTCTCGACGAAGCACTCAAAGCGGTAAGCAAGCAGAGAGCAGATCTCGGTGCTTACCAGAACCGCCTTGAATTTACCGTCAGGGGATTGGGTATCAGTTCAGAAAACCTGCAGGCCGCCGAATCGCGCATCCGCGATACCGACATGGCCCAAGAAATGGTCGACTTTACGAAAAACCAGATCCTCACACAAGCCGGCACTGCGATGCTCGCACAGGCAAACCAGTCGACACAGGGCGTCTTGAGTCTCTTGCAGTAACCTCCGCTCAGCAGGACGGACAGGGTTAATTTCCGGTCGAAAAGGGCGGTCTCAACAGAAACCGCAATTTACCCGACTGTAAATTAGCCCTTTTTTTTGGTATAAAGGCAGACATATGCGCACACTATCGGTAATGCAACAGCGGATTCTCAAAGACGAATATCCGTACATGAGCCTCGAAAGCGATTCCGACGTCGAGCGGTATTTCGAGCTGCGTGCGACCGGAAGGCAGCAGGAAGCGCTCGATCTGTATAACGGCCGGCTCAAGCGCAAGTATCCCGACGAAAAACAGCGCACCCTTCTCATGGGCTACTACCGCTCCCGGGATCCGCGCTTCCAGGATATCCTCCGGGAAAATCTCATATCCCTCGCCGACCGTATCATCGCCCGGACGAACTATATCATCAACCTGCTCACCAGGGACATCGAAACCGTAAACATGCGCGACGCCTATGCGGTTATCAAGCTTGCCGAAGGACTTCTGTCCGTCATTTCCCCCGACCGTTACGTCGCGATCGCCTTTACCGAAAAATACGTCCGTTACGCGAAAAGCATGAATATTCGCCACGCCCAGATGGAAAAAACGGCGGAGCTGATCAGGCAGTACGTTACCGACACCATCGAGTCGGTGGAAGAATTCAAAAAGGAAACGGAAGCGCGGCGCAAGGCGCACGTACGGAAACAATACCAGCAAAAATCGCGGCAGCCGAATTTCGACCTCTCCAAAATCGTTTTCAAGCAGACCGATATCGACCGGATCCTGATTCCGCACGACATGACCAGAACCGAAGACATCGTCATCGCATATTGCCTCAAGTACTGGAATCTCGCGACCGATGCGGCCTTCGACAAGACCGTCTTCCTGTACAGCAGAAAATACAAGACCCGGCACAACGAAATTTTCCAGGCAATCAAGAACGGCAGGATTCACGGGTGGAAGGACGAGGAAATACTGAATGCCGTGCTCGCCAACGTGGTTACCGGCTATTATTACAACATCAGCGGCGACCTGTACCTGCAGCGAACCTGGGCCCGGGCGAAAGCCGGAATGCCCCTTTCGGGAGCGACAGGAAACCCGGAGGCTTCGAGCCTCCCGCAAATCCTCGCGGTACCGCCCGGCAAAAGGACCGTCAAAAAAGCGGCTTCAAAAAAAACCGCGATCGTCAAAATCACGGCTGACAAAAAGAAAGCGCGCCGGGTAACGCCGTTCAAGCCGGCGACTCCGCAGCCGGCCCGTTCGCCCCGGACAAAACCGGTGCTGCCGCAGGCTCCGGCATTCATCCCGAATTCAATAGCCGACATCATCAAGAAAATGACGGGCAAAACCTATACTGTATACAAGGAGCTTTTTTTCAGGAGCATCAGGCCGTCGATCAGGACAATCCTCGCGTCGTCCCTCGTCAAAAAGGGAACCCTCTTCGCCAACAGGCAGAATGACGCGGAAGAACTTGTTTTCACCTTCCTCTTCGATCATTATAACGACCCCTACCAGAAATGGAAGGAAAGCGCCGAGTACAAACGGCTTTCAGAAATCGGATACCGCGTTCCCGAGCTCGAGCCGATCATTTCCGGCTGGGTAAGCGAAAGCAAATAGTAAAACGATTGACGGTCAGAAGGACGAGCGGCCGCGAAAGCTGCGGGAAAGGGTCAACCGGTCCGCATATTCCAGATCGCCGCCGACAGGCAAGCCGGACGCCAGGCGCGTGACGTTCACATCGAAGTTCTTCAGAATCCGCTGGATGTAGAGGGCGGTCGTATCGCCTTCGATGGTAGGATTCGTGGCGAGGATCACTTCGCGCACGGTCCCTTCCTGTATCCGCGAAACCAGCTCGGAAAGCCGCAGCTGATCCGGGCCGATCCCGTCAAGCGGCGCGATGACGCCCCCGAGCACGTGAAAGAGTCCCGTATATTCCTTGACCGCCTCGATGGTCTGCACGTCCTGGGGCTGTTCCACCACGCACAGCAGCCCCTGATCGCGGCCCGGATTCGCACACACCGGGCAGAGGTCGTCCTCGGTATACGCCCCGCACTTCCGGCAGGGATGTATGCGTTCGTGCAGGACCGAAATATCCCGTGAGAGCCGGACGCACAGGGATTCGTCGCTCTTCAGAAGGAAGTGGGCGATACGCGAAGCGCTTTTTTTCCCGACGCCGGGCAGGCGCGAAAAACTGTCTATCAAATCATCGAGGGCGTTCATACCGGAGAAAATCCGCCGGCCAGCGGGCCGAGCCTGGTCTTGAGGAGCTCTTTCACCTTGCCGGAAGCATCCGCATGGGCGGCTACTATCAGGTCCTGCAGCATGGGAATGTCCCGTTGATCGACGCAAAGCGGATCGAGCTTGATGCCGAGGAGGTCGAATTGGCCGTTGAGCTCGACCTTCACGATACCGCCGCCGGACGAGCCGGTAACCGTTATATCGGCAAGTTCTTCCTGGATGCGGGCTAACTGTTCCTGCATCGCCTTCGCATTCTTGAGTAAGTCGAACGGATTGATATTCAAGCCTGTCTGCCCTCCCCAACTATAGAACCTTTGAACATATGCTTGATCATCTCCACCTGCGGAGGAATCCGGTTCATTTCCACGGCATCAGCGGAAAGCTCCTTTTTAACTGCATCGAGACGGATCTCGATACCGGCCGGTTCGCCCAAAAGCCGCGAAACGGCCTCGGCGATTGCTTTATGCTCCTGTTCGAGGAAATTGAGCACAAACGGTTTATCCACCGAAAACTTCACGGTACTGCCCGCATGTATCCAGTTGAAGGACTGGGACAGGCTTGTCGCGACCATATTCTTGGTCGACTGGAAATACAGGACGAGGGAATCCCTGAGGGTATCGATCCCGACGGCACCATCCGCTTCGCCTGCGGGTTCCGCTGGTTCAGCTGGTTCAGCTGGAACCGGCGGCTCGTATTCCGGTTCGGCGGCCGGGAGAGCCGGCGATTCAGACCTGTCTGTCGATTCCGGCATGACTGAAGCCGACGGAACCGGAATCTCCAGCGGGCCGGTGTTCCAGTGACCGCCCAGCCGCTGTTTGATCGCCGCAAACGGGTTTTCGATGCGCCCGTCAGGGTCTTCTTCCTGGACTTTCTCGCGGACCGTTTCCTGCACTGTCTGTGCGGGAAAACGGTCCGCTTCGTTAAAAGGGCCGGCTTTCCCCCCGGAAGAACCGATCACCGCGGGGTGGCCCTCACGACTGCCCTTCAAAAGCAGATTTTGCGCCCGCTCCAGCGCGGTTTTCATCTCGGCCGTTGACATGTAATCGCCGATCCAGGAAAGCCGGGATACGGCAAGTTCGAGTTCGAAACGGGGGTCGAGGGAGTACCGTATGTCGCGGTACAACTGAAGCATCAGGCCGAGAGCGCGTTCGATCTGCACCGGTGACCAGGCTTCAAGTACGGCCGGAGAGAAACGGCCGGCGCTTTGTCCCAAAAGGGCTTCGCGGGTTATGCCGCTTTTGATCAGCAGCAGATTGCGGAAGTAGTCCGCCATGTCGACGGTGAATTGCTCGACCGAAACGCCGTTCTGCAGCGTCTCGTCCAGGGCATCGAGAGCGGCGAGACTGTTTTTCGCCGCACAGGCCTCCGCGATCCGGTTGATCCGGTCGACGCCCACGAGACCAAGCTTGTCCCGTATCTTTTCGAAGGTCAGATGTCCGTCCGAAAAGGCGGCAACCTGGTCGAACAGGGTATATGCGTCCCGGACGCTGCCGGTAGCTTCCCGCGCCACCCAAAAAAGAGCCTCGTCATCCGCCTTGATACCCATTTCGGAGGCCGCTTCGGCAAGAACCTCTTTCAAAAGATCGACCGCAACCAGGCGGAAATTGAACTGCTGGCACCGGCTTTTTATGGTGGCGGGAACCTTGTGAATTTCGGTCGTGGCGAAAATGAAAACGACATAGGGCGGCGGTTCTTCGATGGTTTTGAGGAGCGCGTTGAATGCGCTCGTCGAGAGCATGTGCACCTCATCGATGATATATACCTTGTAACGGCAGGAATTGGGCGGAAACTGGACTTCGTCCTTGATTTGCCGGACATCGTTCACGCTCGTATTGGATGCGCCGTCTATTTCGATGACGTCGAGGCTCGATCCCCGGGTGATTTCGATACAGGCGGCGCAGGTACCGCAGGGAGTGGTTCCCGGGCCGGTCTCGCAGTTCAGGGCCTTGGCGAGGATTCGCGCGGAACTGGTCTTGCCGCAGCCGCGGGGACCGGAAAAGAGGTATGCATGGGCGATCTTCCCGGCCGCAATCGATTTTTGCAGCGTCGCCACCACAAAATCCTGACCGATCATATCTTCAAACCGCTGGGGTCTTCGCCGTGTCGCCGTTACTTCGTATGCCATAACGTGCAGATTACCATGGAAATGTCCCTCAATCAATCCGGCAGGAAAGGACATATTCGCTTCCGCTGCCCGAAGGAATCGAATCTTCCCGCCTGAAAGATACGGTTTTACCGTCGGCGGTAGCGGCGATATACAGATGGGACAGGCAGATACCCAGGTCCACGAAACGCCAGCCTTCGGCAATATTGATCAGTCCCCTGCCGCGAACCGAAAAGGCGTTGCAGGACCGATCATCACCGGAAAAAAACCAGGGTTGCTTGTTGATCGCCGATGGCGCGAGCCGGACGGCATTGATATACGCAGGAAGAACGGAGGAAGTCGCGATATCCCCGAGGTCTTTCCGCTTGAACTGGGCCGAAGAGTCGCGGTAGACGGCTTCCTGGGCGGTCCCGAAGGCGATCATTATAACAAAAACGAGACCGTCAGATTCGGCTTGTACGGGACGGGTCATCCCGAGCCAGCAGGAACCGATCCCGATGGCGGAGAGATAGAGGCCAGCCTGCTGCAGCATGAAGCCGGCATTGAGCTGGGCGTCGGGGCCGGTTTCCGAATACAGGGCAAGATAATACGGCGCAAAAATCGAACCGAGCGGCTTGATCTCGTCCCGCGACAGGATTCGCACCGATGTACGAATTTCGGGGAAAAGAGGAATGGCCGTTCGGGATGCCTCGAGGACCTTTGCGAGAATATCGCCCGATAGCGGGGACGGAGAGATGGATCTTACGGATTTTCTCCTGCCGATCATCGGTTCAAGAAGCGCTGCATTCATACGGGTAACCCCTTATGACGAATATACTGACATATCGCGTCGAAAGCATACTGAATCAGCTGTCCTTGAAAACCGGCAGCCGTGCGAGAAAAACAAGATCCTCTCCGGTATGGCCGCCCTCTTCGAGAAGCACTGCGGCCCTGGCCGTGACCGTGCAACCGGTACGGGCCAAGAGCCGGCCGAGGGAGTCGAGGGAACCGCCCGTCGAGACGACATCGTCGACGATGCACACTTTCTTTCCCGACAGGGCCTTCCGGTCCGGTCCGTCAAGCACCAGCGTCTGTGTACCTTTTGTCGTGATCGAAACGACCGTCTCCACGAGGGGATCCTGCATGTATGATTTAACCGTTTTCCGTACGACCACATAATCGCAACCGAGACGAACCGCTACGGCATGCGTCAGGGAAATAGCCTTCGCCTCCGGGCAGACGAGCAGGTCAATGCCAGAACGGGGAAACCCGGGGTGCGCCACGAGTGCATCGGCTGCGGCTTCGATGAGCGCCGTATCTCCGAGCATGACGAAGCTCGCGATCGAGAGCCTGTCCGAAACCCGGACGATGGGCAATTCTCGAACCAGGGAGCCGATCGAAAGTGTGTACGTTTTCATGGTGCCATTCTACAAATTTCGGGCTATAATGCACATACCCGCCTGCCCGAGGAGTTCACCATGGCCTTATTTATACGCCCCGCCGTACAGTCCGATATTCCCTATCTTTACCAGATTTGCCTCGAAACAGGAGACAGCGGAAAGGACGCAACGGCACTTTTTGACGATCCCTGGCTTCTCGGTCAATATTACGCAGCGCCTTACCTCTTCAATGATGTGTCACTGTGCTTCATCGCCGAAGAAAACCTCGTCCCGAAAGGGTATATTCTCGGTACGGCCGATACGGCGGCTTTCAACCGCTGGTTCGAAACGGAATGGCTTCCCCCGCTCCGCCGCCGGTATCCCGCACCTGCGCTCCAAGTTCGTTCGGAAACCGAACGTTCTCTGATAGCGACAATCCACACACCGGCAGTCGCACCCGATCCGGCGGAAAAGCCCTGGTACACGGATCATCCGGCCCATCTGCACATTGATCTCCTTCCGGATCTCCAGGGAAAGGGCTGCGGACGGATACTCCTCGAAACGCTCCTTGCGGCGCTCGCTTTCCGCGGTTGTCCGGGAATCCACCTCGGAGTCAGCGAAACAAACACGGGAGCGATAGGCTTTTACAAAAAAACGGGTTTTACCGTCCTCGAAGAGGAAGAGTGGGGGCTCATAATGGGAAAACGGATTTCTTCCGGAGCAAGTCCCGCCCGGTAAAAACAAGAAAACCCGCAAACGCGAGCAGCGCCACTGCGGCAATAAGTACCGGCACTTCCAGGAAACTTCCCGGCCGCAAACCGGCCGCAGCGGCCATGTCGGGGCCGGTAACCCGAAGGGCGGCAAACAACAGCAAGTTATGCAGAAAATGCATGCCGACCGGAATCAATATAGAGCGGGATTGCCAGGCAGCCCAGGTTATCGCGAGGCCCGCGGCAAAGGTGAACGGCACCCGGACCGGATCGAAATGCAGGAAGGCGAAAAGGGCGCCGCACAGGATAATCGCGGGCCATTTGGGAAGAGAATCCCGCAAGCCCGACAGGATGAACCCCCTGCAAAAGAACTCCTCGAATACCGCCGGCAGGAGCACGACCGATAACAGCCCGAACAGAAAATTCCTGTCAAGAATCTGCTTTTCGACCGCGATTTCGGCTGCCGTTTTGACCGGAAGGAAAAAACCGGTAATGATCGATGCCATCACGAGAAAAAGCGAAACCCCCGCCATAAGGAGAATGCCGCCGCCCGCCTGTCTTTTGTCCGGAACGGCGATGGCGAAAACATCGCGGAGGTCATAGCCGCACGCCAGCGAATACGCAAAGGGAACGGCGCCGAGTCCCGCGGAAAACAGGAGCGCGAACCATTTATTGCCGCTCCGGCTGAAAAGGTACCCCCCGTACAGGATGTACGCGAGTACGAGGAGGTAGACGATCAGCACGTCAAGCGGTTTCGGTTTGCGAGTCATGGCCTGAAGTCTATCACACAGAAACCCAGGACTCATACAGCCGGTCGATCCGCCTTGCCGTTTCCGCAAGCTTCGTCCCGAGATCGCGGGCTTTTTTCAGGTCGCCGGCCGAGTACGCCTCGTTCATCGACCGTTCGATCTTTCCACGTTCTTCCTCGAGGGCGATTATCCTCCGCTCGATATCGTCGCCGGCTTTATCCGACGATCCGTTTTTCAGGGCGTTTTTTTTCGTGGAAACGATCTGCCTGTTTCTCGTTTCCATCGAAACTCCCCTGTTTTTCGCTCCCGACGGGTCGCCGAATGGGCTGCGCACCTGTTTTCCGTACCGGCGGAACCAGAACTCCGAAAAATTTCCGTCCCATTCGACAAATCCGCGTTCGTCGATTTCCACGACGCGCGTCGCGATGCGGTCCAAAAAGTAGCGGTCATGCGAGACGACGAGGATGGTGCCGGCAAATTCTGCAAGGGCATCCTCGACCGCTTCGCAGGCCGGGATGTCGAGATGGTTCGTCGGCTCGTCCAGGATGAGGAAATTGGCCTTGGCGATCACCGCGAGGCCGAGCTGGAGGCGGTTTAGCTCGCCTCCGGACAGTGTACCTACCGTTCGGTATAGATCCTCCCTGCCGAACAAAAACCGAGACAGCACCTTCCAGCTCTCGTCGAAATTGAGCGCACCCGCCTTGATGCATTCCGCGAGTATTTCCGCACCCCGGTCGAGGCCGTCCCCATGCTGGGAACAGTAAGCCGTTTTCATGCTCGGCCCGATGCGGATCACCCTGCCGTCGCTCGCGCCTTCGCGTAAAATCGCATCAAGGAACGTAGTCTTGCCGCAGCCGTTCGGTCCGACAAGCGCCACCCGCTCGCCTGTTTCGAGAAGGAGGGATACATCATCGAGCAGCCTTTTTTCGCCGAATCCGCAGGAAAACCCCTCGACCTTGAGCGCGATGGAAGCGCGCGAACCTTCGGCGTCGAACGACACGGAAAAGGAGGAATCCGGGTCCACCGGTTTTTCCGCGGCGCCTTCCCTGGTTTTTTCCAGATGGGTCCGCCTCGCCCGCAGGCGTTTTCCCCAGGCAGGGTCGGGGTTCGACCGCGCGATCTGCTCGAACCGCTTGACCAGTTCCTCCAGGCGCTCGATCTTTTTCCGGTCCGCTCGAAAGGCCATCTCGCCTGACACCGTCCGGCGAAGCCGCTCCATTCGATAAGCCGAATAATTGCCCGAACAGGTAAAAGCGGCTCCACGCTCGAGTTCGACAATACGGGAAACGGTACGGTCGAGAAGATATCTGTTGTGCGAAACCAGCAGCACGGTCCCCGGATATTCGCGGATGAACCCCTCGAGCCACGAAAGACCCCAGATATCGAGATGGTTGCCCGGTTCGTCCAGTATGAGAAAGTCGGGATGCTCGAGAAGGGCGCGGGCGAGCGAAAGCACGTTTTTTTCGCCGCCGGACGAGCCCCTCAAAGTAGCGCCGGCCACGCTCCTCGGCCTCGTCACCGCCCGAGGCGTCGTAGCCCTCGCGGAGCGCGGCATAACGGTCGAGAATGCGGGAAAGTTCCTTTCCTTCCGCCGTTCCCATGGCATCTTCAAGGGATGCAAAAAGCGCTCTCGTTTCGACGAACGGAGCGACGAGAAAATCGAGCGCGGTGCCGTCAAACGCCGGAAAATACTGCGGAACGTAACCGACCCTGATGCCGCCGCTCAAGGCGACCTTCCCCGAAAAATCGGTATCGGCACCGGTCAATATCCGGAGCAGGGTTGTCTTTCCCGCACCATTCCGCCCGATCAAGCCGATTTTCTCGCCGCTGTCAAAGCTGGCGGAAATTCCGTCAAGAATCACCGAACCCGCGAAATCCTTTTTCAATTGAACAATATCGATCATTTGTAATGTCTCCTGTTTCATACCCGGCACATGAAGCATCGAGGTGGCCCGTCCGGGCAAAAAAAAACCGCGGACGAACCTCTTTCACGAGGCGCCCGCGGTCATGTCCGGAATCGGCCGGGATCAGTTATCCGATGCCGCGTCTCCTTCACAAACAGCCGTTTTGGGCGTACCTCTCCCGTAGATAACTAAGTCACCTGATGATCTGACCGTTAAAAACAGGAATTGCGCGTCCATGGCCGGGTAAAGCTCCTTGATATCGCGCCGTCGACCGGCGCTTCGATGAAAGGATAAACCGGTTTCTGGACTCCGGTCAAGATACCGATTCACAAACCGAGCTCGAGCTGCCCTTCGGGCGACACCGAAAGGATGATGGCGTCCGCATCGAACCCGGCCGCCACACCCGTCGAACGCGCCATCGGCAAAAGCTGTGATGCGGCATACCAGGCATAATCGATCGGGGAGCGGAGCTGCGAGACAGCCTCGGGCCCATTGATCGTAATAAAAAATTCGACCGTGCCCCGGCGATTTTTCCACCCGAGGGCACGCGCCACCTTTATGTGAGGCGGTGTGGACGCCGTATACGATTCGGGAATCCGCCTGAGCTTTTTTTTGAACACCAGCTCCGCATCGAGCTTTCCCGCATAGAGCGCTTCAGTCTGCTCCTTGATGAATGCCTCGACGGCGAGCGTATCGGTGTCGGTGAAAAGGACACGGAGCATCTCCCGCTGGAATCGGCGGGCAAGCGGCGTATAGTCGCTCCGCGCGGCCTCCATCCCCTTGATCTCCACTTCGCTTTTTCCGTCCGGGAAGACGATAAGCCCTGCATAACCCTTCGCGCGGCCCCGCTCGAGCTCAAGGACGGTTTCATCCTTGCCGTGCAAACGAATTCCGATAAAAGATTCGAGCCGGTACGTCTTCATTATATAGGCCGAAAGACCTTCGTTCAGTTCCGCCGCATAAGAGGCAAACGCGGTATAATCGGTGCTATCGGCATGACGGCCGGATTCTCCGTTCATCTCGACGAACACCGAATCCGTGTCGCCGTACAATACACGAAAGCCTTTCTCAAGGAAATAATCGCGGGCAAAGTGCAGGCACATCTTGCCGAAGGAGG
>JFJP01043756.1_pt1 | contig 11052 bp, 6 predicted proteins | sample 431651 | NCBI WGS metagenome assembly JFJP01 (sample SAMN02602958, study PRJNA72255) | Microbial mat metagenome, whole genome shotgun sequencing project. | biome: fresh water; feature: sink hole; material: water; isolation source: purple microbial (photo- and chemosynthetic) mats found in...
AGTTTATCATTGGTGATCCTGCTAAAGGAATTTACTATTTGAATGAAAAAGAACTTGAAGCAATTTGGATTTCTAAAACGTGTTTGACTTTAGAACCTAATGAATCCTTTGTAAAAGCTACGGCAGAAAAAAATGCTCAAAGAAGATGGTTTCTGCATTTATTAAAAGAGGACTATAAACTGCTTTGGATTTCGGTTTTATTGGGTGTTTTTGTGGCGGGTTTAGGTATGGCAATGTCGCTGTTTTCTCAAAAATTAATCGATGATATTTTGCCTTCACACAATAGGAATAAATTGATTGCAGGCATTGCTTTATTGGGTGTTTTGCTTTTGGCACGTGTTGGCTTGGCTGTTTTAAGAGAGTTTTTCTTGTTGCAACAATCCAAAGATTTCAACAATCGCATCAACAATCAGTTCTTTGATTCTTTGTTACACATCCCCAAACCTTTTTTTGATACCCGAAAAATTGGCGAATTGGTTGCTCGATTGAATGACACGCAACGCGTGCAAAGCGTGATAAAAATGTTAGCCAGCAACTTGGTCATTGACATTTTGGTTGCGATTATATCTTTGGTTTTTCTGTTTGGATATTCTTGGAAATTAGGTCTCATAACGCTATTGAGTTTACCGATTTACTTTTATATCATTTACAGAAGCAATACGAAAATCATCAATTCTCAAAAAGAAGTAATGCAGTCTTATGCGTTTAATGAAAGTAATTACATCAACACTATTCAAGGGATTGCAACGATTAAAAACGACAACAAACAAGCTGTTTTCAGTAAAACCAATGAGCTTGTTTTTGCCAACTTTCAAGACAAAATATTTAGTTTGGGGAAAATTAAAATCACTTTATCTTGGCAATCGGGTTTGGCAAGTGTTTTTTTCTTGATTGGGGTATTAATTTATACTTCTATTCAGGTTTTTAACAAAGAAATAAAGCTGGGCGAATTGATGGCAATTCTTGGTATTGTAGGTTCTTTGTTACCCTCTATTGCGAACTTGGCTTTGATTGCTATTCCTATCAATGAAGCCAAAATTGCGTTTAATAGGATGTATGAGTTTGCGGCTATTGAAAAGGAAAAAGAAGAAGGATATCCTGTAACAGCCATAAATTCGATTGCAATTCAAAACCTTTCCTTTCGATTTGCAGGAAGAAGTGAATTGTTTAGCAACCTCAACATCAATATAGAAAAAGGGAAATTTACTGCAATTGTTGGCGAAAGTGGTAGTGGAAAAAGCACTTTGGGTCAAATTCTTCAACGGTTTTACCTTTTTGAGAAAGGAAATATTATCATTAACAATCAATACCAACTTTCTGAAATTGAGCTGAAAAGCTACCGCAACTTGATTGGCGTTATTCCTCAAGAAATTACCATTTTCAATGGAAATGTAATTGATAATATCCTGTTGGGGCAAACTGACACTCCCGAAAATATAGTAGCTTTTTTGACTGAATATGGTTTTGACACCTACTTTAATCAATTGCCACAAGGCTTGGCGACTATTTTGGGTGAAGAAGGTATTAATTTATCTGGTGGTCAAAAACAAATTATTGCTTTGGCAAGAGTTCTATATAAAAAGCCACAGTTTTTAATTCTTGACGAAGCTACTGCTGCAATGGACAGAAACACAGAGAATTTCTCGATGGGTTTATTTGAAAAAATCAAACCAAACTGTGCGATTTTCTTCATTTCGCACCGTTTAAATGCTTTGAAAAAAATTGCAGATGTCATTTATGTTTTAGACCACAAAACCATCAGTAATTCAGGAAATCATAACGAATTAATGAAAAGCACCAATTTTTATAGTGACTACTGGAGCAGTTTCTAAAATAATTTTTTGAAATTATGAAGGATTTTGCTGTATGCAAAAATCTGCTCCCGAAGCTTCGGGACTGAAATCTGCCCCTGAAGCTTCGGGACTGAAATGCTTCGTCAGTTCTCTTTCGCTTGGATCTGCCAATTGGAGCTGAAAACTGTAAACTGGGACTGAATACTAATCCCGAAGCTTCGGGACTGACCACTGACCACTATTTCACTTCCCTAATAGCAGTTTTCTCAATCCAACCCTCGGTTCCGTCAGTCAATTGAATTTTATTCCAATTATCTAAAGTTTCCAAGACAAAAACTTTGGTTCCTTCGTGAAGGGTAAAAACCGTATTACTTGATCTTTGTGGCTCGCTTTTTACCAAAACCATTTCGGCAAAAACAATCGCTGGTTTGTCGTTTTCTATTGTAGTCTTTTTTCAGAAATATATTTAGTGGCTGTTATTCCTGTATGTTTTTTAAAAATGAGATTGAAATGAGCATAGCTATTTATCCCAACTGCCTCCATTGCTTCTTGTATTCGATCACAACCTTCATCAAACATTTTTGTTGCATATTGCATTTTAATATTATTGATAAATGAGGATGTGGTTTGTCCTAATAATGCTTTCAATTTTCGATGAAGTTGCATTCTACTAAGTCCAATTTCTGATGCAAATTCGTTTGTAGAAAAGTGAGGATTGCTAATATTATCTTCAATTATTTTTGAAATTTTTGCAACAAGTTTCTGGTCATAAGGTGAATAGTGGTTTTTTACTTCGATTGTAATATTTTGTTTAATTAAAAATTCTCTGAATTTGTTTCTGGTATTCAAAATATTTACAATTTTTTGATGCAGTGATTGTGTATTAAAAGGTTTAGTAATATAATCCCAGGCACCAGCTTCAAGGCCTATTTTGATATGTTCCTCTGCAGTTTTAGCGGTCAGTAAAAGAATAGGTATATGTGATGTTTTAATATTTTTCTTTAGCTCGATACACATTTCAATACCGTCTAATTCGGGCATCATAATATCACTAATAATAATATCAGGAAGGTGGTTCACTGCTTGTTCAATTCCTTCAAGTCCATTTGGAGCCTCCAAGATGTTGTAATGCGCTTTAAGACAACTTTTGAAATAGGCACGCAAATCATGATCATCTTCAACAATCAAAATGCTCTCCCGTTTTTCTGAATTTTCCTTTTTTGGCTTATCAAATTCGATTGATAAATCAATGAAAGAATTTATTGGTATGCTTTCTTGGGCAAGTTCATAATTTTGGTAGTCTTTTTCGGCAACAGGAATAGTTACATTAAATTCAGCTCCTCCATAATTACTGTCGGTGACATCAATATCGCCCTTGTGAGCTCTTATTAATTGATAACTTAAATGAAGTCCAATTCCTGAAGAGGAGCGGTCTGTGCCGTGAACAAAACGTTCAAAAACTCTAATTTTTTCTTTATCAGGAATTCCTTTTCCACTATCCTTAATAATGATGCTTGCAATTTTTCTGTTCTTCTTCCAAATGGGTTTTATTTCAATTTCAATAATTCCATTTTTAGGAGTAAATTTGAAGGCGTTAGACAACAAGTTGTACAGCACTTTTTCAATTATATCTCTATCAAAAAAACATTCAAACGATTCTGGTGTTATTACGTTTAAGTTAATCTCTTCCCTTTTTGCCTGCCACAAAAATGCTTTAGTTGTTTCCTTTGTGAACTCGGCAAGGTCATTAGATGATACTTTTAGAATATTAACATTAGCATTTACTTTTCTAAAATCCAATAGCTGATTTACCAACACGATGTTCTATGCTTAAAGTAGATTCCATAAGGTCGTTAAGAGGACCGATTATTAGAGATAATGGAGTTTTGAATTCATGAGCAACATCAGTAAAAAAATTGAGTTTAAGTTCATTGATTTCCTGATCCTTGTTGTGTTGGATATTTTCAAGCTCTATTTGATGTTTTAGTTTCTGCCTATTATTAAGGAAAAAGATAAAACCTAAAATAACACCTGCTATTAATGCAATATATATAAAATATGCCCAAATGGAAAACCAAGGAGCAGGCAATATTTTTATAATGATTGTTTTTGGGTTACCACTCCAAACTCCATCGTTGTTTGCTGCTTCAACATAAAAAGTATAACTCCCTGTTTTTAAATTGGAGTACGTTGCGAATTTATGATTTCCCACAATTTGTATCCATTCTTGATCATATCCTTCCAACTTATATCTAAATATGTTTTCGTGGGCATTAGCGTAATTAGTGCCAGCAAATTCAAACAGAAAATTATTTTGTTGGTAATTTAAAGTAAGTTCTGTAGTCAGGTTTATTGATTTTTCAAGCACTTGTCGACCGAAATAACTTTTCCCTGGAGAAATACTAACGTTGTGTATTTTGAAATCAGAAATTGCAACATCCGTTTTATAAGGATTGTCTATTATTTCATTAGGATTAAAATAGTTTATCCCCTTAATGCTTCCAAAAAAGAATTTACCATTCTTATCTTTTCCAACGGCTTCAGTAAATGTGCTAGATTGTAAGCCGTCGTTATAAGTATAATGACGTACAGTGTTTTTATCAATATCAAAACGAATAAGTCCCTGTGAATTGGTAAGCCAAAGGTTACCCTTGTCATCCTCAAGAATTCCCATAATCTTTCTGTCAACAACACCTTTAATAGCAATTTGGCTAATTTTATTGGAAGACTTGGATTTTCTCAAAAGACCCGCATCCGTTCCAAGCCATAGTGTTCCGTCTTTACCTTTAAGAAAACACCAAATAGTATTGTTGGCAATATGGTAATCATTTTGCATGAATTCATTATAAACTTCAAGTGAAATAAAAAGGCCTTCGCTACTCAAATTCAGTTTGTAAAGCCCATCGGAAATAGTTCCAATCCAAATACAACTGGCATCTTTGTCATAAAGTAAGCTAAAAATTCTTTTACTTCGTAAAATTTCTGTTTGAGGGTATAAATAATGTATCCAGTCGGTACTGTTACTATTTCTAACAATAAGTCCTGAAAACGAACCATAATAAATGTGTCCTTTATTATCTTCACATATTGAAGAAACACTTAGTGGGAAAACAGGATCGTGTTTAGTAATTAAACGATCTTGCCTGAAATTCAAGTCGTTTTTGTCTTTTACAAATAAACCCATATCTGTTCCAATACAAACCGTGTTCTTGATTTTAGTAAGGCAAAGCGGGTCAAAATTGACTGCAGTATTAATTTTTTGTGTTGTATTATTTTTCAATGAATATTGAAAACAACCTTTATTTTGAACTCCATAATAAAGGTATTCATTATCTAACATCAAGGTGCTAATGTTGGTATTTTGCAATAGTTTAGTTGATCCTTCTAAAGGAATATTATTAAATTTTTTTTGCGAAAGATTGGTATAGCAAAGCCCTTGGCGATTTCCGATCCATAAGGTATTTGTTTTATCTAAAAAAAGAGATAAAACGGTGTTGCTTAACAAGCTTCTCTTTTCAAATAAACTTGAAGTATAATTTTTTTCAATTTTATAATTAGAAACATTTATTTTAAAAAGTCCTGAATTTAATGTTCCAACCCAAATAGTACCATCATTAGATTTACAAATTGAACTAATCACCTTTTCTGAAAATCCGTCAATTGGATCTACAACAATAGTGTTCCGCTGATGTTTTATGACACATAAATTGGGATAACCACCAACCACTATATTATGGTTTTTATCTTCAATCAGTTCGGAAAATTGATCATTTTTTATTTCTTTTATTTGAGTGCAAATATTATTTTTCCAAATCCATATACCCTTGTTTGTTGCAAAATAAAAAGAGGTATCAGCCGCTATTAAAATCTTGTTAACACTTAAACCAGTTAAAGGAAGTTGCACAATTTCTGATCTTGGTTTTTCTTCATCATCAATTATCTTTAATAATCCCTGCCCTGTAGCGATATGTATATCGCCATTTGCATTTTCAGAAATATCATTTATTAGGTTAAATCCAGGAGGGGTATTGACCCTTGTGAATTTTTCTGTTATTAATGAATAGTAATTCAGCCCGTTGCCATCAGTACCAATCCATATTCTTTTTTTCGAGTCTTCAAACAAACAAATTATTCGGTTGCTTGATAGGCTTTCAATGTCTCCCGTTTTATGTAAAAAATTTAACACTTTAAAACCGTCATACCTGTTTAAACCATCGTAGGTTCCCACCCAAATAAATCCATGGCTATCTTGTATTATAGAACTTACATCATGCTGTGTAAGTCCATCATTGACCGTTAGTGTATTAAATTGAAACTCTTGTGCGTGTAAATGAGTATTAAAAGTGAATGTATGTATGCAAAAAAATAGCCATACTATCAGAATGCGTTGGTTTCCCTTTAATGTTTTCATTTTAAGATTTTTACTTAATTGGTGTATTTATAAAAAAGGATAGGGGTTTCGCAATCGTATAGGAAAAGATGAAAGACTGTTGTTAAACAAAACTAAAAAAAATATTCGAAAAATTGCTCAAAGAACCAACAGTTGTTACATCATATACTCAAAATGTTACATATAAATACAAAGTTGGACTAGAAACGCCGAATACGTTAAATAGTTTTAAATTTAGCATTTATTACGAATAACATTTATTATATAGGCAATAATTTTGAAAAATTCAATTTGTTACATATTATTTCAAGAATGTTACATTGCTATTAATGACTTCACGGTAAACAATATAAATTTGCTGATGATATTAGATGAACAATGAAAACAATTTTTCATACTAATTATTATTAACTTTTAACTAAAACTAAAATCATGAATTTATGAAAAAATTATTTACGTACAATCGGTTAAGGTATTTGTTTTTTGTATTATTAGGATTATCTGTATGTACTTCATGTGATAATGAGGAAACAAATAATCAGGGAGGGAAAAAAGAACTATTGGCAACTGTTTCTTCCAGTACAACAGTGGCAAATGGAGGTTCTGTCAAATTTATTGATCTATCTCTTGGAGTTAAGAGCAGAAAATGGACTTTCCCAAATGGAAACCCAGCAACTTCAGACAAACCTGAAATAGAAGTTGTTTTCTCACAACCAGGAGATATAATGGCTATTTTGGAGATAGAATATTTTGATGGGACTAAAGAAACTAAACAATATCCTATTAAAGTATTTCCTGTGCTTATTGCAGATTTTAATCCCTCAGCCACTAAAATAAAAGTAGGTGAAACGGTAACATTTACTGACAAATCAATAGGATCGCCAACTAGTTGGAGTTGGACATTTGAAGATGGAACTCCTGCTACATCTACAGCACAAAGCCCTACCATTCAATTTAATGTAAATAAACCTGTAAAAGTTAAGCTTATAGTAACTAGAGCTGCAGATGGAAGCACTGCAGAGGTAGAAAAAGTAATCCAAGTTGGTCCTCCTGAACTATGTTTGAATGGTAATTTTGAAACAGGTACTGTTGTGGATTGGCAAACATGGAATGGCTCCGGATTTCCTTATACCGCAGTGGCTGGTGGGGCAAATGGAACGAATTATACTTCATTAATCAACTTTCTTGGTGTTTGGGGTTGGGGACAAATTATAAGTCGTGATTTTCCAAAAAACAAGATAGCACTACAAAATGGAAAGGATTATACCCTTAGCATGTATGTTAAAGCTGATGCACCTATAAGATTAGACACGTTTAGAGGTGTCAATCATTTACCTACATGGAGTGCGGCCTTTCCAGCGGGTGGTACTGAAGAAGGTTATTCAGAGTATTATCCCATTTCAGGAACCTCACTTCCATATAATATTACCACTAGTTGGACAAAAGTTTCTATTGTAATCCGTATTCCTAATGATGGAAAATCTAGAACCAACTTTTTCCCAGATATTATTTTAGGTGGTGCTGTTAATAGCAAAGTTTACATAGATGAAATATCTGTGAAAATTGTCGAATAGAAAACCAGAAAAAATTCAAAAAAAATTATTATGAAAATCAAAAAAATTCAAAACATATTGTTTGTATTCTCAATACTATTTACAAGTATCGTTTATTCGCAAACAAAAATAACAGGAAATATTACAGATGAAAAAGGTTTGCCGTTGCCTGGTGTAAATATCTCGCTAAAGGGGTCTCAAAAAGGAACAACTTCTAATTTTGATGGCAATTATTCTATAGAATTCATGTCTAAAGGAACTCTTGAGTTTTCTTACATTGGCTATTTGACTAATGCTGTTAATTTAGTTGGGCAAACTACAATTAATGTAAAAATGGTGCCTTCTTCAGAAACTATGGATGAAGTTGTTGTTGTTGGTTATGGTTCACAAAAACGTAAAGATGTTACGGGATCTGTTAGCTCCATAAACACCGATGTTTTAAAGGGGCGACCTATTATAAATATCGAGCAGGCTTTGCAAGGACACGCAACTGGTCTATCAATTAGTTCAACAGGTGGACAACCTGGAGCTGCTACAAAAATGAACATTAGAGGTATTAGTTCGGTTAGTGGTAGTTCACAACCATTGATTGTTATTGATGGTTTTCCAATTAGCGACGTATCAACTTCGGGTGGAGGAAATTTAGAAGGAACTAGTGCTCAAATGAGTTCGTTTTCCTATATCAATCCAGATGATATTGCTTCAATCGAAGTGTTAAAAGATGCCTCTGCGACTGCAATTTATGGTAATCGTGGTGCAAATGGTGTGATTATGATTACAACTAAAAAGGGCAAGAAAATGGGAGAAGCTGGAATAACATACAGTACTTACGTTGGAGGACAAGAGATGTCGAAAAGGATGGATGTCATGAATTTTAATGACTATACAAAATATGAACAAGCAACTAATCCGGGCAATAGGCTCTTTACAGCTCCAAATGGAACACCTTATAGTTTTTCAAACGGAGATGCTATGAATGTCGATTGGCAAGATGTAATATATAGGAGTGGTTTAACTCAAAATCACTCTTTATCCTTACAAGGAAAGGCAGAAAAAACAAATTATGCAGTTTCTGCTTCATATACTAAAGACGAGTCTGTTTTAATAGAAACCAATTTTGAAAAACTGACCGCTCGTCTTTCAGTAGATCATCAATTTAATGACAAACTCTCAGTTGGAGGAAGTCTTACTTACAGTAATATTCTAAACAGGGGTGTTCCTACCGATGGTAGAGAAGGAACTGCTGCGGGTATTATTATAGGTGCTTTATTCCAAGGTCCTTTCAAAATGAATAACGATACACAAGCATATTTTAGAAGAGCCGGAGTACCACAGCAAGAAATTGATAATTTCATAGCAGGAACTTTAAGTTATCCTGATAATATTGCCGAAAATACAGATCTTGACAAGAGAATTAACAGAACTGTTACTAATCTTTATGCAGATTTCAAATTCACTGATTGGTTGTCATTTAAAACTACTCTTGGATATGATATTTACAATCTTAAAGATCAGCAATTTTATTCCGCAAAAACTCCTTGGGGTAGTCTAAACAAAGGTGTTGCAGTTGCAGCTAATATTAATGCAATAAATGTTTTAAGCGAAAATTATTTTACTTTATCAAAAACATTTAATAAGCATAATGTTAATTTTATGACAGGCTTTTCTTATCAGAAAAATGAAAATGAATATATTAGAACAGAGGGAAGAAATTTTAAAAACGAGATTTTAGGTTATAATTCCATTCAGGGAGCGGGAGAGTTTTTAGCCCAATCCTCTGCTGATGAGTTAGTGATGGAGTCCTATTTAGCTAGAGCAAATTATTCTTATGATAGTCGTTTTCTTGCAACCGCATCCTTTCGTAGGGATGGTACATCAAGGTTTATAAATAATAAATGGGGTAACTTCTACTCAGGAGCTTTGGCTTGGAACGTTCATAATGAAGCTTTTCTAGAAAATTCAAAACTCATATCAAATTTAAAATTAAGAACAAGCATCGGACAAGTTGGTAACGCCAGTGTTCCTGTTCAAGGGGCTTTACTTGATCAGCAATATTCAAATTATACTTTTAATGGTAGTGTTACTAATGGTATTAGTCCTCAAAATTTAGAAAACAAAGATCTTACTTGGGAAACTACAACACAAACTAATGCAGGTATTGATTTAGGTTTATTTGACAACTCACTTAATATTACGGCTGATTATTATATTAAAAACACTAAAGATCTTCTATTGCTAACGCCTGTATCTATTGCTACTGGATTTTCTTCAGGCTGGTTTAATGTTGGGGAGATTAAAAATACTGGTTTTGAGTTCTCTATTGGTTATGATTTAAATACTAAAGGAGGTTTTGGTTGGAACACAAAATTCAATTTTAGCACGCAAAATAATGAGATCAAGGCTTTGGGTAAAGATGGCGAACCAATTTATATTGATGTAAATTTTGATGCAATTTCCACAGACGAAGTTATTCTGCAGATAGGAGGTTCAATAAATGATATTTTTGGTTATAAAACTGATGGCATATACTTACCAAGCGATTTTAATCCTGATGGAACTCCAAAAACTGGTGTGGCTACGGCAGGAGCAGGTGAGCAACCAGGCGATATTAAGTACAAAGATTTAAATAATGATGGCTCGATTAATGGTTTTGACCGAGCTGTAATTGGAAACACATTGCCAGATGTTTTTGGCTCTTGGAACAACACTTTTTCTTACAAGGGATTTGATTTAGATGTAGTACTTCAATATTCTTATGGGAATGACATATTTAATGCAACCAATACTCGAATTTCATCATTTCCTGGCGGAGGTGCTAATCAAACATCAAACTGGCTAGACAGATGGACTCCAACTAATCCTAATAGCACACAATATGCTAGAGTGCCTTCGTTAAGACCAGCAGATTATCTAGTCGAAGATGGCTCATTTATCCGATTACAAACAGTGAGAATAGGTTATAATTTACCTTCTAGTCTATTATCCGCTCTTAAAATAAAAAGCGCAAAAATTTATGTAGCAGGAAACAATTTGGCTGTATTTACAAAATATACTGGTTATGATCCAGAAGTTACATCAAACCAAGTTGATTATAGATATCCATTTGTTCAAGGATTTGATTATGGCGGTTTCCCAAGAGCAACAACGTATTTGATGGGTTTAAACATTCAATTCTAACAATTAAATTATATAAATATGAAAAATTTAGTATTCATTATACTTTCAATTATTTTATAGGTATAGGCGTTTAGGTCGCACTTGATTTTGTTGATATTTTACCATAATTAACCGTCTTTCTGATTAGCACATCGAATAT
>JFJP01020594.1_pt1 | contig 11051 bp, 8 predicted proteins | sample 431651 | NCBI WGS metagenome assembly JFJP01 (sample SAMN02602958, study PRJNA72255) | Microbial mat metagenome, whole genome shotgun sequencing project. | biome: fresh water; feature: sink hole; material: water; isolation source: purple microbial (photo- and chemosynthetic) mats found in...
GGTCTCAGATGCAGCGTGCAACCAGCCCCTGCTCTTCGGGCAGACCGAACATCAGGTTCAGGTTCTGCACCGCCTGGCCACTGGCCCCCTTGACCAGGTTGTCGATCGCGCTGGCGATGATCAGGGTGCGGCCGTCGGCGGCAGCCGAGATGTCGCAGAAGTTGGTGCCGGTGACCTGGGTCACTTCGACCTCCTTCGGGGTCGGACGCACGCGCACGAAGCGCCGGCCGGCATAGGCCGAGCGCCACGCCGCCACCACGGCCTCGGCGGTGGCTCCGGGCGCCAGGGTGCAGGTGATGGTGGTGTGGATGCCGCGCGTGATCGGCGCGAGGTGCGGCACGAAGGTGCAGTGCGCCTCGCCGCCCGCCGCCAGGGCCAGCTCCTGGTCGACCTCGCCGGTGTGCTGGTGGCCGACCGGCTTGTAGCTGTGCAGATTCTCGTTCACCGCGTAGAACAGGTTGTTGTTCGCCTCGACGAAGCGCTTGCCTGCGCCAGAAAGCCCGCTGTAGCCGATCGCGCAGATCGGCGCCGTGCGCTCGATCAGGCGGTCGCGCAGCAGCGGCAGCAGCGGCAGCAGCATCGAGGTGGCGTAGCAGCCGGGGTTGCCGACCACGCGCGCGCTGCGGATCGCCTCGGCGCGCCACTCGGACAGGCCATAGACCGCCTCGGGCAGCAGCTCGGGGCAGGCGTGCTCCTCTTTGTACCACTTCTGGTAGGCGGCCGGCGAGCGCAGGCGGAATTCGGCGCCGATGTCGACCAGGCGCAGGCCCTTGGCGAGCAGCGCCGGCACGACCTTCGTCACCTCGGGGCTCTTCTTGGCCAGGACCACGGCCTGCGCGCCGCTGCGTACGATCGCCTCGGGTGTGTCCTCACTCAGCACCAGGTCGGTCTCGCCCGCGAAGGCCGGCACCGCCTCGGCCAGCGGCTTGCCACCCAGGCGGTCACTGCCGGCATGGACAATGCGGAAGCCCGGATGGCCGAGCAGGATGCGGATAGCGCCTTCGCCGGCATAGCCGGTGGCGCCGAGGACGGCGACGGGGATGGGGGTGGCCATGGGCGGCTACAATGCGTCCGCCAGGGCGCGTGCAAATGCCCCCAGGCCGGGGTCGCGCGCGCCCATGATCAGCACGGTGTCGCCGGGACGGGTGCGTTCGGCGACCCACAGCAGGGCCTCGCGCCGGTCGGCCACCGCGTCCACCCCGGCATCGCGCGCCAGGTCCTGGCTGGTGATGTCCTGGGTGACGCTGCCGCCGGCGAAGTAGATCGGCAGGTAGAGCCAGGCGTCGGATGGACGCAGCAGACCGGGCAGCAGTTCCTTGAGCTCGGGGCGCAACTGGCGCGCCGGGCCGAAGCCGTGCGGCTGGAACAGGCACACGACGCGGTCAGAGCCAGCCTGCGCCGCGGCAACCGCGGCGGCGATCTTGGCGCCGTTGTGCGCGTAGTCATCGACCACGCGCAGGCCTTCGTCGGTGCGCGCCACCACTTCGAAGCGGCGTGATACGCCGGGGAAGGTGGCGAGAGCGGCAGCCGCCGCGACCGGATCCAGGCCGCAGGCCTGCGCCGCCGCGATCGCCGCCACCGCGTTCTCGAGGTTGTGCACCCCCGGTTGCTGCAGTTCGAGATCGATGGTGCGATCATGGATCAGCACCACGCCACGCGCACGGTGCGGCCCGGCAGCGATGACCTCGCCGGCGATCGTGGCCGGGCCGGACAGGCCATAGAGGGTGCGGGGCAGACCGTCGGTCACGGCCAGCGCCTCGGGGCAGGCGGCGTTGACCAGCAGGATGCGGCTCTGCCGGGCGAAGACCGCGAACTGCCCGCGCACCTCCTCCACCTCGCCGTGGTCGCGGGTGATGTTGTGGATCACACCGACGCCAGGGTGGTAGCCGACCAGGGTGCCATCGCTTTCGCAGGCCTCGGCCACCACCGGCCCGCCCTGGGGTCCGGCCGCGAAGCAGCCGGCGGTGCCCTCGCCGGCCAGCGCGGCGCCGCCCAGCACCGTCGCCGGAACCTCAAGACGGCGCAGGATCCACGCCAGCATGCCGACCACGGTGCTCTTGCCCGAGGTGCCGGCGACAGCGATGCCCGGACCGCCGGCATCGACCACCTCGGCGAGCAGCGCCGGGCGCGGCGTGCAGGTGATGCCCAGGCTGCGCGCGGTCCGCGCCTCGGGCGTGTCCGGCTCGACCGCAGCCGAGTAGATGAAGCGGGAGACCGTCGGGGTGATCGCCGTCCCGTCCTGCGGCAGCAGGTTGATGCCGGCGGCGCGCAACCGTCCACCGATCTCGGCATTCTCACCGCGATCAAGGCTGCGGTCTGAACCCTGCACCGCATGCCCCCAGGCCGCCATCAGCTGGGCGAGGGGATTCATGCCTTGGCCGGCGACGCCGGAGAAGTGGAGCAGGCTCATGGGCGCGGCATGCTGGCGGCACCCGGAAGCAGGCAACCAGATGGTTCGGCGTTCGGCGTTCGACGTTCGGCGTTCGACGTTCGGCGTTCGGCGATGACGGCAGCGTGATCACACGAACCGTTGTTCAGCCTCTGCGGAACACCGAACGCCGAACACCGAACGCCGAACCCTAAGAGGCAATGATCACGGCAGCCCCGACAGCATCCCGCGCGCCTGGCCGACATAGCTGTCGATGCCAAAGCGCGTGACGACCTGTTCGAGCCGTTCCTTGGCCAGCTTCAGCGCCTGGGCGCGCTGGCTTTCGGTGGCACCTGGACTGCGCCAGTCGGCCAGCTTGGTGTCGGCATAGGACTTGGCGCTGCGCCAGGCCTTCTCCGCCGACTCCTCGACCTGGGTCCGCAGCCCGGCGAAATCACCCTCGGGATACTGCTTGGCCAACTCCGCGAGACGCTCCTGGGCGGCAGCGAAGCGCTCCTGCTGGATCAGCCCATCGATCTCGCTGGAGGCCAGGCGCACCGGTCCGGTGGAACGGGCCTGCTGGCGACGCTCGCGCTCGGCGGCGATGGCGGCCAGGCGCAGCCGGGCCTCACCGGCCAGCCGGGAGAAGGTCTCGGCATGGGTGGTGGAGGGGCCGCTCTTGGGATCGACCGGGTTGGCGATGAAGGCGAGGACGTCCTTCTCCAGCGCCTCGAGATCGTTGGCCGGGTCGTTGAGCGTGGCGAGCCGGGTCTTGAGGCTGGCGAGGTTGGCGTCAGCGGCGTTCTCCGCCTCGACCGCGGTGATGCGCTCGGCCAGGGCCTCGATCTCGGTGCGCATGCCATGGGCGCGGATTGCCAGTTCGCGCACCACCGGCGGCTGCTCGGGCGGGATGGCGATGGCGCCGCCGAGCTGGGGCGTCGCGGTCAGGGCCTTCAGGGCCGCATCGAAGGCGCGCCGCGCCTCGGCACCTTTGCGGTTAGCCAGCGCGGTGCTGACCAGGTCGCCTTGACGGCGGGCTTCGGCGATGGCCTCGCCGCCGACGCGGCGGTCTTCGGAACCTCGCGTGGCGAGAAGGATGATCGCGGTGACCACGATCGCGACCCCCAGGATGCCGACCCCGGTCCACAGCAGCGCCTTCTGCATCGCGCTGCGATCGACCGGGGTGCGACGGCTGGAGGCGGCCGGCGAGCCACCCGAGACGGCGGTGGCCCGGCGGCTGCTCTTCTTGGCGGCCGAGCGGTCGCTGGCCGCGCTCGCCCGGCCCGACACCGCTGCGCTACGCGTGCTGGTCTTCGCCCCGGTCCGTACCGAGGTGGCCGCCTTTTTGCGCGACGACACCGCGGGCGCGGCGGCTGGGGCTTCGCCAGGCTCGAACGCATCCTCGGGCAGCACCACCTCGGCGGCACCGGGATCGGGCACCGCAGGGGCCGGCTCGACCGGCGGTGCCGGCTGATCATGCGCGGTATCATTCTCGTCGTAGGCATCGCCATCACGCTGCAGGGCCGAGCCCGTCCGCTGGCGCATCGGGGTGCCGATCTGGGTCTGCGGTTCGCTGGTACGCTTGGGCATGGGTCGCATGGTGCCGACCCAAACCCAAGCTCAAACCCCCGGGACGGGGGTCGGCCAGCGGTGTATTACAGCCCAGAGCCGCCGGAAGCTGGTGGGTCATCCACCCGGCGGCGGACCTGGGCCCAGGCTCAGGCCGAGACCGCCCCCTTGACCGCATAATACTCGCCGGCCGGCCCGTTCAGCCGGTCGGCAAAGAAGGCGGCGCGCAGCGGAACGAAAGCGCGGGCCGCGACCAGCAGATCGGTGCCCCGGCTGCGATTCTCCAGGGCCAGGGCCGCCGCCTCGGTCGCCTCCAGCGCAACGCCAAGCATCAGTCCACCCCCTTCGCCGCCGCCAAGCGCAGCCAGTGCGGCGCGCACCGCCCGCTCCTGCGGCGCGTCGCCGGCATAGCGCGCGGGAAAGGCGATGACCACCGACTGCCCGCTGATCCCCTCCGGCATGCCGCCCTGGGCGCGGACCGCCTCCAGCAGTTGGGCCAGGCGCGGCGTGGTACCATCGGCGACCAGGCAGGCGAGCCGCGCCCCGACCACCGCCTCGCCACCCCGCTTTCCACCAAGCGTACCGGCGACGAAGGCGTCGAAGGCGACGCGCACCTCGGCGGCCCGGCGCAGGTCGTCGCGCATGCTCGCATAGGCGGTGGCGAGGACGCCGAACTCGTCCCGGCTGCGCACCGCCACCATGACGCTGTAGTCGCCCTGGGCGACCGCCGTCATGCCACGGGTCAATTCAGCAACGGGCCGGCGCAGACGCAGGCCGACCAGGGCGCCAGCGGCAAGAAAGGCGATCAAGCTGGAGCCAAGCAGGATGCCGCTGTGCCAGAGGAAGTCGCGGCGCAGCGCGTTGACGTGGCCGGCAGGCAGGTCGATGCCGACCAGGCCGGTGGAAACGCCGGCCCGGGTCCTGATCGGGGCATAGCCGGACAGCCATGCACCCCACTGGTCGGTGGTCGGCTCGATATCGGCGGCTGACCGGTCGAAGCCGGCGAGCAGCTCCGGGGCGTCCTCGACCGCGTAGGGCTGTCCCGGGCCGGCTGGCGCCTCGTCCGGACCGATCACCCCGTCGCCATCGCGATCGACGGCATCGCTGGCATCGCAGATGAACTGGACCATGCCGGTGGCCGCGGTGTCCGCTCGCTTGGCCATGGTATAGACGAAGCGGACTTCGGGATTGGCCTGCCGCCAACGGTCAAGCGCCTGGCGCAGTTCCGCCAGGTCCTCGGGATGCCCCTCCGGGGCCTGGGCGAGCCGGAGATGCGCCTCGGGGTCGATGAGCAGCGCTGCGCCTGCCGCCAGCGAACGCAGCTCCGAGCGCAGGCGCGCGACCTGATCCTCGACCGCCCGCTGCGAAATGGCGAGACCCGCCGCGACGGTCGCCAGCGAACCGATCAGCCAGATCGCCAGGGTCATGCGGATCCACATCGGCAGTCCGCTCCGCACCAGGCGGGCGGCGACGGGGGGTGCCGCCTGCGCCGGCCGCATCGTGGCGGTGATGCGCGAACCGCTGCCCGGGTCGCTGCTCGTCAACCGGCTGGTCTCGCCCGGCCAGACGGGCTGGCACTGCACCTCGGCCGGATGATCGGGCAGCCGGCCGACTAGGTCGGCCAGGGCGGTGGAGGCATCAGCCGAGCGGCGGCCGGGATCGGCAGCCAGCTGCCGCCGGACCCAGGTTGCGACCGGCTCGGGCACCCCATCGAGAAGGGGCGGCTGGTCCATCCGCCCGTTGGGGAAGGGATGCTGGGCCGAACCGAGTTCGCACAACGTCGCCGCCAGGGCCCAGAGGTCGGCCGACGGCGTGGCGGGCATGCCCGACAGACGCTCGGGGGCGAGATAGCGGCGGGTACCGACGACCTCGCCGGGGTCGGTCAGTGCCGCCTCTGCCGCATCCTCGACCAAGCCGAAGTCGAGCAGCTTGTAGACGCCGCCCGGACAGCGCATCAGGTTCGACGGCTTGATATCGCGATGGCACAGCCCGGCCGCGTGCGCCGCGGCCAGGCCGCGCAGCGCCTGCACCGCCAGATCGGCGAGCGGCGCGGCGGCGAGGGGTCCATCCTCGGCTAGGATGGCACGCAGGTCGCGTCCGCGCAGCAGTTCCATCACCAGGCAGGGCGGTTCGAGGTCGGGCCGGAACTCATGCACCGCCACGACGTGCGGATCGGACAGCCGGGCGAGGGCGCGCGCCTCGCGCAGGAAGCGCTCGCGGGCCCGCGCCGATTGCATCCGGTCGGTGCGCAGCAGCTTGATCGCCACCTCGCGGTCGAGATCCGGGTCGTAGGCCAGCAGCACGCGGCCCATGCCACCGATCCCGAGCTCGCCGCGGATCTCATACTTGCCGATGGCACGGGGCAGGTCGCTCACGCTGGCAGGCTACGCCGCGCATCGCGGCTCTGCAACCCTCCTCAGGGCCACAGCCACAGGATGAGCACGCCGGCGACGACCACGCCGCCGAACAGCAGCCCGACCATCCAGCCGAGCCGGCGGTTGCCGAGCACGGCGGCCGCCCCGGCCTTGAACACCGCGTTGGCGAGCAGACCGATGACCACGGCGCGCCAGCCGACCGACACCTCGAGCTGGCTGCGCTCGACCAGGCGGGCGGTGGACAGGGCGATGGCGTCCATGTCGGTGGCGCCGCTCGCCGCCGCCACGCCATAGATCGCATTCGGCCCCAAGGTATCGCGCGCCCAGGCCACGCCGATCAGCACCACGCCGTACATGCCGGCGAAGATCAGGGCGGTGCCGAGCTGGGCCGGGTTGCTGTGCTCGGTGCTGCCGGCATGCGCGTCACGGGCGGTGAACCACAGCACCGCGGCCATCAGCAGCATGAGAGCAGCGAGGGCGACCAGCGGTTGCCAGAAGGCGGCGGCCTGCGCCGGGGCGACCACCACGATGATGCCGATGACGCGGATCGCCGAGATCGCCGAGGCGAGCATGATCGCCATCGCCGCCAGGGCGACACCCTGGCCGCTGGCGGTGCGCCGGGCATAGCTGACCGTGGTCGCGGTCGAGCTGATCAGGCCGCCGAGGATCGCGCCGAGCAGGGTGCCGGCCTTCTCACCAAGGAGCTTGTAGGCGACGTAGCCGCCCAGGCCGATCGAGACGATCAGCACCACCAGCAGCCAGGCCTCACGCGGGTTGAACACCTGATAGGGGCCGAAGGTGCGGTCGGGCAGGATCGGCAGGATGACCAGCGTGATCAGACAGAACTGCATGATCGCCGTGACATCGGCCTGGCCGAGCGAGGCGACGGTGCGATGCAGCCGGTCCTTGAGGTGCAACAGTACGGTGAGACCGCCCGCGACCACCACGCCGATCACCGGATCGCCGAGCACGACCAGGGCGCCGACCGCGTACATGATCAAGGCGGCGAACAGGGTGGTCAGTTGCGGGCCGTCGGCCTGCGGCCCGATGCGCCAGATGCCGGCGATCAGCGCCGCCACCGCCGCGAGCAGCCCGGCCGGCACCAGCCATGGTCCAAGCGACTGGCCGAGCACCGCGCACAGCGCCCCGAACACCGTGATCATCGCAAAGGTGCGCACCCCGGCGAGGGGATGGTTGACACGCTGGCGCTCCAGCCCGACGAGCAGGCCGAGACAGAGCGCGATACCCAGGCGGGCGGCGGCGGTGGATAGGTCCATGCCGCCAGCCTATTTCGATTTCTCCACCGCGAAACCGCCAGGCCTTGGCCTTCCGCCCCGCGCCTCTACCGTGCGCACCGACCTGGGAGAACAGCCATGACCACCCGCACCTACCTCGCCTGCGACCTCGGCGCCGAGAGCGGCCGCGTGATGCGCGGCACGCTGCACGATGGACGGCTGGAGATGGAGGAGATGCACCGCTTCCCCACCGGTGGCATCGCCATCGCCGGCACCCTGCGCTGGGACCTGCCGCGCATCCTCGACGAGCTGCGCACCGGCATCCGCCTGGCCGCCGCCAAGGGGCGCATCGACGGCATCAGCACCGACAGTTGGGGCGTGGACTACGTGCTGACCAGCAGCCAGGAGGCGGTCGTCTCGCTGCCCTACCACTACCGCGACGCGCGCGGCGACAGCGCCTTCCAACGCGTCTTCCTGCTCGCCCCGCGCGAGCTGGTGTACCAGGAGACGGGCATCCAGTTCATGCCCTTCAACACCCTGTTCCAGTTGCAGTGGGATGCCTCACGGCGTGCCGGCATGGTCGCCCAGGCCGACCGTTTCCTGTTCATCGCCGACTGGATGAACTGGGCCTTCTCCGGCGTCGGCGTGGCCGAGGAGACGCTCGCCTCGACCAGCCAGCTGTACAACCCGCACACCCGCCAGTGGTCAGCCGAGCTGATCCGCCGCTGCGCCCTGCCCGAGCGCCTGTTCCCCGCCGTGGTGCCGGCCGGCAGCGTGCTCGGCCCCGCCCTGCCCGAACTCGGTGCCGGCGCGGCCCAGATCATCGCCAGCGCCAGCCATGACACCGGCGCGGCGGTCGCGGCGGTACCGGCCGAAGGCGAAGGCTGGGCCTACCTCTCGTGCGGCACCTGGTCGCTGCTCGGCGTCGAGGCCCCGGCCCCGATCGTCACCCACCAGGCGCTGGTCGAAAGCTACACCAACGAACTCGGCGTCGCCGGCACGGTGCGCTTCCTCAAGAACATCGTCGGCCTGTGGATCGTGCAGGAGTGCCGCCGCACCTGGGAGGCCCAGGGGCAGAAGTGGGACTACGCCGAACTGACCCGGCTGGCCGGTGAGGCCAAGCCCTTCGCCGCGCTGATCGATCCCACCGATCCGCGCTTCGCCGGACCCGGCGACATGCCCGCCAAGATCGCCGCCTTCTGCCGCGAACGCGGCCAGACCCCGCCCGACGGCGTCGGCGCGACGGTGCGCTGCGCGCTGGAATCGCTTGCTCTCGCCTACCGCCGCGCCCTCGACACCCTCGAAGGGCTGACCGGCCAGAAGCTGTCGCGCCTGCACATCGTCGGCGGCGGCAGCAAGAACCGCCTGCTCATGCAGTTCGCCGCCAACGCCACCGGCCGCACCGTCATCACCGGCCCGGTCGAGGCGACCGCGATCGGCAACCTGCTGATCCAGGGCATGGCGCTGGGCCACGTGAAGGACCTCGTCGAACTGCGCACGATCGTCCGTCGCAGCTTCCCCACCGAGGACCTGCACCCGCAGGATCACTCCTCCTGGGAAGCAGCCTACAAGCGCTTCGCAGCGCTGTAACCCGACGCCGGGACGAACTGCACCAGGATGCAGCCGGCCAGGATCAGCCCGCCACCGACCAGCATGCCTGGCGTCGCCAGCTCATTCGCATAGGCGATGCCCAGCGGCGCGGCGAGCAGGGCGGGCAGGAACAGGCTGGAGACGGCGGCGAACACCGCCTCGCTGCAGTAGATCACCCCTGCCTCGGCCGCGCTCACCCGCTTCTGGAAGTGGTTCATCAGGAAGAACGGCAGGATCGTGCTGACCACCACCAGGACGAGCTGCAGCCCGAGGATGCCGGGCGTGCCATACAGCCCTGGTACCGCCGCCAGGCCCGGCCCGCTGAGCATCGCCGCCACGCCGGTCAGCAGGGCGATGCCCGCGAACATCACCCAGGTGACCTGCAGCCCCGAATTCCCGGCATAGCGCGGCGCTTCGAGGGCGAGGATGTGGACCGTGAACAGGCACGAGGCGGCCAGGGCCATCGCCTCGCCGGTACCCAGCCGCAGGTTGCCGGGCGAGACCCCGGCCAACAAGGCGACCCCGGCCAGGACCAGCAGGATGCAACCAACCAGGGCGCGCGGCGGCAGGCGGCGGGCGAGCACGACCGTCACCAACGGCACGATCACCACGTAGAACTGGGTGAGGAAGCCGACCGTGCTTGCCCCGGTATAGTTGAGCGCCCCAAGCTGCAGCACCAGGCCGCTGCCCGCCGCCGCCGCGATGATCCCGCCTTGCTCCCAATCGCGCCGCTGCGGCCAGCGCCGCAGGAGCAGCAGGACGACCGGCGCGAGGACCGCCGCCGCAAGCGCGAAACGCACCGCCAGGTTCTGCGTCGTGATCCAGATCAGGTCGTGGCCCGACACCTCGGCCTGGGCCTGGAGCAGGGCCTTGATCAGCGGGAAGTTCACGCCGAAGAACAGGCACGAGGCGATCAGCGCGAGGATCGCCAAGGGACGGCTGACCGCCGTCATCAGCGGACCGCGATCCGCACCTCGACGCCGCGTTCGCGGATCGCCGCCACAGCGCCGGGATCAGCCCCGTCATCGGTCACCACCAGATGGATGCGCTCCAGCCCGCAGACATGGCACAGAGCCCGTGCGCCCAGCTTGGTACGGTCGGCCAGCACCACCACGCGATCGGCGTGCGCGATCATCTCGCGCTCGACATCCTGGACCAATTCGTCGGTATTGAACACCCCGTCGGGCCCGACCCCGCCGGCCGAGAGGAAGGCCCAGCGCGCATGGTAGGCGGCGATCCCGGCGCGCGCCTGCGGCCCGATCAGCAGGCCGCCGCGCGCCACCAGATAGCCGCCCGCAACCTGCACCTCGACCGGCGAGGCGTACTGCGCCGCGCCGATCGCCGCCGCCAGGCGCAGCGAGTTGGTGATGACCCGCACCGGCACCGCGCCGAGATGGCTGGCGAGATGCAGGGTGCTGGTGCCGCCATCGACGAACACCGCATCGCCGGGTTCAAGCAGCCCGGCCGCCACCTGGGCGATCGCATCCTTCTCCGCCGCCTGCTGGATCGCGCGTGCCGCGAACGGCACCATCGCCAGGGCGTCGCGCCGGGTCCGTCCGACCCCGCCGTGGTGGCGCTCGGCCCGCCCCTGGGCGACCAGTTCGGCAAAATCGCGCCGCACCGTCGCCGGACTGGCATCAAGCAGCGTGCAGGCGTCGGCCACCGAGAGGAAATCGCGCTCGTGCAGGGTCCTGGCGATGTGGTCGAGGCGCTCGGGAGCGAGCATGGTTCCGGTTGTGGCGGGGAACCACGGCGCGCAACGGCAGCCCCCTTCCGGCCCTAGTTGACAGCGCCTCGCCCCGACTACTCTCCCCACCTCGCCCGCGCGAGTGGCGGAACTGGCAGACGCACTAGATTCAGGTTCTAGCGCCCCTTAAAGGCGTGGAGGTTCGAGTCCTCTCTCGCGCACCATAG
>JFJP01030278.1_pt1 | contig 11049 bp, 11 predicted proteins | sample 431651 | NCBI WGS metagenome assembly JFJP01 (sample SAMN02602958, study PRJNA72255) | Microbial mat metagenome, whole genome shotgun sequencing project. | biome: fresh water; feature: sink hole; material: water; isolation source: purple microbial (photo- and chemosynthetic) mats found in...
GGCCGATTGACACCCCTGGCAAAGAGGACTCTGGCGAGTGGCGGCCCCATCTTCTTACCCGTCATTAGCCTATCGCGGCGGTGTCAGATTTCCTGACTAAAAAGAAGGCAGTCGGTGGCTTTTCTGCGTTGGAAACCGTTGACCGCGTGGGTGCCTTAACGCATTGGCAATAGGATGCAATAAGTTATGACTCCATTCAACCAAAAAGCTGACCGTGCTACGCACGGTGCGCTATCCCTCCCCGCCCTAAAGGACGGGGCCTCTCGCGCAAGAAGGGTGAGGGAGAGGCGTTCGGCGTGGAAGGGCGCTCAGGTAATCACCGTCGGTTCGTTGCGTCCGGTGCGTTCCCGGATGCCTGCGAGGTTATTGGCGATGCTGATCAATTCGCCCAGCGCCTGCTGAGTTTCCAAATCATGCTTCGCGGGGTGTTGCGCCTTCAGTCCCAGTACCGGACAGGCGATAGACAATCCGCGAACCGTCCTTGAACCCGATGCGGATGCCTTGTTGCTCACTCACGCTCTCGTCAATGGCATCGACATAGCGGAAGTCATCGGCGTAATCGACCGTGTAGGAACCGAATGACTGACCCGGCAGCGTCTTGGTCGCCTCGCGTAACACATCGACCAGACCGTTGGCGGCGGCGCTATCCACCGCTTCATAGTCATGGCGGGTGTAGTAGTTGCGCCCATAAATCTGCCAGTGTTCGCGCACAATTTCCGCAACCGACTGCCGACGTTCTGCCAGGATATTCATCCAGAACAGCACCGCCCACAGCCCGTCCTTTTCCCGGACATGGTCGGAGCCGGTGCCAAAGCTTTCCTCGCCGCACAGCGTAATCTTGCCCGCATCCAGCAGATTGCCGAAAAACTTCCAGCCGGTCGGCGTTTCGTAGCAGGGCATACCGAGTTTGGCCGCGACCCGATCCGCCGCCTGACTGGTGGGCATGGAACGGGCCACCCCGGCCAGATGCGCGCGGTAGCCGGGAGCCAGTTTGGCGTTGGCCAGGATCACCGCCAAACTGTCGCTGGGCGTGACGAAGAAATGCCGACCCAGCACCATGTTGCGGTCGCCATCGCCATCCGACGCGGCACCAAAGTCTGGCGCGTCCGATCCAAACAAGTAATCCGCCAACTCTTTCGCATACACCAGATTGGGATCGGGATGGCCATGGCCGAAATCCTCCAGCGGGATGCCATTCACCACCGTTCCCTGGGGGGCGCCCAACCGGTTTTCGATGATTTCACGGGCGTAGGGACCCGTGACCGCGTGCATGGCGTCAAAGCGCATCCGGGCGCCGGACTGGAACCAGGCGCGGATCTGGTCGAAATCAAATAACTGCTCCATCAGATCGGCGTAATCGCTCACTGCATCAACGATATCCACCTGCATGTCACCCACCAGGGTCGAGCCGAGTTGGTCCAGATCAATATCCGGGGTATCCAGGATATGGTAGCGGCGAATATGCAGGGTGGCGGCGTAGATCGCCTCGGTCACTTTTTCCGGGGCCGGTCCGCCATTGGGCGTGTTGAACTTGATGCCAAAGTCTTCATCCGGTCCGCCCGGATTGTGGCTGGCCGACAGAATGATGCCGCCCCGCGCCTGGTGCCTGCGGATCAAATGGGATGCCGCCGGTGTCGAGAGGATGCCGCCCTGGCCCAATACGACCCGGGTGCACCCATTGGCGGCGGCGATGCGCAGGATGATCTGGATAGCCTGCCGGTTGTAGTAGCGACCATCGCCGCCGACCACCAGCGGCGCTTCCGGCATCTCGCGCTGAGTGTCAAAAATGCACTGAACGAAGTTTTCCAGATAATGGGGCTGTTCGAAGACCTTGACCTTTTTGCGTAGCCCCGAAGTGCCGGGCTTCTGATCCTTGAACGGTTGGGTGCCGATGTTTTCGACCGTCATGATGCGAGGTTCTCCTTGGGTTTTAGCGGAATCTATTGAGGGTATTATGCGCCGGTTACGGGTTGCCGGGTAGAACCGGAACGGGAATTCAGTCATCACCGCCAGCACGGCCCACAATCCAGATTTCAAGGTCGGCTACGCCACCCGCACGCAGCACCCGGGCGCATTCACCGACCGTGCTGGAAGTGGTCATCACGTCATCGAGGAGGGCGATTCGCGCCCCAGACAGGGATTCCCCAAGGGCGAAGGCGCCCAGCGGATTGGTCTGGCGGGCGCGGGCATCCAGTCGAGTTTGCGGCGGGGTGTAGCGCACCCGGCACAGGCCGTCCGTGAGCAGCGGAATCTGAAAACGGCGCGCAGCGGGTCGAGCCAGTTCCAGGGCTTGATTGAAACCACGTTCGCGCAAACGCCGGGGATGGAGAGGAACGGGAATAATGCCATCTGGCCAGGAACCGCCACGTTCGGCCAGAGCGTCCGCAAACAAATCGCCCAACAAGCGGGCATGGCTCAACCGGCCATTGAATTTCAACCGGCGAATCAGGAAATCCAGCGGCGGTCGATAGCGAAAAGGCGCGAAGGTGCGGTCATAAAGAGGAGGCTGGGTTCGGCACGGCTCACAAAGGTCGGATGAGCCGAAGGACATCGGCAGAGCGCAGCACGAGCAGGGCGAGACGTTGCGCGGCAGGTCGGCAGCGCACCCGGCGCACAGGTCGCGTCCATCCCCGCCTGTAGCCCCGCACAATAAGCAGGTGGGAGGCAGTAGAATATCGTGGAATCGCTGTAGCCACGCGGCCATCATCAAGTGCGCTTCATCATTGACAAGGCCAGAGCGGTTTCCGAAGATAACCGATTAGCGTGGATACTGGGTTTCTTTCCATAATTTAAGGTATAAAAATCATGCAGATGCACATCCTTGAATCGCTTGAAGCAAGTGAAGACACCGTCATTGGCAAGATGGCGCGCGGCTCCTCCGCCAAACGGGCTTCGACCCTGATGAATTATGGCAATGTGATTGCGATCCTGATTCCCTTTCCGCTGCTGATCTTCTGGTTTGGCGCATCGATGCTGGTCTATGCCATGAACCGCCACCACCCCAATCCTAAAGTCGGGCACTATACTCAACAGGCGGCTTACCGTTTCTACGGAATTACCGGCTTTTTTATCGTGGCTGCGACCTTCATCCCGGGCGGCGGCTGGATCTGGCATTTTTTGGCCTGGATCCTGGCGGCGCTGATCCTGATTCCCTGGTCAATTATTGATCTGCGGCGCATTCACCGGGATGAATGGATGGATATCCCACTGGATGACCAGGGTCATCCCTTAACCCGTTGATAGAGCCTGATGAACACCTACGATCCACGGCGAGCCAACATCGGCGACCGGCCTGGTTTGAACGCTGAGTCGGATTTACCGGCGTTCTATCGCCAGATGCCTACCCCTGATCGGGAAAGTCCCGCTTTCGCCGAGGCGTTGCTGGCCGGGAATCAATGCACCGCACGCAACATTGTGAATGGTCGGCTGGATGCTGGCGTTGACCTGATCGAAGTGGACGTCGCTGTGATGCAACCGGCGCTGTATGAAGTGGGCCAGCGTTGGCAACATAACCGGATTTCGGTCGCGCAGGAACATCTGGCGACGGCAATTTGCCAGACGGTGCTGGCAGGCGCGCTGCTGCGGGTCGAACCTGCGCCATTTTGTGGCCAGCGGGGGCTGTTCGCCTGTGTGGAAGGCAATTTTCATGCGCTGGGGCTGCGTATGGTGGCTGACGCCTTTGAACTGGCCGGTTGGGAGAGCGCTTATCTGGGCGCTGATGTGCCGAATACGGCGTTGCTTGAGCAGATCGCGTCCACCCGTCCGGATGTCGTAGGGCTATCAGTTTCCCTGCCGCAGCAGGTGCTAAAGGTACGGGAACTCATTCGTATGTGCCGGATTGAACTGGGCGCACAGTGTCCCCCCATCATGGTGGGCGGACTGGCGATGAACAGCGTCGATGATCTCTGGCGGCGTGTCGAAGCTGATGTCTGGTATCCCGACGCGCGGTCTGCCCAGCGTGAGGTGTTATGAACCAGTTGGTCCGTTCTCTCGAAGACTTGGGATTGCCGCCGTTCCTGCAGGAATTGAGCAGCGTCGTCATTGCGTTGCTTGATGAGAACGGTCATGTCCTGGCCGCGAATCGAGGGTTTCTGCGCATGTCCCCGCCGCCGGAAGTTGGCGGCGAACCCTGGGATGTGCGTTCGCTGTTCGTCAATCCCCGCCTGGAGGATGTACAGGCGCTGGTGCCGTACCATGGCGGTGCACTGCTGTTGTATCGGGGGATTTTGAATGTCGCCCACGACGACCAACCCTGCCGCTCCTTGCAGGGGCATATCTATCGGTGGCAGCAGGGGCGGTTGCTGGTGGCGGCGGAATATGATGTCGAAGGTTTGGAAATGCTCGGCGCGACCGTGATGCAACTTAATGAAGAGCTGGCCGAGACCCAGCGGCAGTTGTTGCGCGCCAATCGGGAATTGAAGCGTAACGAAGTAACCATTCGTGAGTTGATGCATACCGACACGCTCACCGGGGTCGGCAATCGGCGGCGACTGGACGAGGCGCTGGCGGCTGAAGTCGAGCGGGGACGGCGGTATGGCGATGCCTTTTGCCTGTTGATCACGGATCTGGATCATTTCAAGGAAGTGAATGACCGCTACGGCCACACCGTCGGCGACGACGTGCTGAAACAGTTTGCGGCGCTCCTGCGCGAGCATTGTCGGCAGAGCGATCTGGTGACCCGCTTTGGCGGCGAGGAGTTTGTGTTGCTGCTGCCGGATACGGATTTGACCAGCGCGGTCGCCTGTGCGGAGCGGATTCGTCACCATCTGGAATCCCAACCCCTGACGCCGCAAGTCAACCGGATTACCGCGAGCTTCGGCGTGGCGATGCTGACTACCGATGAGGAAGGCGGCGATTTGTTGCGACGGGCGGATCAGGCGCTGTACCGCTCTAAAAAGGAAGGCCGCAACCGCGTCACCCAATCCATTGCGCCGGGACAAAACGCCGCCCCAGATACCGGGTGCTGCTAAATGCCGCTTTATACCTCTACCGTTGGCGAAGGACCGGATGTGGTGCTGGTACATGGCTGGGGGATGCACTCCGGCGTCTGGGAAGATGTCGTGGAGGGTCTGGGCGATCATTACCGGGTGACGGTGCTGGATTTACCCGGCCATGGCCATAGCGATCCGCTGCCCGTTGTGCAGGTCCCCCCCTTTGAAAAAGGGGGGTCAGGGGGGATTTCGCACTGGGCAACGGCGGTATTGGCCGCGACGCCGGCTCCAGCCACCTGGATCGGTTGGTCACTGGGCGGACTAGTCGCGCAGCAGGTGGCCTTGATCGCGCCGGAACGGGTCAGCCGACTGGTGCTGGTCAACAGTACGCCCTGCTTTGTCCAGCGCCCTGACTGGCCGTATGGCCAGGCGTTTGCGGTGTTGCGCCGCTTCGCTGAAGAGTTGCGTCAGGACTATCGGGCGGTACTCAAGCGATTTATTGCCCTGGAAGTGCATGGCAGTGAACACGCCAGCGCCCAGTTAAAGCAGTTGAAAGCGATGCTGTTTCAACATGGCGAACCGGCAGTAGCCGCGCTGGAGGAGGGACTGGCGATTCTGGAAACCACGGATCTGCGGACTCAGTGGCCACGGATTCAATGTCCGGTACTGTTGTTGATGGGGCAGCGCGATCAACTGGTTCCTGTTGGGGCAGGCGAAGCGATGTTGCCGCAGTTGCCAGACGCTCGGCTGCATGTCTTTCCCAAGGCCGGCCACGCGCCGTTCTTCTCGCACTTGCCGGAATTTCTGGCGGAACTTAGAGCCTTTCTCCATGAATGACGGCAGGGAAGATTTACCATTCCAACCCGACCCATACTGGCTGCGTCAGGTGTTCGAGTGGGCGGCGGGGCATGATGACGACGCGGCGTTTCTGCTGCGTGAAGTCGGTCATCGGCTGCTGGAACGGCTGGACTGCATGAACTTCCAGCCGGAGATGATTCTTGATGTCGGCTGTGGAACCGGCCTCATCACTACCCAGTTGATGAAGAAATATCGCAAGGCGCGGGTCTTCGGGCTGGAACGGGCGCTGGCGATGGTCAAAAAAGCCCGCAAACGCGCCCCCTGGTTCCGTACCCTGCATGGACTATGCGCTGAACCGGAGGCGCTACCACTGGCGGATGCCCGCTTCGATCTCATCTTCTCCAATCTGGCTCTGCCCTGGACGGTTGATCTGGATCGGACGCTGGCGGAATTTCGCCGCCTGCTCAAACCGGGTGGTGCACTGCTGTTCAGCACCTTGGGGCCTGATACCCTGACCGAATTACGGCGCAGTTGGACAGCAGCCGACGATGGTTATAATCACGTCAACGTCTTTCTCGATATGCACGACATCGGCGACGCCCTTTTGCGAGCAGGGCTGGCGGAACCGGTGATGGATGTCGAACGGCTGACTCTCACCTACCCGAATATTGAACGCCTGGCGCAGGATCTCCGCCAGATGGGTGCCCGTAATGTGACCCTGGGACGTTCCGCCACGCTAACCGGCAAGGGGCGCTGGCAGGCGGTGCGGGACGCTTACGAGCGCTATCGCCGTGCAGATAGTCTGCTGCCGGTTAGTTGCGAAGTGGTCTATGGCCACGCCTGGGGAGCGTTGCCGAATCAGGCGTGTTCCTCCAGCGAAGGTCCGGCGTTTTTCCCGCTATCGCAACTGCGTCGGCGCGGTTCATAATCACCCAATCCGTAAACAGCGTCTGGCAACGGGCGCACTACCGAGGAGCAAACGATCATGGCAAATGAAGGTTATCACGAGCCGATTAGTGAACTGTCTGATGCGACACGGGATATGCATCGGGCGATTATCTCATTGATGGAGGAATTGGAAGCGATTGACTGGTACAACCAGCGTGTCGACGCCTGTCAGGACCCGGAACTGAAAGCGGTTCTGGCGCATAACCGCGATGAGGAAAAGGAACACGCGGCGATGGTGCTGGAATGGATTCGCCGCAAAGACCCGGTATTCGACCATGAGCTGAAGGATTATCTGTTCACTAATAAACCTATTGCCCACGGCTAGACCACTATCCCCTTGTGTGGGAGGTTCAGAGGCCATGATAAACGACGCTTCAACAATCGATTCTTCGCGATTGAAGCATAAATCACTTCCTCTCATGCGAGACTGTCAGCGACAACTTTGAATCCAACCGGTTTAATCCAACCGGAGGCCCTCATGTCTGCAGTCATGAAAGCAGTCCACTCTGCAGATGATTTGTATGCTGAACTGGAAGCCTTACCGGAAAATCTGACCGGCGAAATTATTAACGGTCAGTTATATACCCAACCGCGCCCGGCTAATCGACATGCTTTAGCCGGTTCAAACCTGGGCGGAGAGCTTTATAGCCCTTATCACCGTGGACGGGGTGGACCGGGTGGGTGGTGGATTCTCGATGAGCCAGAAATTCATTTTATTCGCGACACCGAAGTTCTGGTTCCCGATCTAGCCGGTTGGCGGCGGGAGCGGATGCCACGTTTACCGAAAGATCAGCGGATTCAGGTCGTCCCGGACTGGGTCTGTGAGATTTTATCGCCCTCCACTGCCCGCAAAGACCGAATGACCAAAATGCCGGTTTACGCCCGCTATGGCGTGCCGTATCTATGGCTGGTCGATCCGCTGGCCCGGACACTCGAAGCCTTCGCACTGCGTGAGGGGCGCTGGACGGTGATGGGGCAGTTTCAGGATCAGGCCATCGTCAGCGTCCAGCCGTTTCAGGAGATTGGCCTGGAACTGGACGCGTTGTGGGAACCGACTGAGGATTGATCAGGATGATTCGCATGACAGACCAGAAAATCATCGAGCCATTTGCGGATCATCTTTTCAGGAAATCGCCTTAACGACGGCCTGCCAGGAAGGCGCGCACTACCTGTTCAGCCGCCGCGGCGAGATAATCACCGCCGGACGCCATGGCCTGTTCCAGGCTCACCGGTCCCGGACACAGGCTGAAGACCGCGTTGATGCCCAGGTCATGCAGCGCGTCCAGGCCACTGCCGACCCTGCCGGCGATGGCGATGCAGGGGACGCCGCTGGCGCGAGCACGTTCCGCTACCCCCGCCGGCGCTTTGCCAAATGCGGTCTGAAAGTCGATTTGCCCCTCGGCAGTGAGCACCAGATCAGCGCCGCGCAACTGCTCGTTCAGCCCGACCAGGTCCAGCACCAGATCGACCCCGCGCCGGAGTTCCGCCTTGAGAAAGGCTTTTAAGCCCGCGCCCAGTCCCCCCGCCGCGCCAGCGCCGGGCAGATCCCGCACGTCCAGCCCAAGGTCGCGTTCGATCACGGCGGCCAGATGGGCCAGACCCGCCTCCAGCATTCGCACCTGTTCGGGGGTAGCGCCTTTCTGGGGAGCATAAACCTGGGCGGCACCGCGTTCGCCCAAGAGCGGATTGTCCACGTCGCAGATCGCCTCAATCCGCACCTCTGCTAATCGGGGATCGAGGCCGCTCAGGTCGATGCGCTGGATCTGGGTCAACGCGCCACCGACAGGTTCGACCGGCTGGCCATTCTTGTCCAGAAAGCGCACCCCCAGCGCGGTGGCCATGCCGATCCCGCCGTCATTAGTGGCGCTGCCGCCAATGCCGACGATGAGATGGGAAACCCCCAGGTCCAGGGCCGCTCTGATTAGCTCTCCCGTACCGAGGGTCGTGGTCAGCAGCGGATTAAGGCGATCATTCGTCAGCAGCGCCAGGCCGCTGGCCGTCGCCATTTCAATCGCCGCCAACCGGCGGGTGGGGACATGGCAGAACCGGGCAGATACCGGATCGCCCAGCGGGCCGGTGACGAGTGCGGTTCGTTCCACCCCGTGTAAGGCGCTGACCAGCACCTCGGCCAAACCATCGCCGCCATCAGCGACGGGAACTTGCACGATGTCGCTGTCGGGGCTGGCTCGGGCGACGCCACGCGCCAAGGCTGCTGCTGCTTCGGCGGCGGTCAGACAGCCTTTGAGGGCATTAGGCGCAATGACTATTTTCATGCAACTCGCTATATCCATTGAGACTTTCGCGGCCAGTGGTGATATGCGGCTTCGCCCCGATGCGGACACGTTGTCCGCTTCAACCGGTCCGACTCAGCTTCTCCTCAATCCGCGCCAGCAGACTGTCCCGAGTCACTGGCGCGGCCAGGTAATCCGTCATGCCAAACTCCTTGAGTACCGTAATCAGCTCAGTATAGCGCTCATCAACGATCAGGATCGCGGGTAGTCGCGTCCCGGCCAGGGCCTCATAGAGTTGTTGCAGGAGCGCACGGAATCGTGGACCCAGCGTACTGAGATCCAGCAGCAACAAACCAATATTGCCCTGGGCTTGCAGCAAAGTTTTGCACTCATCAATCGTTTGCGCCGGGAATAAGGCATAACCGGCGCGGGCGACCCAGGGTTCAAACACCTCGAAGGCCCAGCCTTCCTCCGGATAGAACAAAATTCCGAGCCGATCGAGTTCCTCCTGACCTTCCAGAAAGGGTGAAGCAAACACCCGGCCGGCGACCGAAGTCCCACCGCCCGCCTCGTGCAGGCGATTCCAGAAGCGCTGCCCCAGCACCCGGAAAGCTTCTTCCGGGGTGGTTTCGCCGGACACGATCAAAGCCGCGGCGCTGGCTTCCAGCGAGCGGCTGCCCGCCGCGGCGGTGCGCAGACTGTCCATATCCACCCGGCCATCCAGCAACGCCGCCCGCAATGGCTCATTGACTTCAACAATTTCCGCGACCGGCAACCGGCCTTGATAGCCGGTGTACTGACAGCGCTCACAACCGATCGCCCGATAGGCGGGCGGGACCTGCATGGCGGTTTGGAAAAACTGTTCTAGCGCGGCCAGCAGTTCAGTGACGCGAGTTTTGCAGTCGGCACAGAGTCGCCGTAACAGCCGTTGCGCCATCGCGCCCAGCAAGGTGTCGGCGATGAAACTGGGACGGACACCCAAATCCAGCAGGCGCGGGATGGTGGTCAGGGCGTCCATGGTGTGCAGCGTGGAAAACACCAGATGACCGGTCAGCGCCGCTTTTACCGCGATGTCAGCGGTCTCGGCGTCGCGGATTTCCCCGACCAGCAACACGTCTGGATCCTGGCGCAGAATGGCTCGAATCGCCGAGGCAAAGGTCAGCCCGCTCCGTGGATCGATGTCCACCTGCGAAATGCCGTTCAGGCGGTACTCGACGGGTTCTTCAACGGTAATGATGTTGGTGTCCATCCGGTTCAGACCGGCCAGCATCGAGTACAGCGTGGTGGTTTTGCCGCAGCCGGTGAGACCGGTCAGCAAAAACAGGCCGGCGGTGTTGCCCGCAATGCGTTGGAGCGCCAGTTTTTCCGCCTGGGCGAAACTCAGGTTCGTCACCGAGTAAATTTTGGACTGATCGAGGATGCGGAATACCAGGCGCTCGACGCCACTGCTGGGCAGCGTGGAAATGCGCAAATCGTATTTGCGATCCCCGTATTCAATCGACAGGCGGCCATCCTGCGGAATCATGTCCTCGGTAGTATCCATCCGGCTGATGGTTTTAATCCGCCGCAGATAGGTTTCATAGACATTGAGCGGCAGGGTCAACAGGCGTTGCAGGACGCCGTCCACCCGGATGCGCACCAGGGCACCACCGGTAAAGGGCTGCATGTGGACATCGGAGGCACCCCGCCGGATGGCTTCCTGGACGATGCGGCGTCCCAACTCGGCGATATGGCTGTCATCGCCGGGATTAGGGTCGATGGGGGTTCCATCAGCCCGCCAGCGTAATACGCCAAATCGGCCAGAGTCGCGCACGATCGCGGCCGCGTAGAGGGCGTTGATCGTGTCTTCAAGGTCTTCGGGCGGCGCCACCCGCAGGGCCAGCGGGCGGGGATAGGCAAAGCGAATTTGCGCCAGCACCTCGGCGTCGCCGGGATTAGCCAAGGCAATCACCAGTCCTTCCGGGCTATCCTTGATCGGTAACACCGTTTGTTGCCGGACCAGGCGTTCGGGCAGCAGTCGGGCGGTGGCCGGGAGGGCTTCGCGAGGATCAATAGAGTTGTTCATCAATAAAATCACCTAACTTATTGAACTAAAAATGAGTTTTTGAGGTTCCAGAGGCCGGCAGCGGCAAAAATAAAGT
>JFJP01040553.1_pt1 | contig 11049 bp, 7 predicted proteins | sample 431651 | NCBI WGS metagenome assembly JFJP01 (sample SAMN02602958, study PRJNA72255) | Microbial mat metagenome, whole genome shotgun sequencing project. | biome: fresh water; feature: sink hole; material: water; isolation source: purple microbial (photo- and chemosynthetic) mats found in...
CCATCGACTACACCCTGAAACGTTGGCCAGCGCTAATCCGTTATGTCGATAGCGGAAGCCTACCCATCGACAACAACATGGTTGAAAACGCCATCCGGCCGATCACCTTGGGGCGCCGCAATTGGCTATTTACAGGCTCTGCGCGTGCCGGCTGTCGTGCCGCCGCAATCCAGAGCTTGTTGGCTACAGCCAAACTCAATGGTTTAGAACCCTATGCCTGGCTTAAGGATGTCTTGGAAAAACTCCCGACCTGGCCTTATAGCCGGATTGATGAGTTGTTGCCGCTCAAGAAAGAAACTCCCGAATAGCGCCGCTGCCAATACGGCGGCGTAGATCGCTTACCAACGTCCCCCGGTGTGAGTCCATTGGATGACATCCAAAGAGAATCCAGAAGCCATATTTCGCAAGGGTTCAATGGGGTACAGCGCCAGCCGAGTATTGTTCCTTGAAACCGCAATTCAGCGAGATGTCAACATTGCCAAACTTGGTGTTGCGGCGGTCGCGCTTAGCTACGGCTTTTCGGTTGTTGAATCTGGAAGATGAACTCGGACTATCTCCCTCGGAAAACTCACTTATCTTCTTTAAACTGCTCTGAAGACAGTGAAAGCCAGATCTCATTGCGCCGCAAGAACCATGGTGTAAATGGCGGGTTGTAACGAGAAAAAACCGGCTCACCTGACCAGACAAACCCTTCCGAGGTAAGTACAGCCCTTAGCTTGTCCAAGTGCCCTTCGTAATTGTCGGTGGACCAAAATCCCGAGTAACGGATCGCTGCAATATGCCTACCTGTCACCTCGCGCAGTTTGACTCTTGAGTCAATCGGCTCGGGTGCCAAGTCCAGGGTCACGCCCTTAGGCAGGACGAATTGCACAATCCAGCCGTCAGCGACCGCCGTCTGTATTACGGGTGCGGTCATCTCGAGCTTCACCGGCGCCGGGGTCTGCGTTACCGGAGCCGTCATTGCCATGCGCCGCTCCCCTTTGTTCTTGCCAAAAATGTAGCCGGCAAGAATCGGAAAAGCATCATTACCTGCGGTGTCGGCGCTTCCTCTGACAAACACTTCAGCGACAACATAGGGAGCGTAATGTCGAATTTCAACGTTGTTGTCGAGTGTGCGCAGAACTTCGTGGTCTGGCTCTTCGGTGGCGCGCGTCACAATGGGCGCCACCGCCAGGGCGACGGCAAGGGCAAAGAGGTATAGGCGCACAATGTCCAGTCGGTCAAAGGTAATAACATGTAAAAAAACGCTTATGAGTCCAGGGCAATGAAGCTGGCAAAGCTACCGTGCTGGCGAGCACCTAGGCTTGCCACCGTCTTGACCGTTGTTTCGTCCCGAAGTTTCAAATCCGCGGGGAATTGATTATAGGTTTCAAGCTTTGATGTGCCATTCGACAACCCTCTGGAAACTTGAAACCAGAAGGTAGGAATCGATCTTCACCGTAACAATGGCACAACTGGGAGAGAGTGCGAATTCGGCCAGATAAGGATGGCGGGCAATAAACAACTCGAGCAGGGCAGCACCTTCGCTAGAACTTATTTCCTGAGCCTTGCCGATGGCAGTTACCGCCACGGAACCGTGTGTATCAGAGCCTTTGTTCTCGCGATTGTCGATCAGCAAGGCGACCCGACAATTGGCCGTGAGGTTGGCGAACTTGCACGTCGACCTGTCGGTCAGCACCACCAGCTGACGCAAATCGGCGGAGGCGACAAACGACATTAGACTGGTATAGGGTTGGCCGCAGTCATCGGTCGCCAGCACCGCGAAACGTTGTGAATGAAAAAGATTACTCAGAATCCTTTGTATCTCGGTATCTGTGTTCATCGCGTCCATTCTATAAGGAAAACCCGCTGGCAACCATTGCAGGACGCCAACAATAGCCGGGCGCCTTTCCTGGTGAGATAAAAAATTGCGGCGGCCGCGTTTTTCGGCTTCTACCATCGCCTCGAACTGCAACGGTCTTTATGTCTTTGGTTAAATTTCCAAGTTTCAGCTTCCCAGTTTGCTGTCGATGGCGTGATTGAAGATAGCCAGGTCACGGATATGTTTGCCCACCTGCAGATCATTACGGATGCCCCCAGATAATCGTTACTTTAGGGATGGCAACGTTACTTCGTCTTCACCTCTCTCACTGCGGCTTGCCCCTCACGACATCGCGCTGCTTAAACCACTGTCTTGAAATCGGGGGCCACTACAGTTGGCCATTTGATGTTATTGACGATTGGTATTGATACGTCAGAGGACGCAGGCAACGACTACAGAATGTCCAGGAAAGCCGAGGCGGTTCGGTTGCGCGTACTGTTTCAAGGACACGCAATTAGTGGCGCTATACTTGGCACTTGTTCCTGCGCCTTGAACGTACCGGTCGTTCCCTCGAATTAACGCAGAGGATTTATGAGCAACCCGCCGTCACCGGCCACTGCTGAACCTGGCCGCTTCCCCCATCTTGCCGCCACTCGCGTGACTGGCTGGCGGCGTTGGGTGCCAGGTTTGCAAATGATCGAGACCTACCAGGCGGCATGGCTGAAGCATGACATCACGGCCGGCCTTGTCCTCACGACCATGCTGGTGCCGGTGGGCATCGCCTATGCAGAAGCGTCCGGCGTGCCCGGCATCTATGGGTTGTACGCGACCATTATCCCTCTGCTCGCTTATGCCTTGTTCGGGCCCAGCCGCATCCTGGTACTTGGGCCGGACTCGTCCCTTGCCGCCGTAATTCTCGCCGTCGTTCTGCCGCTGGCGCAAGGCGACCCGGCACGTGCCATCGCCCTGGCCAGTTTGATGGCGGTGGTATCCGGGCTGGTCTGCATCGTGGCCGGGGTGTTGCGCCTGGGTTTCATCACGGAACTGCTGTCGAAACCGATCCGCTACGGGTATATGAACGGAATTGCCTTGACAGTGTTCATCAGCCAGGTGCCGAAACTGTTCGGCTTTTCGGTCGATGGCGATGGGCCAATGCACAACACACTACTCATCGCGCAATCCATTTTGCAGGGCAAGACCAGTCCAGCCTCTTTCATGATTGGCGCGGGCACGCTGGCAGTCATCCTGTTGCTGAAACCTTACAAGCACATTCCAGGCATCCTGATTGCCGTTGTCGGCGCCATGCTGGTCACCGGCTATCTGGACCTGAATCAACAGGCCGGCGTAAAAGTGCTGGGGTCGCTTCCTCAGGGTTTGCCGGCATTCGCCTTGCCATGGATCAGCCTGGCTGACCTGCAGGCCGTGCTGATCGGCGGTTTTGCCGTGGCATTGGTGGCGTTTGCCGACACCAGTGTTCTGTCACGTACCTACGCCGCCAAAACGCGCAGCTATGTCGACCCCAACCAGGAGATGATCGGCCTCGGCGCCGCCAATCTCGCGGCCGGCTTTTTCCAGGGTTTCCCCGTCAGCAGTAGTTCATCACGGACCCCGGTAGCAGAAGCCTCAGGCGCCCGAACCCAGCTGACCGGTGTGTTCGGTGCGCTGGCCGTGGCGCTGTTGCTGGTGGCGGCTCCGGAATTGCTGAAAAACCTGCCCACCAGTGCGTTGGCCGCCGTGGTGATTGCCTCGGCGATTGGCCTGTTCGAGGTCAGTGACTTGCGGCGCATTTACCGCATCCAGAACTGGGAATTCTGGTTATCCATGGTCTGCTTTGCGGGCGTGGTCAGTTTGGGCGCCATTCCTGGCATCGGGCTGGCCATCATCATTTCGGTGATTGAATTTCTGTGGGATGGCTGGCGGCCACATTACGCCGTATTGGGGCGCGTACAGGGTATCCGTGGTTACCATGACATCTCCCGTTACCCGGAAGCGCGGTTGGTGCCAGGGCTGGTACTGTTCCGCTGGGATGCACCCCTGTTTTTTGCCAATGCCGAGTTGTTCCAGGAATGCATCATGAATGCGGTCGCATCTTCGCCCACACCCGTCAAACGAATCGTTATCACCGCCGAACCGGTCACGAGTGTAGATGTTACGTCGGTTGACGCCATCACCGAATTATTCGCCACGTTAGGCGCCGCGCAGATCGAACTGCATTTCGCCGAGATGAAAGACCCGGTGAAGGACAAACTCAAGCGGTTCGAGGTGTTTGATCTGCTCGGCGCCAGCGTTTTTCACCCGACCATCGGCGCGGCGGTTGATGATTATCTTGCACAATATGCCCTTAGCTGGAAACCTTGATCCATCCAGCGTGGAAGGCCTAATCAGATAAAGAGGCTGGCCGTGGTGATCTATTCTTGCGCAGGACGTGTCGATTTGCCTTAAAGCGATGTTTATCGTTAGGGAAACGGCTCATTGGCAGCATTTATTGATGGAGTTCGTACAGGCACAGACACCTACAACGCCTTCAGGCTCAAATGGCGGCAGGTGACTGATTGGTTTGAAGCAACTCGTCCAGAAAAGCCTGTGCCGGCAGAGACAACACCTTCGCACGCATATATACAACACTCCAGGGCTGTTTTAACGGGAATCCTTCCACATTCAGTATTTCAACCCCGTCGCGCACAAAATTATCACCCAGGGCGTGGCGCGACAGCACGCCAAGTCCCATGCCACTGGCTACCAGTTCACGGATCGCTTCGTTGCTGGCCAACGACAGACGAACCTGGAGTTTGACCCCGGCATCCTTGATATGCTCATCGATTACATGACGCGATCCCGACCCTGTTTCGCGCAGCAAAAAAGGCTCGCCAACCAGTTCCTGCAAGGAGAGACGCTTCCCAACGGCCCAGTGTGCAAGCGGTGAAAGCACGACGTACTCGTTATCAAGAATCGGTAGCGTGACGATATCCATGTCCTCTGGAGGGTAGGACATCACGTACAAATCGTCTTCGTTGCCGCGCAGTCGATCAACGATCTTGCCGCGGTTGGCAATTTCCAATTCGATATCGATTTCCGGGTAGCGCTGACAGAAGGCGCCGAGCATGCGAGGCAAGAAGTACTTTGAAGTCATTTCAAGCCCTACACGCAGCTTGCCGCGCTTCAGGCCTTTGAACCCGCTAATTGCCGACTCGAAGCGATTCCAGACATCGTCCAGGCGACGCACGGTAGATAGCAATTCCTGACCGGCAGAGGTCAGCAGAACCTCACGTCCGCTGTGTTCAAAAAGCGGCAAGCCAATGGTCTCGACAATCTGCTTTATCTGGATTGAGACGGCAGGCTGGGTCAGGTGAAGCGACTCTGCCGCCTTGGTGAAACTATTCAGGCGAGCAACCGCCGTGAAAGTCTCAAGTTGTCGGAAAGTAATTCGACGTCGCGGCATACATAAGCCTTGGCAAATACATTGATCGAATTTATTTAATTATACATTATGCACTTAGCTGTCGATAATCGTCATCGTGCCGTCACCCAAGCCATTTCATGTTTTTAAGTGCCGGAGACGCGTCATCCGAACCGACGCAGCGACTAACCTTACGATTGAGCCGAAAATGAATTCAACACACAGTCCCAGCCCAGCCCCTTCAGTCATTGCCCCCGAAAACCTGAATGCTGCGATTAACCTGCGCCTTGCCCTGCTCGGTTTGCCGCTCGCCGCCGACGCCAAGGGTGTGGCTGTTTCGGGACTGATGGAACCGATCCTCGCTCGCCAGCGGGAACTGACACGGCGCCTTGCTCACCGGCTTTGTCCGACCGACGCGCGAATACAACACTTTCTCAACGAGTATCTGGTGGAAACCGGACCAGTGCCGCAGTTGCCTGGCCGTACCTTGGTACTCGATCAACCTGGTTTGGCGCGAGGCTTGTCCCTCCCCGCCAATGGGGATCATTTCAAGTCACCACTACTTAGCAGCTACCGTCTGCGTAACGGCGTTCTCCATAATCCGGCCAGTGATCGCCGAACCACAGCGGGTGTCTTTCACCTCGTGGAAGGTGGATTGCCGATTCCTGACGACAAGTTAGCCGTGCCAAAACTGGCCTTTTCGCGAATGCTGGCGTTGGCGATCAATCCGCCCGACGAGTCATTGCGCTTGCCATTTACGGCAAATGAGCCAGTGCCGGCCGCGTGCTTTGTCTCGATGCTTCTGCGCCCGCTGGTGGTGCCCGCTGTCCCAGGCTTCACGACAGAAAAACGGATGGAAACCCGTTTCTTCGTTCCGGGTGGGATGGTAGCCAACCTCGATTTTCTGGAGAGTATATTCGGCAATGCGGGCGATCCATACTTACCCGAGAACGATGCGTCGCTCGACCCCGATCACTGGACCGGGCACACTGGCTGCGTGATTCTTGCTCCGCACCTTACTCGCGCAACCAAGCGGCAGCTTGGCCTGCCACACCGGGATGCGGCTACGCCACTGCAACGGCGTGACGGCATGTGTTACGAGAGCGAAACTGAGTTGTATAACGGTGGGAATGCTTTCAAGTTGTGCGCACGAGATAAGCGGGGCGTCGTTGTGACGCTCATTGCAGACAACTACTTCGGCTACTGCAAGAAAGAGGTCAAGACGCAGATCAGCTATTCGGCCAATCTGTTCGGCTCGGCCGAAGAAGAACACTCAGGCGGCGCGCTTGTATTTCCGAGCTATAACGAGGGGCAGGAATATACCGACTTGACCGCCGGCGAAGACTATTCGCTGAGCGAAGTGCTGAAGCGCGACGCGCAACGTTTCTCGCCGCAACCCGAAGGGCATGCACTTGATCGCACCCAGCCGCACATTGTTCTGGTTCCCGAGAAATCAACCTTCAGCCTGCCGACACGAAGCGTTTCGTGGCTTGGGGTCGATGGCAAGCGTTCTGCAATCAGGCTCCAAGCCGGAAAGACCTACCTCGGTCCCAACGGTTACCGGGTGCATATGGAACCCTTGAAAGCCGATCCTCGGCAATGGAATCTCGTCGGAACCTCGGCCGAAGTCACGGCCTGTCATAAGCCGGCGACGGTTTCCGGTGGCGGGAAGTCAGAGATTTCAAAAGCGATATCGGATGCAATTCTGCTTGGTTATGTTTACGTCCCGAATCTTGAGCAGGATATGGACGCTGTCGCGGCCATTCTCGCGCGCGACTTCTCTGATCGATTTGCAGATTCGGCAAAAAATGGCGTTGATCATCGCCTGCTGCTGAGCAGCGAGCGTTCGATGGGAAGTGTGATCAAGCTGCTCACCCCCTCCAGCGATTACAACAACGAGTACAACGCCTGGCTGCAGGCCATAGCGCAACACATCAAGGAACTCGTCTTCGTCGTCAAGCGCTTCCACCGTCCGGAATGGGGCGATGACTGGCGGAAGCATTACTCGGTCGATGTCATCAATGGACGCCAGGGCTATTCGCTCAAGCTTGACGGCAGCAAACTGATCGTCAATACCCTGCGCATGGGGTTCGAGAAAGACGGCTCCTGGCGCGTATTCGGCCTCCGCCATGATTATCATCCTGCGATCAAGGTCCAGACCGAAGATGACATCACGGCCAGCGTCGTCGTTCCTGCCGGCGTAGTTGGTGGAAACGCTGGGGAACTCTCCCAGAAGTATGTGAAAAATTGTGAGCGCCATCTCTTCCAAAGGCCGGACGACGCGATACACCGGGGCTATGACGGTCAAGCAGAAGCCGACATAGCGTTGCCGCACGCCTTCATGTCCAACTTTGAGCCGCTGGCCGCTAGCGACGCCCGAGAACTGGTTGACGACGCCATCGGTTTCAGCGCTTTCACCGAACCCATGCAGCAACTGATCCAGGCGGCAGCCGATGCGCCAGAAGGCTCCTCGCCCACCTATTTCGTATCCTCTGCACACCCCCGCCTAGTCGACGGCAAACCGACGAAAAACCCCCGTTATCTGCAGTTGCGTACTGATCTTTCGAACCCGAAAGACACGGCCGCCGCCGAACTGGCGATGCGTCTGTTCCGCAGGCAGGCCAGCAACGAGCCGCTGATCACGCCAGTCCATGTCGTGGCCACCGGCCGGCGCAACAACCCGGCCGAAGAGGGTGTGCGGCCGCTCTGCCCGTACAATCCGCTGCATTACATGGAATTGCCGGAACTCTTCATCGAATACATCAGTTCGATGACCGGAAAATCGCCCTCGACGACCGGTGCCGGTTCGGAAGGCGCGCTGACCAAGGGCCCGTTCAACATGCTTCCGGCGATCATCGACCTGAATGCCGCGTTCGTGTCGTTCGCCCTCACCGGGCACGATGGGTGGCTATCCGCGGCCGGATATGTCGGGCCGAACGTGCGCGTCGACCACGACGTCAGTCTACTGGTGCCGGAAATCTTTGCCCGGATGAGCCCGGCCGAGCGCGATGCACGAAACCTGATTGCCAATGGCGCGCTGGAGTGCATGACGGACTTTGAGCACCGTGGACAGACCGTTCTTGCCAGTCGTCTTGGCTACCGGTTGACGGCACGGTTTACGAGCCTCTACTTTGGCCGTGTATTTTTGCATCCGCACTCGGTATTCACCGAGGAGATCTTGCGCCCCGAGTTGCAGGATATGGACGTCTTCGCTGACGGCGTCGCCAATATCATCGCCACGCATCAGCGCGTTGCCAAAAGCTACTTTACGGATGGCACGATTGCACTGGCCTGTCCGCCACTCAGAGCATTGCTTGAAATCATGGCCTACGGTCAGACCAAGAGTGGGTACGGTCTGGACACGCCCGAAGTGCGTTCGATATTCACCCGCGAAAGCGTACTGAGCAGCGACTGGTATGCCGCACGCCTTGATGCCAAACAACGCAGCGACGAAACACGTCTGACGCGCGCCATGGCGTCGCTCGATGAGTTTCTCAGCCGTTCCGACAATGCCGAAGTGGCGGCACGACTGGAACTTGCGGCGCAACGCGCCAAGGTACTGGCCGAATGGGTTCACGTTGGTTCAAAAGAATATCGTGCAAAACTGGTGGGGACCATCGGACTGCAACCGTTTGATGATGTGAGTTGAACATCAAGTATCGGCTAGCGCCTAGGGGACGCTGACAGGGGATCACACCGTCTCACGGCCCCAGTGCCGAAGAACTCCAACAAAGCGTTGCGACGGCAAGTATCTCTGGGCGCTAGGGCTGGCTGGCACTCTTGGTCAGCCAGCCGTCGACTGAAAAACGCACTTCGGCACCAAACACATTGAAACGAGTTTTCACGGCCAATTGCGCGATCTGCTTTTGGTGGTAGTGACTGATTCTCTAGCCTTGCGCAGTGCTAGCTCAGCCTGAGCATTGGAGTTCAAAGCCTTAGCGCGGAAGAAGAGTTTCATCGCTCCAAGCAACCAGGCAGCAATGGATCAGTTCTGCCTGTTTGAATTGTCGCCTCTTGACCAAACCGCTCCCCGACCACCTATAAGCTCGGGCAGTGGCTTTACTAGAAATAAGTCACCATAGCCTATGAATGCAACATCGGGCTTTGGGGCGATACGGTGAGTAGCCATTTTCGGCAAGCGGACGTCGCGGTCCATTGCCAATGACTTTTTCTATATGGTCGAATGCTTGAAAAGCAACCAGATGCTGTAGTCTCAGCAGCAAGCGCTGAATGGCCAGTCAGGCCGAGTCGTTGTTACTGGGTAAAGCCCCAGTGTGTGGCCGCTTCACTCTGAAACCAGCCATTGAACCACTTATGACTCGACTGGCCGCTGAGGGATCGAAGGCAGTCAGCGGCCGGATAATCCAGGCCGGTTCGTCGCATCAAGAATCGCTGCATCGCAGCTTTTTGACGCTTGTCAATCGAGTACTCCGGATAGCCTCGATCGTCAAATCGTTTGCGTCGCAAGGATGATCGAAGGGATTCCCCGTAGGACGAAGCGCAGACAGTGCTAACGCGGCGAAGCGAAGTCGTGACACTTACCTCGCAAGGCCTGACAGGGGATGATGATCCAAACCGGCCGTAACCCGACCACGCAATTTGGCCGGCAACGCGCGGACGACTGCTTCGGCCGTTTCCTTGTGCTCGAATTCGGCAAACAAGCAGGCACCGGAACCCGTCATGCGCGCTTCGCCAAACGCGGCCAGCCAGCGCAGATACTCAGCGACAACGGGGAAGCGCGAGGTCGCGACTGGTTCGAGATCGTTGCCGCCACATCCAGGGGCCCAGTCGGCCGCGCGCATGGTCACCGTATCACGCTTGAGATCGGGAGCGCCAAAGATGACAGCGGTCGGCACCTGTACAGGCGGCTCCAGAACGACGTACCAGGCTGGAGGCAGATCCACCGGCTGCAGGACTTCGCCAACACCTTCCGCAAAAGCGTTACGGCCGAAGATGAAGACCGGCACGTCTGCGCCCAAGGCCAAACCGATCTCCTGCAAGCGCTGACGCGACAAGCACAGTTGCCAGAGGTGATTGAGCGCGAGCAGTACGGTGGCGGCATCAGAGCTACCGCCACCAAGACCACCGCCCATCGGCAAGCGTTTCTCGATGCTGATCTCAACGCCCTTGCGGCAACCGGTTTCGGCCTGAAGCAGCCGCGCTGCACGAACCGTCAGATCACTTTCGGGCGGCACTCCAGGCAGCAGATTGGACAGCACAACGGCACCGTCATCACGCGGCGAAAAAAACAGCCTGTCGCCGTAGTCGATTAAGCGGAACAGGGTTTGCAACAGGTGGTAGCCGTCGGCGCGACGCCCGACGACGTGTAGAAACAGGTTTAGTTTGGCGGGGGCCGGATAGACACTGGCCCAGTCCCAGCTGGTTTCGGCAATCACGGTTTGGTCTCCTCAGGGGGCAGGCTGGTCCATTCATCGATGCGCAGGCGCACCTCGAGTCCGCCTGCTCGTTCAGCAAAAACGCGGCTGGGCGGAGCCAGCGGGTCATCGCCGTCGTAGCCGTAGTCAATGTTCCAGCCCTCATGGCGCAGACGCAGCGGACGCCCAAAACCGTCAAGTTCGGCAACTCCGGCAGTCGTGTTGCGGCCGCGCACCCAGTCGGTAAGCTGCGCCAGAGGCAGCGGGTAGCCGAGCACCCGCGTGATCAGCGTTTCGGCATCGGCTGCTTCATACGACTTGCCGTCACTCGTCGTCAACCGCGCATTGTTGGCACCCGTGGTGATTTCAGCAAGGCCCTGGCCAAACGGTGAAGCCAGCAGCAACGTGTTGTTTTCGCCGTCGTGCCGCCAACTCAAACGGCCCGAGTAGTTTTTGTCCTCATGCCGCAGGGAAAA